>ENA-OPXC01000024-OPXC01000024.1-human-gut-metagenome-genome-assembly--contig:-NODE-24-length-124486-cov-7.556951_pt1 | contig 124486 bp, 127 predicted proteins | sample MGYA00241512_ERZ502016 | MGnify/ENA primary metagenome ERZ502016 (study PRJEB25962, sample SAMEA2043043) | human gut metagenome | biome: human gut; feature: human-associated habitat; material: faeces...
CTTATATAGTAATTATAATTTAGATTATTTAAAATCAATAGATTCTAATAACTTTATTGAAATATATAACTTACTTAAAAATAAAGGCTTCTATTTTATAGAAGATATTATAATTAATTATATGGATATATTTGAACTAGATAGTTATTATTTAAATAAAGTCTTAACTTATTTAGAAGATAAAATGGGTAAAGATTATATTAAAAAGATAGGTCATAATATGACTATTTTAGATAAAATAATAGATACGACAATAAATCTAGAAATGAAGGAGGACTAATATACAAGTCTTCTTTTTTATGCTAGAATATATTTTCTTTTAAAGGAGCAAAAAATATGAATAGTAAAGCAAAATGGAACTTAATGTATATAGAAGCTAAAAAGTATTATCGGACTTATGATAACTTATTAGTGCCTTATAATTATAAGACAAGTTATGGTATTAATTTAGGTAGATGGATAAGTGAAATAAGAACTTTAAAGAAAAGAGGTAAATTAGATAAAGAAAAGGCTAGTCTTTTAAATGAAATAGGCATGATATGGGATATATCATTATATAAATGGGACTTAATGTATGAAGAGGCAGAAGAATATTATAAAAAACATAAAAATTTATTAGTTGAGGAATCTTTCGTTACTGAAAATGGTTTAGAACTAGGTATTTGGATTGTAAGACAAAGACAAATATACTTTGATAAAGTATCTGGTCTCTTAAGTAAAGAACAAATTAAAAAATTAGAAAGTATTGGGATGATATGGGATAATGTATCAGAGGTACGTTGGCTAAAAAGATATAATATAGCTAAAGAATTTTATTTAAAAAACGGTTATTTACCAAATACAAATAAATATAAAGATATATATCCAGAAATTTATAGTTGGTTAAAAACTCAAAAAATCTTTTATCGAAATAATAAACTATCTAAAGAAAAAGTTAAGCTGTTAAGGAATATTGGTTTTATATTAGAAAGTAAGATTAATGAGAATATAGTAAGTTATATAAATAGTTTATTTAAGGATAAAGGTATTTATATTAATATAGAACTTAATAAAGATATTTTAAAAAGACTATCTATAGAAGAATTAAAAGCTAAAGTAGAATATTTATTGGCTAATAATATTTCATTAGTAAATAATGAAGGAAAGCTAATAGATATTTTTATGATGAATAGTCAAGATATAAAAAATGATTTAAGATATGGATTAACTTTAGAAGAAATAATGATTAGAGAATATGAACATGATATAATTAGGATAAGAAAAAATGATAAAACTTAATAATGATAATTTAGCTAATTATGTAGAATTTAAACGGGATAAATTAGATAATAATTTTACTGAAGAAGAATTACTAAAAATAGAAGAAGTAGTAATAGATTTTAAAGTAGAAACAGATAGTATAAAAAGTATATTAGGGGATGTATAAAATAAAAAAATATAGAAGAAATATATTTAGATAATACTAATTATTTTAGACTTATTTAAGTGATTATTTTAGAATATTTTTATTACAATTCAGATTTTAGATTATTTCTTCAATTCTTTATGTGATGATAATGTTAAAGCAATGATTTTTATATTAAAATAATTCATGTGATATATTTTCTTAAGCTTTTTTAAATTTGAAAGTTAAAAAAATGTTTAAAAAAGTCCAATTAATCCTATAAAATATCTATCGTAATTAGAAAAATTTTGTTAAAATACTATTTGGATGTGAATTTTATGAAACAACAAAATATTAGAAATTTTTCAATTATAGCACATATTGATCATGGTAAGTCGACTTTGGCTGACCGCATTTTAGAAATGACGGGTGCTGTTGATAAAAGACAGATGAAAGACCAACTACTTGATAGTATGGATTTAGAACGTGAACGTGGTATTACAATAAAACTTAATGCTGTTCAGTTGAATTATAAATATCATAATGAAGATTATACTTTTCATTTAATTGATACCCCAGGTCATGTTGATTTTTCTTATGAAGTATCAAGAAGTTTAGCAGCTTGTGAAGGGGCTATTTTAGTCGTTGATGCGGCTCAGGGAATAGAGGCACAAACACTTGCTAATTTATATCTTGCAATGGAATGTGATTTAAAGATTATTCCTGTTATTAATAAGATTGATTTACCTAATGCTGATATTCCTAAAGTTACAAAGGAATTATGTGATGTTTTAGGTTTTAAAGAAGAAGAAATTATTCTTTGCTCTGGGAAAACAGGAGTAGGAGTAGATAAGCTATTAGATGCTATTGTCGAAAGAATTCCAGCTCCAGTAACCGATAATTCTAAAAAAACAAGAGCTTTAATATTTGATAGTGCTTTTGATGCTTACCGTGGTGTTGTTGTTCATGTTAGAGTAGTTGATGGAACTTTAAAAGTTAAAGATAAGATAAAGATGATGGCATCATCTCATACTTATGAAATAGTAGAACTGGGTGTTAATAATCCTAAAGAAGTAAAAAAAGATATGTTAGTATCTGGTGAAGTTGGTTGGATTGTTGCTGCTATTAAAGATATTTCAACAGTTGAAGTAGGTGATACTATTACTTTAGAAGATAATCCAGCTTCTGCACCCCTTCCTGGTTATAAGCCTATGAAACCAATGGTTTATTCAGGACTTTTTCCAATCGATTCTAGCAAGTTTCCTGCTTTAAGAGAAGCTTTAGAAAAACTAAAGTTATCTGATGCTTCGCTAATTTTTGAACCTGAAACTTCAGATGCTTTAGGATTTGGTTTTAGATGTGGTTTCTTAGGTCTTTTACATATGGATATTATAATTGAACGCATTACAAGGGAATTTAATATTGACTGTATTGCTACTTCGCCTTCTGTAATTTATGAAGTTACTTTAACAAATAATGAAGTTATTATGGTTGATTCTCCTAATAAAATGCCAGATCGTCAGGTAATAAAAGAAATCAAAGAACCATATATTAAGACGAATATTTTTGTACCTAGCGAGTATGTTGGGGCGATTATGGAGCTGTGTCAAGATAAAAGAGGTAACTATTTAAGCATGGATTATATTGACCCAACTAGAGTTAATATCCATTATGAAATACCACTTGCCGAGATTGTTTATGATTTCTTTGATAAATTGAAAAGTGCGACTTCTGGTTATGCATCATTCGATTATGAACTTATTGGTTATAAAGCTAGCGATTTAGTAAAAATGGATATCATGTTAAACAAAGAAGTAGTTGATGCTTTGTCCATTATTGTCCATAAAGATTTTGCGTATAATCGTGGTAAACAAATTGTTTCTAAGTTAAAAGATGTTATTCCAAAGCAATTATTCCAAGTACCAATTCAAGCTAGTATTGGTTCAAAAGTTATTGCTCGTGAAAATATTTCGGCAATGCGAAAAGATGTTTTAGCTAAGTGTTATGGTGGTGATATTTCCCGTAAACGTAAACTTTTAGAAAAACAAAAAGAAGGTAAAAAAAGAATGAAGATGGTAGGCTCAGTTGAAATACCCCAAGAAGCTTTCTTAAGTATTCTTTCTCAGGATAAGTAAGATGAAAAAAAGAAAACCTGATTTATTAAATACTAAGTTTAAATAAATTAATGGCTTATCATTGTGATTATGTTATAGATAATAATTTTACTAAAATAAAAATACCTTTAAGTAAGTTAGATGGTAATAAGGAAGAGATAACAGAAATTTGCTTAACTATCTTCACTAAAGATAACAAATGCCATATAAATAGTATTAGTTTAAAAGATTTGAAATTAATTATAAAATAAAAAATCAAAAGTTTAGAAAAATATTTCTATTAACTTTTGATTTTTTTTACTAAAATTTAATTTAAGATGCTTGGATTAATATTATTATTTATTTTATCAATTATGAATTTTTAAAATTTAATATCTAATTTTGCTGTTTGATATATTGAGTAATCTTATTATTAATTCTGGTTTATAATTTTTTTAGCAACTAAATCCAACTTTTCTCAAGAATATTTATTTTTCTACTGTAATTTAGCTAATCCAATTAAAAGATACAAATCTTTATTAAATTCAGGATATTTTAGATAAAATATTACTAATTTCTATCAAATATAAATTGTCTTTTTTTGGTAAACTTACTATTAACATTAACTTTATTTTCTTGAGATTTCATATTATTAATAGCATTTTCTAAATGTAATATTATTTTTCTTTTTGGTAATTAATATAATTTAAAATATTTGAAAATCAATTAAAATTAATTAATATAGCCTAAAATTATGTGATTGTTCTTAATTATAAATAATATTTTGACAAACTAGTGTCAAATTAACTTTTTTGGTATCTTTCTAAAATTTTTCGTGATATGATTAATTTGTATTAGAGGTTATTAATATGAGAATTGTTAAGAAAAAGAGAATTGTTAAGAAAAAAAGAAAATTATCGTTTGCAACAAAAGTGTTTTTAAGTTTTACTGTTTTTACTTTAATACTTATTTTTACTTGTTTATTTAGTTATCCCAAATTGGAACTTCATGATGAAGAGATTACTTTAGATAAGAGTGACGATTTCTTTTATGATAATTATAAAGCTATGGTTTGGGGTAAAGATATTACTAATGATGTTACTATTACTACAAATTTAAAAAAAGAGTTTGGAACTTATGATGCTACTTTTACAGTTTTTAATGGTCCATTTAAGACTGTGAAAAATTTAAAAGTTAAGGTTGTTGATAAGGAAAGTCCCGTTATAACTTTAGAAGGAGATAGCGAGGTTAAACTTTGTAAAATAGAAGATTATAAAGAAGCTGGATATAAAGCAATAGATAATATTGATGGGGATATAACAAATAATGTTACTGTTACAAAGACTAACGATTATATTTATTATAATGTTAAAGATTCATTTGGCAATGAGACATCGATTGGTAGAAAAGTGGAAATTGAAGATGATGATGCTCCAACAATTAATCTAAAAGGGAGTAGAGAAGTTTATTTACCATTAAATACTAATTATGAAGAACCTGGTTATACAGCTACTGATAATTGTCTAGGCGATATAACAGATAAAGTAGAGGTTACAAATGATATTGATAATACAAAGACTGGAACTTATACGGTAACTTATAAAGTTAGTGATAATAAAAATGAAACAGTAGTTAAAAGAACGGTTTATGTAGTAAGTGATAGTAATACTAAAGGTGTTATTTATTTAACGTTTGATGATGGACCAGGGGCTTATACTAATCAGATATTAGATATTTTAAAAAAGTATGATATTAAGGCTACATTCTTTGTTACTAATGGTGGGTCTGATGATGATATATTAAGAGAATATAATGAAGGACATACAATTGGCTTACATACGGCAACTCATAATTATGATATTTATAAATCAGTTGATACTTACTTTGAAGATTTAAATAAAGTTCAAGATAGAGTTACTAGAATTACTGGGACAAGGGCTAAATATATAAGATTTCCTGGTGGAAGTTCTAATACCATATCTAGAAGTCGTTGTAAAGGAATTATGACTGTGCTTACTGGTAAAGTAAAAGAAGAAGGGTATCGCTATTATGATTGGAATAGTTTAGTTGAAGATGCCGGAGCTTGTGCTAGTAGAAAAGTTACTGATAAAAATGCTTGTGTTTTAAAATATTTTAAAGATACTATTTCTTATAATAAAATTAATGTGGTTTTATTACATGATATTAAATCTTATACTGCAAATAGCCTAGAAAATATGATTCTTTATGCTAAAAATCAGGGTTATATATTTAAAGCTATAGATGATAATACTCCAGAGATTCATCAACATATTAATAATTAAAATGAAAAGTAGGTGATGTAATGCATGCCGTTTATATACATATTCCGTTTTGTCGGTCAATATGTAGTTATTGTGATTTTTGCAAGGTTTATTATAATAAAAAGTTTACGACTAACTATTTAAAAATGTTAGAAAAAGAAATTATTAGTCAATATAATAATGAATTAATAAGTACTATTTATATTGGGGGTGGTACCCCTTCTTCTTTGGATACTTTAGAATTAAAAGAACTGTTTAGAATAACCAAATTATTTAAGAAAACTAGAAATTATGAATTTAGTTTTGAATGTAATATTGAAGATATTTCTTTAGAACTTTTGCAAATTTTAAAAGAAAATGGGGTTAATCGTTTAAGCATTGGCATTGAATCATTTAATAAGAAAATTTTAAAATTAATGAATCGTAAAGCTTCATATAAAGATTGCCTAAATAAGATAAATTTAGCTAGAATGCTAGGATTTGATAATATAAATGTAGATTTAATTTATGCTCTTCCTGGAGAGTCAATATTTACCTTAAAGCAGGATATTCATAAGATTATAAAGTTAAATCCCCAACATATTAGTACATATTCTTTAATTTTAGAAAAAAATACTATTCTTTATAATAAAGGATATAAAAATATTAAAGAAGAAAAAGATGCTAAAATGTATAATTATATTATAAAAACATTAAAAAAGCATGGCTATAATCATTATGAAGTTTCTAACTTTGCTAAAGCTGGTTTGGAGTCAAGGCATAATATGACTTATTGGTTAAATGAAGAGTATTATGGTTTTGGTTGTGGTGCATCTGGGTATATTGGCAATATTCGTTATGAAAATACACGAAGCATTACATCTTATCTTAAAGGAAATTTTTGTATTAATAAGAATCTTTTAAGTAAACAAGAAGAAATGGATAATGAAATAATGTTAGGTTTAAGACTTTTAAAAGGAATTAACTTAGATGATTTTTATGAAAAATATCATGTCTCTTTAATGGATGCCTACTGTAATGTTAAGAATTTAATTAAAGATGGGTTGCTTACTTTAGAAGACAATTATTTAAAAATACCAGAAGAATATATTTATATTATGGATAGTATTGTCATTAAAATAATTTAGTGATAATACTTTTTTTAGCATAAAATTTTATAGGTTAACGTACTATATTTTAGGTGATAAAATGTTTATAGCACATCGTGGCAAAGTAAGTGCTAGTAGTAAAGAAAATACTTTAGAATCTTTTAAAAAGGCAATAGATGATAATAAATATCAAGGCTTTGAATTAGATGTTAGAACAACGAAAGATAAAGAATTAATTGTATTTCATGATTTTTTTAATAATGCTAATTTAATCAATAAAACAATGAAAAATGATTTAGATAAAGATATTTGTCTTTTAGAAGATGTATTAAAGTTGGATACGGATAAAATAATACTTATAGAAATTAAAGAAAAAGATATCGATGTTAATAAATTAAACGGTTTACTTCTTAAGTATTTTAAAAAGAATATCTATGTCATGAGTTTTTATAAAGAACCAATAAAAAAGTTATTACAATTAAAGCCTATGTATAAATGTGGTATATTAAATTATCTTTTTAATTCGGAAATTTCATACAATGAATATGATTTTATTGTACTTTTAGATAAGACGATAACTGCTAATCTTATCAGTTATTTTCAAAGTAGAAAGTTAGAAGTTTTTAGTTATGGAATTACTAAAAATAATTTTTTATATCCGAGTAATGTTTACTATATAGTAGATGAGAAAATTTTTAATGAATAAAAGTTAATTTGTCGTTTTTAAAGCGACCACTTTTAAGATTTTATATGATATAGTTTTAGTGCTTGTTTAAAAAAATAAAAGTTGCTAAGAAAAGATAAAGATGTTAAAATTAAAATGTAAAATAAGAGGTGTAATTTTATGGATGAAGATAAGAATAATATAAATACTAGAAGTCTTGATGATTTAAGCAATTTAGATACTAATAAAACTAGTGAGAATAATAAGCCTTTTCATGATGTTAGTAGTAATTTAGATAATGATGACTTTTTTTCAAATGATGATTTTATAAACTTTGATGAAGAAGATAAAAATGATACTGATGAAGACAAAACAGATGATATTTTTGCTAATCTTAATTTAGAAGATAGTAATAATGAATTTAATACTCTTGATAATGAGACCATCTCTTCTATAGATACAGATAGTGAAAAAAAAGAAGATAAGAGTGATGATACTTCTAATAAGAAGCCAAGAAAGTCTCTAACTAAAAAGCAAAAAATCATTTTAATATGTGTTATAAGTGCTATTGCTTTAGTAATTGTTTGTTTAATAGTTTATCTTTTATTACCTAAAGATACTAAGAAACCAGATGATGAGCCAACTGAAACTATTGTTATTGATAAGGGTAATTATCGTTATCAAGATGGAACTTTAGTTTTCTTAAATGAGCAAAAAACAGAGATTGGTACTTATGAGTGTCAAGAAAAAGAAGAAGATAAATGTTATGTTTCTTATACATCTAATGATTTAGATGATGTTAATGTTGTAAAAAATGTCTATGAAGATAATAGCAATGTTCAAATAAGAAGTGAAGTATTCCATAATCGTTTTGTTTTTATTAACGATGGTAATAAAGAAGAAATAGAATTATATGATATTTTAGAAAATAAGGTTATCGGAACTTATAAAAAAATAAAATATTATGAGACTTTAGGAACTGACTATGTGGTTTTAGAAAATACTGATAATAAATTTGGTGTTGTTAAAATAACAAGTAATGATTTAGAAACAATTATTAATTTTACATATGATGATTTAACTTCCTTAGAAAAGAAAGATAATACTTTAGTAGCTAAAAAAGGTAGTAAGTATTATTTAATTAGTTTTAGTGATAAAGCTCTAACAAAAGCTATTACTAAGCCAATTTATGATTATGATGATAAACATATAGTGGTAAAAAATGGTTCTTCTTATAATTTAGTTGATTATGATAATAATGAAATATATACTGATTATAATTATATTAGTATTATAAGTAGTGATTATGTAGCACTTGTAAATGATGGTTCTTTATATATTAGGGATTATGATAAAAATAAATATAATGAAGTAGGTTATACTTTATATAATGAGGCATACAGTGGAATTAATACTTATTCTAAAGAAGGAGTTTTAAAAAGTAGTAGTTATGCTTATAAGGTAAATGTTAATAATAATACATTAACTGTATTCTTAAAAAATAATAATGACGTTGAAGAAAAAGGTTTAAATTTGCTTGATGGTAGGGCTTCTCTTAAACAAAAGTATTATAGTAGTTTTGATGGCATTTTATACTTTTATAGTGATTTAGAAAAGACTAATCTTTTAGGTAGTTATACTTGTACTAATAAAGACGATTTTAATAACATAGAGGAAATAAGAATGTGTGCTATTGCTCATAATTATTCATTTAGTGAAAACTTTAAAACTAATGATGCTGGTAGTAGTAATAATTTTATACCTATAGTTGATAATCGTTATGTCTTTATTACTGATGATATAAATATTAGTGATGGCGAAGTAAAGGTATATGATTTATATAAAAAACAGGTTCTTGCTACTTATAAACATGTATCTAGTCCAATAGCTAATGAAGAAATTACATTTATAAATAGTATTGATAATATAATTGTTAAAAATAAGAGTGATAAATTTGGGGTTATTAATGTTGATAATAACGGTATAGAAAAGACTTATGATTTTGTGTACGATAGAATGGAACGTATTGGTTCTTATATTGAAGTAGCTAAAAATAATAAATATCAGATTTTATTTAATAGTGATTCTTCAAGTATTACATTAGATTCTAAAATTTATGATTTTAGTGGCAAATATTTTATTGTTAAAAACAATGATAAGTTTGATATTTATAGTGATGATGGAACTGATAATCCTAAAAAGATTACTAATAAATCTTATAAAGTTATTAAATTAGTAGGAGAAAGTCTATATATAGCTATTGATGATGATAATAATGTTTATGTTAATACTTATGATAATACGACAATAAATACTGAACAAGTAAAATTAGATAGTACAAGTAATATCTTTACTTTATATAATATGATAAGTGCTAGTATTAATGGTAATAATGTTATTTTAAATGTTACTAAAGAAGATGGTACTAAATTAAATAGTTATACTTTTAGTATACCAAAGGATACTTCAAATAAAACAGAAGTTAAACCCAGTAATCCAACAGTAGATGGTGATAATAATGAAACCCAAGAATAATAAGATGACTTTGGTAATGGCTATAATTTTAACAATTATAGCCTTGCCCTTAGCAGTAATAAGTACTTATGGACATGTTTTATATCCAAGTAATAATGATACTTTAGCTTGTGATTTAAAACTTACTGATGGTTCTTGTTATACTTGTGAAAATAAGGCTGGCTATTGTAATTATGCCTATAATTATGTAGCTGATTCTTTATATGCTCTAAATTATTATAAGGGAACTAATAATTTTGTTACGGTTACTAGTGGTTATGTCTTTTTAATGGATAGTCCTACAACATTTAACGGTGCTAATTTAACTGAACATCCGAAGACCATTATTTATAATACAACTAGCGGTAATAAGATAAGTATTATTGGCTTAAATAATTATGGGATTGGTATAAAAGGAGATTATTATATCGGCATTACGGATAATGGAAAGTATACACTATATTATATCAACCAAACCGTAAAAAAAGTTATTACTGAAGAGTATGATTTTATTGGTTTAGCTAATCACTTAGAAAATGGTAAGTTAGATTCATCAAAGTTTGTGGCTTTAAAAAACAATGAATGGTTATTAATAGATGCTAATAATAAAGCTTTATCGACAACTTTTACTAATCCTATTTATGATTATAGTACTAAGGCAGTGGCATTATATAAAGATAATAACTATTATTTATCTGATTATGCTGGTAATAATTTGTTAAATATGTATTTTGATAAAGTATATTTTTATAAAGAAATATTATTGTTAATAAATAATAATACTTTATATATCTATGATAGCTCAAATGAAAAATTATTATCATCAACTATAAAAGTTAATCGTCCTGAGGACATTAACGTTGAAAAGAGTGATGACTACTTTGATATTTCTATTGGTGGCATTAAGAATACCAGAGTTTATTATGATGGCAGAATAGAAAGTTTAAACAATAGTAATGAAAATGATAATAATACTAATCAAGATGCAATAGATGATAATACAAATACTTTTGATAATGCATCTTAAGTAAAGGACAGATAATTAAAACTGTCTTTTTTCTTCTTATCTTGTCAAGTAAAGATAAACTTTTTAATATTGCTTCTTAAACGAGTTAAAGTGTAGTATAATGTACTAAGAGTGGGTGATTTCATGAGAATACTTATCAGTGCTGGTGGAACTGGTGGTCATATCTATCCAGCATTAGCAATCATAGAAGGATTTAAAAAATATGATAAGGATTTAGAAGTTTTATATATAGGAACAAAAAATAGAATGGAAAAGGATATTGTGCCTAAAAATGGTATTCCTTATTACGGAATAGAAATATATGGTTTATCTAAAAATATTTTTAAAGATATAAAAGATGTGTTTTTAATCTTTAAAGCTAAAAAAGAAATAAAAAAGAAAATATTAGAATTTAAACCAGATGTAGTTTTAGGCATTGGTGGTTATGTAACATATCCAGTTTTAAGTGTTGCTAAAAGTTTACATATTAAGACATTTATTCATGAACAAAATGCGATTCCAGGAAAGACTAATAAAATGATTAGTAAGTATGCTGATATAATAGGTATATCTTTTAAGGAAAGTGCTAAATATTTTCCTAATAGAAATGTTTTGTATACTGGCAATCCAACGGGAATAAGAGCTCTTAATACCCCTAGAATTACTAAGAGTAGTTTAGGACTTAATGATGATAAGCCATTAGTAGTAGTAGTTTGTGGTTCTTTAGGCTCAGAAACGGTAAACAATGCCATGAAAGGATATTTAAAAACACTAGAAAATAAGGATTATCAAGTAGTTTACATTACAGGTAAAAATTTATACGAAGAATTTATTAAAATTAAATATCCTAAAAACGTTAAAGTATTACCATATTTAGATAATTTAACTGGTCTTTTAAAAGAAACTGATGTTTTAGTAGCTAGAGCTGGGGCATCGACTATAGCAGAGGTTTTAAGTCTTAAAGTACCTACTATATTTATTCCTAGCCCTTATGTTGCTAATAATCATCAATATTATAATGCTGTATCTTTAAAAAATGATAATTTAGCTCTTATGCTAGAAGAAAAAGATTTATCAATCCCAAATATTACAAAGAATATTGAAGATTTGCTATATAATAAAGATAAACAAATAAAAATAAAAAATAACTTAAATAAGGTTAGTACTTTAGATAGTACTAAAATAATTTATGATGCGATTAAGGAACTGATTAAAAAATGAATTTAAAATGTGAGATTTTAGAAAATGTTAACTTAAAAGAATATAATACTTATCAGGTTGAGGCTTTTTGCAAATATATGGCTTTTCCTAAAAGCGTTAAAGAGCTTCAAGAAGTTATTAACTACTGTTTACATAATGATATTAAGTATTTTGTTATAGGTAATGGCTCTAATGTGATTTTAGATGGTTATTTAGATGGCATTGTTATTAATATGAAAAAATTAACTGGCATAGAACTTGTAAGTGATACTGATATTATTGCCTATGGTGGTGTTATGATGCCTAAATTAGTAAAATTTGCAGTTAAAAATAATCTTACTGGTTTAGAATGGGCAAGTGGTATACCTGGAACTTTAGGTGGTGGCATCTATGGTAATTGCGGAGCTTATAACGATGATATTTATCACTACTTACAAGAAATAATCGTTTTACATAATGGTAAAATTGAACATATAAAGGCTAATAAAGTGTTTTATGATTATCGCAGTACTTTTTTTCAAGGTAAACGTCAATATATTATTGTAGCGGCTCATCTTAAATTAAGTAAGGGAAGTAGTAGAAAATCTCAAGATTTAATTAATGATCGTCTAAGACGTCGTCTTGCATCACAGCCTTTATCTTATCCTTCAGCTGGTTCAGTATTTCGTAATCCCTCTAAAGAAATGCCAGCTGGTAAATTAATCGAGGAAAGTGGTCTTAAAAATACTAAAATTGGGGGAGCAGTAGTATCTTTAAAACATGCTAATTTTATTATTAATGATGGTAGTGCTACTGCAAAAGATATTATTAACTTAATAGAATTAATTAAAAAAACGATTAAGAAAAATTATACAATCGATTTAGTAACAGAACAAGAAATAGTAAAGTGGGATAGCAATGCAAAAGAAAACGAAACGAAAATTAAATAAAAAAAGATTTTTTGGACTGCTTATCTTTTTAGCCATAGGTATTTCTTTTATTTGCTATTTACTAAATTTAAAAGTAAGTAACGTATTAATTATTGGTAATCAAGAAATACTTGATAGTACTATTATTAAGGCAAGTGGCTTAAGAGAATATCCTTATTATAAAAATATTAAAAAAAGAATGTTAGAAAAAGAAATAGGAGATATTCCTTTAATAGATACTGTTAAAGTTAGTAAGTATTTAAATGGTACTATAAAAATTAAAGTAACAGAAGAGACTCCTATTGTTTATTTAGAAAATACTTATAAAATAATAACTAGTAGTAATAAAGTTTATGAAAATATAAAAGTTAGTAAAGAAACTATGCCTACCTTAAAGACGGTTTTAAGTGATGATATTCAAGAATTATTGATAAAAGCTCTAAAAAAAATAGATACTAATATTTTAAATATGATTAGTGAAATAGAATATTCACCAACAGTTAGTAGTGAAGGTAAGACGATTGATGATAAAAGGTTTACCTTTTATATGAATGATGGTAATATAGCTATCATTAATACCATTAATATTGATAAATTTAATAATTATCTAAAAGTAGTTAGCAAAGCAATTGATACTTATGGCAAAGATACATCTGGTACTTATAATTTTGATTCAGGTACAAGTAATGTAGTATTTCAAAAGAAAGATAGTGAGGAAAATGCAACCAAAAATTAATTATGATAAAGAAATGACTAATATAATAAGTAAGTTAGAATCGCCTAAAAAGGTTTTATTGCATTCTTGCTGTGCTCCTTGCAGTAGCACTTGTATTGAAAGATTAACACCTTATTTTGATATAACTATTCTTTATTACAATCCAAATATTGAACCATACGATGAGTATATAAAAAGAAAAAATGAAGAAATAAGATTTATAAGAGAATATCCCAATATTAATAAATTAGATATTATTGATTGTGATTACGATAATGAAAAATTTTTAGATATTGCTAAAGGGTTAGAAGATGAACCAGAACGAGGTAAAAGGTGCTTAAAATGTTATAATCTAAGAATGGAATATACGGCTAATAAAGCTAAAGAGTTAGGATATGATTATTTTGCTACTACTCTTACTTTAAGTCCTCTAAAGGATAGTCAAGTTTTAAATAATATTGGTTATGCTATTAGTAAAAGAGTTGGAATTTTGTATTTGCCTAGTGATTTTAAAAAGCAAAATGGTTATAAAAGAAGTATTGAACTTTCTAAAGAATATAACTTATATCGTCAAAATTTCTGTGGGTGCAAATATTCTAGAAAAATTATAGAAAATAGTCTTGATTAAATGTGCTATTTCGTATAAAATATTCAACTAGAAAGAAGATTACTATGAAAAAAAGAGAAGAAATAGAAATGAAATTTTATGAAAAATTAGGAGTAAAAAAATTTATCAAATTTGATAATAAGTTTTGGAGTAGTTGGGATCGTCTTACTCTTGCCCTAACTCCTAAATCAAAAAAACTTGCTAAGCAAAATAAAATTAAAGAAAACAATAATTATTACTTATCTAGAAAAATTGAAGGGGTTATAGAATGCCAAACAAGAAAGAAAGAAAGCGCTAAACTGGCTATTGCTCTTGCAGCATTATACACTTTAATAGGATTATTTCATGTATACTTTCAGCCGTCATTAATTCTTAGTGTCGCATATTTTTCTTGGACGGCTGTATTTATAGCATCTGCCACGACATGTCGCTATGCTACTTTAAAAGCTAAAAAAATTGAAGAAAAATGGCATTGTAAATATGAAAGTCAAAAAGAGGATGTTATTGCTAATATTATGATTAAAAATAAAGAATTAGGGCGTCCACGATGCGAAATCATAGCTAATAATAATAATTTAGAACAAACAAGTTTTCAAAAGTTAATTAGCAATGCTGAATTATCTGAATTAAAAAAATATGATAATTATTTAAATTCTTATCAAAAGGCTTATGAAAATGGTGAAATCCTACCAACTTTAGAATATGATAAGGCTAAAAATAAAACTTTAAGACTAGTTCCTAGTTATACAAAATTGCATAAATAATGTTTAATTATAAAGAAAAAAATATTATAATTTGAAAATTTGATCGAATTAAGAGTTATAATATCTTTTTGTTTACTTCAAATTTTATCTTTGTTATGCTTATAATAGCAAGGAGTTTATATTATATGCAAATGGAAGAAAAAAACGAAGAAGTAAGAGCTGAAAAAGAAAGTTTCAATTTAGTCGAAGTCTATTATGCCAGATATTTAAATGGCTATATTGATGAAAAATTTAACAGTATAGTTAAGAAAAACAATTTTATATCTTTAATGCTAAAGTTTATTGGTTATGCAATAATAATCATTGGCGTTGTAATTTTGAGTGTTATTACTATAGAAACTGAAAAAATAAGTTTGGCATTTCTTTTAATAATATTTTTAATTAGTTGTGGCTTGTCTTTAGGCTTTTTTTGCTTTTGCAGAAATAATCCAAATTTTGCATGATATCAGATTCAAATTATGGATTAAGTAATTAAACTTAAAGAGTATACTTATTAAACATTAATTAGGCTTACTACCTAATTTTTTTGATTTATTCAGAATAAAAAATATTTATTAAAAGAATAATATTGCATTTGCTAACTATATTACTTATAATTACCTTAGTTATGAAAATTAGCAGATTCATTAAAAAATTTATAAAGTAACTTAAAATTATTGACTTTATAAGTAAGGGTAGGATAGAATACTGCTACATTGATTGAAAAAGATTAAAGATAGTCATTAGGACCATTTAATTAGTAAAGGAGTAGTTATGACTTTTAAAATAATAACTTTAGGATGTAAGGTTAATACTTATGAATCAGAAGTAATGCAAGAAAAATTAATTAAAGCTGGATATCAAAATTTAAGTGAAGAAGATAAGGCTAGTGATATTGTTATCATTAATACTTGTTCAGTTACTAATATGGCTGATAGTAAGTCTAGAAAACTTATTCGCCATGCTAAGAGAGAAAATCCAGAATGTATTTTAGTAGTATGTGGTTGTTCAGCTGAAAATCATCAAGCCGATTTAAAAGATTTAGATATTGATATTTTAATTGGTAATACGGGAAAATCTAAAATTGTGGAATTAATTAATGATTACTTAATTAATAAGACACCTTATACTTATTTTGCGGGTACAAGAGACTTAGAGTTTGAAGATATGCAAGTGGATGAATTTACAAGCCATACAAGAGGATTTATTAAAGTACAAGATGGATGTAATAACTTTTGTACGTACTGTATAATTCCTTATATGCGTGGTAATATTCGTAGTAAAAATTTTGATACAGCTCTAAAAGAAGCTGAGACTTTAGTGGCAAACGGGCACAAAGAAATTGTTTTAACGGGTATTCATACGGGTTCATATGGTAGAGGAACAAATCATGATTTAACCGATTTAATTGAGGCTATGTCTAAAATAGAAGGCTTAGAAAATATCCGCATTTCTAGTATCGAAGTAACTGAACTTGATGAAAAGTTTATGAATATGTTAAAAACTAATAAAAAAGTTTGCCATCACATGCATATTCCTTTACAATCAGGTAGTGATAAGATTTTAAAATTAATGAATAGAAAATATAACAAACAAGAATTTTTTAATAAAATTAAAGAAATAAGAAGTTGCATTCCAGATATAAATATTACTACCGATGTTATAACAGGTTTCCCTGGGGAGACAGAAGAAGATTTCCAAGAATGTTTAGACTTTGTAAAACAAATTGGTTTTACTAAAGTCCATACTTTTCCTTATTCAGAACGTACTGGAACTGTTGCTAGTAAAATGAAAAATCAAGTACCAGTAAATATTCGAAAAGAAAGAGCTAAACGTTTAATTTTACTTTCCGATACTTTAGAAGAAAATTATAATAAAGAACAAATTGGTAAAGTTTTTTCTGTTTTAATTGAAGAAATAAATGATTATGGCTCAGTAGGTCATACTTCTACTTATCTTAAAGTAAATGTTAAAGATAAATTAGAACATAATAAATTTTATAATATTTTAATCACGGAAAGTTACAAAGACTATGTTGTGGGTGTAGTTAAAAATTAATTTAAAAAAATAAAAGAATAAAAAGAAAGGGTTTCTAGAATAGATTCTAGGTTTTAATATATGCAATTTATTTACGAAAAAATATTAAATAATTATATTTTAATAGAACTTATGAAGGCCTTAATAGCAGTTTTAATAATTATTATTTTAGCTGTTAATATCGGAACTTATATTTATAAAAGTAGTATTCATACTTTTTATACTACTAATGGTTTAATAGTAGATTTACAAGATACTATTAAAAAAGATTTAAATAAAATTACTGATGTTGAATCTTTAAAAGAACAAGGAAATATAGTAGGAGTAACGAATAATAATGATACTAGTAATTATCGCCTACTTTTATGTGGTAGGCAAAGTCCTAAAATACGTCTTAATATAAATAATGCTAGTATTAAGAATTTAAGTAGTTTTTCTTATGAAAATGGTTGCTATATAATAATTGATAAAGAAATTATTAAGGAATCAACTGATACTTATGAATTAAAATTATTTATTCCCAAATCAGTTAGTATGACGGATTACTATGCTAATTATAAAATTAAAGTAGAAGGTTATTTTCTAAATAATTAAATTTATAATTAAAAAGAGAAAAGTACTTATAAAAGTAGCATAAAAACGACCATAAAGATAGTTTGTAAGCTTAATATCACTATTATTTATAATGGTTTTAACTTGCATTAGAATACATAAACCACCAAAATTAATAAATATTAGACTTAAAAGAGCTTTAAGATAATTAGATAGTGAAGAAAAAATCAAAAAAGAAAGACCATTAGTTACTTCAATAAGACCGGTAAAAGCCCTAAATTTAGGAATAATGAGTAGCGATATTAAATTAAAAATAATAATCATACCTAGGACATTTAAAAAAATATGGGTAGCATTATTTACTTCTTTAACCAGAAGTTCAGACATACTAAGTTCTTTAGCTTTAAATAAAGGACTTTTTTGTTTACTTTTAAAAAAATGGTAAATAATAATATTACTAGAGTAACTAATACTAATAATTAAAATAGTAGTTTTTAAATCTAAGAAATTTCTTAACATAGTATATAAAAATAGGGGATTAATAAAGAAATTACACATAATATATTTATTAGCAGTAGTACTATCAATAACTTTTCTATCTAGTAAATCTTTAATAATTACAGCATTGTTAGGAGTACCACTTAAAATACTCATGATAAATAAATATAGGTAATGAGATTTAGTTAATTTGAAAAGATAATAAGGGAAATTGTAATTTATTAAAATTTTGCTTATAATATACATAGGAAAAAGTGATATGAAGACTTTTGTTAAGAAAAGATGGCAAGAGTTAAGAATAGAAGTACTAACGATAGTATTATTTGTAAATAATAAGTAAACTAATAGTAAAGATAGACTAATTATTGTTATATTTTTTTTCATATCCATATCCTTTTTTGATATAATTAAATAAGGTGATTTATTTGATTAATAAATATTATGCAAATATAAAAAAAATCATACGGGAAAATATAGGTTTTTTTATTATATGGTTTGTAGTTATTTTACTATTTTTGGTTGATACACCGTATTTAATCTATACTCCTGGTAGTTATATAGATTTGAAAACACGTTTAGATGTTGATACAGATAATAAGACTAGTGGTACTTTTGGCATGGCTTATGTTAGTGTTGTTAAAGCAAGTCCCATATTTATTGGAATAAGTTATTTAAATAAAAATTGGGATTTAATAAGTAAAGATAAAGTTAAATATGATGATGAAACTTTGAAAGATGCCGAAAAAAGAGATAAAATAAGTATGGATGAGGCTGTTAGTAATGCTAAGATAGCTGCTTTTAAAGAAGCACTTGGTACTTATAATATCGATGATGTTCACCATATTATTACTTATTTAGATAGTAATGATACTGAGCTTAAGTTATTTGATGAGATTAAAAGTGTTGATGGGATAACCATTAATAATTTGGAAGATATAAGAAATGTGGTAGCTACTAAACAAATTGGAACCAAAATGAATATCGAAGTAATACGTAATGAAAAGCTTATTACTGTAAGTTCTAGTGTTTATGAAATAGATGGACGTAAGATTCTCGGCATATCTTTAACTGATGTTTACGATGTTACAACAAATCCAGAAGTAGAAATAAAAATTAAATCAAATGAGTCAGGACCTTCGGGTGGACTTATGATGTCTTTAAGTATTTATAACTCATTAGTTTCTGAGGACATTAGTAAGGGTAAAAAAATAATTGGTACGGGTACGATTGATGTTAATGGTAACGTAGGAGAAATCGGTGGGGTTAAATATAAGTTAATCGGTGCGGTTAAAAATAAAGCAGATGTCTTTTTATGTCCTAAAGAAAACTATGAAGAAGCTGTAAAGGTTGCTAAAGATAATAATTATGGTATTAAAATAGTAGCGGTTTCTACTTTAAAAGAAGCAATAGAGGAGTTGGAAAATTTATGACGAGTAAGTATTATAATCCTGATGTTTATGATGATTTGGAAATAATTAATAAATGTACTTATTTTAATGAATGGTATAAAATGGTCGAGCCTATTCTTTTAAATGATGAGTTTCAACGTCGTAAGTTGTTTTTGCATCATGAGTCCTCAGTGTGGGAACACTCAATAATGGTGTCTTTTAAATCATTTTTAGTAGCTAAATTTTATAATTTAAACGTATATGATGCTACTATTGCAGGGTTACTTCATGATTTTTATCCACAGGCATGGCAATATAGTAAAGAATTATATGAACTTGATCCAACTTACTTAACTAGATACTTTAAAAAGCATAAAAAGATTACAGAATTACATGGTTTCGTTCATGGTAAGGAAGCTGCTATTAATGCGAAGAAGTTCTTTCCAGAATTAGTTAATGAACGTATTTTAGATAGTATTAAATATCATATGTTTCCTTTAACTATTATTCCACCTCATTATATTGAAGGCTGGATTGTAACGTCTATGGATAAAAAAGTATCTGCTAGTGTCTTTAAAGATATTAAAGAATTACCAAATTATGTTGGTATTAGAACTCATAAGGCTGTTAAATAATAAGCATTAAAGTAGATAAAACCTTTATAAGGCATTACTTAATGCTTTTTTTAATTTTGAATAAAAAATAAGAACGAATTTTCTTGTAATTTAGAAAAATATCCTTATAATAATTAGCAAGGTGATTGGGATGTTAATACTTATATTTTATTATTTTTTAATGGCAATAGTTCTTTTTTTCTTAACTAACTTTTTAAAATTTAAGAAGAAAGACAATTTGTTATTTCCTATTTTTTATTTATTTATTTGTGCTTCTTATTTAGAATTACATAATTTAACTTATAATTATATCTTTATTGTAATAGTATTTGAATTCTTTATTGAGTTATTTTATAACTATACTCTAAGAGATAATAAGGCTAGTTTTAATATTAATTACTTTTTAAAAAGGTATATTGTTTTAATAATTTTTAGTGTCTTTTTAGAAAATTATTTATTTAGTAAAGTAAGTAGTATTTTACCTAATATAGAAATGGTTAAAACTATTATTTGGTTTATTATTTTAACTTATTTATATAACTTAGTAGGTGAGCTTATTAAAGCAAATGGTAAAGAAAAGACTTATAATGCTTTGCAAGATAAGAATTATATTATTAGTAGCTATGCTAAATATAAATTAAAGTATAATGATATTCTTTCTAACTATGATAAAGATATAAAAGAATTAGTGTTAGCTATTTTAATTTATGAAGATTATAATACACCTAAATTAAAAAGAAATTTAGATAACTTTATGTTTGGACGTTTAAAAAAGGTAAGTAGGCTTGGCATTATGCAAGTAGAAACTAAGACTTTTATAACTGATGAAGAATCTATTCGCTTTGTAAGTAATGCTCTAGAGAAAGAATATGAAGGTATAAAAGTTAAAGGTGCTAATACAGTAAAACAAATATTAAAAGAATATTTAAATGACTTTAATAAGTATAAGACTGTAAATAGTATTTATGAAAGTATTAAAAAATTTGAATCTTTAAGTTAAGCATTAAATTAAAAAAGTAACATATATATTATTAGGTGATTTAATGCAATATATGTTAGAAGTAGAAAATAGTAAAAAGGATATTTCTTCGCTAAAAAAAGAATTGTTACTAGGCTATTTACGTTTTAATATTAGTGATTTTAATGGCAATTATTATTACTTTGGATTAGGTAATTGTAAGAATAAAAAATATTATTTATTTAATGTCCCTGATGATATTTGCAGTGTTATTCTCTATTTAAAAAATAATATAGATATAATAGAGTTAAGACCTACCTTTATTGAAAACTCTATTATTGATTTAAAAGCAAAGTTTCATTTATTTAATGATGTTTATAAGACTGATGATTTTGTTTTATCAAGCAGTGATGATGAGACAGTCTTTTATCTAAGAAATATCAGTAATCATAAATTGACTAGCATCGATTATAGAACGATTATTAATGTTTTAAGAGATTATTATGCCGACCTTTGGGGACTAGATTTGAATTGTGGTGATTATAGTATTATCTATTTGTTCACTTTGGACCATAAGTTTTGCAAAATTTTAATTGAACCTAATATGCATTTAAGAGTAGAAAAAAATGAAAATGATAAATCTTTAAAATTAATTAACTAAAAAAATTAAAGATTAATTTTTAAAACTTATAAATTTTAAAAAGAAGGACATACTAAAACTGGTGAAGTTTATGAAGAATAATACTGGTTATATATTAATATGTCTTTTTTTAGGTCTTTTACTTATTGTTATTCCTTTAAATATAAGAGAAAGTAGGGCATATAATACAAATTATGATCTAGATAGTATTAATACCGATATTAAGGCAGATGATAAAGATAATAATATTACCGATGATAAAGAAAATAAAGATAGTGAAAAATCTTTAAATACGGATATGACAGGGGAAGAAAATAGTGATAATAAGCCTAATAATAGTGATGAAATAAAGAAGAAGTATGTAGCTTTAACTTTTGATGATGGACCAAGTGGGTTTACTAAAAAAATTATAGATTTATTAAAAAAATATGAATATAATGCAACCTTTTTTGTTTTAGGCAATAAACTAAACGTAGATTATACAGATATTTTAAAAGAAAGTATAAATAATGGCAATGAAATTGGTGTTCATGGTTTTTCCCATAAATCATTTACGAGATTAAAAACAGAAGCTTTAGAGGAAGAAGTTACTAAAAGTAAAAAATATGTTTATAATTTAACGAAATATATGCCAAATTTAGTACGTCCACCTTATGGAAACATTAATAATAATATTAGAAACTTAAATTTAGGACCTTATATTTTATGGAATAACGATACCTTAGATTGGAAATTAAGAGATGCTAAAAAAATTTATGAACGTTTAATTAATAGTATTGAAGAAAATAATATTATTTTAATGCATGATACTTATTTAACTACTTATAAGGCTTTAGAACTTATTCTACCTTATTTAAAAGAAAATAATTATGAAGTAGTAACTGTATCTACATTATTTTCTAAAAATGGTAAGACTTTAGAAAATAATAAGAGCTATCGTTATGCTACTTAAATTAAGGGTAATTCTTCATCAAAATCCTCACCTTTAGTAGCTACATAAAGACTAATAACACCACCAATAAGAAAAAGAATACTAGCAATAAATACTAAGTCGGTTAGTCTTTTTTTCTTTGAATCATTATTTTTATAACGGGTGAGAGTGGTTTCATCTTTAAAAGCTAGGTAAGCAAAATAAATATAGATTATTAAAATAACACTAAGGACTATTTTATTAATTTGACGAAATTTTTGTTTATAAAAACGTTTGTTAGTTTCTATATATAATTTTTCTAAATAGTTAGAATAAAGATTAAAACATATTAAAAAAATATAGACTATCCAAATAAAAGATTCAATATTAATTCTTTTTATAGTATTTATTTTTTCATTATTCATAGTAAAGTATATGAAATATTTTGAAAATATTAAGTTTAGAAAAAAAATATTAATGAAAACAGAAAAATAAAATATAATTTGTCTCAAAAATGAAGACATTAAAGTTATCAAACAGTAAAATTATGTCATAAAAAGATTAAAAAATGCTAACTTATAAAAAAATTTACTAAAAATTGCAAAAAATGGTTGCAAAACTAAACGATATTTAGTAAAATTAAGAAGTCAGCAAGGAAATGGGCTTGTAGCTCAGCTGGTTAGAGCGCACGCCTGATAAGCGTGAGGTCGGAGGTTCAAGTCCCCCCAGGCCCACCATTTTATTTTACTGGCCTGTTGGTGAAGCGGTTAACACATATGCCTTTCACGCATACATACATGGGTTCAAATCCCGTACAGGTCACCAATTTTGATATTAAGGTCCGGTTAACGGGCTTTTTATTTTGCTTTCTTTTATTTTAACATTGACTTTATGCTATTTAAATGGACTTACTTTGCAATTAAAAAAACGTATGGTATAATTAGGGCGGTGGTTTTATGAAAAAAGAAATAGCTAGTGATTATTTTGAAACTGAGGAAGGAAAGTTTATTAAGCATCAGTCTAAGAAAATAAGAATAGAAGGTATATTATGTTTTGCTCTAGGACTTATTTATCTTCTTTTTGATGTTTATAAAAAAGAAGCTTGGCAAATGTATTTACTTACTATTGGCTTATTTGCTTTTGGAACTTATTTTATTTATAAATCATATAGCATTAAAAATTTTAAAAAGAAAATATACGATTATAAAAAGAATAATAAATAAAAAATTTGCGATTGTGATTAATAAATGTTACAATCTTATTTGTTTGAGGTGAGTATGACAGCATTAGGACTAGATTTAGGGACAAAAACTTTAGGAGTGGCAATTTCTAGAACTGGCATTATAGCTAATCCCTATAAGTTATTAAAATATGATAATGAAGAATATGATAAGTTAGCTTTAGAAGTGGCAGATATTGTAAAAAAAGAAAGTATTGAAACAATAGCATTAGGACTTCCCAAAAATATGAATAATACTTGCGGGTTTGCTACGGAAAGAAGTCAAAACTTTAAAAAAGTTTTAGAAAAATATGTTGATATTCCCATTAATTTTATTGATGAGAGATTAAGTACGGTTGAGGCAACTAATATTTTACTGGCAAATGATATGTCACGCAAAAAAAGAAAAAATGTAATTGATGTAACAGCAGCGATGATTATACTTGATACTTATTTAAAGAAAAGGAATAATAATGAAAAATAATAAAATAAAATTAATTAATGATAAAGGAGAAGAGTGTTTATTTGATCCTTTATTTACCTTTGATAGTGAAGAAACGAAAAAAAGTTATATAGTATATACTAATCACGAAAAAGATGAAGATGGAAAAGAAAAAGTTTATGCTTCTATTTATGATGCAACTGGTAAAGATATGAATCTTTATCCTATTGAAACAGAAAAAGAATGGAATTTAATATTTAATATTTTAGAATCTATTCAAAAGAAAATGGAAGAAGAAAAAAATGTCTAAGAAAAAAATAATAAAGATAATTAGTGTGATTGTAGGAGTAATTGCTGTCTTTATCATAGGGACTTTAATAACTTATAATGTTATGCTAAGTCCTGTAAGTAAAGATACGACTAGTATTACTTTTGAAATACCTTATAAAACAACTTCTATCGAGGTTCTAGAATCTTTAAAAGACAGCAATTTAATTAAGAATGTAACAGCTGCTAAGATATATATGAAATTAAATAAGATAACCAATATTCAGGCTGGTATTTATGAACTTAATAAAGCGATGTCAACTGGGGAAATTTTAAAATCTTTTAAAGATGGTAAAGTTATTGATGATGAAATAACTGTTACTTTTGTTGAAGGTAAGAGGATGCCTTATTATGTTGATATGATAGCAAAGAATTTTAACTATAGTAGTGATGAGGTGAATGCTTTATTAACAGATAAGGAGTTCTTAAATGAACTTATTACTAACTATTGGTTTATAAGTGAAGATATTCTAAATAAAGACATATATTATCCTTTAGAAGGCTATTTCTTTCCAGATACTTATAATTTTAGGAAAGAAGCTAGTTTAAAGGAAATTGTCTTAACTTTAATAAATGGTTTAGCAAAAAAATTAGCTCCTTACAAAAAAGAAATAGAAAATAGTGGTTATAGTGCTCATCAAATTCTAACTTTAGCATCGATTGTTGAGTTAGAAGGAGTAAATGATGAATCAAGAAGTGGGGTTGCTAGTGTATTTTATAATCGCTTAAAAGACGGTTGGACTCTTGGTAGTGATGTTACAACTTATTATGCGGTTAAAAAAGATTTTTCTAGTGAATTAACTAAAGAAGATTTAGATACTTGTAATCCTTATAATACAAGGTCAAATTGTGTTACGGCTCTTCCAGTTGGACCAATTTGTAGTAGTGGTCTAGAAAGTATAGTTGCTACTATTAATCCAGCAAGTACTGATTATTATTATTTTGTGGCAGATAAAAATAAAAAGACGTATTATGCTAAAACCCAAAGTGAATTTAATGCAATTATAGCTGATTTAAAAAATCAAGGGCTTTGGTATGTCTATAATTAAAGGTGGAAAATTATGAAAGAACAAATTTTAGAAATAGAAAAATATGCAAAAGAAAATAATGTACCTATAATTGAAAAAGAATCAATTTGTTATATTATGAAGTATATTAAGGAACATAATGTTAAAAATATTTTAGAAATAGGAAGTGCTATTGGTTACTCAGCTATTTTAATGGCATCAAGTAATCAACCAACAATGGTAACTACTATTGAACGCGATGAGTCTCGCTATATGGAATGTTTAAAAAATATTAAAAAATGTGGTTTAGATAAGAAAATAAATGTTGTTTATCAAGATGCGTTAGATGTTAATTTAACTGGTGTTTCTTATGATTTAATATTTATTGATGCAGCTAAAGGACAATATACTAAATTTTTTGAAAAATATAAATATTTTTTGAATAAAGGTGGTGTAATCATAACTGATAATATTAATTTTCATGGCTATGTTGGTAAAAGTGATACTATTGAAAGTAAGAATTTAAGACAATTAGTTGGGAAGATTGAAAATTATATTGAATTTTTAAAAAATAATGAAGAATTTACCACGGAATTTTTAAATATTGGAGATGGTATAAGTGTTAGCAAGCGAAGAGATGAAGAATAAAATCTTAATAAGTATTAATAAATTAGAAGATATAAAGACATATAAGCTGGAAGGTATTTCTACCTTTCTTTTGCCATTAAAAGGCTATTCAGTTGGTTATCCAGCTAGTTTTACGGTAGAAGAAATAAATAGAGTAGCAAGTAATGAAAATGTCTATTGTTTAATTAATAAAGTTCTAAATAACAAGGAAATAGATGAATTAAAGGCTATTTTATCTAGTATAAAAGTGAAAGGTTTTGTAATTGAAGATATTGGGCTTATAAGGACTTTAAAAGGCTTAAGTAAGGAAATAATTTTATTTATTAATCATTTTAACTGTAATTATAAATCAATTAATGTATGGCTTAATTATGTAGATAGTGTCTTTGTTTCTAATGAGTTAACTAAAGAAGAATTATTAGAGATAGATAAAAATGTTAAAAAAAGTGTTGTTTATCATTTAATGGGGTATAATCAAGTAATGTATTCTAAACGCAAATTAGTTTCTAATTATGAAGATTATTATCATTTACCACATACTAACTACTTACATATTACTGATAAAATGGGCAGTGTTAAATTTACTCTTTATGAGGATGACAAGACCACAGTAGGGTATTCAAGTAAGTGTGCTCTTTTAGATTGTACTAATTTAAATAATAGTTATTATTTTTATGTAAATACAACTTTTTTAAGTCCTGATAAAGTAATAAATATGTTAAATGGTAAGAATACAGAAGACACTGATAATGGATTTATGAATAAGAAAACTGTCTTTAAGATAGGAGATATCAAATGATAGAGTTATTAGCACCCGCAGGGGATTTAGAAAGATTAAAAGTAGCTCTTTTATATGGAGCTGATGCTGTATATGTGGGAGGAACTGATTATTCCTTAAGAGCTAATGCTAAAAATTTTAATCTTGATGATTTAAAAATAGGTGTAGATTTTGCTCATAATCTTGGTAAAAGAGTTTATGTAACAGTTAATATTGTGCCTCATAATGCTGATACTTTTGGATTAGAAGAATACCTTTTAAATTTAGATGAAATTGGTGTTGATGGGATAATTGTAAGTGATATATATATTATGTATTTACATCGAAAATTAGGTTTAAAAACGGAATTACATGTTTCTACTCAAGCCTCAACTAGTAACTATGAATCAGCTTTATTTTATAAAAATATGGGGGCTAAAAGAGTTGTTTTAGCAAGAGAAACATCAAAAGAAGATATTAAAAGAATAAAAGAAGAAACTAACTTAGATTTAGAATGCTTTATTCACGGGGCTATGTGTACGTCTGTTAGCGGTCGTTGTGTTATGAGTAATTATGCAACTAATCGTGATTCTAACAGAGGTGGCTGTAGTCAAGTGTGCCGTTATGTTTTTAAAGCCGATGATAATGAGGCAGATTTTACGATGATGCCCAAAGATTTAAATATGGTTTCTTTTATAAAAGAAATGATTGAAGTAGGTGTAAACTCGTTTAAAGTAGAGGGCAGAATGCGTAGTGTTTATTATATTGCCACGGTTATATCTGTTTATCGTAGTATTATTGACAAGATAAAGAATAATACTTTAACTGAAAAATATGCTACATATGCTTTAAATGTCTTGAATAGATGTGCTAACCGTGATTCAGTACCGCAGTTTTTTGATAAATTGCCTGGTGTTAATGAACAATATTTCTTAGATAGAAATGAGATAAGTAATCAAGATTTTTTGGGTATTGTAATAGAATATGATAAGACTAATGGTGAGGTAATAGTAGAACAAAGAAACTACTTTAAACCAGGGGATGTTGTAGAGATATTTGGCCCTAATATTGAGACTGTAACTTTAACAATTCCCAAAATTTATGATATGGATGGCAATTTACTTGATGTTGCACGTCATCCTAAACAGTTAATTAAATTTAAGTGTGAAATACCACTAAGTAAGATGGATATTATGCGTATAAAAGTGTTTGACATTTAATATGATTTGTAGTATCCTTAGATAGATAATTTTTTAGAGGAGAGAATAAAAATGACAAAAGAACAAACAATTCTAATAACACCACAAGGATATTTGGCGTTAGAAACTGAATTGAATGACTTAAAATTAAAGAAAAGACCTGAGGTAATTGCTGCACTTCAAGAAGCAAGAAGTTTAGGCGATTTATCAGAAAATGCTGAATATGATGCTGCTCGTAATGAGCAAGCTCAAGTAGAAGCAAGAATAAAAGAATTAGAATTTAAATTAGAACATTGCCAAGTAATGGACGGTGCATCTAAAGAAACAGTTAGTGTTGGCTCTAATGTCACTTTAAATTATATAGATGATGATGAGGAAGAAGAATACTCTATCGTCGGTTCTATGGAAGCAGATCCATTTGCTAATAAGATTTCTAATGAGTCACCAATTGGTAAGGCTATATTAGGACATCGTGCTGGTGAGATTGTTAATGTTGTAACACCAACTGGCTCTTATGATGTTAAAATTGTTAAAATTGCTTAATTTTGCTCGCTTTATTGCTAGTTTTAAGTTATAATATTAAAGGTTAGAAAAGGAAGAATTTTATGAATAATGTAAAAAAAGTTGTAAAAGAATATAAAGGTGAAATTTGGACTAAGGCTATTAAAGATGCTTATAATAAAATTAAAAAAGATGTAACAGTTGATGGCTTTAGAAAAGGTATGGTTCCTTTTTCCATGTTCGTTAGTAAAAATGGTGTAGAACCACTTTATAACGATGCTATCGATATTTTACTTACAACTGAATATAAAAAGACTTTAGATGAAGTTGAAGAAATGCCAGTTGTACAACCTACTGTTGATATTAAAGATATTAATAAAGATGGTATTAGTATTGAATATACATTTATTTCTAAACCAGAAGTTAAATTAGGAGAATACAAAAACTTAGGAATTAAGAAAGAAACTGCTAAAGTAACTGCTAAAGAAGTAGATGAAGAAATTACAAAACTTCAAACTAAATATGCTGAAATTAAAGTTAAAGAAGGCGGCAAAGTTGAAAATGGTAACACTGTTATTATTGACTTTGAAGGTTTCTTAGACGGAAAAGCATTCGAAGGTGGTAAGGGAGAAAATTACCCATTAGAAATCGGCTCAAATACCTTTATTCCAGGCTTTGAAGAAGGCTTAATTGGTATGAGTACTGGAGAAGAAAAAGATTTAAATTTAAAATTTCCAGAAAACTATACTGAAGAACTTAAAGGCAAAGATGTAGTATTTAAAGTTAAAGTAAATATTATTAAAGAAAGAGTTTTACCTGAATTAAATGAAGATTTCTTTAAAGATTTAGGTTATGATGATGTTAAAGATGCTGAAGGCTTAAAAGCTAAAGTTAAAGAACAAATCAAGACTCGTAAAGAAGCTGAAATTGAAGATAAATACATTAATGATTGCTTAAAACTTGCTGTATCTAAAATGACAGTAGAAATTAATCCAGAAATCATTGATGAAGAAATTCATAGAATTATCGACCAAGTATCTCAACAATTAAAGATGAATGGTTTAACACTTGAACAATACATGCAATTTACTGGTATGACTCATGAAGATTTGCATAAACAATATGAAGAAACGGCTACTAATAGAGTAAAAGAAAGATTCTTACTAGAAGAAGTTGCTAAAGAAGAAAAGATTGAAATTAGTGATAAAGATGCTGATGCTAAGGCAGAAGAAATGGCTAAAAATTATGGTATGACTAAGGAAGACTTATTAAAAGAATTTGGTGGTCTTGACATGGTTAAATACGATATGAAAATGCGTGAAGCTATCAATATTGTTAAGGGAGAGTAATCTTCCTTTTTTAGTACTTTTAAACTTACAGACTGTTAACTAAAAAAGGTTGACAGTATATATTTTAATGTGATAGAATAAGTACTGTTATTAAGTGAGGAGGGAATACAAATGGCAGTAAAATTAAGATTAAAAAGAATGGGTTCTAAACAAAAACCATTCTATAGAATTGTAGCAGCTGATTCAAGATGCCCAAGAGATGGTAGATTTATCGAAACAGTAGGAACTTACAATCCTGTTAAGAATCCTGCAGTTATTACAGTTGATGAAGAAAAAGCAATCAAGTGGTTAAATAATGGTGCAGTTCCAACTGATACAGTTAAGAATATTCTTGCTGGTGAAGGCATTATGAAAAAATATGCTGAATCTAAAAAGAAAGAAAACTAATTTATGGAATTAAAAGAATTTACAGAATACTTAGTTAAATCAATTGTTAATAATCCAGATAAAGTTCGTGTTAGTGAATTTAAATTAGAAGATGATTTAATAATTGAAGTGTTAGTAAGTGATGATGACCGTAGTGTTGTAATTGGTAAAGGCGGTAAAATGGCTAATGCAATTAGAACTCTAGTTCAAGCTCATGCTTATATTATGCATTTAGGTAGAGTAAAATTAAACATTGATTCAATTTAAAGGTATTTGGCTAATTGCTAATATCTTTTTTTTTCTTAATTTTATGTGTCTTTTTGACGATAGTTTTGAAAGTACTTATAAGATTTTTTTTCATTGCATTTAAATAAATTACCTTAAAAATTCCTTAAATTAGAGTTAATTGTGAATTTCTTGTGAAATATAAGAAAGTTCCTTGAAATTCACAGAAAGTTAACTTATAATAAGAAACTGCAGGAAGGAGAAGACACAATGAAAATTGATGAAAAAAGAATAAAAAAATTTGCTGGCAGTGCTTTGCTTTTGACAGCTTTGACGTTAGGAGGCAGTGTAGCAATTAATGAATATACAGTTAATCATAATGATAAAATTTGCTTATTAACTAAAATTGTTGGCTATCAACATCAAGTACAAAAGATTGATAATGATCCTGATAATATTAAAAACGGGATATTTGCAGAATATAGTGAAATTTATTATGAGGTACCAGATGGCTATATAATTCATCATAATGATATGATTGGTTATAAGAAGGTAAATGGTTATACTGCTTATGATGTTAATAACAATAATCAACCTTATCAAGTAAGTGATACAATGAAGACTGTTAATCCAACTATTTATTTTATACCTAATATTGAAGTGTTTAAAAATAATTCTGATTTAAATGATGCTGAATTAGTAAAAGAATTAAAATTAAAATAAAGGAGAACTATGGAAGATTTTAGCTTTTTAAGTGATGGAATTACTTATCATGTGATTGCAACTTATTATGATAGTGAGTATACGAAGAAAAACTATATGATTTATACGGATAATACATTAAAAGACGATAAGTTACAGGTATATTATTCTATCTATGAAGAGTGTCCTGATAATAAAATTAAATTGCTAAATATGACAACGGCTTTAGAAAAAAAAGTAGGCTTATCATTTTTAAAAACTATTTTTAAAGACATGAATAAATAGAATGCTAGACATTCTTTTTCTTTTGCAAAAATTTATATATTAATGTTATAATCTGGCAAATTTCGACATCATCATTATTGTATTATTATCTTGGCAGGAAAGAGAGATAAATATGAAAAAAATTTTAGTACCAGTAGTTATAGCTTTAACAGTCGTAAATGTTAGTGCCAAAGGAAAATGGGATGCACCATATGTTATATCAAAGGAAGAAAGTAGTATAGAAAGAAATATTACTTGTGAAAAAAAAGATTGTGTAGAAACAATTACTATACCAGCAGATTTTAAAGATAAAGAATTAACTATTAAACCAAGTATTTTTGCAAATGAAAATTATGTATCAATGCCTGGTGATACTAGAAATTTTAGTTTAAAAATAATTAATTTAAGTAATAATGATTATACATATCAAGATAATTCATTGTATTTAAAACCAGTAGAAGATGGTAAAAATTATCCTGGATTAATTAGTTATAATAATGCTAAAATACCAACATTTGCTACAATGTATCGTTTATATAATAGTGAACCTTTAAAGGCTTTATATGATGGAAGAAATTTAACTGATGATGAGTTAAAAGATGAAAGTATGGAAGCAAAACTAAGAGAATTAGGATATAGTGGTATATCAGAATTAGATAAATATTATGTTGAGTATTTTAATAAAAATTATAATACTAATTTTACTAGTTTAGAAGATTTAACAACTCCTTATATTAATAAAATATGGACTAATATTAGTAAAGCTAGTAAAACTCGTGAAACTAATAATAACTTAATTGAGTTTCATCAAAACTATTTTTATAATGTTCTTTTAACAATGAAATATAATGATAAAAAAAATTTAGATGATAATAATTATAGTGTTGGGGCTTATTCGCGTAAGGAAGGTTGCTATCAAGATTTAAATAAGAATTTTAACGAGATTACTATTCCTAAAACTAGTGAAACTTCGCTAGGAGCATTTTCTTTTCACTTAAATGGACCTTTAACTAGAAATAGTTATATGGGATTTTCTTATGGGGTAGAAGTTGGTTTAACTTTTGATAAAATTTTAAAATACGGCGATGTTTATGTTTATTATATTGATACTTTAGGTAATCTTCTAACTGATAAAGTTACAATGCGTGATGAAGTGGATAAAGCTTATATTACCGAAGAAAAAAGTTTTGATGGTTATAAGTTAGTGAGAGTAGATGGTCCAAAAAAGGGAAGTTTTATCGAAGGTGTTCAAGAAGTTTATTATATGTATGATATTGATAATACTAAGACTGTCTCTGATATTGTTCCAAGTGATGATATTTATACGGGTATCACAGATAATCATTTTAGTCTTTATGCGTTAATAGTATCATTTATCATTCTAATAGGAGCTAAGATTAAATATGCTAGAAAATAAGAAAAAAAGAAGTGTTTTAAGCTTTTTAATAATTCTTAATTTTATTTTAATTATAATTTGTTTAGTTAGAATTAAATTTAGTTATGCTAAGGTTGAAAAGTATACTAACATGGCAAGTAATGAATATAAAGATGATTATACTAAGAAAATAAATAATGATATAATTGGGAGTATTAATCTAGGTAATAAAACTTATCTTTTAACACAGAGTAATAATAATAAATATTATTTAAATCATAATTATGAAAGACAAGAAGATCGTTTTGGAGCAATATTTGTTGATTATCGCTGTAGTTTACTTGATGATACTAATTGTTATATTTATGGTCATAGTTCTAAAGATTATGACCTTCCTTTTAATATTTTATTTAAGTATCAAGATAAAGATTTTTTTTATAGTAACAATATTGTAAATATTAATTATAAAGGTTACGATTTAACCTATGAAATAATTGGAATAACAGATAATTATGATAATTTAGGCAAATATTTATATATTCAAACTTGCAACGAAAGTGCAAATGGAGATATTATTTTAGTTGCTAAAAAAGTATAATAATGCTATCATTATAGTAGGTGATAGTATGGAAAATGTAAGTTTAGATGAAAATGCATCAATGAATTTGGCAAATGCCAATCATGCCAAGAGGGTAGAGGCTGCAAAAGATAAAGCTGCTATGAAAATGGGAAATACAGGTTATGAAAGAATGGCTTTGAATACCATGAAAAAAAGTATGTCTAAAGAGCAAATTGAGGCTGAACGTAGCAAAAAAGAAATTTCACGTAGAGCCTTTTTAATAGGAACTTTAACTGGAATAGGAATTGCTGCAACAACTGTGGCTTTAGGTAAAAAAATAGAATCTAATATTCAAGAAATCGGGGAGATGACTGAAAATCAAGAATTGATTGATACCGCATATGAAGAAATTAAAGATGAAATGTATCATAAGTTAATAGAAGGCAGTCCTGCTGATTTTAAATTGTGGATTTCAGGTACTGATTTAAGTGGTTATTCTGATTATTTGATTTATAAACTTACTAAAGATTATGAGATGACTGATTCTCTTAATTATAAATATGCTGATGAATATAGCAAAGAATCAAGAGAATTTAAAAGACATGTTTTCGAAGATAGAGAGGATAATCCTGATAAGTATGAAGGAATTATTGTACCAGATAATGATTATTTGTATGTCGAAGAAGATATGGTTAACCGTTATATAAATGGTGAGGATTTTGTCAATAAGACCGATGCCTATTTACAAAAAAGAGATGGAAGGAGTAAGTAGATAATGTCAAAGCAATTAGTAGATTTTTATTCTTTTAATAACAAAATATATTTAGTAATTAAAAGTGTCTTATATAATAACTCTGAATATGTCTTTTTGTCTAATGAAATGGATGCTTCCGATGATATGATTAGAAGGGTTTCTGAAAATAAATTATTACCAATCGAAAGTGATGAAGAATATTTAAATGTTATAAAGAAAATGTTTAATTAAAAGGCTTACATATGCCTTTTTTTCATTAATTCTTCACAATTAATAATTAAAATGAAAAAGTGTAGGAGAGATACTTATGAGAAGAAAAAATAAAAATATTATATTAATAACAATTTTACTAGTATTTATTAGTTTTAGTGTAATTTTATATAGTGATTTAACTAGTTTGCATGAGGATAATACTTATAGTGATATTTATAATAATAGCGATTATAGTAATGAGTATGGTTCTTATTTTCCTGGCTATAATTATGGTAGTGATAGTACAATAAGTAAAACGACTGTGAAAGATACGAGAACTAGTCAAATATTTAGAACAGTTGTAACTTCTATTTTAATTGTTATATCAGTTCAAATATTCTTTTATTTATTATTTTCAGGGTTTAATTATTTAACTTTTAAATTAACTTTTTTTCCGTTAGCTAAAATAGGTGTTTATTTAATTTTGAGTTTAAGTTTAACTGCAGGTATTTTATATTTTGCCATAAAACCGATTACTTTTTTACCAGCTGATGCGATTGTAGAAGATGATAACAAAAATAATAGTTCTAATGATATAGTTCCCAATTTAAATGGTAAAGAAATAACTGAAAGGAATATTAATTTAAGTGATTATAATGAAAATATTTCTATAACTAGAGGGGGCATTTATAATTTAAGTGGTAGTTTTAGTCATACTATTATAGTTAGTTGTAATGGTGATGTAACTTTAGTATTGAATAATGTTGAAGTTAATACTAAAGATATGGCTAGTATTATTAATAAAGGTTCGGGAAAATTAAAAATTGAAACTTTAGAAGGTACAACTAATAGTTTAAGTGATGAAGGTACATCTTATTACGATAGTGTTATTTATTCAACAGGACCATTGGAATTAAAGGGAAGTGGCATTTTAAATATTAAGGCTAATCAAAATATTGGAATTAATATAGCAAGTAATGACTTTACATTAAATAGTGGTACAGTCAATATAACGGCTAAAAATTATGGTATTGTTACTAGTGATGATGGCGGTTTGATTAATATTTCTGATGGCAATTTAACTGTTAGTAGTACAAAAGCTAATTTAAAATCTAAACAAAATATTACTATTGATGGTGGTATGATTTATCTTTTAGGTACAGAAGAAGATTCACCAATTGATACTGTTAATGGTTATGATATAAATGGTGGAACCTTAATTGCCTTAGGCAAAGATATTTATGAAACACCAGTAACTAGTTCTAAAAATTATACTATTTGTCTTAAATTAAAAGATATTGTTAAAAGAAATAGTATTATTAGTTTAATGGATAGTAATAAAAAAGAAATATTAACATTTTTAAGTGATGATGATTTTAATTCTTTAATAGTTAGTACTAAGTCTTTAACTAAAGGAAAATACATTTTGTATAAAGATGGTAATAGTAGTGGTACTTTAGATAATCATATTTATAAAGATGGAAAATATAGTGACGGTTCAATCGTTGATGAGGCAATTGAAGTAACAAGTAAAATTACAGCAAAAAAGTAGTGAACTTTAAATAATCACTACTTTTTTAAAACTAAAATATTAGGTTAAATATAAAAAAATTAGATTTCACGCATTAATTCTTTATCTTTAAATGGATTTTTCTTATCAATTTTATCAACGAACAAAATACCGTCTAAATGGTCAATTTCATGTTGAAAAGCAACAGCAATGTCTTCACGAACACGGATACGATAAGTATCACCGTTATAATCATTGTATTCTACAGTAACTCTAGCAGCACGAGGAACAATACCTTCAACATCACGGTTAACTGATAGACAACCTTCACCTTCACCAACATAGATAAGTTCTTCACTTTGAGAAACAATTTTTGGATTAATAATAACGTAATTTTCAAATTGACCTTTTTCAACTTCATCTACAATTACAAATATTCTTTTACCAATTCCAATTTGGGGATAAGCAAGACCCATCCCTGGACGTAGGTCATATTTTTCAGAATATTCTTCAATTTGACTCATGGTTAGATATGTAATCATATCTTCAATGTTTTTTTGATCTTCTTTAGAAATAGGAAATTCAGTTACAGGTAAAGCCTTTTTATGTAAAATTTTTTCTTTTTCATCTAATATTTTAATATTTGGTAATTTCATAATTCTACCCCACATTCATTGGTATTTTATCAAAAATCGTTTTAAAAGGAAAGGGGGTATGGTACTATTTTTTAGAAAATGAATAAATATTCATATTTTAAAATTAGAAATTAAAATTATTATATAAAGCATTATTTAATTGGATAATTAAAAATCAAAAATAAAAAAAGAGAGAGGTCTCTCTTAACGGTTGTTACTACCACCAGCATACCAGCCAGCACCGATGATAATTACTAAAAGAATGAATAAAACAATCCAGATAGCAGCACCATAGCCATAACCATAGCCAGCAGTGGTACCAACATAAGTACTACAAGGATTTTGATAACCATAGCCACCGTAGTAGCCGTTATTTCCGTAATAATACATATTTATACCTCCTTTATGTATCTAATATATTTTATGGGTTGACAAGTTTTTTGACACAAGTAGAATTTATCTTAAAAAGTTGGTCTTATTTATGGTATTATTATAATAGGTGGTCAAAATGAAGAAGAAATTAGCCAAAATGGACTTACTTTTACTTTTTTTTACAATCCTTTATTCTGTTTTAGGCTGTATAATGATTTTTAGTGCTTCTAGTGTTTTAACCGTTTTAAAACAAGGAGTGGCTAGTAATTATTATTTTATTAGACAGTGTGCTATTTTAGGTATTAGTGCTCTAGCAGCAATCATAGTTACAAGATTTCCATTAAAATATTATAAATTGTTATCTTATTTACTGATGGTTTTAATTGGGGCATCCCTGGTCGGATTATTACTTGCGGGTAAAATTACTAATGGAACTAAGGGATGGTATGATTTAGGCTTTTTTAATTTTCAACCGGCAGAGTTTGCTAAATCAATTATAATTATTTATTTAGCTTGTAGCTATGAAGAGATTGTAAAAAGAAAAGAAACACGAGCATTTATTTATTTTATTCCCTTATTTTTTGCTGAAGTCATTGCTTTATTGGTTTTAAAGCAACCAGATTTAGGAAGTGCCATAATAATTGGCATTATAGCTCTTTTGATTTTTTTAGCTGTGCCGATGCCTCAAAAAACACGATTACGATCTAATTTAATTTTGCTTGCAGTTGCAGTGGTTGGAGTTTTAGGATGTGTTATATTTAAAGATAAAATATTTACTGGATATCAATTATCTAGATTTTCCTTTTTTGCTCCTTGTAGTGAGGAAAAACGTAACGAACGGTTAGGATATCAAGTTTGTAATGGTTATATTGCTATTAAAAACGGAGGCTTATTTGGTTTAGGCTTTGGTAATTCAACCCAAAAATATTTATATTTGCCAGAGGCTCATACTGATTTTATTTTTCCTATAATTGTAGAAGAATTAGGACTCGTTACTGGTATTTTAGTAATTTTAGGCTATATTGTTATTCTTTTAAGAATACTTAAGATAGCTAAGAAGGCTCCTTCGGTTAGTATGAGTTTAATTGCTTATGGAACATGTTGTTACTTAGCATTGCATATTTTAGTAAATCTTTTAGGAGTTTTAGGACTTATGCCTTTAACTGGAGTGCCTTTACCTTTCTTTAGTTATGGTGGGTCGTTTGCTGTTAATGCTATTGTTATGATTGGAATTACAGAAAAAGTGGCAGTCGAAAGAGAGAATAAGAAGTTTCGTGATAAAATTGCTAGTCTTTAAAAGTTGGGATAAAGTTTTGTTAAAGTAAATGTTTTTAAAAAATATGTTAAATTTATAAGAAAATTGTAAATTTTTAAAGGAAATTCATAAGGTGTTACCAATATATATAATTAGGAGGTGATAAATTATGAATTTTTATTTTGACTTAGTAAAGACTTTTTTTAAAAAGTATTTTGGAAAAGCTTTGTTGGTAATCATGATTGTTAGTATTCTTGTTTTAAATATCTATCATATTTTTTTTCAAGATTTAAAATTAAATAATAGCTATACTAATAATATTAATGAGAAAATTGCTTTAAATGAAAATACAAAAGATGATATGGCTAATGATGATAATCTTAATTTGGAAGAAAAAACTTCTAAAGAACTTAAGTATTATGTAGATATTAAAGGAGCTGTTAAAAATCCTGGTGTCTATCAGATGGGAGTAGATAATATTGTTAATGATTGTATAAAATTAGCTGGTGGTCTTTTAAAAAATGCAGATACTACTACTATTAATTTAAGTAAGAAAATAAGTCCTGAAATGGTTATTTATGTTCCTAAAAAAAATGAAGTAGTAAAAAGTACTACAACTGTAACAATTACAGAAACAAATAAAATACCAAATGATGCTAGTATTAGTGATAATAATAAAACGGCTTCTAAAGATAATAGTAGTACCCAAACGTCAAATAAGACTCTTGTTAATATCAATACCGCAACTATTCAAGAATTAACAACTCTTAGTGGTGTAGGAGAGGCTAAAGCACAAGATATTATTGAATATCGAAGTACTAATGGTAATTTTAAAACAGTCGCAGATATTAAAAATGTTAGTGGTATAGGAGAGGCACTATTTGCAAAAATTAAAGACTATATTACCGTTTAAAATATTTATTTTCTTTTTAGTGCTGTTTAGTTTTTTTACTAGTTTTATTAGATGTAACTATATTTTTAAAACCTCAATTTATAATGGTAACGAAGAGCTAATTACTGGAACAATTATTGATTATAAAATGCTAGATACTAAATATAAGATGACTATTTTAACTAATAAAGATAATATTTCAGAAAAAGTTATAGCAAGTATTTATCTAAATGATAATGATTCTAATTTAAGGAAAAAAGTTAGTGATTTTAAAATAGGGGATAGAATTATATTAAAGGGTAATTTAAATAAACCCTTAAATAATACTATCCCTAATACTTTTAACTATCAAAAATATTTATATTATCAGAAGATATATTATCTTTTTACGGTTAAAGAGATTATAAGTATTGAAAATAGTTCTAATCTTTTTTATAAGTTACAGGATTTTCTTTATAAAAGATGTGAGATGATTGATGAAAAAGGTTATTTAACTATGCTTATTTATGGAAAGAAAAATATTGATGCTGATACTTATAGTTATTTGCAAGACTTAGGAGTTGTACATTTATTTGCTATTTCCGGTTTACATATAAGTATATTTACGATGCTTTTAGAGGCACTTTTAAAAAAGATAAAAATGGGACCTCGTAATTTTATTATTATTATCTTTTTAATAATATATGCATCTTTACTAGGTTTTCCGGCTAGTGTTATGCGATCTTTAATGATGTTTATATTTTTAAAAGTCTTTTCTTTTTTAAAAGAAAAATTTAAGATGAGTTTTAAAACCTATGAAATAATGTTATTAAGTACTAGTATTTTACTTATTATTAATCCTTATTTTCTTTACGATACAGGATTTTTATATTCTAATCTTTGTACTTTTGGACTTATATATTATAATGATAAAACTAAAAATTATTTTTTAAAGTCTTTAAAAACTACTTATATTGCTACTTTGTGGTCATTACCCCTTACCGTTTCTCTTAACTATTCTTATAATTTATTAACACCATTATTCAATATAGTTTTTGTTCCTTTTATTAGTTTTTTATTTTATCCTATCTGTCTTATTACTTTTTTATTTCCTTTTTTTCTACCTGTTTTAAAAATATTAATAAGATTATTAGAATTATTAACGATTGTTTTTACTAAGGTAAGTATTGATGTTATTTTACCTAAAATGAGTATTATTGTTATTATTATTTATTATATAAATGTCTTTTTAATAACAAAGTATAAGAAAATATACTATCACTTATTTAATATTTTAATTCTTATTATTTATCCTTATGGGTATAATTTAGATGATAATTTAAAAGTATATTACTTAGATGTGTCTCAAGGAGATGCTAGTATCTTGATAAGTCCTAAAAATAGAGAAGTTACTTTGATAGATACAGGTGGTATAACTACCGATAAAAATTATTATACTGCTAAAAATATATTGAAGTTTTTACATAGTATTGATATAAAAAAAATAGATAATTTAATTATTAGTCATGGGGATTTTGATCATATTGGTAATGCTTTTTATCTTGTAGATAATATTAAGATTGAAAAAGTAATACTTAATTGTGGCGAGGTTAACGATTTAGAAAATGATTTAATTAAAATATTAACCAAGAATCAAATAAAATATTATACTTGTATTAAAGAATTAAATATAAATGATAATAAATTATCTTTTTTACAAACTAGAAAGTATGATAACGAAAATGATAATAGCAATGTTATTTATACTGAGTTAAACGGATATAAATTTATGTTTATGGGTGATGCTTCTAAATTAACAGAAGAAGATATTATTAAGAAATATAAACTAGCAAAAATAGACTTTTTAAAAGTTGGACATCATGGTTCCAAGACGAGTAGTAGTAAGGAGTTTATAAGTAAAATAAATCCTAAGTATTCTATAATTAGCGTAGGAAGAAAAAACAAGTATGGTCATCCTAATAAAGAAACTTTAAAAGTTTTAAAAGATAGTAATGTTTATAGAACGGATACTTTAGGGACAATTGAGGTAAAAATAAATAAGACTGAAGTTACTTTTACAAACTATAGTCCTTAGAAGAAAATTAACAATAAGAGGTTATAGCAAATGTATCATTATGAAAAGTGAAAGTTACTTTTAAAAATAAAGGAAAATATTTATTTTTTTAGGTTTCTAGTTTACAAACATTTATTTAACTGCTATAGTCATCTTATGGATGTGAGAGATATGAAGTATTTAGGTTCAAAAACACTTGAAACTGAAAGATTAATTTTAAAGGCTCAAACCATGGCAGAGCAAAAGGTATTATGGCAAATACTAATGTTACCTGAGGTTAATAGATATTATCTAACGGTTCCTAAAAAGTATGCTAAAAATTTAAGCGATTGGCAAAAACAAGAAAAATTTTATGCTAAAGAAATGCAGCACGCTAACGATTTAACAACCTTTAAGTGGAGTGTTTTCAGTAAAGAAAATGGTGAATGTATAGGTATGGTATCATGCCATGAGGCTAATAGTGAGGATGAAACCATAGATAATCCGGATATCAGAGGCGTTGGCTGGTTTATTAATCCTAAATATAAAGGATATGGTTATGGTCGAGAAGCTGCTAATGCTATGATGGATTATATGTTTAATGAGTGTGAAATTGCCGAAATTAAGACAGGGGCTGCTATTTGTAATCCAGCATCTTGGCTAATAATGGAAAGATTTGGTTTTATTAGAAGTAATGAGGTAAAAATGGTCGATTATACTTTTCTTGAGAAATTAGTTTGTGATTATCAGTATTATTTAACTCGTGATATGTATCTACAAAAAAAGGATAATTATAGTAAAAAAATAACAAGATAGGAGTAGTTCTCATGAAAAAAAATGCCAAAATATATTTATTAAAAGATAGATCTGATTATATAAAAAAATTATCTGATGATGATATTATAAATGTGATTGGTACTAAAGGCTCTGGTAAGACGACAAGTGCTAATAAATATATTTATAATGATGATTACATTGTTATTAATTGTGATAGATTATATGACATGCCAACGGATAGCAAAATAGAAGATGAATTTTTGCCTAAAGTAAAGGAACTATTAATTAAAAAATATGGTAAAGTTTATACAGGTAAAGATTTTAGCATTTGCTATGATGAGATAATTAATTTTGCTAAAAAGAATAAGAAGAAACTTATTATTGAAGGTAATGTCATTTATGATATTGAACCGATTACTAAATTAAAAGGTACGGTTATTGTTAAAAGAACGGGAGTTTTAAAATGTTTCTTGAGAGCCGTATTTAGAGATTATCCTACTTCTTACTTTTTAAAGTTAGAGATTGAAAAACATGGACCAATAATAGGTAGACTATCTCGATTAAAAAATATTATTAAAAGAAGGAAAAGTATTTTTAAAGAGTATCATCGCATTGAAAAAGATATAGAGGAGTTAGAAAATGATGCATAAAGAATTAGACAATGTAATTGTGGAAAGCAATATAAGTATAGATTATTTTGATGAGATAATTAATTATATTAAAAGCAATGAAAAAGAAATATTAAATTTCTTTAGTTTATCTGGTTTAAAAGAAAAGTACCAAGTTAAAATTTTTGATTATAAATCTTTTAAAGAGTTTGAACTAGCTAAGTATGCTTGTACTAAAGATTATGTTAGAGGAGATACTGATGCTGATACGAGAACCATTAGAATTATGGATTTGAATGACCAAAGAAAATTTACTACGCATACGGATGCTAATTTAGATGAAATACTAAAAATGATAATGCACGAGTTTGTCCATGCCTGTAATGATGAGGTTAAAATGTGGGTGAGAAAAACGATTTGGTTTCATGAAGGGTTAGCTACTAATTTAGCTCATCAAGACTATGAAATAACCGATTTAGAAACTTGTGATTTTGAAAAGTTAGAATGGAATTTTAATGGCTATGGCAGTGGTAGTTATAGTTATGCTTATACTATTGTTAATTATTTACTTAATAATTATTCTCATGAAGAGGTTATGTACTTTGTTAAAGAACCAGATTATCTAATAGAAAATAGTAAAACTATATTTAATCAGGCTAAAGAGTGGGCAAAAAAAATAAGTATTAAAAGATAAAAACAAAAGAAAGGAACTTATTATGAATTATTTAATTGCTGGTACATCAAATTACCTAATAAATGAAGAAATAAAGAAAATAATTGGAGATGAAGACTGTACCAAAATCGACTATTTAGATACGACTATGGAAGAAATAGTAGTAGAGGCTAGTTATAACGATTTATTTGGTAGTAAGAAAAATATTATTGTTAAAAATGCTAATCTTTTTACAGAAAAAAATGAGACGGCTACGAAAAAGTTAGAAAAATACTTAGAAAATCCTAATCCCAATACAACATTAATTTTTGTTTGTGAAAAAGTAAATGAGCATTTAAAAATAGTTAGTACTATGAAAGAAAAATACCATGCCATAATTTTAAAATCTATGTATGCAAATGATGCGGCTTCTAAAATTATGGAAGAAGTTAAGAAAAGAGGATTTACAATTTCCTATGAAGATGCTAGATACATTATTGATACTTCTTTAAATAACTTTGATATTGCTATGAATAATATTGTTAAAATCTGTCTTTATTATAATAGTCCTTGCAAGATTAAAAGTGAGGATGTAAAAGAACTAACTTCCGTTTCCATTGAAGATAATCAGTTTAAATTTGTTGATGCTGTTATTACTGGCAATTATAAGCAGGCTTTTAAAATTTTGAAAGACTTTAAAATTCAAAAAATTGAACCTTTTATTCTTTTTAATATGTTAGCTCGTGAATATCGTAATATGCTTTTAATGAAAGAAGCAGCAAGCAATTTCAAAAATAAAAATGATATTTTGACAACTTTAAATTTACAAAAATGGCAACAGGATAAATATTTAAAAAATGGTTCAAATTATAGTAAAAAAGCTTTAGAAAAAGAGTTAGTAAATTTAGCTAATATTGATTTAGATATTAAACTAGGGCATATTGATAAATATTTAGCTTTAGAAATGTATCTTATTAATCATAATATTTAAGGAGTTTTATGAAAAAGAGTTTATTATTTAACAAAATTACTAAATATTGGTTTTATTTTATAGCTATTTATATTTTAGCGGCTTCCTTAATTATTGAAGGTAATATTTACTTCTTACTATTTAATATTTTAGGTTTATGTATTACGATTTATTTAAGTAGTTACTATACTTATAAAGAAACTAAAAATAGAAGTAGTTCTTCTAAAATGCTTAAAATTTACTCTTTTATCTTTATTGTTTTAGTTTTCTTAGTTACTAGTGTTTTTAGAGGGCATCATTTATCTTTAAACTTTAAAAATTGGAATTCTGGCAACATAAATCTTATTCCTCTAACTAACACAATTGCAGATTTAAAAACTATTTTTATAGATAAGAATTACACTAATTTAAATCTACTTTTAGGTAATATTTTTCTTTTGGTACCACTTATGTATCTTTATCCGCGTAATATTAAAAATAATAATTTTTTTAAGACTACTTTAGCATGTTTTCTTACTTCATTTTTATTAGAAACATTTCAATTTATATTTGGTGTTGGTCAATTTGATATTGATGATATTATTTTAAATACAATGGGTCCAGTTATCTTTTATCCATTATTTAATAAAGGGAGTATTAGTAAAATTATGGACAATATTTTCTATTTTAAAAAAGAAAAAATTACTAAGAATGATTATATTGTCTTAGGTCTTGTTAGCATATTCTTTTTATGTCTTTTCTACATTTTGATTTATGATTATTGGTTTAAAAAGCCAGGATATGGCATAAGTTTTTTTAAAGAAACTGATTGTATTAGTAATAAAATTTATGCTACAGAAGACGATTATTATAGATATTACTATGCTTGCAGTAATAATGATGATTTATATATTGAATATACTGAAGATTTTTTGGGTTTTGATGTTAAGACTAAATATAAAATAGAAGACCTTATTAGTGGCAAAGTTAATAATATTAATTCTAAAGATGAAGCATATTTGAATAATGATTATATAATAAAAGAAAATAAATATCCAAGCTTAGAAATTAAAGCTTTAAATAAAGAAGAGATAAGTTTTAACTTGAGCAATGCTAATATTAAATTAAATAGTTATAAAATTATGGGATATAACGATGATATTTACTATTATTACTTTATTATTCCAAATTTAAATGGTCAAACAATTATTGATTTTACTTTATTAAATGAAGAAAATAATGGAGAAAGACATTTAAAATATCAAGTAACAGTAAATAAAGATTTATCTGTAAATTATGAAAAAATCAACTAAATATTTAAAGAACTTAAAAAGTAGATAATTATTTTTAAGTTCTTTTTACTCTTGTTAAGTGTTATACTAATTATAATAAAGGAAAATAACTTATGAATGATATAGACCAAATAAAAATATTTTAGAAAAAACCAGAACTAATGACGACATGATAAACATACCATCAAAAGACGAATGGACCAAAATGATAAATCAAGATGGTTATGATATTGAAACAGCTATTAGTAATTCTGAACGAATATTAAAAGAAAAGTATGCTAAATACACTGATGATAAAGCTTTCTTTGAAGATTGTTTGTATGAATATGCTTCTAAGGTTATTCCTTTAATTAAGAAAGATTATGCCCCTTATTTAAATGAAGAAGCTATCAAAAGATTAGATAGTATAGTAGCTGACCATAAAATAATTGTAAGAAGTTTTGATGAAATGCCAGTTACAAAACGAGGAAGAAATCCATCTAGCGGATATGCGCATAGTGATGGTTCTATTGAATTACAGGCTCCCAAAAATAATGTAATCAGTGAAACTAGACGCCAATTAGACATTTTGTTACACGAAATATTCCATCAAACGCATAGATGGCGAGTTGGTGCTGACCTAAATTATATAATTGATGGTGTGTTATGTTCAAAGAATATGAGTGGCTTTATGGTAGAGGAGGGTCTTGTCGACAAGTGTGCTATCGATTTTGCCAAAAAGCACGGATTATCTTGTCAGCCTAATTATTCATATAATCTCTATATGAATTTAGTAGATAAAATAGAAAAATCTTTAAATATGTTCAATGGTGAGTTATTTAATACTGATTATCGTCAAGTTTTAAATAAAATAGATAAAACAGGTGAACTTTTAAAGTGTTATGAATTTACTGAACTTTCTAGATATACATCTCTTTTTCAGAAGACCAAAACTAATATCGTAACATTTGAGTATGATGGAAGAACTTATGCTCCAGAATATGTCTTATCACCTCAAGAAAGAATAAAACAGCAACATCAAGAAGAAAATGAAATTGTTCCAGCAAAAACTGCTAATGATAAAATAGCAAAAATTCAAGAGCGAAAAGCTTTGCTAAGTCAGTATGCCGTGATTTTGCAAGAAATAAAAAGAAGGAAAGAATTAGAAGATAATAGTTTATCAAAAGGGACTCAAACTAAAAGTAGAGGAGTAATTGATACATTTACTTGTATTCTATTTACTCTAGCTATATCAATATTAACTTTTACAATAACTTACTTTTTTCTTGGTAAACACCTTTGAAAAAAACTTAAAATTGGGAGATTTTTCTGCCATTTTTATTTTTAAAAAGTTTAATCATATGCTATAATACTTTTTGATTGATAAGAAAAAGAAAAGAGTGGTGTAATGAATATATTTTATCCAGATATATATGCCAAAAATATTTTTGAAATAGATTATGAAAAATTAAAGAATAAAGGTATAAAGTGTTTAGTTTTTGATCTTGACAATACCTTAGTGCCGGTAAAGTCAAGTGTTGCTGATGAAAAAGTAAAAAGCTTATTTACGGCTTTAAAAAGAAAAAAATTCACGATTATTTTGATGAGTAATTCCCTAAAGAAAAGGGTAGAAGTATTTAAAAAAGATTTAAAAATACCATGCTTTTCTTTTTCCATGAAACCATTAAAGAAAAATTATAAGAAAATTATGAAAGAATATAGTTTTGATATGAGTGAGGTTGCTTGCATTGGCGATCAAATAATGACGGATGTTTGGGGCGCTAATAAAATGGGTTTTACTTCCATCTTCTTAGATAAATTAAAAAAAGAAGATTTTAAATGGACTAAGTTAAATCGTGTGGCAGAAAAACTTATTTTAAATCATTTTCACCGTCAAAAAAGATTTACGAAGGGAAGCTATTATGACTAAAAGATGTATTGGCTGCGGAGCTGTTTTACAAAATACCGATAAAACGAAAAATGGTTATACACCTAAATTAGAAAATAAATATTGTATGCGTTGTTTTCGCCTTACTAACTATAATGACTTAACGGAGACTATTACAGAAAAAGATAATGAAAAAATAATTGCTACCATTAATAAAAATAGTTGTTATAGTTTCTTTTTAATAGATGCTACTAATATAACAAAAGAAGCAGTGGATATATACCAAAGTATTAAAACAAGAAAGAGCTTACTTTTAACTAAAGTAGACCTTTTGCCTAATAATATAAGTGTTAGTAATTATATAAATAAATTTAAAAGTACTTATTATATTAAAGAAGAAGTATATCCATTAAGTTCAGTAAAGAAAGTAAATACAAGTAAAATATTAAAAATAATGGATGAGTTAAATTTAAAAAAAGCTTATATTTTGGGATGTACTAATGCAGGTAAATCTACTTTAATTAATACTATGTTAAACAAGGCAACGATAACAACTAGTAGAATTCCTAATACAACTCTAGATTTTATTAATATGTGTATAGAAGATAAAGTTTTAACTGATACTCCAGGTTTTATTACGACGACGACACCTTTTATTACGGATAAAAAGTATTATAAGAAAATTGATTATAAGAAAAGAATTAAACCTATAACCTATCAAACTAAAGAAGAAACTAATATAGTTTTAGAAAATATTTATAGATTATCTAATTTTAATATAAATAGTGTTACAACTTATTTTAATAATAATATAGAGATTAAAAGAGACTTTAAAAATAATGAAGATTGTTTTTCAGTAAATGTTATGGATAATACTGATATTGTCATTAAAGATTTAGGGTTTATAAATGTAAAAAAAGCTTGTACTGTGAAGATAAGTAAAAATTTAGAAAATTTAGTCGAATTTAGACCTTCACTTATTGGAGGAATTAATGACTAAAATTCATGTAATGAGTGATAATTTAGCTAATAAGATAGCAGCTGGTGAAGTTGTTGAACGTTCTTCATCGGTAGTTAAAGAATTAGTGGAAAATGCTATAGATGCAGGAAGCTCTATTATTACTATTGATTTAATAAATGGTGGCTTAAATGGTATAACTATTACCGATAATGGTTGTGGTATGGAACATGATGATGCCATTCTTTCTTTTCAAAGACATGCTACTTCTAAATTACTTCGCGAAGATGATTTGTTTTTTATTTCAACTTTAGGCTTTAGAGGAGAAGCATTACCTTCTATTGCATCGGTTTCAGAGGTTGATTTAGTTACTTGTGCAAAAACGATTGGTACACATTTACATATTAAAGGTGGTAAATTTTTGCTTGATGAGGTTGCAGATAAAAGGGTAGGCACTAGAATTAGCATTAAAAATTTGTTTTATAATACTCCGGCACGTTTAAAATATTTAAAAAGCGAGCCAACGGAACTTGCTAGTTGTGTTTCTTATATAGAAAAAATAGCTTTATCATATCCTCAAATTAAATTTACACTTACTAATAATGATAGAGCCGTGGTTAAAACTGGTGGTTCTGGTAATTTAAAGAAAACTATTCATGAAATATATGGTTTACAAGTGTCATCAAAATTAATTGAAATTAAAAATAGTAATGATGACTACGATATTAGAGGTTTTATTTGTAAACCAGAAATATTAAAATCTAATCGTTATCATATGACTACCATAGTTAATGGTCGTGTTATTCGCAATAATGAATTAAATAGGGCGATTAATGATGCTTATTACACATATAAACCGGATAGTAAATATCCGATTGTTGTTATTAATATTGAAACTGACCCAACTTTAATAGATGTTAATATTCATCCGACTAAACAAGATATTAAATTTAGTAAACAAGAAGAACTTTATAATTTGATAACTAAGACTATTAAAGATGCTTTATATAAAAATTTACTACTTCCTAGTGCTATGGAAAGATTAAAAGCCACTAATGATATTATTTCTAAAGAAGAAATTAATTCTATTATTGAAGATAAAATAAATATTGAAAATAATGTTGAGGACAATGACAATACAGAAAATAGTAGTGTTAGTTATGAGACTAAAAAAATAGAGCAACCTAAACAAGGTGAATTTAATTTTAGTGTAGCTGAAGATACCGTAAGTTATGAAAAAGAATCAAAGAAAGACCTTGATACTGATGAACAAACAGTTTCTAAGAACAAAATAAAATCTTTAAATCTACATCCGATTGGGGCGATAAATTTAACTTTTATTGTTGCCCAAGGTGATGATGGACTTTATTTAATTGACCAACATGCAGCTCATGAACGGATTAATTATGAGAAGGTTTTAAAATATTTTCAAGAAGAAAAAATAGTTACAACACCACTTCTAGTACCGATGCCTATTGAACTTACACCAACTGAATTTATTTTAGTTAAGAAAAATTTAGATTTATTAAAAAGTATGGGATTTGTTTTAGAAGAATTTGGTTTAAATACTTTTGTCTTTAAAGAACATCCAATTTGGTTTAAAGAGGGTTTTGAAGAAGAAGGATTACGTCGAGTAATAGATATGATTATTAAAAGTGGTAATAATTTTGATGTCATGAAATTTAGAGATAGAGCAGCGGCAATGTTAGCCTGTAAAATGTCTATTAAAGCTAATATGAGTATTTCTTTAGAAGTTATGCAACATTTATTAGATGATTTAGCTTTGTGTGATAATCCTTATAACTGTGCTCACGGTAGACCAACAATTATTAATTTTAGTAGTTATGATTTAAATAGAATGTTTAAACGTATTATGAATTAGTTTACTTTATAAAGAGTTTAGAAAAGATAATTGTTCAAAAAAGAAAGGAATACTTTTAAAGTATTAAAGGTGCTTAAATGATTATTTGCGTTACGGGACCAACAGCGGTTGGAAAAACTGCTTTATCAATTGCCCTTGCTCACAGGTATAATGCGATTATAATTAACTGTGATGCTATGCAAGTTTATAAAGGCTTAGATATTGGTACCGCTAAAGTTACGGAAGAAGAAAAAGAAAGTGTGCCTCATTATTTACTAGATTTTGTTCCTGTAGATGCCAACTATACAGTTTTTGATTATCAAAAAGATGCTAGAAAAGTTATGGAAGAAAATAAAGGGCATAATATCATTTTTGTTGGGGGTACTGGTTTATATTTAAAAAGTGCCTTATATGATTATCGCTTTAGTGAAGAAAATGATAAATCAAAAAAAGATTATTCAGAGTATACTAACGAAGAATTATTACAAATGTGTTTAGAAAAAGATAAAAATTGTAATATTCATATTAATAATAGACAAAGATTAGAACGTTTCTTAGATAAAGAAGAAACTTGTATTGTACCATGCAAACCATTATATAAGTTTTATACTATTGGTCTTACAACTACTAGAGATACTTTATATACGAAGATTAATAATAGAGTAGATAAAATGATTAGTGCTGGTTTAGTAAATGAAGCTAAATATTACTATGATAAAAAAGTATTTAGTAAAGCTTTATTAACCGGGATAGGCTATAAAGAATTATATCAGTATTTTGAAGGTAAGATATCTTTAGAAGATGCTATTTTATTAATTAAAAAAAATAGTAGACATTATGCAAAAAGGCAGTATACTTGGTTTAATCATCAAATGGATGTTAAATGGTTTAATACTAATTATGATGATTTTAATAAGACGATAAAAGAAGTAGAAGCTTATATTGATTTAGAAGAAAGTAAGTTGAAATAATATAATAGTAAAAGAAAGATATAAAAAGACTTAAAAAAGCAGCTGAAAATAAGAAAAAAACAATAGTAAATTTAGGAAAAAAAGAGTAAAATAAATAAAGGTGATAAGGATGAGATTATTTGTAATTGGGGGTAAAAGTGGTAGTGGTAAATCTGCTTTAGCTAAACTAATTAAAGAACATTATAATAAATTAGAAGAAAAAACTATTATTACGGAATTTTCTAAATATTTAAAACTATATGCCTATGAAATGATTTCATGGCCTTGGGACTTAGAACATAAGCCTCGTTTATTTTTACAAAATATGGGTGAAAAAGTTAGAAGAGAATTTGGCTATGATTTCTTTATAAAAAGAGTGTTTGATGATATAGAAATATTTAAAGACTATTTTGATAATGTAGTTATTGATGATGCTAGATTAGTAGAAGAAATAAAAGAAAGTAAATTTAGATATCCAGATTGTGTAACTATTTATATTGAATCAAATGAGGATAATGGTTTAACAGAAGAAGAAAAAAATCATGTAACCGAAAAAAATCTTGATGATTATTATGATTTTGATTATAATATTAGGTATATTTCTTTAGAAAAATTAACTAAAGAACTGGAAAGTATATTGGAGGAAGTAAAATGAATTTAAGAGAAGCATATATTAATTTTTTTGTAAGTAAAGGACATAAACAAATTCCTAGTGCTCCGGTGGTACCTGAAAATGATCCATCCGTTTTATTTAATACGGCAGGTATGCAACCATTAGTGCCATATTTAATGGGAGAAGCTCATCCTTATGGTAAAAGATTATGTGACTATCAAAAGTGTGTTCGCACTAACGATTTAGAAGAAGTAGGAGATACAACTCATCATACTTTCTTTGAAATGCTAGGGAACTGGTCTTTAGGTGATTATTTTAAAGATGAAGCTATTTCATGGAGTTTTGAATTTTTAACAAAGGTTTTAAATATTCCTGTAAATAAACTTGCTGTTACAGTGTTTGCTGGTAATGATGATATTGCTTTTGATGAAGTAAGCTATAACAAATGGTTAAGTTTAGGCATTCCTGCCTCACGCATTGTAAAAACAGCAGAAGATAACTTCTGGATTGCTGGAGAAGCTGGGCCTTGCGGACCAGATACTGAAATATTTTACTTCCGCAGTAATGATGAAGTACCAGAAAACTATGATTTAAACGATAATCGTTGGGTAGAAATTTGGAATAATGTTTTTATGCAATATTATAAAGATAAAAAAGGTATTTCAGAACTAACCCAAAAGAATGTAGATACTGGTATGGGCATTGAAAGAACAACTGCTATTTTAGAAGGAGTTAATGATAATTATTTATCTAGTATTTGGACTGATATTATTAAAAAAATCGAAGAAATTTCTGGTTTAACTTATGCAGGCAATGAAAAATCTATGCGTATTATAGCCGATCATTTACGTACAGCAGTCTTTATTTCAGCTGACCCAGCTGGTATTAAACCAAGTAATACTGACCAAGGCTATATTTTAAGAAGATTAATTAGACGTGCTATTCGTCATGCTAGAAATTTAAATATTGATATTAATAGTGACTGGGATGTTGAAATAGCTAAGATTATCTTAAAAAAATACCAACCATACTATCAAGAACTTGTAACAAATGAGGCGGCTGTCTTTGAAAACTTAGCATCAGAAAAGAAGAAATTTAGTCGTACTTTAGAAAAAGGCTTAAAAGAATTTGCTAAATTAACTAATGGTAAGACTCTTGTTGATGGTAAAACAGCTTTCCATTTATTTGATACATTTGGTTTCCCTTTAGAATTAACTGAGGAAATGGCTCATGAAAATGGTATGGATGTGGATGTAGAAGATTATAAGATGCGTTTTAAAGCTCATCAAGAATTATCAAGAACAGCCTCAGCTGGTAAATTTAAAGGCGGTTTAGCTGGTAATAGCAAAATAGAAACAAGATATCATACAGCAACTCATTTACTTAATGCCGCTTTAAAAGTAGTAGTTGGACCAGATGTTCATCAAAAAGGTTCAAATATTACTGATGAGAGAATGCGTTTTGACTTTAGTTGCGACCATAAGTTAACAGATGAAGAAAAGAAGCAAACTGAAGATTTAGTTAATAAATGGATAAAGGAAGATTTACCAGTTGTTTGCAAAGAAATGAAAAAAGAAGATGCTATTAAAAGTGGGGCAGAATGCATGTTTATAGAAAAATATCCTGATATCGTAACTGTTTATGAAATTGGTGATGTTTCTAAAGAACTTTGTGGTGGACCTCATGTTAAACATACAGCTGAAATTGGTAAGTTTAAAATTAAAAAAGAAGAAGCCTCTAGTGCTGGTGTTAGAAGAATTAAAGCAATTATTGAAGATTAATTGACATTTAAAATAATAAGCATTAAAATAACAATATAAATATTTTGGAAAGAGTAGTAAATGATGGTTTAAATAGAGAGTTTGCGGCTGGTGAAAGCAAATTAAATCTCTTTACGAAAAACAGCCAAGTAAAAAAATATTTCGTTTAATCGCGTTAAGATTAATTAAGGTAGAAAAATTTCTATGAAGTAGGATGGCACCGCGTAAAATACGCTCCTACAGATATAGAAATTTTTTCGTTTTTAGAAAGTAGGAAAGACATGAAAAAATTATATGTAAATGAATTAAGCAACCATTTAAATGAAAAAATAACATTTGATGGTTTTGTTGATACTATAAGAGATAAAAAATGGGTTATGTTTGTAATACTTAGAGATTCTAAGGGCAAAGTACAAATGACTATTGAAAAGAGCGAAGAAAAGAATGCTTCTTTACTAGAACTAATGAGTGATGTTACTATTGATTCAGTTATTAAAGTAGAAGGACTTTTAAAAGAAAATACTGCTGTTAAATTAGGTGGTATGGAATTAATTCCTGATACTATTGAGGTTTTAAGTAAAGCTGAGGCTCTACCATTTGACTATAATAATTTAGAAGGTGTATCTATTGATACAAGATTAGACTATCGTTTTTTGGATTTAAGAAACGAAAAAAATATGCTCGTTCGTCAAATTGAATCTTGTATGGTAGGAGCAATGCGTGATTACTTATATAAAGAAGATTTTACTGAAATTCATACTCCTAAATTAATTGGAGCAGCCTCAGAATCAGGCAGTGAAGTTTTTGAAGTTAAGTATTTTGATCGTAAGGCTTATCTTGCTCAATCACCACAATTTTATAAGCAAATGGCAATGGCGGCAGGTATGAGTAAAATATTTGAAGTAGCACCAGCCTTCCGTGCTGAAAATTCTAATACTAATCGCCATGCTACAGAATTTACTTCTTTTGACTTAGAATTTAGTTATATTGATTCTTATGAAGATGTTATGGATATGGAAGAAAATCTACTAATAGCTGGTTTAACTAAAGTTAAAGAAAAATATGGTGAAAAAATTAAAGAAGTATTTGGCAAAGAAGTTATTGTTCCAACTAAACCATTTCCAAGAATTAAATTACAAGATTTATATAATGAATTAAAAGAAAAATACGATTTTGTAATACCAACTGAGGATGTTGGGGACTTAAATGCTGAAGCTGAAAAATTAGCTTATAAATATGCTATGGAAAAATATAATAGTGAATTCTTATTTATAACTGATTATTCAAAGACAAAGAGGGCTTTCTATCATATGCGTAAAAATGATATACCCCAAGGTTATGATTTAATTTGGCGTGGTTCAGAAATTACAACAGGTGCTCAAAGAGAACATCGTTATGATATTTTAAAAGCCCAAGCGGCTGAAAAAGGTTTAGGTGAAGATGTTAAATTCTATTTAGAATTTTTTAAATACGGTTGTCCTCCTCATGGCGGTTTTGCTGTAGGTGTTGACCGTTTAACAATGCTTTTACTTGGACTTCCTTCAGTTAAAGAAACACAATTCTTATTTAGAGGGCCAAATCGCCTAGAACCATAAAAATCAAAATAGAGAAAGGGATTATAACAATGGATATAAAAGATATAACAAAAGATTTAATCGGAAAAGAAATTACAATATGTGGTTGGGTTAAAAATCATCGTAAACAAGCTACTTTTGGTTTCATCAACCTTTTTGATGGAACTTGCACTAATAGCCTACAAGTTGTATATGATAATTCTTTAAAAGATTTTGAAGAAATTGGTCGTATTCATATCGGTTCTTCAATTAAAGTTATTGGGACTGTAAAGGAAAGTGAAGGTAAAGGACAAGATATTGATTTAGTAGCTAGTGATGTTATTTTACTAGGTGATTGTCCAGAAGATTACCCAATTCAACCAAAAAGACATACTTTAGAATATTTAAGAAGTGTTGCTTATTTAAGACCTCGTACTAATACTTTTCAATCAGTATTTAGAATAAGAAGTGCTGCTGCTCAAAGTATTCATGAGTATTTCCGTAAGAACAACTATTTATATGTTCATACACCATTAATAACAACGGCTGATTGTGAAGGTTCAGACCAAATGTTTAAACTTACAACCTTTGATTTAAATAATATACCAATGAAAGACGGTAAGGCGGATATGTCTAAAGACTTATTTGGACGAACAGCTTTTATTACTGGTAGTGGTCAACTTCATGGTGAAACATTTGCTCATGCATTTAAGAAAATTTATACCTTTGGACCAACTTTCAGAACAGAAAACTCTAATACTAAGACTCATGCTAACGAATTCTGGATGATTGAGCCAGAGATTTGCTTCTGTGATTTAGACGGTCTTATGGATATTGAAGAAGATTTCTTAAAATACATCGTAAATTATATTTTAACTAATTGCAAAGATGATGTAGAATTCTTAGATAAATTTGTTTCTAAAGGACTTAAAGAAAAATTAGAAAAACTAGCATCTAGTAAATTTACAAGAATTGACCATAAAGATGTAATCGATATTTTAAAGAAAGCTCCAGTTAAATGGGAATTTACACCAGAATATGGTGAAGATATTGCTAAAGAACATGAAAGATATATTACTGAATATTTTGGGGGACCAGTATTTATTAAGAACTGGCCAAAAGATATTAAGGCATACTATATGAAAGTAAATAGCGATAATGAAACTGTTGCTGCTGTTGATTTAGAAGTACCAGGTTGTGGTGAATTAATGGGCGGTTCACAAAGAGAAGAAAACTATGAAAAATTAGTTAGTCGTATGGCTGAATTTAATGTTAATAGGGAAGATATTGAATGGTATTTAAACTTAAGAAAATACGGTACAACAATTCATTCAGGCTTTGGCATGGGCTTTGAAAGATTAATTATGTATCTAACTGGTATGGAAAATATTCGTGATGTTATTCCTTATCCTCGTACTCCAGGTTCTTGTGAATATTAGAATTAAAAAAAGATTAGTTTCTAAACTACTTAGTAGAATAGAATTTACTAATCTTTTTTTACTTTTGTTTAATTTAGTTTAATAGCATCAGGATTAATGTAATTGTTTTTAACTACAATTAAATTAGGATATTCATCATAATTACCAATAGGAATGGTATTAAGCATTTCTAAGTTAGCATCAATTATTTTATTAAATTTATCAATTATTGAGTCACTATAATTTCTTCTTATATTTTCCTTGTTTCTACTGATATAATAAAGTTTAGTATTATTAATCTGACTATTTTCTAAAATAGTATTTAATCTAATAATTTTATTTAAATTATCAGCATTATCAATAATTAAGTTATAATTTTTTTGATATAATCCAACTTCATCAATTAAAGCATTAGTAATGCCAGAGTAGTCTTCATTATCAAAAATAAATAAGGCATATGGTTCATCTAGGGCATTTAATTGAATTTCATTTGTACATAATAACTTTAAAATACTTTCACTACCGATGTATAGACACAATTTTTCTTTTAAAAAAGCACATTGACCACACATAATAACTTCCTTTCGAAAGATAAGTTATCATTCCAGTTAACTGGAGAGTCAATGGCTTAAGTAAGAAAAATATAATTTTTAATTAAAAATTATTTAATAGCATCTTTTAATAATTTATAAGCTTGCTCTTGACTAACTGTGCAAGGCTTAATATGAAAATTAGGTAGCAAATGCATATGATAATGCTTAATAGCTTGGCTAGTACCAAAATTAACTCTTGTACTTAAAGCTTCGGCTTTAGCTTTATCCATTAAAACAGGAATTAATTTTTTAGCAACTTTATTAATATGTAATAAGGTTTCATCATCGATAGCATTTAAATCTTCAATATGTTTCTTAGGAATAATTAAAGTATGACAATCGCTATCAGGGTATAAATCCAAAATAGCTATAACTTTTTCATCTTCATATATTTTTTTACAAGGAATTTCACCTTTAATCATTTTACAAAATAAACATTCCATAAATATCCTCCTTTTTTATTATAACACTATTTTTTAAGTAATAGGAAATGCCTTTTAATTTTTATTTGGATTAGACCAATATATTAAATTAGATTTTTTAGCTAATTTTTTAGAAGCATTGGTTTTAGAATTATTGAGTTCATCTATATTAGAAAGCTTTAAAAGAGAATTAGAATTACTTTTTAACCATGATTTGACCACAGTTTTATCTTGAGAATAATCTTGAAATTCACTGTCATTATTAATTACTTTTTCGATGTCCATCATTAAAAATAAAATATTAACACGAATAAGACCGGATTTACCATAGTATTCGTGAACTATGTTTAATAATTCATCGCTGTTATTCTTATTTTGATTAATTAATTCATTTAATAAGTAAGCTCTCAATAATAGTTGACGATTAGTTCTTTTAACATTGTTAAGCTTTTTTTCTAGTTTAAAATTATTTTCATAGTCTTCATTATAAAAAACACTTACTATATATAAAAGGACAAAAGCTTTGGGACCGGTATAAGTTTCGTTAGAATTTTCTAGAGTTACTTTTAAATTATTAACATCAGTAAAGCCAAAGTTCAGATGGTAATAAACATTTTTAAGAGTAAATTCAACTATTAAATTCTGATTAGAAAGAATGGCATCTGAAAATATTTCAATTAAATTATGCTTGGTATTATAGAAATTATTATTAATTTTTAAAGCTAAAAAACTAAAAAAAGTATTACAAGGTAACTTTAAACCCTCTTCATTTTTTCTCTTATTTAATAATAAGAATATACTGTTTTTTATTTTTTCAATACTCGTATTTTTAACAAGATAATCAATATTATTAGAATTACAATAAGTTTGATAACTTTCTTTTAATATAAAAATAAGATTATCAGGACTTATTTTATTATCTTCACTATTAAAGTTGCTTTTAGCATCATTTTGGTTAATATATTTATAATTAATAAAGCAATCACTATAAAGATTAGTTGGCGTTGAAATAAGGGTTTCAAAAGTTAAAATGTAACTACAAAATGTTAAAGCATCAATTGTTTTGTTATTTAAAAATAAATAATAATTATTTTGATAAAATATAATTTCAAAAGAGTAAGTTTGGTATTTATTAAAAAAATCAAAAGTAATACTTTTTCCTTCAGTGAAATCTTGGTATAAAATTTTATAAATGTTCATAATCTCGATGTAATTAATAATAAATGTAATATTAATTATCCCTTCTAATTGATTAGCAATCAATAATTTAAATAATATTTTAACATATAATTATTTTTAATAATACTTTGTAAAAACATTTTTTAAAAAATTTTACTAAAAAAACAATTGACCGGTAATAGTCAATTGCTATTTTAAATAATTAGTATCTAATTTATCGACAGCATCAGCTATGGTTTCATCATCAGTAAGCTCAATATAATCATCGTCTAATTCTTCAACTGGAACCTTTATTTTAGCATCACCAACTATTTCAATACCTAATTCTTTAGTAATATTTAAGTTTACTATCCCATCTTTAATATTAACATCGCTTACAGTTGGCTGTTGAATACTTTTAACAATAACTTCGGTTCCAGTTTGATTATTATCAATATTCATACGCATAGTATCGGTATAATTAAATTTTTGCGTGCTTACAGCAGTTTTGCTATCGTTATCATAAGAGTACCAAACATTAACATCAAAATTACCATTTACTAAAACTTTGTTGCCCAGGTTAGTACCATTAAAAGTGTGATTAATAACCCAGCATCCTAAAATAGTATTGGGAGTTTCCTCAGTTTGTAGTGTATAATTATTGGTACTATTTTTTTTACCTTTAGCAATTACTGCTTTGGTAACAATTTCCTTATAATTCATAATATTCACCCTTCTAAAATAATTTATGCAAAATATAAGGATTAATGACCAATTATGTTTAAATTAATTTAAATAATAGAAAAGAGAAGAGATTAATAAATTATTATTATTTTTAAATAAGTTAAAAATCGTTTTATAAAATTTACTGAATATAAATTATTAAAAAATACTTTTGCCATTGACAAGAATAATATTTATCATTTATACTATAGTTTCCAATGGAATGGAGTATCTAAATGAAGAAGGAAAGTGCCTTAATTAAAGGAATTGATTTATATAATAAAAAGAAATATATGGAAGCTAAAAATGAGTTTTTAATAGCTAGTGAAGAGGGAAGTGACTATGAAAAAGTGGAAGCTAACCTTTATTTAGGAAAGATAGCTCTTAGAAGCGATAGTGAACTACTGTTTGATGCTAAAAATTATATTGATTATGTTTTAGAATGTGGTAATGATTATCAAAGAGAACAAGCTACTTTTGAACTTGCTACTAAATATCGTATTTTAAATTATTTTGATGAAGCAATTAAACTATATAAAAAGTGTTTAGAAATAATTCCTAATGATTTATATGTTTTAACTGATTTAGTTAATCTTTATTTAAAATTAGATGAAGTAAATGAGGCTGAAAAATATTGCTTTTACTTACTTGATGGTGCTAAATATTCTAATTCATTTAGAAAAAAGACTATTAGTACTAATGCTGCTTATTTAGGTTTAGCAAGGGTAAACTTTCGAAAAGGCGATATAAAAAAACTATGGGAATATTTAGATAAAGTTGAACCACTAACAAAAAGAGATATAGAACAAAAATCGGATATTGAGGCTAATTTGATGTTTAATCAAGGAAAGTATGATGAAGCAACAGATAAACTTCAGGATAGCCTACATAGTAATATTGCTTTTATTAGAGAATTAACTAAAGATAAGATTGCCATTATGAAATCTATTAATGGAGATGTACTTGCTAGTAAAATTACGTTAAATAGAAATTTTCCAGAAAGACCAATTACAAAAGGTGGCAGTGTTACTTTGGCAAGTATTTATGAGAATGAAAAAAATTATAAAGGAGCTTATAATTTATATTTTAGTTTGAGTTTTAGCAATTTTGAATATTTAATTGATGCTTTAAAATGTGCTATGCACTATGATGAGGCATTAGCGGTTGCAATTATTAATAGATTACTTTTAACTAGTGTTGATAAAGATAAATATTTACCATATTTAATTTATTTAAGTAAGAAATATAATATTTTCTTTGATGGTGTTAACTACAATGATATGCCTTTATTAGCTATGGAATTTTTGCGACATGATGAAGAAAAAGTAAAAATGTTTGCTACTTATAGTGGACAATTAAACTATAGGGAAGGATTTACTTGGGATTATGTCTATGATGGTATTATTAAAGAGTCACTAGATAATGCTGATAGTTTAGAGAATGTTTCTTTTATTTCTGATATTATTTATGATACTTATATTATTCATGTACCTTATTTAGCATGGGAATATAAGGATTATATAGTAGTTAAAACTTATAAAGGTACTAAAGTACCAATCGAAGTTACTTTACAAAGTAAGGCTTATTTTGACAAACAAATTCCTGCTTATTTATTAAAACAAGATAATAATGTTCGCAAATTGTTTAGATAATTTAATATTGATTTGTCAAAAATTATCCGTTTATAATTAAAATGAAGGGAAGTAGTCAGTTAATGTTAAGTACTGGCTAAATTTAATATGGTTAATGAGTATTTACAAACAGCAATTAGTTTTTATCAAAGAAAAAAACTTCCGCAAGCAAGGAAAATGCTTTTAGAAATTTATAATGATGGTACTTTAGAAGAAAAGGTAACAGCAGCTTTTTATTTGGGAAAAATTGCAGGTATTTTACGAGAAAAAGTTAATGAAGTAAAAACTTACTTTTACTTTGTTATTTTAAACGGTAATGATGATTTTAGAGGTAAAGCCTATATGGAATTAGGTATTTATTATCGCAGTCAAAAAAATCAAAAAGAAATGCTTAAATGCTATAAGAAAGCTTTAGAATATATTCCTAATGATATTAGATTATTAACGGAGTTAGGAAATTATTATTTAAGTAGAAATGATTTTGATATGCAAAATATTGCTCAAGACTATTTTCAAAAAATTTTAAAGCTAAATAGGGGTGAGGAAGAAAAAAGTAAGTTTATTCGTAATCAAAATATTGCTTATTTTGGACTTGCTAAATCATTTACTAAACAAAAAAAGACTAATAAAGCCAAAGAAATGCTTAATCAAGTTGAAGTTCAATGTCAAAGAGATAAGGAAGATATAAATAAATGTTATGGAAATATTGCTGTTTGGGAAGAAAAATATTTGCTAGCTATTAGTTTTTTTCAAAATAATCTAAAAAGTCATAGTGAAAAAGTAGTTAATAATGCTAGAGAAAAAATAGGTATTCTTTATGCTGTAGTTGGTGAATATGATAAGGCTATAACGGCTTTAGAGCCAATTGCTAAGTTACCTTATAAGGGTAATTTTGCTAATTTTATTTTAGGCAAGATTTATTATTATAAAAAAGATTATAAGAGTGCTTATGAAGCTTCGATGAAGGCTAGTTGCATTTTTGATGTTGCATTACTTTATGCTCTAAAAAGTGCAATGCATTTTGATGATGTTAAGGCAATTGAAGTTGGCAATATTATTACTAGTAAGAAAGAATTATTAGTTAAATATCGTCCTTATTTAATATACTTAAGTAAAAAATATAATATTTTCTTTGATAAGTTAGATTATAATGAGTTAAGTAGTCTTGAAAAAGCAATGATTTTTCAGGATAGGTTAGATGTTTATGATAAAACTATCTATATTTACAATATGGAATATGGCAAGTATTTGGATGCTTATACTATTTTTGAAGAAAATTTAGAAGAAAGAATTTCTAAGCTTACTCCTTCGTTTTGCGGCGGATACTACGATACTTATTATGTTAAACCATATAATAGTAAAGTTTTCCAAGATAAATATTTAATTGTAAATACTATAAAGGATACTAAAGAAATTATTGAAATTAAAATTACAACTAAAGAACAAATCGATGCTTTAGACAAAAAAGATATATTTGAAAATCAAAAGGTATTAATTAAAAATCTATTTAAATAATTAATCAAATTAAAAAGGTGTTATTCTTATTTTTTAATAGAGTAACACTTTTTCTAATATTAATTATAAATTTTTAATTTTTTCGGTGTTTTTGAAGTTCCATTTAACATAATGTTTTAAGAAGTCTTCACCCTTAGTAATAAGGATTTTCTTAGCTAATGCATCAACTTTATCACTAGCTCCTAAGATAACAGGAGTACCAATTTCTATACTTATTCTTTTCATTTCTTTTAAGAAAATATAGCGACTTATAATAGAGGCACAAGCTACTGATAATACTTGGTCTTCGGCTTTAGTCATGAAAGTAACGTTACTTATTTTTTCTTTAGCATTACTAATGTGTTCATAAAATTTCTTTGGATAGACAAATTGATCGATAACGATAGCATCATAAACATAATTATCTTTCTTAATTAAAGAAACTAAAACCTTGTTATGCAAAATTGCCTTAATTTTATTCATGTTTTTATCTTCTAAAGGAAGTTTATTATATGAATCGTTATCTAAAATATAAGTTACATAAGGTATTTTCTTAATAATAGCAGGAGCTATTTCAATAATTTTTTCATCAGTAATTTTTTTGCTGTCACGGACACCTAAATCGGTTAGAAAATCAATATTTTCTTTAGATACATAAGTAGCACTTACAACAATAGGACCAAAGTAGTCACCAGTTCCAACCTCATCACTACCAATTGTAGCCATGCTATGATATTTACTATAAGTGGAATGTTCACTTTTGTTATTATTAGCTTTTTTATCTTTACCACTGATATCTATATAACGGTGGTTTTTAATACGTTCTTGTTCTATCCATAGGGAAGCTTCGATATCTGCTGATAAGCCTTGAAACATTAATTTACCTGATTCATATAAAGTAATTGTTGTATCATAATTTTTAACTTGAAAAACTGCATAAGGAGGCGTTTTTAAAGGAATGTATTTTTCATAATATTTAATAACCATATTTTTAAGGTTATCACTAATTTTAAAGACAATAGTCATAAATAATCACCAAGAAAAATTTTAACATATTTGCCTTTCTTTTTCAATTTAATTAGTATATACTTAAAGTAGAGGAGTTGATTTTATGGTAAGTATAATTGATGCAATAATAATTATATTGTTATTATTTGGAGCTGTATTTGGCTTTAGGGCGGGTGTTATTAAAAGTGCTGTATCGTTTTTAGGAACGCTACTAATTATTTTTTTAGCATTTCAATTAAAGAATCCTATTTCGGAATTTTTATATATGCATTTGCCATTTTTTAATTTTAGTGGCGAGCTTGCAGGTGTTACTGTTTTTAATGTTTTAATTTATGAAGGAATAGCTTTCCTAATAGTTTTTGCTATTTTAGAAATTCTATTAAAAGTAGTGGTTATTGCCAGTGGCATTTTAGAAAGTATTTTACGTTTAACAATTGTCTTTGGTTTATTTTCAAAAATTTTAGGACTTTTCTTTGGCTTTATTGAATATTATGTTATAATATTTGCTGGTCTTTTTATGTTAAATTGCTTTTCTAATACAGCATTTTTAATAAAAGATTCAAGCTTAGCTACTAGTATTTTAAATAATACACCTATTTTAACCGAACAATTTAAGGAACCTAAAGCTGCTATCGATGAAATATTAAGTTTAAGCACTATTTATAAAAATGACAAAGATGGTTATAATGCCAAGGCTTTTGAAATTTTAATTAAATATAATGTTATTTCTAAAGATCAAGCAGAAAAATTAATAAGTAAGAAAAAAATAGATATTTCAAATGCTCAAGATATAATAGATTCTTTAAAGAAAAATAGTTAAGGTTACTTATAAAAATACAATAAATGGATAATATAATGATGAAGGAGTAAACGATGATTAAATATTTAGAAAAAGATAATTTTGATGAAGAAGTAAAAAGTGGACGTATTTTAGTCGATTTTTATGCTGATTGGTGTGGACCATGTAAAATGATGGGAGCTGTTTTAGAAACGATGGATATTAATATTTTAAAAGTAAATGTTGATGAATATCCAGAAATAGCTAGAAGATTTGGCATTATGTCCATTCCTACTTTAATTATTTTTGAAGATGGTAAAGAAGTTGCTAAAAATATTGGCTTTATGTCAAAGGAAGCTTTAACCGAATTTTTAAAATAAGATAATCAAGAAAAAAATGTTACTAGGATAATGATTACTAGTAGCATTTTTTTACTTTTATGTTTTTTTTAATTATGGCTTGTTTAATTAGAAAACAATGTTTAACGAAAGAGTTTGCCATAACGAGCTTTATAGTATTCTACTAACTCTTTAATTTTTACAAAGTTTTCGGGACTAAAATTATTCTTATAATTATCTATAACTTCTATATTTTGATTTTTTAATAAAGAATACCAATTATTTTTTAAGAAACGTAGGATAAATTGGCCTTCATCTAAAGAAAGATTAACACTGTTTTTACTAGCAAAATTAAAAATATCATTTAAAGACAATTTATTTACGATGCCTTCTACTAAATTATACAAAATATCACCCTATAAATAGTATGATTTTAGAAATCTTAATTATACTAAAAATGGTGGTTTTATGCGTAAAAAAGTTATTCTTTTTTTAATAGTAATAATTGTTTTTAGCTTTTATAGTTATCGATTTTATGATTTAAGATTTAAAAATAATGCTTACTATTTAGAAGAGTATGAAAAGATTAGTACTAAGTATGTTTATGATATTAAAGAAGAAAGAGGGAGAATTTTAGATAGAAATGGTAAAGTTTTAATAGATAATAAAAAGATAAATGTTATAACTTTTAGATTAATTAATAATCCTGATACTACTTATTTAATCAATTTAGCTAGTAAACTTATGAATATTTTAGATTTAACAGAAGAGGCAAGTAGTGATGAATTAAAAAAATATTACTTGCTAACAGAAAGTACAGATTATTTATTAACAAAAGAAGATAAAGAAAAAATTAAATATCGTAGTTTAGATAGTGCTGATGTTTATAACTTAAAATTAAGCAGAATAGATGGTGAAATTAATAAATATAGTTTAAAAGAAAGAATAGCTATTCATACTTATTATTTAATGACTAATGGGTATTATTATGATACAAAAATAATAAAAAAACAGGTTAGTGATAATTTATGTATGCAAGTGTTAGAATATAATATTACAGGGTTAACTTGTGATTACTTATATGAAAGAGAAAATATATATAATATTATTCCTAGTATTATTGGTAGTATTGGCTCTATTAGAAAAGAGGATTATGCTTATTATAAAGAAAAAGGTTATTTAAATGATACAATGGTTGGCATATCTGGATTAGAAAGTTATTATGAAGATATTTTACATGGTACCAGAAATAAATATACATTAAATAGTGATAATTCTTTAGAACTTTATGAGGCTGGTAAGAGGGGGAAAGATGTTATTTTAAATTTAGACTTAGATCTAGAAGAAAAGTTAATTAGTATTCAAAAAAGTAATATGTTAAAAGTTAAGAAAATGCAAAATACTGATTATTTTGATACTAATTATAGTATTATAAGTGATCCTAATACGGGTGGTATCTTAGCAATAAGTGGTCTTAAAATTAAAAATGATGCTTTTAGTGATGTTAGTAGTAATATTATGTTTAATAGTTATACAGTAGGTTCAGTTATAAAGGGGGCTTCTAATACAGTTGGTTATTTAAATAATGTTATTTTAAAGGGACAAAAGATAAGAGATGGTTGTGTTAAAATTCATTATGTTCCAAAGAAATGTTCTTTTAAAGATTTAGGATATTTAGATGATATTACGGCTTTAAAACAATCAAGTAATTATTATCAATTTATGACGGCTATAAAACTTACTGGTAATACTTATAAATATAATATGGATTTACCAGTAACAGTTAATGATTTTAATAAATATCGTGATGTTTTTGCTATGTTTGGGTTAGGCAGTTCAACAGAAATTGATTTTCCTAGAGAAAATACTGGCATAAAGGGTAGTACAATATCTAGCGATTTATATCTTAATTTAGCGATTGGTCAGTATGATACTTACACCCCTTTACAAATTTTAAACTATATTAATACGATAGCAAATAATGGGGTTAGATATAAGTTATCTTTAGTAAAAAGAAATCCAGAAGTTTTAAATCAGGTACCACTAGATAAAGAATATTTTGCAAGAATTAAAGAAGGATTTTATCAAGTAGTAAATGGTGGTACCGCTAATAATTATGTCGATAAAAAATATATGGCTGCTGGTAAGACGGGGACGGCACAAAGTTATTATAGTAAAGATATAACGACGATTAATACGACTTTTGCTGCTTTTATGCCTAAGGATAATCCTAAGTATTCTATTGTTATTATGAATCCTAATATTTCTATAGAAAATGCTAAAGTAAAGTATAATGCTCCTTTACACCGCTTAATTAGTAAAGAAATAACTAATTATATGTTTGCAAATACTTAAAAGTATGATAAAATACTTAGGAGTGAAGCAAAGGAGGGATACTTATGGCTAAAAATGAAAATAGAAATTATGTTACTTTAGCGTGCCAAGAATGTAAGCACGAAAACTATACTACAAGTAAAAATAAGAAAAATACTCCAGAAAAGTTAGAAACTAAGAAATTTTGTAGTAATTGCGGTAGAAAAACAACACATAAAGAAAAGAAATAATAAAGAAAGGCATGTATTATGAACATCAACATTAATGATATTAAAAATGGTATGACAATTATTATGGATGGTAAACTATGTCAAATAGTTGAATTCCAACATGTAAAACCAGGTAAGGGTGCTGCTTTCGTTAAGATGAAATTAAGAAATCTTAAGACTGGTTCTATCGTAGAAGATACTTATAATACTAATATTAAAGTAGAAAAAGCTCATATTGATAGAAAACCAATGCAATACCTATATAGTACTGGTGATAATTATGTATTTATGGATACTGCAAGTTATGAACAAATTGAAGTACCTGCTTCTAAATTAGAAGAAGAAAAGAAATATTTAAAAGAAAATTTAGAAATTGTTATTAATTTCTATGAAGGCGAAATAATCGGTATTGATTTACCAGAAAAGATTGAATTTGAAGTTGTTGAAACAACAGAAGCTACTAAGGGTAATACGACAAATAATGCTCTTAAAGATGCAACAATTGAAACTGGTTATGTTGTTAAAGTACCAATGTTTATTAGCCAAGGAGAACATATAATTATCTCTACTAAAGACGGTAAATATTCATCAAGAGCCTAATTGTTAGGTTCTTTTTTAAACTAAAAATATTGTATTATGTTAAGAAAACTTATATAATTAAGATATGAGAAAAGGGTGTTATTATGCGAGAGCAACAATTTAATTATAATTATTATTTGATTAGAGTAAGTAATTTGGTTCGTTTTAATTATAGAGAACACTGTAAGAAAATTATTAAGATATTACCTAAATTAGAAAATTCAATCTTTTATTATCGAGGAGTTTTGGCTTTATTTAATCAAAATTTGAAAGTTAAATATCATCAAATTAGAGACATTGATTTTGGCAAACTAGGGTTAAGTAGTACTGATAAAGAAAAGTTTGTCAAAGCCCTTGATGATTATGTTTTAAATAAAAATTATGAGGCAATGAATGTTATTAACCATTACTACAATATTTTTCTAGATAAAATGGATGAAATAACTAAATTGCATACGGAACTTAAAGATAAAAATAGTATTTATAGTTCGATTTTTTCAAAGCTTGAAACAAGAACAACAGAAACACTAACTGCTTCTGAGGTAGAATTTATAGCAAACATGATGAATAAAGCTAAACATTTTACTTTAGAAGATAAGTATCTTACTAAATTAGCCTTGTTCTGGTATAAAAGTCCAGAATTTAGAATGAGTGCCGGTTCTACTTTAAGTTTGATTAATTTTAAACATAAACAAGTACCGGTAAGTTATGAGGATATTAGTAAATCAGCAAATGATATTTTAATGGGGTCAATTAGCCTTATTGATAAGAATTATGACCGCAGTCAGTTAGATGAATATTTTGCTAATTTAAAAGCTAGTCCTTGTGATAAAAAATATATTATTGCTTGTTTAATTAATTTAACAACTGATAATATTGCTAGTCTTAAAGATATTATTTTAGCAGATGATTTTGATTTTACTTCAATTGATGAACTTGATACGGTTATTAATACTTATAATTATCATTTATTCTTACTTAGTTATTTAAATAGTAAACTTTTAATGGCACATAGAGAACTTACTAATAATACAAATGAAGAAGATAAATATGAAGTGCCTACAAATGAGTTAGGGGAAGATCGTAATATTATTTTAAGTTCAAACGATTATACTTCTAAAGATAAAAAGTCTTATATTGAACGTGATTTAGATGATTTACCAGAAGAGTGTTTTAGCAGAGTAAGGGAATTACTTACTAACTTTAAAGTTAGAAATAATGGTGGCTTTGTAATAAAAAAATTAGTTGATATTCCTGATACTTATGAAATCAAAGATAGTGACCAAATAAGGATTGTCTTTTCAAAAGGATTCGGTAATAACTATATTATTAAAGGTGTTTTTCAAAAAAAGGAAGATACTTACCGTGATAAGTATGTTACAGTTTCTAAAAGACCAGATACCTTCAGAGATGCCAATGAATTTAGTAATGCTTTAGAATATTCTAAAGAAAGATTAGAAATTATGCTAAATTATTTAGAAGAAAATGCTAGAAAGAGTAATCGCTATTAAGATTAGGAAACTTATTATTGTAAAAAGAGCGTCTAAGCCTAAATTTTTAGGCTCTTTTATTTACAAAAAAATTAAATTATAGTAATATTAGTTTAGAGAAATTGCTTGTTAAGGTGGGATATTTATGGAACATTACAGTGTATTATTGAATGAAGCAATAGAAAGTTTAAATATTAAGGAAGATGGTATCTATGTGGATGCTACCTTAGGACTTGGTGGTCATTCAAGTAAAATTTTAGAAAAATTAACGACTGGACATCTTTATTCTTTTGATGAAGATAAAATGGCTATTTCTTTTGCTAATGAAAGACTTTCTAAAATAGGTGACAATTATACTTTAATAAAGAGTAATTTTGTTAATTTAAAAAGTAAATTAAAAGAATTGGGAGTTACTAAAATAGATGGTATTGTTTTTGATTTAGGTGTTTCTTCGCCACAAATAGATACTGCATCTCGTGGTTTTAGTTTTAGCAAAGATGGGTTTCTTGATATGCGTATGGATACAGAAAGTACTTTAACTGCACAAAAAGTTGTTAATGAATATTCTAAAGAAGAATTAGTTAATATCTTTTTTAACTACGGGGAAGAAAAACAAAGTAGACTTATTGCTAGTAAAATAGTAGCTAAAAGACCAATTAAAACAACTTTAGAATTAGTATCGGTTATTGAAAGTGCTGTAGGTGCTAATTATTTTTATAAAAATCATCCAGAACGTAAGATATTTCAGGCTATAAGAATCGAAGTAAATAAGGAATTGTCGGTTTTAAAAGATGTTTTACCAGATGTAACAGAACTTTTAAATAAAAAAGGTAGAATGGCTATTATTACATTTCATTCGTTAGAAGATCGAATTGTAAAAAAATATATGAAAGAAGAAAGTGAAGTAAATGAACTTGTAAAAGGATTACCTGAAATACCAGATGCTTATAAACCTAAGTTAAAATTAATTACTAAAAAACCTATTTTACCAAGCAAAGAAGAATTAAAAGAAAATTCAAGAAGTAAAAGTGCTAAATTAAGAGTGGCTGAAAAATTATAAAAAGGAAGCAGAAAAATGAAAGAAAAAAAGAATATAAAAAGGGATAAACGTTTATTTATTTTAATTGTTTTAGTACTGGTTTTTTCACCTCTTTTACAGGTTATAACAAGAGCTAAGTTAAGTGAGGTTAATATCGATGTTGAAAAGATAAAAACTAATATTGAAAAACAAGAAAAGCTAAATGAATCAATAAATATGCAAATAAATGAGTTAGCATCTTTAGATAAAATAAGAGAGATAGCTGATAAAAATGGTTTATCTTATAAAAATAATAATATTACTAGTATTGACTAGTAAATGGGAGCACTTATGCAAAAAAGGAAGTTGAAAAATATTCATTTAAGTAAATTAATAACGTTTTTTATCATTATTGCGTTTGTTTTAGCAATTGGCAAACTTATATACATATCTTTAGCTCGAAATATTGATGGTATTGATTTAAAAGAATATGCTGAAAAAAGAAATACGACTAAGAAAATATTATATGCTCATCGTGGAACTATCTATGATAATAGTGGTAATTATTTGGCTACGACTGTTAATTCATATACCTTAATCGCTTATCTTAGTGCATCAAGAACAATTAATCCCGATAAGCCTCAGCATGTAGTTGATAAAGAGACTACGGCTAAAAAATTAAGTGAATTATTTATAGAAAATGGTTATAAAGACATGACTTATGATTATATATTAGAACGTTTAAATAGTACTAATAAATATCAGGTAGAGTTTGCTTATGCTAAAGATATAACAGAAACATTAAAATTAGAAATAGAAAAGTTAGATTTACCAGGGCTTGATTTTGTGGTTAGTTCTAAAAGATACTATCAAATGGGCGATTTTGCATCTTATATAGTAGGATATTCAAGGAAAAATGCTGATGGTGATATCACTGGAGAGATGGGTATTGAAAAGTATTATAATGATGAATTAAAAGGTGAAAATGGTTTTAGTGAATATCAGACAGATAATTATGGCTATAAATTACCTTATGCAGAAGAAAATCTAAAAAAAGCTTCATCTGGTGATGATATTTATTTAACTATTGATAATAATATTCAATTGTTTGTTGAACAAGAAATAAATACTTTAGCAAAAAATTATAAGTTTAATTGGCTTACTTTAAATGTTGCTGATGCTAAGACGGGAGCAATTTTAGCAAGTGGGGCTTCTCCTTCTTTTGATGCTAATAAATTAAATATGAAAAGTTATTTAAATCCATTAGTATCTTATGCTTATGAACCTGGTTCAACTATGAAGATATTTTCTTTTATGGCAGCTATCGATAATGATTTATATGATGGAGAAGAAACTTATATGTCAGGTACTATTCCAGTAAGTGATGCAACAATTAAAGATTTTAATAATGTTGGATGGGGACGCATTACTTTTGATGAAGGATTTAATTATTCATCTAATGTTGCTGCGACTATTTTAAGTCAAAGATTAGGAAAAGAAAAATTAGAAGAAGCCTATACAAAATTTGGCTTTGGCAGTAAAACAGGAATAACCCTTCCAGATGAGGCAAACGGCTCTATTAAATTTAATTATGCAACAGAAATTGCAACGGCAGCCTTTGGACAAGGTATAACGACAACACCTATTCAAAATATTCAAGCACTAACAACAATTGCCAATGATGGTGTTATGATAAAACCTTATATTATTTCTAAAATAGTAGATAGTAATACTAAAGAAGTAAAGTATGTTGGCAAAAGAGAAGAACTAGGTCAAGTTGTTAAAAAAACAACGACGGATAAAATGAAAGAAATGATGCATAATGTAGTTCTTTCAGGAAAAACTGATGCTCGTCTTTTTAGATCTGATTTAGTAGATATTATGGGTAAGTCAGGTACTGCTCAAATTGCTAATCCTAACGGTGGTGGTTATCTAACTGGTACGTATGATTATGTTAGGTCTTTTGCAATGTTATTTCCTTACGATGATCCTAAGTATATTATTTATTTTTCTGTAAAACAGTTTGAAGGTTCTTATAAAGAAGCTGCAAAAGCAGTTGTTAACGTAGTTAATGAAATTGCTAAATATAAAAATTTAGAACAAAAATTAGAAAATACAGTTTCTAATAATATAATTACTTTAGATAATTTTGTTAATACTGATGTGGTAAGTACGGAGGAAAAATTAAAGTCTCTAGGACTTAATCCAGTTATTTTAGGAACTGGTTCCGTTGTTACTAAGCAGTATCCTAATAAAAATAATACTGTTATGGTTAATTCTAAAGTATTTATTAAAACTAATAGCAATTATACTTTACCAAATGTAATAGGTTATACTAAAAGTGAAATAATTGCATTATGTACAATTTTAAATATTAATTATGAATTAAATGGTAATGGGAAGGTTAAAAATACTAGCATACCGGCTGGAAGCGAGATAACTACGGATAAAATAACATTTGACTTAGAATGATTCTAAGTCTTTTTTTAATATTTTTGGAAAACTTAAGAGTTGCTACTTGCACTTAAAAGTATGTTTTGATACAATACTTATGGCTTTAAAAGTCAAATATTCATATTTACTGAGATATTTTATCGAGTGCCGAAGAGGTGATAAGTATCGTTTGCAGGTAGATAGAAGTATAACGAAGGAGGGATTTTTAATGGCTGTAGTTTCTATTAGTAATTTATTAGAGGCTGGGGTTCATTTTGGTCATCAAACCAAAAGATGGAATCCAAAAATGAAGGAATATATCTTCACAACAAGAGACGATATTTATATTATCGACTTACAAAAAACACTTGCTTGTATGGAAGAGGCATACACTAAAATTAGTGATATTGCTAAAAATGGTGGTACTTTCTTATTTGTAGGTACTAAAAAACAAGCTCAAGAAGCAAGTATTGAATGTGCTAATCGTTCAAAATCATTCTATGTAACTGAAAGATGGTTAGGTGGAACTTTAACTAACTTCAGAACTATTAGAAGAAGAGTTAAGAGATTAGAAGAAATCGAAAAAATGGAAGAAAACGGTACATTTGAAGTATTGCCTAAAAAAGAAGTTATTCAAATTAAGAAAGAATATGAAAAACTTAATAAATTATTAGGTGGTATTAGAGAAATGGCTAAATTACCAGATGCTATGATTATTGTTGATCCTAAAAAGGAAATTAATGCAATAAGAGAAGCAAGAAAATTAAATATTCCAGTATTTGGTATTGTAGATACTAACTGTGATCCAGATGATGTTGATTATGTAATTCCTGGTAATGATGATGCTGTTCGTTCAGTAAAAATCGTTTTAGGTGCTTTAACTAATGCTATTTGTGAAGCTAACGGTTTAGAAGTAATTGACTATGTTACTGAAGAAAAAGAAAAACCAAAGGCTGCTGAAACTAAGGATAGCAATGAATTAGAAGAAATGCGTAAAAATGATGAATTAGAATCAAAATCTATTCAAGAATTAAAAGTAATGGCTAAATCTCGTAAAGTTAAAGGCTATACAAATATGAAAAAAGATGAATTAATCGCATCTTTAAATAAATAAGATTAAATATAAGGAGAAATTTATGATTACTGCACAATTAGTAAAAGAATTAAGAGATGCTACTAACTTAGGTATCTTAGATTGCAAAAAAGCATTAGAAGCTACTGATGGTAATATCGATGCTGCAATCGATTGGTTAAGAGAAAAAGGTATTGCTAAGGCTGCAAAAAAAGAATCAAGAATTGCTGCTGAAGGTCTTGCTAATATCTATGTGAGTGGTAATAAAGCAGTTATTTTAGAAGTTAATTCAGAAACTGATTTTGTTGCTCAAAATGAAGATTTTAAAAAAATGGTTGATGAAATCGGTAATGCTGTTTTAAATAGCGATGCTACAACTGTAGAAGAAGCTAATGCTTTAGAAGTTAATGGTACTACTGTTGGCGATTATGTTGTTGCAATGACAGCTAAGATTGGTGAAAAATTATCTCTAAGAAGACTAGAAGTAGTAACTAAGAGTGATGATGCTACTTTTGGTAGTTACTTACACATGGGTGGTAAGATTGCTGCTTTAACTGTAGTTAAAGGCGATAACAGCGAAGTTGCTAAAGATGTAGCAATGCAAGCTGCTGCTATGAAACCAGAATATACTTTTGAGGCTGATGTTCCTGAAGAGAGAGTAGCAAAAGAAAAAGAATTATTAAAAGAAGAAGCAATGAAAGAAGGAAAACCTGCTGAAATTGCTGAAAAAATGGTTGCTGGTAGATTAAAGAAATTCTTTAAAGAAATTTGTCTTGTTGACCAAGAATTTATTAAAGACGGCGATGTAGATGTTAAAACTTACTTAGCAAATAACAAATGTGAACTTGAAAAAATGGTTCGTTATGAAGTAGGCGAAGGTATCGAGAAAAAGGTAGAAAACTTTGCTGAAGAAGTTATGAGCCAAGTTAAAGGAACTAACTAAGAAATAGTGGGAAAACCACTATTTTTAATTTGGCTAAAAATTGGGTTTTAAATAAGTAAAAAATGTGGTATCATCATATTAGAAATAATAAATAGGGGTTATAAGTACTTTGAATAAAGTTTATAATTCATTAATTTAGGTAAAGGATTTGTTATGAAAAAGGATATTATGTTTGTTGGGGTATCAATATGTTTGTTAATCTTATTGGGAATAGGCTTATCTTATTCCATGTGGAATATGAGAGTAAGTCAAGATACGAATAATGTTATTTCTACTACTGATTGTTTTGATATTACTTTAGCTAACCAAAGTAATGCAATTAAATTAGATAATGCTTATCCAATAACTGATACCAAAGGTAAAACACTAACTCCTTTTACCTTTAGTATCAAAAATGTATGTGATACGGCGGTTGCTTATACAGTTAGTTTAGAAAATCTTGAGGGGACTACTTTAGCTAGTGATTATTTAAAGGTTATGGTTAATAATAATGAACCACTGTTGTTAAACGGTCTAAGTACTACTGATGTTGTCAATACTACTAGTATTGAATCAAGAGTACTTGATACTGGTACTTTATTTAAGAACAATACTAAAGAATATTCTATTAGATTATGGATTGATTATAATACTACTTTAGATGATTTAAATAATGAAACTAAAGTCTTAAAGTCTAAGGTAATTATTAAAGGGGTACCTTCTAATGAAAAAGAATCGATTCCTGATTTATTAACAGAAAGAATTGCGTATTTAGCTGATAGAGATACAACAAATTTTGCTTCTGATGATCCAGACAGTAATGTAAGATATATTGGTAAGGATCCTAGCAACTATGTCTATTTTAACTGTAGTGATTATAATAATCAAACGGCTGATAGTTGTGAGTTATGGCGTATTATTGGTGTCTTTAATAATGTAGCTAAAGAAGATGGCTCAAAAGAAAATCTTGTTAAAATAATAAGAGATGAAACATTAGGTGATTTTAATTGGAATACTAGCGATGTAAATGATTGGACAACATCATCTTTGCAAGACAATTTAAATACCGGAGGTTATTATTATGCTGAGAATCGTTATACCATAAACGCTATTGAAGAAGTGGAATGGAATTTAGGCGGTAGTTATACATATAACGATGTAACTGCAAGTATGTTTTATGAGAGAGAAAGAGGAATTACTGTTTATGGGGATCATGCTACTACTTGGACTGGGAAAATTGGTTTAATGTATCCAAGTGATTATGGTTATGCTACTAGTGGCGGAACAACCAAAGATAGAGCAGCTTGTCTAGCTGAAAAACTTTATAATTGGTCTTCTTCCGATTTTAGTGATTGCAAAGACAATGATTATTTATTTAAATCTAATTATCATCAGTGGACATTAGCTCCCGACTCTACTGATACTGCTAATGTCTTCGCTGTGTCTCGAAGTGGCTTTGTGTCTACCCGTGGTCAAATTTCATTTTATAGTGATGCTGTCCGTCCGGCACTTTTTCTGAAATCTAATATTCAAGTTGATAAGGGAGCAGGAACTTCAACTGATCCTTATCAATTGAAAATTAGTTAATATTAGTTATAAATTGTAAAATAGAAAGCCATAAATGTTTCAAAGTTAAAAAGTCATAACAAAAAGTTATGGCTTTTTTGAGGGATTAACTACTTTACTAGCAGTTTCCATATAAGCACGGAATAAGCCTCCTGCTCCTAGTTTTATACCTCCAAAATACCTAATAACAACAATAAGAGTGTTATTTAGCTTTTTACGTTCTAAGACGGTATAAATAGGCATACCAGCAGTGCCACTAGGTTCTTTATCATCACTTTTTTTAGCTGTTCCTTGAATTATATAAGCATAAGGAAAATGTCTAGCTTTCTTATGTTCTTTTTTTAAGCTTTCTAAAATAGAATTAACCTCATTAGGACTCGATATTTCATAATAAAAACCTAAAAAACGTGATTTTTTAATAATTATTTCATTAGAATTAATAAGTTTCATAAAAACACCTATAATAATTATAGCAAAATTTAAAAAAATACTCTATAATTTAGTAAGTGAAGTTAATTAGTATATTTTAAGGAGAAAAATATGGAAAACTTGATTAAAGAAAAATTACATTTAGTACCTAATTTACCTGGTTCTTATCAAATGTTAGATGAAGATGGCACTATTATATATGTTGGTAAAGCTAAGAATTTACATCGTCGTTTAGCATCTTATTTTAATAGAGAGCAGACTGGTAAAACTAAAAAGTTAGTAGAAAATATTAAAGATTTTAAATATATTGTTGCTACTAGTGAAACTGAAGCTTTCTTAATTGAAATTAATTTGATAAAAAAATATAATCCTAAATATAATATTATGCTTAGAGATGATAAGTCTTATCCTTATATTGAATATATTTCTAAACCTTATCCTCGTCTTAAAATATCTAGATATTTAAATATTAAGAAAAAAGATAGTCATTATTTATTTGGCCCTTATCCCAATACTTATGCGGCGAGGAGAATAGTTAATTTAATTAATCGTTTATATCCTTTAAAAAAATGTGAAGGCATGCCTAAAGAAGTGTGCTTATATTACCATATACATGAATGTTTAGGGTACTGTTCTAAAGAATTAGACTTAGAAAAAGTAAGTCAAATGGAACAAGGGATATTATCTTTTTTACGAGGTAATACGACTGTTTTAAGAAATAAGATTTTAGAAAAGATTGATAATTATAGTAAACAATTAAACTTTGAAATGGCTTTAGAATTAAAGCAAGAATTAGAATACATTGATTATATAACAGAAAAACAAAAAGTAGAACTTCATGATTTTGTTAATCGTGATGTTATTAATTATTATTCACGTAATGGTTATACTTCCATAACAATATTTTATATTAGAAATGGTAAGCTTTTGGGTAATAAAAATAATGTTTTAGCTATTGATACTCTTGATGATATAGAATCTTTTATTGCTAATTTTTATTTACGCAATGAAATTCCTAAAGAAATATTAATTCCTGATACTTTAAATAAAGAATTACTTAGTGATACTTTAAATGCTAAGTTTATTGTACCTGAAAAAGGGGTTAAAAAAGAACTTTTAAATATGGCTTTTACTAATGCTAAGATAAGTTTTGAAAATGAATTTAAGTTAATTCTTGCTGATGAGAAAAGAACTTATGAGGCTAATGAAGAACTTTCTTTTGCCTTAAATATGCCTCATATAACCAGAATTGATATTTTTGATAACTCTAACCTTTTTGGCACTTTTGCTGTATCAGGAATGGTTGTATTTATTAATGGACGTCCAGAAAAGAGCGAGTATCGTAAGTATAAAATTCAAGTTGATAAAAACGATGATTATCATACTATGCAAGAAGTTATTTATCGCCGCTATAATAGAGCTTTAATCGAAGGAAGTGTGATGCCAGATTTAATAATTACCGATGGTGGCGAAACCCAAATTCATGCAGCTCAAGAAATATTACAAGATTTAGGACTCCATATTCCTGTAGTTGGTTTAAAAAAAGATAGTCATCACCGTACCAATGTTTTAGTTGATAGCAATTTAAAAGAAATAACGATTGATACTACTTCTAATCTTTTTCACTATTTAACGAGAATGCAAGATGAAGTTCACCGCTATACTATAAATTATCACCGTACAATTCGTTCTAAAGGCTCAATAAGTAGTGTTTTAGATAATATCGAAGGTATTGGTCCTAAGAGAAAAAAAGAACTTATTAAAAAATATGGTAGTGTTAAAAATATAGCGGGTGCTAGTACGGAAGAATTAAGTACTATAATACCAGAAAAGACGGCTAAAGTTTTAAAAGAGTATTTAGAAGCTTATCTAAAAGATAAAGAAAAATTTAAAAAGAGTGAAGATAATGATTAATATTAGAAAGGAACAAAAAATAGCTATTCCCCAAGAATACCTAGAGTATTTAAACCCCAATTATGTTTTTATTCCCATTAAAGAAAATAAAAATTATCCCAAAACTTTAGTTAAAAAAGACGATTTAATTGAAGATATAAAAGTTCCAATCACGGGTAATATTTTAGCAACCGCTGTTAATAATGATAAAAGATATTTAATTATTAAAAATAATCATTTAGAAGAGACTAATAAAGATGAAACAAAAGTAAGTAAAAATAGTGATAAAAAGAAGGAAAAAGTAGAATTTTTAGAAAATTTTAAAGATAAAGAAACTATTTATATCAATACTTTTGATAAAGATGCTTTGGCTTTTAATAATTATTATTTGCTTTTAAAAGAGAAAGATAAAGTTATTTTTACTTTAAATTACTTAATAGAAAATACTGGTTTAAAAGAAATATATCTTGTTATACCGTCTACTTATGAAGAAGTAATAAATGAATATAAAAAAATAAAGGATAAAAAAATAAAATTAATTATTTTAAATGATTATTTTGCTTTAGGATATAATGACATTCTTAGTAAGTATTTAAGAGTTAATAGCAGTAATATTATAAGTATTGAGGCTTTATTTAATACTTATTATGTTATAAAAAGTAAAAATAGTAATTATGTTTATTTAACTATTAATGGTAATATTAAAACGACTGTTTTTAAAGCTACTAAGTATACTATTTTAAAAGAATTACTAGAATATTTAAAAATAGATATTAATGATATAGAGATATGTCTTAATAATAGTTTAATTAATAAAAATATAGGTATTCAATATGTTATAAATGAAGAGACTAAATTAATTATTATAAATAAAAAAGATAAAGTATTAGAATCTAAAAGAAAAGATACTTGTTCTAACTGTGGACTTTGTTATACCTTGTGCCCTTGGCATATTAATCCTTTAAAGACTAATAAATGTTATGATTGCGGTTTATGTAACTATATTTGCCCTAGTAAAAGAGTTTTAAGGGTAGGTGATAGCGATGCCTAGTTATTTAACAAGAAAGACTTCTAATAAGTTTTATGAAGGTTTATTACTTTTAATATTACTACCGATAATTGGTTTTAGCTTATATAAATATGGTTATTTAGATTATAGTAAGGGTTTAGTAAGTTTGCTTGCTAGTTTTAAAGTCTTATGGTTACTTTTAATTAATATTATTATTACTTTTATAAGTTCTAATCTTTTAAAAGATAATTATCCTTATAAGTATTATGAAACTATCGTTTTAACATTGTTATTACCTATTAGAATACCTTATATTATCGATATAATAGGAGTTTTAGTATATAATTTAATTAGAAAATATCTTTATACTTATCATCTTAATAACATAGCTATATCTAAGTTACTTATTACTGTTTGTTTAATGATACTTAATAAAAATAATTATTTATCATTTTATCAAGAGCAAGTAAGTAGTTTATATACGACTAGTGATTTAATATGGGGAGCTAGTATTGGTTCTATAGGAAGTAATAATTTAGTTATTCTTATTTTATGTTATTTATTATTATGTAATGTTATTATTTACAAAAAAGATATACCTTGGTATGCAATGCTTGGATATACTATGACTTTAGGGATATATGGACTTATTAATAATAATTTAATTTATTTAATGAAATTAACTTTAAATAGTACTATTTTATTTAGTATAATATTTGTAAGTTCTATTAACATAAGTAGCCCAGTGGGTAGAAAATTACGGAGAATATATGGCTTATTAGTAGGTATTTTAAGTTTTACATTTTTAACAATAAATCCTTATGATGCTGGGGTTATAGGTATCATTATAGCTAATTTAATAATTAATCTTATTGAATATAGTTATAGATAAATATTTTATAGTTAGAGTTGATTTTAGCTTGAATTTAGAGTATTATTTTAAAGGATGAGAGAGGACTTGAAAGAATGAATATAAATGATTTTGATTACAATTTACCAAAGGAGCTAATTGCTCAGGTGCCACTAGAAAATAGGACTGCTTCTAAGTTACTTGTTATGGATAAAAAAACAGGCGAGCTTACTCATGAGGTATTTAAAAATATAACTAAATATTTACATAAAGGTGATGTTTTAGTTTTAAATAATACTAAAGTTATTCCGGCTCGTTTAATTGGTGAAAAAGAAGATACTAAGGCTCATATTGAATTATTGTTATTAAATGATTTAGGCAATAATAAGTATGAATGTTTAGCTAGACCCCAAAAAAGATTACATGTAGGAACGATTGTATCATTTGGGAAAGGCTTACTTAAAGCTAAAGTTTTAGAAATAAAGGGTGAAGGTATCGTTCATGTTGAATTTATTTATAATGGTATTTTCTATGAAATCTTAGATAAGTTAGGCGAAATGCCACTTCCTCCTTATATTCATGAAAAATTAAAAGATAAAACTAGATATAATACGGTTTATGCGAAAATAGAAGGCTCAGCAGCAGCACCAACAGCTGGCTTACATTTTACTAACGAATTATTAGATGAAATAAGAAATATGGGAGTTATTGTAACTTTTGTAACTTTACATGTTGGTTTAGGAACTTTTAGACCAGTCGAAGAAGAAAATGTTTTAGACCATAAAATGCATAGTGAATTTTATATGATGTCTAAAGAAACAGCTGATATTTTAAACTTAGCTAAGAAAGAAAAAAGAAGAATTATAAGTGTTGGAACAACTTCTTGTCGTACTTTAGAGACTGTTGCTCATAATTATAATGGCAAGTTTAGGGAGTGCTCTGGTAATACGGATATCTTTATTTATCCAGGATTTAAATTTATGGCAATCGATGCTTTAATTACTAATTTCCATTTACCAAAGTCAACTTTAGTAATGCTTGTCAGTGCTTTATCTAGTAGAGAAAATATTTTAAATGCTTATAAGGAAGCTATAAAAAATGATTATCGTTTCTTTTCTTTTGGCGATGCCATGTTTATAAAATAATTATTAAAATTTTAAAAGAAGTAGGAAAAAGTTCTTACTTCTTTTTCTATTAATTTAGAGAGTTTTTTCTTTTAAAATACTTTTTAATTTAGAGCCGTTTTTAAAGACAACAAAGAAAATATTTAGAGCCTCACTAATTACAAGACCATATAAACCAATGTGCAGTAAACTAAAAATAAATAAGGAAGCTAATTTTAAGAAAACACCAATAGTAGTGGTTTTTAAAGTATAGGAACCATATCCTAAACCTTGTAAGATACTAGAAATAGGTGCTTCTAAATAATAAAATGTAAAGAAAGGGCTTAGTGCTAAAATATAATTAGCACCTAAATTAGTATTATAAATAAGACCAAGTAAGAATTTTCTAAAGATAGTAACGAATATAACAGTAATAAGACCAATAAAACTGGAAATAAAAATGGCTTGTTTAGTACGCAGTCTAACTAAATTTAATTTTTTTTGGCTGTAAAACTTAGATACTTCAGGGATAATACTAGTACATATAGCTTGAATAAGAAAAGATGGCATTAGAAGAAGAGCTAGACTATAACTGTTATATATACCATATTCTAAAACAAAAAAGGAAGAAGAGTAACCAATATATAAAAGAGTATTCGATAATATAATAGGTTCGAAGAAATAACCAATATTACCAATAATACGACTAGATACTAATGGCATTGAGCTTTTAAATAATTCTTTGAAAATGGGAGGACTATAAGAAATAGAAGTTAATTTTAATTTAGCATTTTTAGGAAGTAGAATTAAAAAAGTTATAATACTAGCTGTTTCAGTTACAATATTAAGAAGTAAGAAAGACATAATTCCTAAGACTAAATTCTTTTTAACTAGATTAGGTAAAACAAAAATAATAAATAAAAGACGAATGGTCTGTTCTATACAATTAGATATGTTATTAGGAAGCATTCTTTGTTTACCATAAAAATAGCCTTTTAAAGTACAGGCTAGAGCCATATTAGGCATAGCAAGTGCTGCGGCAATAATTAAAACTTTTGTACGTGGTTCATGTAAAAGGGTAGTGCTAATAAAATTACTGCTTAAAATAATTAAAATAACACAAATGAAATTTAAAATTAAAAGAAATATTATACTTTGTTCAATGATTTTACGACTTCTTGTTTTTCCTTCAGCAATAAGTTTGGAAATTGCTTGTGGCATACCAAAACCAGCAATAGTAACCATCAAAGAAAAGAAAGGCATAATAAGACTGTAAAGACTAATACCTTCGGTACCAAGAATACGAGTATAAAGAATTTTAATGATGAAACTTAAAATTTTAACAACAAAACCACCACCACATAAAATAAGGGTACTAATAAGAAACTTATTTTTTTGCAATCTTATCACCTATATAAATATTATGTGGATTTTCCCTTCAAAATTCCAGCAATTTAGTTTATAATAATTAAGAAGGACAGCAGGTGATTTTTATGGATTATGAGTTTACAAGTGTTTTAGATTTAAAAGCACGAATTAAACCAGCATTAGATTCTAAGGTAAAAGAAATGCAACGAAAAAATATTAAATATGTTAATCAAGATGACATATTTGAATATTTAAGAAATAATGTGTGGCCATTAAAAAAAAATTTAACATTATATAATATAGTTGATGATATTTTAAATACGGATAATGAAGTATTTTGTAATTATGTTATAAATAAAAAGAATGGTACTTTTTAAAATTTTAAAATAAAGGGTGCAATGTTCGCTTATAAAGATACCATTTAGATATTTATTTGTGCTATAGTGCTTTTGAAATTACAAAAAGTTTTAATAATTTATATTAAAAATAATATAGGAATTAAAAAATAAGGTGAAGAAAATGGATGGATTAAGAAAAAAAGAATATAAGGAAGTAACTTATGAAGAATTAGTTGAAAAATTAAAAACTTATATAACAGATGAAGAAGAATTAAAAACAATTGATAATGCTTATAAATTTGCTTATCAGCATCATTTAGGGAAAAAACGTAAAAGTGGTGATGACTATATCAGCCATCCAATTAATGTGGCATATATTTTGACTGGTTTAAATGCTGATTATATTACTATTTCGTCGGCTCTTTTACATGAAGTAATAAATCATGGGGGTGCCACTTTAAAAGAGGTAACTGATAGTTTTGGCAATGAGATTAGTGGGATAGTAAATAGTATTTCCAAGATTAATAAATTAGCTTTATCTGATGATAAGGAAGCTAGTGCTATTAATTTACGTAAAGTGTTAGTCGGCTTATCATCTGATGTAAGAGTTTTGTTTGTTAAACTTGCCGATAGATTACATAATATGCGTACAATATGGGCTCTTGATCCAGAAGTGCAGAAAGCAAAAGCTAATGAAACTATTTCAGTATTAATTCCTATTGCCCATCGTCTAGGTATTAACACTATTAAAGCTGAGTTAGAGGATTTATCATTATTCTATACTAAACCAGATGTTTATCGTGATATTGAGGAAAAACTTAATAATGAAAGTACTAAGTTAAATGAAGAGTTAGAACTTATGAAAAATGAACTTATTGATATTATGAATGATAACAATATTCATTTTCATATTAAGTCTCGTGTTAAAAGTGTACACAGTATTTATGAAAAGATGGCTAAAGGCAAAAAATGGAATGAGATTTATGATATTTTAGCTTTAAGAATAATAGTTGATACAGTAAGTGATTGTTATTTGACAATTGGCTTAATTCATGCTAAATTTAGACCACTTCCAAAACGTTTTAAAGATTATATTGCTATGCCTAAAGAAAATATGTATCAATCTTTACATACTTCTATATTTGGACCACATGGTTATGTTTATGAAGTACAAATAAGAACTACAGAAATGGATGAAATTGCTGAGAAAGGTATCGCTAGCCACTGGTCTTATAAAGAACATACTAAAGGTGGTGTTGCTAATGTTTTTGAACAAAAATTAGAAATGTTTAGAAACTTAATTGAACAACATAGTGATGATTTGAGCAATAATGAACTAAAAAAGGAAATAAATGAAGAAGCTTTAAGTAAAATGATTTATTGCTTTACTCCTAAGGGCGATGTTGTTGAATTACCAGCAAATTCAACTCCAATTGATTTTGCTTATCGTATCCATTCTAAGGTTGGCGATACGTGTGTTGGAGCAATTGTAAATGAAGTAATGGTTCCTTTAAATAAATCCTTAGAAGATGGTGACATTGTTTCAATTAAGACTAGTAAAGATGCAACACCTTCTAAAGAATGGTTAAACATTGTTAAGACTAGTCAAGCTAAGAATAAAATTAAATCGTATTTTTCTAAGATTGACCGTGAAGAATATATAAAACGTGGACAGGATTTGTTAGAAAAAGAGATTCGCCGTCGTAAACTTACTATCAGTGATGTTTTAGCAAGCGAACGTGTTGATAAAGTTTGCAAGGATTTGAAACTAGATAATTTAGAAGATATTTATTTATCAATAGGTTCATTGCGTTTTACTCCTTCTTATATAATTAATATGGCTTATGAAGATAAAAAAGATGTTCATGATATTTTAATAGAAAAAATGGGACGTAAACAAGAAAATATTAATTATAAAAGTGATATTATAGTAGCTGGAAGTGGCAATATTAAAGTAAATATTGCCAAATGCTGTAAGCCAATTAAGGGGGATTCAATAATAGGTTATATTACTAAAGGCGAGGGTATAACTGTTCATAAAAAAGATTGTCCAAATATCTTAAATACTAATCGCTTGATTGATGTTTCTTGGAATGATACTAATGATGCTTATTATTTTACTGACATTTTAGTAAGTACTATTAATAATAAAAATTATCTTTATGATATAGTAAGTCTTGCTAAAGAAAAGGATATTTATATAGATGCTGTAAGTAATAAAGAAGAAGATAATTTAACTAAATATAAAATAACTTTGAAAATCAAAAATATTAAAGAGTTAGATAATTTGATTAATGCTCTTAATATGTGTAGTTATGTTATTAAAGTAGAAAGAGTTAAAAATTAATGAAAGTAGTGGTACAAAGGGCTGGCACTTCCAGTGTTACGGTTAATGAAAAATGTGTTGGCAAAATAGATTCAGGTTTGGTTTTATTAGTGGCATTTAAAGAAACTGATACCATTGATACTATTAATTATATGGTTAAAAAAATAGTTAATTTACGCATATTTCCTGATGAAGCAGGTATTATGAACAAAAGTATATTAGATTATGGTGGCTCTATTTTAAGTATTTCTCAATTCACTTTGTATGGAGATGCTACTAAAGGTAATAGACCAAGCTATATAATGGCCGCTAAGGGTGAGATATCAAAACCATTGTATGATAAATTTAATGAACTTTTAGAAGAATATGTAGTTGTAGAAACAGGAATATTTGGAGCTGATATGGAAGTTAATATTACTAATATTGGACCAACAACAATTTTATTAGAAAAAGAATAAGGAGATTATTTATGTATGATGATTCAGCTGGAGCTATGTATGAGCAAGAAGAGTATGCTCGCAAGGAAGCTTTAAGAAAGAAAAAAATATTAATAAGAAGAATTATAGTGGTTAGCACTATTTCTATTTTATCGTTGTATACTATTTTATTTTTAATAGATCAAGGACGTTTTAAAAAAGGTCAAAAGCCTTTAATAACCTTCAAGGAAGTAACAAAAACATATAATGATGGGACAGTAACGTCTCGTTATGGGCTAGGCTGGGTATTTAGAGAATATAATCGTGAGTCTTTACTAGATACAGAAATGGTTCCATTTTTCAAAAAAATCCGTCAAGATTATGATGCTGCAACACCTGTTGATACCAATTTGCCACAAGTCATAACTAATTATGAAATTCCAGATAATCCTGATGAGTTAGAAAAAGTAGATGGTGTTCTTTTCTTATATGATGGGGGAAGCTTATTAGATACGTATAAATGTATTTTAAGCGATAGTGATTGTGAAATTGCTACATCTTATCTTTATAGCGATGAAGTAAGTGGAATGTATGATGTTAAAATGAGCATTGTTGATAAAAGATATGCTTTTATTAAAGAATATCAAGATAAAGGAACAGAGACCGAAACTAGTTATGTTCTTTTATATGATATTAAAAATAAACAAATATTAGCTAAGTATGAAGATATTCATTATTCTAAACAAGAAAATGGTAAAGGAATTATTGATTCTTCAAAATATATTATTAAGAAAAATGGCTTATGGGGAATCGATCAAGTAATAAATGGAAGAGTAAGTAACATTCTTGATTATCGTTATTATGGTATTAATTTTTATTTTAATAGTAAAAAATATGTTTTAAAAAGTGATGGTGGTTACCAGATTTATGATATAGGTGCTAATAGCTTCAGTGATGTTATAACAGATAAGATTGAGGATGTTGTTGGTAGTGGGACAAATACTTTTTATACAACTAAAAATGTAAGTAATGATGGCATTTATTATATTTTATATAATGCTAGTACTTTAGAAAATGTTCTTGGTGATAATGTTAATTATATTGAACTTTATAACAATTTTATTGTATATGTTCGTGATTTTAAATTATATTTAAGTGATTTTAATGGCAATAACCTTTTAGATAGGGAAATACCTTTGTATTTTAATAATTATAATGGTAGTGGTATTAAGGCATTTACCGTAGAAATTTTGGGTAATCAATTAAGAATTGCAACCCCTAAGACGAATGAACAGACACATTATGTTACTGAATATTATTTTGATAGTGTTACTTATTCATTTATTAGAACTAGAGAAAATGTTAAAGAAACAGTAGAGTAAAAAAGTATATGCAAAAGCAATATAAAGAAGATTTAGAAGAATTTATTAATTTAACTAAATTGTCAAGAGGAACTTTAGTTGATAGTAAGTATCCAAATGAGGATTGGCATTTAAATTTTTATCAATCTCATAGTTTAGAAGAATTAAAAAAATTTATAGATAGTTTACAATTAGATGAAAAAATACTTGATGATTATACTTTTAATTATTATATGAATGTTTTAATAAAATACATGAGTGAGCATTTAGATAGTCATACACATTTAGCATTTTATAAGGTAACACCTTTACCTTATAAACTAAAATGGATAAATGGTTCGGGACTTTTTATAGATTATTCTTTAGATGCTAAAATTAGAAAAGCTAGGGTTTTAAAGATAAATGGCATTTTAGTTGAAAAATTAATTGATGAATATGAAAAATGTGTTAGTTATGCAACTTATAATCATCTATATGCTATGATAGAAAATAACTTTAATATTCTAGAAGTTTTATATAGTTTACCTAGTTTTAAACGAGATAATTTATTGTTAAAAGTTGAAACTGATAAAGGAATATTATCTATTGATACTAAAAATAGTTTGAAAGAATGTCTTTTAGAAAGAAAGGATACTAAGCCAAACTTTTATATTCAAGATAAAGCTTTGATATTTACGTACCAAAGTTGTCATCCATATTATATTCCAGTTATAGATAGCTTACTTAAAGTACTTGATAGAGAAACTGAAAATCAAAATATTACAAAATTTGTTTTGGATTTGCGTGGTAATGGTGGTGGGGCTTCTGCTATTATAAAATCCCTTATTGAATACTTAAAAAACACCAATTTAGAACTTGTTACTATCGTTGATAAAGGTGTGTTTTCTAGTGGTCGCTTTGCTTGTGTTGCTATGCAGATGATAGGTAGCAAAGTAGTGGGTGAACAAATAGGTACACCAATTAATTGCTTTGGCAATGTCCTAAGGCCACCAGTTTTAACAAATACCACTCAACAACCAATATTTGCGAAGACCTATTGGTATTTAGATTATATACAAGAAAAAATGGTAGGAATTAATGAAAAGAAGGAATTATTAAATCATGATAAAGACTTCTTTAAACCAAAGTTTTTAGAGTTAGATGAAGAATACACAGAAACTCTTACTGATTTTATAAATGACTATGATATATTTTTAAAGAATGCTTTAGCAAATCACACTAAAATTAGATAAAAATAGTCGGAATAATTGACTAAAAAATAGAAAGTTATTATAATAATGGATAAATAAATTGTTATGTAGTAGTAAATCTGGTATGTAATAATACTAGTTTTTTACTTTTAGAAAAGAGGATAAAAATGATACTTAAGCAAAAAGGAACTATTGATATTTTTGGAGATGAAGCTCTTAGATGGCAATATGTTGAAAGCTTGATAAAAGACTTATGTCAAACTTATAACTATGGTTGGATTAGAACTCCAGTATTTGAGGCAACGGAATTATTCCACCGTGGTGTTGGGGAAACAACCGATATTGTTACTAAAGAAACTTATGATTTTAAGGACAGAGGCGATAGAAATGTTACTCTAAGACCAGAAGGAACTGCTGGAGTAGTTAGAAGTTATATAGAAAATAAGATGTATGGTGGCGCTACTCAACCAGTTAAATTCTTCTATCTTGAACCAATGTATCGTTATGAAAGACCACAAAGTGGTAGATTAAGAGAATTTAGTCAATTTGGCTGTGAGGTAATTGGTTGTGATGATGCTTATATAGATGCTGAAATTATTTCCATACCTGTTAATCTTTTTAAGACTTTAGGACTTCGTAATGTTAAGGTAGAGCTTAATTCCCTAGGAGATAAAGAATCGCGTGAAAATTATCGTGAAGCTTTAATTAATTACTTAAGACCACATATTGATGAATTATGTGAAGATTGTAAAGTTAGATTAGAAAAGAATCCCTTAAGAATTTTAGATTGTAAAATTGATGGCGATAATGAAATTATTAAAAATGCTCCAAAGACAACTGATTATTTAACTGATGATGCTAAAAAAAGATTTGAAGCTGTTAAACATTATTTAGATGTCATGGATATTGATTATGAAGTAAATCCTAAAATAGTTAGAGGTCTTGATTACTATAATCATACAGTATTTGAAATAATGGCAGATATTGATTCTATGGGTAGTCAAAGTACACTAGCAGCTGGTGGTAGATATAATGGCATGATTGAAACTTTAGGCGGTCCAAGTACTCCTGCTATAGGATTTGCATGTGGTTTAGATAGATTGATGTTAGCTTTAGAAAAAGAAGATATTGAATTACCAATTAAAAATTGGATAGATGCTTATATTATGTATGTATCAGATACAGAAAAAGATTTTGCTGTTAATATTTGTCAGACACTACGTTTAAGTGGCTTTGATGTTGAAATGGAAAATATGGGTAGAAGTTTGAAAGCACAATTCAAACAAGCTGATCGTCTAAACTCTAAATTTTTAATTATTTTAAATGATGAAGATCTAAATAATAAAACATTAAAAATAAAAGACAATGTAACTAAAGAAGAAGTTACAATAAATGAAGATGAATTAGTAGATTATATAAATATGAATATGTAGGAGATAAATATGATACATTTTACAAAAGAAATGGTTGATAGTTATGCTGATAAATTACTTATTGGTTTGACTGAAGAAGAAAATAAAATGGTTTTAGATGAATTTGCCGAAATCGATCGTAATATTAATATTATTAATGCTATTCCTAATATTAAAGATGTTGAACCTATGAGTTATTGTCTTGATAATATGAAATGCCATTTAAATAACGATGAAGCTGAGGCAACAGTACCTATTGAAGAATTATTAAGAAACAGTGGTAAGACAGTTGGTCGTGAAGTTGAGGTAGTAAAGGTAGTTGGTGAAAATGCATAACGAATTAGATATTAAAAAATTACATGAAATGCTAAAAAGTGGAGAAATTACTTCAGAGGAATTAGTAAAAGAATCTCTAGAAAAATCAAAAGAAATTGAAGAAAAATGTAATGCTTTTGCTCTTATTTTAGAGGATGCTAAGGGTAGTCGGGTAACTGATAATTTACTTAGTGGCATTCCTTATGGTATTAAAGATAATTATTCTACTAAAGATATTGAATCATGTGCTTCTAGTAATACTTTAACAGGTTATGTACCATTTTTTGATGCAACAGTTATTGAAAAATTAAAGAGTGCTGGTGCTGTTGCAACTAATAAAACAGCAATGGACGAATTTGGTATGGGTGGTACAGGTACAACTGCTAAAACTGGGATTATTAGAAATCCTTGGGATACTAGAAGAATGTGTGCTGGCTCTTCAAGCGGTTCGGCAGCTGCTGTTGCTGCTGGGGTATATCCTTATGCTTTAGGAAGTGATACGGGAGATTCTATTCGTAAACCTGCTGCTTATTGTGGCATTGTTGGATATAAACCTACTTATGGAATGATTTCTCGCTATGGTTTATTTCCTTTTGCATCAAGCTTGGATCATTGCGGAGTTTTAACAAGAAATGTTACTGATGCCGCTATTGTTACTGATGCGATTAAGGGACAAGATGAAAAAGATATGACTTCTTGGGATAGTAGTAAAATTAACTTATATGCTAATTTAAAAGATGATTTAAAATCTAGAAAATTATGCTATGTTAAAGAAATCGTTTCTTTAGATAATTATGATAATCCAAGTGAAGAGTTAAAAAGTCATTTAAATAATTTTATGAATGTTATTAATAATTTAAAGAATGCTGGAGTTGAAATTGAAGAAGTTAGCATTGATAAGACTTTACTGGATGCTGTTGCTTCTTGTTATGTTGTTATTTCTTGTGCTGAGGCTACATCTAATATGTCAAATTTAACCGGCATTAACTTTGGCCCTAGAGGAAATGCTAGTAATATCTATGAAGCAATGAAAGACCACCGTACAAAAGGCTTCTCACCATTAATTAAGAGAAGATTTGTTATAGGTTCTTACGTTTTACAAAGAGAGAATCAAGATAAATATTTCAATAATGCTAAACGTGTTAGAAGATTAATCGTTAATAAATGGAAAGAATTATTCAATGATTATGATGCTGTTATTTTACCAGTTGGTAGTGGTCCAGCTCCATTCTTAGAAAAGTCGCAAAATACTTTAGCTGGTGGTTCTAAGATTTTAGAAGAACATTTACAAATTGGTAACTTTGGTGGTTTTCCTTCAATTACTATTCCTGATGGTTTTGTAAATGGTTTACCAGTTGGCTTAAATATTACTGGAAATTGTTATAATGATCAAACCGTTTTAAATATTGCTTATGGTATTGAAAATACAATGAATTATAAGAATCAAATAGCTAAGGAGGTTAATTTATGAGCAACGAATTACAACTAATTGTTGGTATTGAAATGCACTGCGAATTAAAGAGTAATGCCAAGGCCTTTTCTAAGGGTATCAATGGTTTTAGTGATACCGCTAATGTTTATGTATCACCAGTTGATATGGCATTTCCTGGTACTTTACCAATCGTTAATAAAAAATGTGTTGGTCATGCTATTAAAATGGCTCATATTTTAAATTGTCAAATTGCTGATGTTATGCAGTTTGACCGTAAAAACTATTATTACCCTGATTTACCTAAAGGTTACCAAATTACACAGTGTACTAACCCTGTAGGAGTAAATGGTAAGTTGGAAATACCTGTTGATGATAAAACTTTAGAAGTTTTAATTCATGATATTCACTTAGAAGAAGATTCAGCAAGTCTAGACCACTTTGCTAAAATGACAACGATTGATTATAACCGTGCTGGCGTACCATTACTTGAAATTGTTACCGAACCATGCTTTAGCTCAACTAAAGAGGTTATTGCCTTTTTAGAATATATTCGTGATTGTTATCGTTATTGTGATATTTCTGATGCTGATACTAAAAAAGGCCAAATTAGATGTGATGTTAATATTAATCTAAAAAAAGATGGCAAGTACGTTACACCAAGGGTAGAAGTTAAAAATGTTAATGGGTTTCAAAATATCGAGGCTGCTATTAAATATGAAGAAGAAAGACAAAAAGAAGCTTACTTAAATAATAAAGTAGACGAGTTAGTTCAAGAAACAAGAAGATTTGATGAAGATACTAATACAACTATTAGTATGCGTACTAAAGAGGATGCTATCGATTATAAATACTTCTTAGACCCTAATATTCCACCATATAAGTTAGAAAAAACTTGGATTGAGGAATTAATTAAAGAGATTCCTGTATTACCATTTGAACGTAAAAAACATTATATGAATGATTTAGGACTTAATGATTATGATGCTAGTATCTTAATTAAAGATAAAAATATTGCAGATTACTTTGAAAAATGTGTTATAATAGGTATAGATTCTAAGGTAGCTGCTAACTGGATAACTGTTAACATTGTTACAGAACTAAATAAGACTGGCAATAGTATTAATGACTTTTATATTACACCAGAAATGTTAAAACAAATAACTGATGCAATTAAAAGTAGTACTTTATCTAGTAAACAGGCTAAAGAAGTATTTGCTAAGGCCTTAGAAAATAAAAAAGAACCAAAAGAATTTATTTCTAAAGATAATGCACAGATTTCTGATGAAGAAACATTAAGAGCAATGATTAAAGAAATAATTGCTAGTAATAAAGAACAAAAAGAAGCATACTTAAATGGACGTAGTAATTTATTTGATTATTTTGTTGGTCAAGTAATGAAACAAACTAGAGGAAAAGCTAATCCAGTATTAACAAAACAAATCTTGAAAGAAGAATTAAAAAAATAAACAAAATTGTGCATTAAAGAATAAATTATGGGTATAAGAAAATTAAGACTAGGAGGTCTTTAATGAAGAAGAAAGTAATGTATTTAAGTCTACTTACAATGGTAGTTTTAAGTATAATTATAATCCCAATTAATATAAAGTTTAAAAAGGCAAAAGTTTATGAAAGTATTGTAGTAGTACCTGATATTGATTCTTATAAAACATTAACTTTAGAAGATATTGCTACTAATCAAATTAATGAAAGTGTTGCTAAAAAGAAAACTACTTATGAATTTTATGCTAATATGTTTGGTATTGATTACGATACGTTAATTAGTGAAGTACGTAATAATAATAAAACATCTTTTAATGAATTAGATTTACTTCAAACAGGTAGTAATAAGGTTTCTTTTGATGCTTCTATATTAGAATTTATTACTAATTTAGAGAGTAGGAAGAGTGAATTATTTAAAAGAAATTATGTATATAAAAACTGTAGTAAAGATTATATTTACAATTTAATCGAGTATTTTGTATCTTTAAATCCAAGTGTTGATGTTCAAACAGCAAAAGCTATTACTTGGATAGAAACTGGTAATTTGGCTGCTCAAAGTATGCTAAATAAAAATAATATCTTTGGTGGCATGAGTAATGGTCGTTTAACTAGCTATCCTTCAATCGAATATGGTGTTTATAAATATATTAGTCTTTTAAGAAGTAGTTATTTCGACCAAGGGTTACGTACTGTTGAACAAATAGGTTATAAATATAATCCAACTACTATAGATGGTGTTAAAATGGCTAATCCAACTTGGGTTAGTAATGTTAATGCTTACCGAAATAAGTTTAGCAGTAATGTTAATATTGATTCAGTAGAAAAATTATTAAATTTATAAAAAGGTTACTAATGTTTGGTAATCTTTTTTGATGGAGGTATAAATTTTAGGATAATGGCAAAAAATATTTAACTTTTCATAGGCAAAATGGTATAATTTATCTATAAGAATAGAGGAGAATTAAGATGTTTGGAAAAATTAAATATATAACCGAAGGTGAAGCTCATGTTGAGTCATTAATACAGCCCGGTCAAGATGTTGATTTAATGAATAATAACGTTGTTTTTGAAGCAGAAAATCAAAGAATTTTGGGCGAGGTTGAAGAAGTAAACAATGATGTTATTAAAATAAGATTTTTAGGAGAGTTTATTGGCAATAAATATGTCAGTGGTGTTATTAGAAAACCAGTTTTATCTTCAAATATTAGACAAATTAATGACGAAGAATTAAAAAGTTTAATGGGAACATATAGTGATAAAACATTTATTTTAGGACAATCAGCAATTTATAAAGGACATACTGTTTATGTTGATATAAATGATTTACTTTCAAATCATATGGCTATTTTTGGCAATTCAGGTTCAGGTAAATCTTGTGGTGTTTCTAGAATGGTACAAAATTTGTTTTCTAATCCAGATTTTATAGCTTATAATGCTAATATTTTTATTTTTGATGCTTATGGTGAATATAAAACTGCATTCTCAAAATTAAATGAATTAAATCCTAATTATAGTTATAAGTTCATTACTACTAATCCTACAGATGCCACTGATCAAAGATTAGCTTTACCAGTACATTTATTAACCCTAGATGATATGACCTTATTATTGCAAGTATCAAGTCATACACAGATTCCAATTATTGAAAGAGCTTTAAAATTAGTTAAAGTATTTGCTGATGTATCTGATGAAGCTGTAATGTATAAGAATCACTTGATAGCTAAAGCCCTACTAGCAATACTTTTTAGTAATGAAACTACTAAAGAAAAGAAAAATGAAGTATTCCAAGTTATTCAAGTATGTCATACTAATGAATTTAATTTTGATACAGATATCCCTGGGATAGGGTATACAAGAAAATTTAGTGATTGTTTTGAAATAGATTCTCATGGTAATTTTGGCGAATCTGTGTTAATAAATGAATACATTTTAAAGTTTATTAATGATGATTTAGAAGGTCGAATAATGGCTAAACCAGTTTATTATACTTTAAAAGATTTTGCTAGTGCTTTAGAATTTACGTTAATTAGTGAAGGATTCTTACATAATGAAGCAATTAGAGATGATGCTAGTATTTTAAAGGTAAGATTAAATTCTATTTTGAATAGTAATGTTGGCACTTACTTTAATTATCCTAATTATATTACTTTAGAACAATATATTGCTTCTTTAGTAGCAACACCAAATCGTAAGAAAGCACAAATAATTAATATTAATTTAGAAGATATGGATGATACTTATGCTAAAGTAATTGTAAAAATTTATGCTCGTATGTTCTTTGAATTTGCTAAGTCTCGTACCCAAAGAGCTAGTATACCATTTCATTTGTTTTTAGAAGAAGCACACCGTTATGTTTCTAAAGATGCTGATACTTTCCTTTTAGGATATAATATTTTTGAACGTATTGCTAAAGAAGGACGTAAATATGGAGTTTTGTTAAATATAATTTCTCAACGTCCAGTTGAAATAAGTGATACTGTTATATCCCAGTGTAGTAATTTCTTGATATTTAAAATGACTCATCCCAAAGATATAGAGTACATAAGAACAATGCTTCCAAATATTAGCCAAGATGTTATAGAAAAGCAAAAAGTACTACAACCAGGTAACTGTGTAGGTTTTGGTGGGGCATTTAAATTACCTATGATTATTAAACTAGAAATGCCAAATCCAATGCCATATTCAACTAACTGTAATGTTAATGAAAGATGGAGAATTCATACTAACTGATTTATATTTTAATTTATAAACAAAAAGATGCCGAAAAATAAGATATTTTAGGAACTTTTAGAAAAATACTTGCTTCTAAAAGTATGATATGATAAACTTAAATTACCAAAGGAAAATTGGTTTATTTACATAAAACCGAGTAAGTGATTATACGGGAATCTAATTAGACTGTGGTGTTGAAGACTAAGACTCTTGTACTTAGAATCCTAAAGCAGTTTATGTGTATACCCACCTGCGATAAGCGGGCTTTTATCACAATAGACCAATCCTTTGGTTTTTATATGTCTTAAACACTTGTTAAATTTTTTAACAAAAATTAATTAGCCAAGATTTATTTAAGTATATTTATTTAAAATCATATTTAGAAATTAGTTATAGAGGTAAATTATGGAACAGTATGCAAGAATATTAAAATTAATTAATGAAGCCACTTTAAAGAAAATTCAAGATAAAAATATTGTTATAGTTGGAATTGGTGGAGTTGGTGGTTATGCTTTGGAAGCTTTAACTCGTTTTGGAATTAAAAATATTACTATTATAGATAATGATACAGTTGATATTTCTAATTTAAATAGGCAAATTATTAGTAGTCATGAAGTTTTAGAGCAAAATAAAACTGATGTTGCTAAAAGAAGAATGCTAAGTATAAATCCTACTGGCAATTATATAACTTATAATGTATTTTTAAACCAAGATAATTTAGAAGAATATATTAGTAAAGATATGGATTTTATTTTAGATTGTTGTGATACAGTTACAACTAAAATGGCTTTAATTAAATATGCTAAGTATCATAATATTCCTATTATTTGTGCTATGGGAACTGGTAATCGTTTGGATCCTACTAAATTACTAGTTACTGATATTTATAAAACTAATAATGATCCTTTAGCTAAAATTATGCGTAAGCTTTGTAAAGATAGTAAGATTAAAAAGCTAGACGTTGTAACAAGTATAGAATTGCCGATTAAAACACATGATAGAACACCTGGTTCAACTCCTTTTGTACCGAGTGTAGCTGGCATATATATGGCAAGTTTTATTGTAAATAGGTGGCTAAAGGAAGAAAATAAACTAAATAAAAAAGAAATTAACATTAATTAGTTAGTTTCTTTTTTCATAGCTTGGTTTCCTAAATTAAGAGAATCTTCATATTTACTACGTTTAGGATAATAATATTTTTTATTTTTAACTTTATCAGGTAAATATTGCTGTTTTACCCAATAATTTGGATAATCATGTGGATATTTATAATTAGGGGAATTAGTTTTAATATGATCTGGTACTTCGCCAGTAGAACCGCTTCTAATATCATTTAGGGCATTATCAATAGCATTTTCACTGGAATTACTTTTGGGTGATAAAGACATCTCTAAAACAACTTGAGCTAAGGGTATTCTAGCTTCTGGTAATCCTAAAATTTCTGCTGCATGAATGGCAGCCATAACTTTGGGACCGATAGATGGATTAGCAAGGCCAATATCTTCGTATGCAATGACACTCATACGTCTATAAATAATATCTAAATCTTCAGCTTCAATTAAGCGTCCTAAATAATATATGGCAGCATCAGCATCACTCCCACGAATTGATTTTTGAAAAGCTGAAATAATATCATAATAACCATCATCGTCCTTATCAAAAAAGACTGATGGCTTTGAACTGATGGCTTTGACGGAATCCAATGTAATTTTTTTATCTAAAACAGTCATATTAGCAACATCAAGTAGATTTATAGCATTTCTAACATCACCGCTACTTAATTTAGCAATAGCATGATAAGCTTCATCAGATACTGTTAGACCTTCACCACTGCTAACACGTTTTAAACAAGTAATGATGTCAGCAAGTTCTAAAGGTTTAAGTTCAAATATTTGACAACGACTTCTAATAGCTGGATTTATTTTATGATAAGGATTACTAGTAGTAAGACCAATTAAAATTATTAAACCTGATTCTATATAAGGAAGTAGAATATCTTGTTTATCTTTATTCATTCGGTGAATTTCATCTACTACTAAAATTAAATCTTCATACATTTTAGCTTCTTCAATAGCAATAATAAAATCTTCTTTTTTAGAGGAAGTAGCATTTAAAAATTTATACTTCTTGTTATAAGAATTTACTATAGCATAAGCAATAGATGTTTTACCAATACCAGGTTTGCCATATAAAATCATCGAAAAAATTTTTTGATTTTTAACCATATTAGATAGTATTTTGTTTTCACCAATTAAATGATTTTGTCCTACAACTTCATCTAGGCTTTTAGGACGATATTTGTTTGCTAAAGTTTCCATAATATTTTAATTACTAGTATGTATTATAATAGTAATTCCTTTCTTTTTTAGTCTTACAATATTATAACATATAGTTGTAATTTTATAATAAAATAGTATATTAATAATTAGATAAAAAATTTGTTTTAAAAATAATAGTTATGATGGGAAGCAAGTAGTATGAAAATAAATGATAATAAAAAAGAGTATCTTAATGATAAGTATGTAATAAAATATATAGATTATATTAAATATGAAAAAAAACTTAGTGATAATACTGTTTTATCTTATTTAAATGATATTGAAAAATTATATAATTATGATAAATACTATTATAAATTAAGTAATAAGGATTTAAATAAATACCTTCAAAAGTTTGATTGTTTAGATTCAAAAAGCTTAGCTCATTTAATAACGGTTTTAAGGTCTTTATACGGCTTTTTATACAAAGAAGGTGTAATAAGTAATAATCCGTGCAAAGACATTGCTATGCCAAAAATAGAGGCTAAATTGCCAGATTATTTAACTATTGAAGAAATAAATGTATTATTAGATGTTAAATTAGAAAAGCCAAACGATTATCGCAATAAGGCTATGTTAGAACTTGCTTTTGCAACAGGTTTAAGAGTAAGTGAACTGGTTAATTTAAAAGTTAGTGATATTAATTTTGATGATTGCTATTTACGAGTAATGGGGAAGGGGAAGAAGGAACGAATTGTTCCAATTGATGATACGGCTTTAAAATATGTTAAATTTTATATTGTTTATTATCGTAATAGTTTATTAAAAAATAAAGATAGTGAATACTTATTTATTTCAAGTTATGGAACTAAAATTACAAGACAGGCATTTTTTAAATTAATTAAAAGTCAAGCAGAAAAAAAGGGGATAAGTAAAGAAATTTCTCCACATACTCTCCGTCATTCTTTTGCTTCTATTTTACTTAAAAACGGTGCTAATATTAGAGTTATTCAAGAACTTTTAGGACACGAAGATTTAAAAACAACGCAGATATATACCCACTTGATTAATGAAAAATTAAAAAAAGACTACGAAGATTATCATCCCCGTAGTTGTAAGGATAGAGCTTAATTTAAACTAAATTTCATCGTTTAATTCATTAGCTCTTGCATGACATTTGCTATTATTTTTAGCACTATTGTGACACTTAGAATCTTTTGCTTTTGAACGAGCATTATTCTTAGCATTATTACGTGCATTGTATTTAGCATTATTTTTTGAATTCATTTTGACCTCCTAATTATATTGTAAACTGATTTATAAATTTCATACTGAAATTAAGATGGTAATTTCTGGATTTTATATTGCATAATATTAGTGTGATTATTATGAAGACAAAAACGGCATTATTATTATCAATTTTAGCTGGCGGAGCCACTAATTTAGGTATTATTTTTACTTACTTTAAAAAGAATAGGGTAAGGGAAGTTATAAGCATTAGCCTAGCATTTGCTATGGGGGTTATGAGTCTTATTAGCCTTAAGGAATTAATTCCCTTACCAATAAGTTATTTTATAAAGAATTTAAACATAGGTATAGCTTTATTAATTATTTTTTTAATACCAGTAGTAGCACTGGGGATAGTTAAAATATCAAAGATTAATATTAAGAAGGGGAGTAATCTTTATAAAATTGGTATTTTAAATATGCTAACTTTATTATTACATAATTTTCCTGAAGGAATAATCGTTTTTACATCTAGCATTGCCAGTCAAAAATTAGGATTAAAATTAGCTTTATCGATTGGAGCTCATAATTTACCAGAAGGAATTTGTATAGCATTGCCAATATATTATAGTACTGGAAATAGAAAGAAAGCCTTCGCTTATACTTTTATGTCTGGAATTGCAGAACCATTTGGAGCTATTATTACATGGTTATTTTTAAGACCATATATTAGTATTTTGTTTTTAAATATAACTTTGTATTTTGTTGGGTGTCTTATGTTAACAATTTCATTTTTAGAAATATTACCTGAGGTTTTAAGTTATAATCGTCGCTTTTATATTTTAATCGGTTTATTTATATCTTTATTTATATTGTTTTTCTAATTAAAAAATGAAAAAGAAGAAAAGCATAAATAATGGTAGTTTTGGGATAAAAAAATATGTTATTTTATAAATGTTAACATAATATATATTATGTGCAGTTTAATGCTTGCTAATTTTTTTAAAGAATTATTGATGATATAATTTATTTTTTAAATAATTAAACTATTATAAACTATATTATTTACGTGTTTTAGATTTAAATAAAAGATAATGTTTAACAATAATGCATATTATAATTCGAGCTAAGTTATATAAATTTTAATTTTTATTAATTATATAGATTGATAATTTAAAACCAATTTGCTAAATTAGCTGATATCATTTTAAATGACTTCAAATGATAAAAACTATTAAAATATTGATTAAAATTTTCGTGCATCGAAATTTTAAAAGATGAATGATTATTAAGCTTGTTGTATGATTTTTACGTTTATTTTATTTTAAATAATTATAATTTTACTTATCAAGCAAAGAAGAGTGTAAATAATAAAATATATGGTAATCTTTTTTTATATTTTAAGTTATAATAAATTATAAAAAGTCCCCTTCTCTATTAGTTTTAATAAAAGTAGGGGACTTTGTTTTTTAATTTTTGAATTATGATTTTTTAGCAAGAATTTCCAAGATTTTTTCAATGACTTCATTGGCATTAGAATTATCCATTTTGGTGTAATTTAATTCTTTTAAAGCTTGAATTTTTACAGTGCTTAATTCTTGGGTACGGGAGATTTTTTCTTCTTTTTTGGCTTCGATTTCCGCAACCCAGCGACGGTGAGCTTCTTGAAGTTTGCTTCGTGATGAACCACCATTATTATAAAGATTAAGAGCAGTATGAATAATACCTTCTAGAATAAATTGCTTATCTTCTTGAAGTTTATATTCTTCTGGATCAGTATAACCACCAGTTTTACTCATAAAACCAAACAAATATCTTATTTCGGGCATTGAATCTATTAATTGCAAAGTGTGATATAAATACGTAAAAGTATAATAATTTTCGCGACGATAGTTATCATCTGCTAACTTTTCTTTTATTAGTGATGTAATGTCTACTAATAACTTTTGGGAATCCGTATTTAATCCTTTAGTATCTATGCAATGATTGACCTCTTCCCTAGCCTTAGAATTTTTGCTAAGTTTAGATTCAACATTCATTAAATAATCAGTAGTAATTTTAATTTTATCAATTTCACTTTCATCATTTATGTCTAGCAAACGATAAAGCATAATTTTCTTTTCCTTTGGCCATTTACTTAAGTCATCTAGTTCTAAATAATTGTAAACCATTTGACGAGAAACGCCGAGATATTTAGCTAATCTAACTTTAGATATTCCTAGCTCTTGTAGTAATTCATTTAATTTTTGCACTGCTAACAACTGCCTTTCGTACTTTACATATTAATTATAACATTTGTACTTTACATGTCAACTAAAATTGTTGCTTTTAGATCTATAAATACCATAGTTTTTGATTATTTTTATGTACTTCTTCTATTATGCCTGAACCAAGGCACACTTCATTTTGATATAATACACAAGCTTGTCCTGGGGTTACAGCTTTTGCCATATTAGGATATTTGACTAGAATTTTGCCATTTTCTAAGTATTCGAGAGATACTTCGTGATCTTCACCACGATATCGAAATTTAGCACTACAATTTGTTGGCCTATCAGAAGTTAAATAATTAACGTTACTAATTAAGCAAGAATCGCTCATTAAATAATTATTATCATCACCAAAGGCTACATATAAGACGTTTTTAGAAACGTCTTTACCACATACGTAATGGCGTTCTAAATTACCGGAAATACCAACATTACGACGTTGGCCAATCGTATAATTCATTAAACCAGTATGACGACCAATTACTTTTTTAGTTTCTACATCAATGATATTGCCAGGATTTGGCTTTAGATAATTATGGATAAACTTTTGATAATTTCTTTCCCCAATAAAGCAAATACCAGTAGAGTCCTTTTTATGAGCTGTTTCTAAGTGCATTTCTTCAGCTATTTTGCGAACTGTAGGTTTTTCTAGTTCACCAACTGGAAACAGAACATTTTTTAATGCTTCACGATTTACTTGAGCTAGAAAGTATGATTGATCTTTATTACTATCAATTCCACGTAATAATTTTCCATCTTGCATTCTAGCATAGTGTCCAGTAGCAATATAATCAGCACCTAATTTTTTTGCTTCTTTAATAAATAAATCGAATTTGATATATTTATTGCACATTAAATCAGGATTAGGGGTTCTTCCCTTCTCTAGTTCATCTAAAAAATATTTAAAAACATTATCCCAGTATTCTTTTATGAAGTCTACGCGGTGTAATGGGATATCTAATTGCTCACAAACAATTTTAGCATCGTTATAATCTTGTTCCTGAGGGCAAATGTTTTCACCAAATGTTGGATTGCCCTCAATATCATTATTTAAAGCTGCATCCCAATTTCGCATGAATAAACCAATAACATTGTAACCTTGCTTTTTTAAAAGATAAGCAGAAACTGATGAATCTACTCCCCCACTCATTCCTACTACTACAGTTTGCATTATAACCACTTCCTGCCAATTATTTTATCAAATTGATGCTATAAAGTCCATTAAAATAGCCAAATAAACTTACTAATTAAAAAATTTGAAAATATAAAAAGAAAGCAATCATATATTAAGCATATACCTTCGGTTAAAGTTATACCAAATAAATTATTTTTTATAGCGAGTAAATAAGTATTATCTTTAGTTAAAGTAAAATTAATAATATTTTTGCTAAGATTTATACCCCTAATAATTAAGAAAATATAAATAAAACAAAATATACCGCTAGTTACTAAGTTATATATTAAACTTATAATAAATCCTTTAAATCCTAGTAGTAGTGCAAATATGTAGATAGAAAAGCCAATGGTAAGCCCTTTAAATAAAATGATGATAAAGTTAATAAAAAATAAAGGCATAATAAAGGATGATATTACTAAAATAATAAATATTAAAAAGTGATAAAAAATATTATTAATTCTATTAGTTAAAAGTAAATTTTGTAAATCAGTTAAACTATTTACGATATCAGTTTTAAAAATGCTATCTTGTTTAAATCCTAGAACAAGTCCTAGAATTATACCAATTATTAGAAGAATGTTTAAGAATATTACTATGTTGTAGTGCTTTTTTAAATATTTCAAAGTCATCACCTATGATAAGTATATTGGCAAGTTTTATTTTTTATGCTAAAATAATGTTAATTATTGAAAGAAGGTAAGTTTAATAATGTCAAAAAAAGCTCAAAAAGCGGCTGTATGGATTATGCTAATTGTAATGGTAGTAGGAATTGTGGCATCATATGCTGCAATGTTTATTACAAAATAAAAAAACATTAAGATTGATTTTTCTTAATGTTTTTTTATGTTTTGCAATGAATCTCTTATTTCTCGTAGAAGCAATATTTCTTCACTTGGTTTTGCTGGTTCTTCCTTTTTTGCTTCTTTTTCTTTTGCTTCCTCTTTTTTATGCATTAAAGCATTAATAATTTTTATGAAAACGAAAATAGATGCTGCTATAATTAGAAAATCAATTATGTTTTGAATAAAAGAACCATACATAATTTTGGCAGTGCCAACGGTAATTGACAAATTGCTAAAATCATGACCACCGATAATGATGCCGATAATTGGCATCATAATGTCATTAACTAAAGAACTAACAATTTTAGAAAAAGCATTTCCCATTACAACACCAACTGCTAGGTCAATTACATTCCCACGCATTATAAATTTTTTGAATTCATCAATTAGTTTTTTCATATCTAAACTCCTTTTTTAATTAACACTAGTTTAGCATTAATTGATTAAAATTTGAAGAAAAAATATTCTATTTAATTAGAAATTAGCATTAAATTTAATGTTTCTATTATTTAATGGAATTATATGGTGTTTATGTATTCTAAATACTCTTTATCTCTTGTATTTATTTTATAAAAATAGTTATCCAATTCTTTAAAAGTATCTAAATATTTTTCTTTATCTTCAATACTTATATCGTCACTAAAAAGAAAACCATCAAAACGATTTAACATAAGCATTTTGTTTTCAATGTATCGTTCATTAATAAGAGCATCTACTAGAGCTAATTTTAAATTATTATTATCATTTAATAAGGTGTAAGCTTCATAAATACTATCTAAACAAGCAAATGCTGTTATTTGAATTACAAAGTCATTAGTATAATCACAAGTTATTTTATGATTTTTTAAATTCATATAATCATCATAACTTATAGAAAAAGCTTCATTTTTAATACCAAAAGACTGCATGGCATATTTACATAAAATTTGAATTAAATCTATTGATGTTAATAGTTTTGCTTTAGTACGTCCACCACGACGAGCTGAAATAAATTCATATTTGTCAGTATATTTAAGACCATCTGGTAATACACTGATATCATCAAAAAGCACAAATTTAATAGCATTTGCGGCATTTCTAATTCCTTGCGATTCTTTGGTTCCTAAATAAATATCATCTAGCCAAGAGGTCTTACAAGAAAAATTTAAATCATTATTATCATTAATCATATTAATCCTACTTTCACTTATATAATAACACAGTTTTTCTTATGATGATATCTTTATATTTATTTTATTTGATTAAATATTACCTTTTTAGACTGCGAATATTTAGACGTTTTATAGAAATTCTACTGTCTATAGCTTCTAATATTTGGTCCCAAACATCGAATTCTTCTTTGCTAAAATTTGAACATTTTTTTATAAATTTTTCAATCTTGGTAATTAATTCTAAATCACTTTGATTATTTTCATAAGTTGTTTGATTGATATAATCTTTTTGATATTCTAATTGTTTTAATATTTTTTCTTTATAATTTTGCATAATTCCTCACTCGGTAAGATATGATAGCATTTTTTCTTAAAGATTACTAGTAGAAATTAGTATTCCTTGATAAACAATCTGTTTATTAGTCCCTTTTAAACAAGTAATTAGTGTAATGTCATCGTTAGACTTTGTTTTATAAATTAGTTTACCAGTCTTTTCAATTTCAAAAAAAGTTGTTATCTGATAAAGATATTTTTTACTATTATAATAAAGATATACATCATCCCCGATAACTAGTTCTGGTAATCTTTTAAAGTAGGCTATTTTATTATAACCAGAATGAGCTGCCAAAATTATATGACTATTTTTACCTTCTAATGGAAAAATACTTTCTTTTATGATATAAATGTTTTTATTTACATCATTATCAGTACTATTAATATTAGGTAATTGCTCTTTTAAGTTTATTTTTGGTATTTCTATAATACCATTTGCATCATTTATATTTTGTGATGAGTTTATATTTTTACTACTAAAATTACGTTCAAGCATTTTATAGTTAATATTTGGAATAAAGTCATTTATTTTAGTAATAATTGTATTTTTAAAACTTTTTTGATATTTGATAGTATAAATTAATAGATTAGTTAGGATTGCAAAAGCAACAATTAAAATCAATTGTAATAATTTAGACTTTTTTTTATTTGAATATAGCATAATATTAAAACAAAACTTTCTATTAACTTGATAATTACTATATTTTTACATTTAGGGCTATATGTATCAGGAATATCAATTATAGGATCATTTTCTAAATTAAGATAAATTGTTTCTTTATCACTGGTAATGCTAAACCTAATAGGTTTAATATCTAAATTATAGCCAGCAGGAGCCGTTAGTTCTTTTATGTAATAATTACCTAATGCCAAATCTTCTATTACTATTTTTCCTTCTTGATTAGTTGTTCCTTCATAAATTAGTTCATCTTTATCATTAAAAATACCAATTAGAGCATTGCTTAAATTTTCTTTAGTTAAACTACTTGTTTTGGTAATTACAATATTTCCTTTTTGCAAAAAGTTTTGAATAGTAATAGTTTTTACTACCTCTTCTTTGTTCTCATCTTCTAAATTAATACTATACTTTCTGCTATTTAGACGATACTTTGCATCGGTTTTTAACTCTTGGAGATAATAACTGCCTAAATATAAATTATCAAATGTAATTTGACCGTTGGCATCTGTTTCTTTTACCATGATTTCAGTATCTTTGGAATATATTATATTACCATTAATATCCTTAATGGGATCTTTTGCATATAATCCAATAATTGTCTTTGATAATTTATCAAAATCATAAGAAAAATTTTTGCTTTTTAAATCCATGCTGATTTTTTCGCCGTGTTTTTCAACAATTATTTTACTCTTTTTCCTTTTATTATAAAATGCAGTCTCATAAATAAGGGTATTATTATTTTCAATTTTTACATTATTTTTATTTAAATCGATTATTAAAGGCTCCTTGTTCCAAAGATATCCTTTTAAATTACTATCCTCTTCTATGATGGCATACTTACCATATTGCAAAGTTGCATGTGTTTGCAAAAAGCCTTCGCTAGTTGTTAGAAAGATATTTTTATCCATACTATTATCTGGATTTTCAACAAATTCATTAGTTGCTAAATTCTTGATTTTAAATTTTAAACCAGCTATTTTTATTGTATCTTTTGTATCTAAATCTTTTTTTGTTATTTTAATGGCAATGCCATTAACGTTTACTTTAATATTTATAATTTTGGGTTCATAATAACCTGACATAATGATATTTTGCGATTCATCGTGAAGGTAAGCTAAAGGTTTATTTAAATTTCTTTTATCTTTTTTTATTAAAGTAATAGTTTTCTCTCCTAAAGACTCACTATTAATTATCAAAGAATTATCAATGATATTTGCTTTAATATCAGAACGTTCAATTTCATAGTCTTTTAAAGTTTTATTTTCATCTTTTAAAGTTATGGTTTCTCCTATATTTAACTTTATATTATCGTTTTGAAAACTAACGGTTTTGTTATGATTAAGTATAAGATTTTCTAATTCATTTATTTCTTCTTGATAAGCTCCTACCTTTCGCTTACCGTTTAAGGATTCTGAGAAATAAAAGTCATAATTAGGATATAAAGTTTTCCAGATTAATATTTGGGTTATTGCATACCATTTAGCATCTTCATGTCCTTCATACATATATCCATAATAAGAAAGTAAATTAAGACGTTCCCAAGTTTTTTCAGGTATTAATAATTGTCTAGCGTAATCGTAATTTATCTCTTGATATAAAGCATTTTTATTTAGTGATGCAAATGGTTCTAAACAATAGACAAAGTGATTATCACTTGTTCTATGAAGAATTAAACCTTGCTGATATCTTTTATAACCATTTGGCATAGCTTTAACAAGATAAATATTAGGAATCCACTCACCTTCATGAAATGATTGGCTACTATTAGCTTTAACCTTATTAAACACAAAAAAACAAGCTATGGCTAGTATTAGAATTATTATTTTTTTTCTATTTATCATAAAAAAATCTCCTTTTCTGGGAGATAAATTATCAGTTTTACAATTAAGTGTCAAAATACTATTTTTATAGTTTAGATGGGTTTATATTGCTAAACTTAGATAATTGCCTAAACAAAACTATAAGTTTAGATAATAACTTTTTACTGATTATTTTCTTTAGTAGCTTTGGAGCTATTCATTAAATAAGAAAAAATCAAATAAGCTGTCTTTAGAGAATCATGGCGATAAACACCATCTTCTATTTTAGCTAGATCATCAGCTAATATTTTAACATTTAATTTTTTTAAGTTTTCTTCATCTAATAAAACAGGATCTTTTTGTTCAGTCGTCTGATAAATATTAACCAATTTGCTATCTAGCATATTATTATTAGCTACTACAACATCAATGCTTTTAGAACCTAAATAACTTTCTAAAATTTTGATATGGTCACTAACTTTAAAATTGTCAGTTTCACCAGGTTGTGTAAATAAATTACAAATATACATTTTAGGAGCAGAAGATTTTTTTAAGGCTTTTACTAATGTTTTATTTATTAAATGAGGAGCAATACTCGTTAGAAGGGAACCAGAAGAAAAGATTATTAAATCTGATTCATTAACTGCTGATATTACCTGTTGGTTAATTGTTATTTTTTGATCGTATTCTATTTTTTTGATTTTATTTGGACACTTAGTTATTTGCTCTTCACCGATTATTTTTTTATTATCATCAGTAATTCCTATTAAATTGGCATTATCTTCAGTTAAAGGAAGAATATTACCTTTAATATCTAATAATTTCATCATTATAGGAATACTGTCTTTAAAGGTACCTTTTATGTCTAATAAGGCACTTAAAAGCAGATTTTTAACAGAATGATTACCTAATGTTTTTGATTTTGTAAATCGATAATTTAAAAGGCTTAAAATATCATTATCTAGATTTGACATAGCAAGCATTACTTTAGAAATATCACCAACTGCCGGAATGTTTAAATCCTTACGTAATCTTCCTGTTGAGGCACCATTATCAGCAACTGATACAACGGCTGTTATTTCAACTGGAAATAATTTCAATCCTTTTAATATTTGCGATAATCCTGAACCGCCACCAAATATTATTATTTTTTTCATTTTATTCACCTTACATAAGTATATGACAAAATAATGTTAATTACCATCCTTTTCTCCTTGTTCTAACATATTTATTATACTAATTCCGTATCCAGTTTTAACATTATCAATAGTAACATGGGTTACAGCCCCAATTAATTTGTTATTTTGAATTATTGGGGAACCACTCATTCCTTGAACAATGCCACCTGCCCTATTTATTAAATCTTCATCAGTTATTTCAAAATAAATATTTTTAACAGGACTAGTTTTATCAATTTTTAAAATATTAATTGTATATTCTTTAGTTTCTCCTTGATATAGTGAAGTATAAATAGTAGCTTTTCCTAATTTAACTTCATTTATATTGGCAACAGAAATTGTTTTATTGTTTTGAGGAATATTATTAAACTTACCAAAAATACCTGAATTAGTATTTTGAGTTATAGTACCATAAATATTTTGACGATAAAATTTGGTATTAATACTGCCTGGATTACCATTAATACTTTTAGTAACATTAGTAATTATACTTTTAAATATAGAACCATCATTAATTTTAATAGCTTCATTAGTATTACTATCTATTATATAATGACCAAGAGCTCCATATATTTTAGTTTCAGGATCAATGTAAGTTAAAGTACCATTTCCAAGTAAGTTATCTTTCACATATATTCCAGTTTTATAAGAATTGTTATTTTTTTCTAATTGTATTTTGGTATTATATATTTTATCTTGACGTAGATAAGTAATTTCTACTTCATCATTGGTAGCATATTTTTCAATTTTACTTACTAATTCTTTAATGTTTTTTACGTCTTCATTATTTACTTTTATAATATAATCGCCGACTAATAAATGGCTACCATTATAAATATTATTTACTTTATAAAATCCCACTACAAGGATGCCTTTACTATTAATAGAAATACCAATATTTTGACCACCCAATATAACTTCGTTAGAATAAGCTAAAACTAAACTTGGTATTATCCATAATAATAAAAAAAGTTTTAAATTTTTTAATAATTTTTTCATAAACTTCACCATTAATAGTATGATAGCTTATTTATAGTTTATGGTGGAAATATCTGGAAAAGAAAAAACTGCAATATTTACTGCAGTATAATTATAATTTATTAGTTTTTATTTTCTTCAATGCTAAAATCTTCTAAAGTATTATTTTCAGTTAAAATTTTATTGATACTTTCTTTAGCATTATTTAATTTATCGCCACATATTTTAGCAAGTTGCATGGCTTTACTATATTTTTCAATGGCTTTATCTAAATCGACATTACCAGCTTCTAATTCTTTAACAATATTTTCTAGTTCTAATAAATTTTCTTCAAATGTTTTATCATCTTTGGTCATTATTTTTGTTCTCCTTACTTACTACTTTGGCTTTGATTACCCCATCTTTTAAATCAATATTAACTAAATCATCTATGTTTATATATTTAATGCTAGTTATAACTTTATCTTTATTTTTGACAATACTATAACCACTTTCTAATAATTTCATAGGATTTAAAACTGTTATTGTTTTTAGAAGAATATTAAATTGATATTCTTTATTTTCTAAAATTTTGTTTGGTTCTTTTAATAGTTTATTATCAATAATTTTATGATATTTTAAACTATCTTCCTTTAATTTACTTGTTATAAAAAGTTGTAAACGATCTAATAAGTTATCTAGGTGTTGTTCTTTAATTTCATATATACTTAGTGGATTTTTTAGTATTTGCTTGCTTGTTATTGCTTCTAGATGATTGTTATTTACTGCTATTTTGTTTTGAATCGCTTTAGTTGCTCTAATCTTTAATTGATTAAATAAGTTATTTAAATCAACAATATTAGGTACTGCCATTTCTGCAGCTCCAGTTGGAGTTGGTGCTCTTAAGTCAGCAACAAAATCAGCGATAGTAAAATCTATTTCATGTCCAACAGCACTTATAACGGGAATTTTTGATTCATAAATGGCTCTGGCGACCATTTCTTCGTTAAAACACCAGAGGTCTTCAATAGAGCCGCCTCCCCGTCCACAAATGATAACATCTAAATCATATTCTTGAGCTTTTTTTAGCTGTCTAGTAACAGATTCTTTAGCACCATCACCTTGTACTAAGGCAGGAAAAAGAATAGTTTTAGCAATCGGATATCTTCTTTTTATCGTACTTAGAATGTCTCTTATGGCAGCCCCGGTTGGAGCAGTGATAATGCCAATTGTTTTAGGATATTTAGGGATTTGTTTTTTATGTTCTGAATTAAATAAACCCTCACCGGCTAATTTTTTCTTTAATTTTTCAAATTCTAGGTAAAGATTTCCAATACCATCCATTTCCATTGTATTTACATAAATTTGATAAGAACCAGTAGCTTCGTAGACACTTATGTGTCCACTAACAAGAACTTTCATACCATCTTCTGGCTCAAAAGTCACTTTAGAAGCATTAAAATTGAACATAACAGCAGCAATTCTCGAGTTTTCATCTTTTAAAGTAAAGTAAAAATGACCTCTGGTATGATGTTTAAAGTTGGATATTTCTCCTTTTAGATAGACATTATTTAAATTAGAATCTATATCAAATTTAGCTTTTATATAACGATTTAAATCGGAAATTGTTATATATTTTATATCCATACAATCACTCTTTTATCATTTTATCTAAAACAGCATTAATAATTTTACGAACAGAATCATCAGAATACTTTTTAGCTAGTTCAACTGCCTCATTAATTACAACTATATGTGGAGTATCAGTATATTTTAATTCATATATTGCCATTTTTAAGATAGCAGCTCCAGTTTTATCAATGCGACTAATATCCCAGTTTTTCATATATTTATTGGCAATATTAATTATTTCATCTTCATAAGTTATAACTCCGTAGATAATATCTCTTACAAATTCGTTATCTATTTCTAAGTTAGAACTTATTATTTCTTCAACATTATAATTAATATGCTGACTTCTATTTATATCTATTTGATATAAAATAATCATTATTTTTTCTCTTAATTCACTTCTTGATTTCATATATATTTCCTAATCCTTAATGATTAGTTCCTTTCTATTTATAATATAACATATAAACATAAAAAAATTATTTATTAATTAATTTTTTTAATTTATAAAGCTCATTTAGGGCATCTATTGGTCTTAAATTATCTAAATTTAAATTGCTTATTTCAGTAAGCAGTTCTTGATTTTGAGAATTGGCCTGGTATTCTTTATCAGGTTCTTTTATCTCTAATTCTTTTGGCTCATCTAAGTTTAAATCAAATAAACTTACTTGTTTAATGTTACTTTTAGTATCTGAATCTTCATATTCTTTTAAAATGGCATTGGCTCTTTTTAATAATTCTTCTGGCATTTTTGCAAGACGAGCTACATGAATACCATAAGATTTATCGATTGGTCCATTGCTAACTTTATGTAAGAAGGTAACTGTACCATTTTCTTCGTGAGCCTCAACATGAACATTTTTTATTGTTTTTATTTCATTTGCTAAAGATGTTAATTCATGATAGTGGGTAGAAAATAAGGTTTTACATTTAATATTTTTACTTATATATTCTAGTATAGCTTGAGCTAAACTCATTCCATCATATGTGGCAGTACCACGACCTAATTCATCAAATAATATTAAAGAATTATGGGTTGCATTAGTAATAGCATTGCAAGCCTCTTTCATCTCGACCATAAATGTTGATTCACCACTAACTAAATCATCAGAGGCACCAATACGAGTAAATATTTTATCAATGATTGGCAAAGTGGCCTTTTTAGCGGGTACAAAAGAACCAGTTTGAGCCATAATAACAATAATAGCAAGTTGACGCATAAATGTTGATTTACCACTCATGTTAGGACCAGTTATTAAAAGAGTATTAACATTTTCTGGCATTAAGCAATCGTTTGGAACATACATCCCATTACTAACAGCTTCAACAACAGGATGACGACCGTCTTTAATTCTTATTTCGTTATTTTGAGTAAGAACTGGTCTTACTAAATTATACTCCTCAGCACATACAGCAAGTGAGATTAAGGCATCAATTTCACTTAAAATTTCAGCATCTTTTTTAAGACTGAAGATGTGTTCTTTTACTTTTTCTTTCAATTCATTAAATAAATTATATTCTAAGTCAATAATTCGTTCTTCAGCATTTAAGATTAAAGCTTCCTTTTCTTTTAGAGCTGGAGATATAAAACGTTCACAATTAGTTAGAGTTTGTCTTCGTTCCCAACCAAAGTCTTCCATTACCATTTTGCTTTGGCCTTTAGATACTTCGATATAATAGCCAAATATTTTATTATAACCAACTTTTAAATTTTTAATACCTGTTTCTTCTTTTAGGGTCTCTTCGAAGGAAGCAATAAATTCTTTGCCGCCACTACGAATACTGCGTAATTCATCCAATTCTTTATTATATCCTGATTTTATCAAGGAACCTTCACGAATTGTTACAGGAGGATTTTCAAAAACTGCTTGTTCTAAAAGCTCATAGACCTCAGTATTAGGGTCTAAATCATAGTTGAAATCTAATTTTTTAACATCTTCAATGATATTAGGAAGCATGCTTAAACTTTTTTTAATTTGCAATAAATCTCGGGCATTTAGATTACCAGAAATTAATTTACCACAAAGACGTTGTAAATCGTATACTTGATATAAGTATTCTCTTAATTCATCTTTGATAATAAACTCAGTATTAATTTTTTCAATGGCATCATATCTTTTGTTTAACTCATCAATATCTTTTAGTGGGTGCAATAACCAGCTTTTAAGTTTACGAGACCCCATAGCAGTTTTACATTTATCTAAAAGCCATAATAAACTATAGGTTCTTTCTTTTAATCTTATAGTCTCAAAAAGTTCTAAATTACGGACTGTGTGGATATCCATGTTTAAATATTTATCTTTATCAATAACATTTATTTCTCTAATATTAGAAATGTCTTTCATGTTTGTAACAACTAAATAATAAAATAAATGTTTTAAACCGGTAACAAACTTATCATCTAAATCTTTATAAAGATATGAATAATCATCTTCTAAATAATTATTACTATAAGATATTTCAATACCATAATTATTTTTTAAAATTTGAACCAAAGATAAATTACTATTATCTACTAGGATTACTTCTTTAATACCCAAATTAATTATTTCACTTAATAAGGAATCATTATTATGTTTTATTTGGCTTACCATGCATTCACCAGTCGAGATATCAGCATAAGTTAAAATATAAGCATTGCCATAGTCTAAAACACTAGCTATATAGTTATTATCTTTCGGTTGCATCATTTCATAATCAGTTAAAGTGCCTTTACTAATTACTTGAATAACTCCTCGTTTAACCATTCCCTTAGTAGTTTTAGGGTCTTCTAATTGTTCACAAATAGCAACTTTATAACCTTTATCAATTAATTTTTCAATATAAGGTTTAACAGAATGAAAAGGCACACCACACATTGGGATACGTTCACTAATACCAGCATTTTTACCTGTTAGAGTAAGTTCTAATTCTCTAGCAGCCGTTTCACCATCTTCAAAAAATAATTCATAAAAATCGCCAATGCGATAAAATAACAGTTCTTCTAAATGTTTATTTTTAATATCCAAATATTGTTGCATCATTGGACTTAATTCTTCATACTTTACTTCATTTCTTTTCATTCGTACATCACGAAACCTATTGTATCAAATTTAATATTTAAAGTCCACGTTATATAAGTAAGTATTTGGAAAATATTGCATGTTTTAAGAAAAAAAATTAATAATTATTTTTTAACTATTAATTTTTCAGATTATTAATATCATTATTTTTAATAATATAAATTTTGTGTCTTTTATAGAATGCGTAGAAAATATCTTTGACTCCTAGATTACTTTGATGCAATTTTTCCAAAAGCCATTCTTTGCTTTTGTTTATATGAACTAATGTATCATTTTGAATAATCCCATCAATTATTAAAGCCATGGGATATGCTGATTTTAATTTTAAGATATTATAAGGGAATATCGATAATTTACCATTAGGTTCTAAAAAGGCATATTCTATTTCTTCAATACTTTTAATACTATTTTGACGAAGTTGAAACAACAAATCGTCAATTGAGTAACGAGACTTAACCATTTCTTTGTAATTTATTTTACCATTACTGATAATTAATGAAGGCTTGCCATCTAAAAAATAACGAACTTTTTTTGATTTTATAGAAAGATAAGCGAGAACAACTTCCATAATAACTAAAACTGCAATTGGAATAACCGTGTTTAAAATTGTATCATTAAAATTTTCAATGGAAATAGCTACTAATTCAGCAATTAGGATTGAGACTATAAGATCTGTTGTACCTAGTTGTCCTATTTCTCTTTTGCCCATAATTCGATAAGCAATTAAAATAAAAAAATAGAAAAAAATCGTTTTTAAAGTAATTATTACTAAATCCAATTTGACCACCATTTATATTATGAGTAATTTTAAACTTTTTTAAACATATATTTTATTAGGTGATATTATGGAAAAGATTTCTTTCTATTTTAAAAGTATATTATTATTTGGATTATATATAATTTTAGTTAGTTTTATCAGCTCATTATTTTATTTATATACTAATATGTCCTATAATGTAAATGCTTTTATTTTATTTATATTTACAAGCATCGGTTTTGCTATTCTTAACTTTTTTAATGGTAAGAAAGCTATTAGTAAAGGGTATCTAGCTGGTCTTAAATTAGGTGGTGCTATTTTAATATTCTTCTTTTTAGTCAGTATATTAGCTGATGGTTGTATTTTATTTAGTAGAATAATTTATTATGGTATTATTTTACTTATTTCAATAATTTCAGCATCATTAGGTATCAATTTTAAAGGAAAAACTAGTTTAAAATAATAAATTCATTGGTATCTAAATTGACATACGAAGAAGGATTAATAACTTCTTTAGTGGTCGGGTCAGTAATTGTTGTTAAATAGTTATTTTGAATTAAGTATTCAAGAGTAACCGTTTTATTTGTGCATTTTTTATCTAAATGGCAATCGTTTGCTTTTTCAACAACTTTTTTATTTAAAACGAGCCACAATTTAGCATTTCTGTTGTTTTCTATGGCTGTATAACTTTTGTAACCAACTAGTCCAATCATAAGAAGGATAAGAATAAAAGAGATTATTTTACTTGCTGTTTCCATAGTAATTTTTTATAAACTCCTCTCTATATTCTAGTAGGCGATCTTCTTTAATAGCTTGTCTTAATTCTTCTGTTAAATTTATTAAGTAGTGAATATTATGAATAGATAGTAAACGAGCTCCAAAAGTTTCCTCACAGTTAATTAAGTGCTTAATATAAGCTTTAGTATAATTTTGACAAGCATAACAAGTACAAGCATCTTCAATGGGAGTAAAATCTTCTTTATATTTAGCATTTTTAATATTTATTTTTCCAAAACGGGTTAGAGCATGACCATGTCTAGCAAGTCTTGTTGGTGATACACAATCAAAAATATCAATGCCATTGCAAACGTTTTCAACAATATCAATTGGATCACCTACACCCATCAAATATCTTACCTTATCCTTAGGAAGATAAGAAGTGGCATAGCGAACCATTTTATATTGAGTTTTTTTGTCTTCACCCACACTGGTCCCACCAATAGAATAACCATCAAAATCCATTTTAACTAATTCTTCAACACAGTGTTTACGCAAATCTTCGTATTCGCCACCTTGGACGATGCCAAATAAGCTTTGATTAGGATTATTAAAAACATCCTTACCTCTTTTAGCCCATCTTAGAGTCCTTTCAACAGAATTTTTACAATATTCATATGTAGCTGGGTAACCAATACATTCATCAAAACTCATAGCAATATCACTATCTAACTTATTTTGAATTTGAATAGATTTTTCTGGTGTTAAAAGCAATGCATCACCATTGTATTGGTTTTTAAATTTAACTCCTTCTTCAGTAATATCTTTCCTTTTGGCTAAAGAAAAAACTTGAAAACCACCAGAATCGGTTAGAATGGGACCATTCCAATTCATAAATTTATGAAGACCACCAGCTTTGGCAATGATATCTTCACCTGGTCTTAGCCATAAATGATAAGTATTGGCTAAAATAATACCAGCATGATTAGCTTTTAGCTCTTCTGGAGACAAAGTTTTTACTGTTGCTTGAGTACCAACTGGCATAAACATTGGTGTTTCAAAAGTACCGTAATTGGTATGAATAAGTCCTAATCTAGCACTTGTTTTTTCATCTTCTTTTAGCAATTCGTATTTTATTTTCATAATCGTACCTCGCTTTCAAATTATATCAAAAAAATAGACTATCGTCTAGCAAGAAATAGTCTATTACTAGCATATTCGTTAACAGCTACATTAAAGTTTTCAAAAGTTAAAGGAATGTTATTATCTTTTAATAAATAGTATATAGCGATTTTTTCATCACTGGTCAAACTGCGATATTCTGAACCGAATTGCTTAGTTATTTCTAAATCATTTAAAATATTTTCTAGATTTATTTTTAGTAATGTATTACCCCTAAAAATGTTATGATCAGCAAATGACATAAAAACTTTACGATCAGTATTATTTAATAGATTTAGAGCATTAGCACGCAATTTTAGCTTTTCTAATGGATAACTTGTTAACATATAATAATCTATAATAGTAAATTCACGTTTAATATTTTCTTCAACTGGAATACCATTTTTTAAATAATAACATACGTTATCTAAAATTGTTTCTAAAAATTCACGTTCAAATTCTTCCATTTTTTGCATGTGAATTATTAATTCTTCTTCACAATTTTCAAGAATACTAGCTTGTTTCAATAACTTACACATTTCTTTATGACCAATTTTTTCATTATATTTGGTTAATCTAATATCACGATAATCATCAATAGTTATATTATTATGCATAAATTCTTGTAGTAGTTCATGTAAACGTGGATTAATCTTTTTTGTTAGGTTTTCTTTATTAACCTTTTTGTGTTCAGATTCATTATTTATTTTTCTAGCATTTTCTTCTATAATATTTAAAATCATTTGCTCTCTATTAAATAAAACATTTCTAACTTCCAAGTTATTAACCCCATCTAAACACTCACTAAAATACTTAATTATTAATGTTCTAGTGCGGTTTAATACTTTTAAATCTTGAACAGCTAAAATTAACCTAATTTCTTTAACTTGATTATTAGTATTATTTTTTAATATTTGGGTTATTTTGTGAACACAAATTTTAGCAAAAAAGTCTGGTGTTGGATTTTCCAAAGTTTTTTTGAATTTTTCTAATTTAACACGGTATAGAGCCTGTTCTGATTTGCTGGCATAATTAAGAACATAGAATTCACCATTCTTCTTAATATCTTCTACGTTAAAGCCAGTTTCTGCTGCTACTTCATCTAAAGCCATATCTAAGGGCATAAAACGATTATATGCATTCATAAGAGCATCAAAATATTTAGAATATTCAGTCTTTAAATTGTTTTTTTCAATAATAGCGGCTATTTCTTCTTCTGATAATATTTTTTTACTTTTAATACTTTTATTCTTACTGAGATTGTTTGCTTCTTTTGATTTTAACTTTTCTTTGGACTTTAATTTTTCTTTTAAATTTAAGAAGACATAATGAACTTCTTCTATTCTAGAATAATTTTGCTTACTGTATTTTCTTTTATAATATATATTATCAATTTTCTTAGATAATTCTTCAATACTTAAGCCATTATCTTTAGCAAATTCAATAATTATGGCAAAAATTTCTTCTTTGCTTTTTTTATTTTCTAAAGCAGTTGCCACCTTGTAGTAACATTCTTTAATATTTTCATTACGATTTGATATATTTGACATATTAATTCCCCCCATATGCGTACTTTATACTAACACATTATTTTATAAAAAGGCAATGCTTTTCAATAATTTTTTAAAAGAAATTTAAGAAAAGAAAAAAGGGCTAACTAATTAAGCCCATTTCTATTTTCCATTCGATAATTTTAATAGCTAAACATTCAAGATATTTATTACTTAAATTACCATTAGAAACATTATCAAGTATTTCTTTTATATCTCTAGCATAATTTTTAGTAACTAAAATATTATTACCAGCTAAAATTGATTTTATGCCCATAGATTCAATATCGGCGGTAGCACCCATATTAAGTGCATCAGTAATAATCATGCCTTTAAAATTTAAAGTGCTGCGTAAATAATTATGGTTATTTATAGATATGGAAGCAGGATTTTTATCATCTAAGGCAGTAACAGTATTATGACTTATCATTATAGCCTCAGCTCCATTATCAATGGCCATTTTAAAAGGAATTAAATCTTCTTCTACTTCACTAATAGTTCTAGTATCTATAGAACTGCTTTTATGAGTATCTTTATTTTTACTATAGCCTGGATAATGTTTTAAAACGTTTACTATCCCACTTTCTTTGGATGATTCTATTATAGTTATAGCAAAATTACCAGTAAGCTTTGGACTAAGACCAATTGATCTATTATAAATATAGTCATTTTTGTCATTAGAAATATCTAAAACTGGGGCTAGATTAATGTTGATTCCCAGTGATTTTAATAGGTTATTTTTTTCAATGTTATCTTCTTTTATTAAAGCAAAGCCACCTTCTTTATATAAAGTTCTAGGAGATAAAAAAGCACTGCTTCGTAAGTTTTTATTACTACTGATTCTAACTACAGTGCCACCTTCTTCATCAACCCCTAGAAGCAAAGGGATAGAAGCTTTCTGTTGCAAATTATTAATCATATTTATAACTTCATCTTTGGTTTTATTTTTGAAAGCTTCACCAAATAAAACTAATCCCCCTAAATGGTACTTTTCTACGTCTTCTAGACTTTTAGAAGTATGGTGAACCATATAAAGTTCCCCTACTATTTCTTCTAAAGACATTTTATTTACTATTTCTTTAGCTTTTTTTGTATTATTATTATTTAGACTTTCTAAAGTAAACTCTTTATCTAATTTTTCTACATTTGTAATTGTTATATCTTGTTTACTTTTATTTTTATCAAGCTGACCTTCATAACTTATTTTAACATAATCATTAATATTACTATTGATTTCTTTCTTAGAAAATTCATAAATTATTTGGTCTTTATCACAAAGGTAAGTTGTGTTTTCATCTTGATAAATAATTAGACCTTCAATATTTGTGCTTTCGGTCTTATCATAGTTAATGCTTTCTAATTTTTGCTTATCATTTTTATTTTGCATATAACAGACCGTAGTAGCCACCATAATAATTATTAATAAACCTAAAAGTATGAATTTATATTTTTTCTTTAATCGCATATTATTTTCCACCTAATTTTTTAAGAACTAATTTTTGCTTTTCAGTTAGAGAACTAGTAATTTCATTATAACTTTCAACGTTATAAATAAATACAGTATCTATTAGATTATCTAAGTAATAGTCTATCCCAATTTGTTCAATTAAATACTTCATATCTTTTGATGTGTCAATAAAATCTAAAAGGTCATTAGCATCTAATTTATTTACACAAAATTTTTCTATATAATACTCTTTATGACTAGAAGAAAAGTAATAATAAAATGTTCTTATTAGAAAAGCCATAATTTTTTTATATGCTTCTTCATTTTCAATTTTTAATTTTCTTAATTTTTCTTCACCATATTCTCTTACAAGATCTTTATCATGATATCTACTATAAAAATATTTTAAGTAAGTAAAAAATTCTAAGGGAGTTGTATTTTTATTATTAAGAAAAACATTAGCATAAGTATCAGTCTGTTTTTGAGCAGTTATTTCTTGTTCTTCACTTTTTATATTGGGATGCAATTTTTTAATTATACTGGCTAATTTAGGGTCATTTAAGGCTGTTATTAAGGCTGTATAATCATAATATCTGGAGTCTTTATAGTAATTAATTATTTCATCTAAGAGTATTTTTAAATATCCCATATCAAAAAAGTATTCTAAATCACCATTTATGTCATTAGTAAAGTTATCAAAAATATATAATAAAGCTTCAATATCAAATTCTTCTGTTATATCAATAAACTCAGTTAATAAAAAATATTCAATTTGCATTAATTCTATGTAAGCTTTAGCACTTTCTATGTCTTGATTTAAGTATTCTTTAAATTTTTTTACTAAGATATTTAACTTTTTATTATGAATTTTTTTCTCACTAATATTTTTATCTTCAATGGAAATAGTATCATAAATAGAAAGTAAGTTTTTAACGATGTTTTTTAAATTAAATTGCATGGAAACTCCTTAATACCCCATTTAATCCTTTTTAGTTCTTGTTTAATTATACTAATAAATAAGGTAATTTTAAAGGTATTTTTACTATTTTAAAAAATATTAATTATTTTTTTCTTTTTAATTTGGATTCTTGATAACAGGTAACAAAATCATTATTAAAAGTGGCATTTGTTATATCAACTTCTGAAAAGTCATATGTAATAAATGTTACATCACTGTAGTTTCCATTAGACATATCTTTGTTATAAACAGTCTGTGGATTTATAGAAGCATTGGTTCCAGTAAAATCAAGATTACTTACATCAAAACCAGAAAAATCAAAAGTTAATAAGTCAAATAATTTTAAGTAATTAACATATTTTTTTGATATGTATTTTATGCCGTTTTCTTCATAATGAAAGTTGCTAGAAGTTTCTATGGTATGCCTAGGTATGACATTCATTTTAAATATTAATTCACATTTTTGCTTTTCTAGTTCATCAATTTGTCTTTGATACCAAGCTATTTTTTGGATGTATTGCTGATATTCATTAATTTTTTGATTAATAACTTCAGTTGTTTCTACTCTATTTTTAGCAATAATTTTTTGATATTTACTTAGGTATTCTTTTTTGCTAAGTAATGTATAGTCCTTTTTTAGCTTTTTATTTTCTATATTAAAATCGCCTAAACATATTATTTGGTCAGCAACATAATAAGTCATATTATTACAAATAAAATAATTATCATAAAATTTTATTTCGGTATCTTTACTAGCAAACCATTTATAACTATTGTTATTTTTATCAAATATGTAATAGCCATCTTGCCAATAAAAGTTTTTAGAAATATAAAAAAACAGAAAGTTTTCATATTGACGTATGGGTTCATAATCTGTTTTTGCGACTGTTTTAGTTTTATAATCAACATAATAATAAACTACTTTTTTAAAGGGATTATTTTTAGATGGTAAGACCTTTAAATAATTGGTATAGTCATAAACCCACAAACTTTTGATAAAAGAATTTTCACTAAATTCACCGGCATATTCATAATTAATATTGTGAAGACTTATATACTGGTCACTGTCTTTTAAGATTTTAAGAAGGCTTATCCCTTCATAAGCATGACCATCTAGATCGGCTGTTCTACCGTCCATAACTGCCCAACCATTTATAAAATGAGTAGCTGATTTAAACTTTGGCTTAATTATCTCGTTACCATTTTCATCTAAATAGCCATATAGTCCTTGTTCATCTTGCACTAGAAGGCGACCACACTTAAAATTTTCAACAATTAGATATTTTTTATTATTGATATAGCCAATTACATTATAATTTTCCAGTTTTAAAGTAAGATTTTGTCTTTTTAAAAGATTAGCTAATAGATAATCGATTGCAATTATGTCTTTTTTATCAACGTACTTATACTCAGCGATTTTGATGCCATTGGAATTATAATAATTAAGGCTATCTGTTTTAATTAGGCATCTTTCGTTATTAAATTTAGCATCAAAGCCTTGCTTATCATAACAAATGATTCTATTTTGATAAGTACTATTACCATAATACATCAACATTATTGCTGATTCAGAACTTTTAAATGCCGCTGTTATTATTAAAAATTTATCATTGTAATAAACATTTTTTAATTTTGAATTACTTTTTAATTCTTGTTTAAAACTTTTAGGAATGCCAAATACTTGAAAAATTCTATTAACATTTTCTTTATCTTTAATATTAACTTTATTAATTTTGTTTTTAATTTCAAAATGAGCAATTATGGTACCACCAACATGGTCTTTTAAAACAATTTCATCTTTTTCTTGAACTAAATATGGAAAGTAAATTTCTTTACTATCGGGTTTGCTTTTGAAAACAGTTATTAACTTACCTTGACCATCATATACTTTAAATGTTTTTTTACTGTTTCTTTGCTTTGTCAAGAGATAATCATCAATACTAGATAAAAAAATTTCGTCAGAAAGACTGTTATTTATTGGTCTACCAAACATATCATAAATATCATACATACATCTAATAATGTAATTTAAGTCATAATTAGAAATATTATCTAAGGCAAGGTGATCTGGGATTAGTTCACGAGTGTTAACATTATAAAAATAAGTTTCGTTAACCGGATAAAACACACTTTTCAAATATTCTTTGTATAATTTTTCCTCATCCATAATAAACTCCTGTTTATCTATTATACATTAAATATCTAAAATAGGAAAAAGAAAAAGATATAGTTAGAATAATCCAATTGAAGTTGTAAGATAAAAGTAGACACAAAAAAGATGTGTTTACTTTTTCTTTGGTATAATTTAGTAAAGGAGATGAAAAAATGCAAGGAAGACCAAAAGGCGGTAAAAACAAATATTATTCAAAAGAAGAAAAATTAAAATATGTTGAACAAATGCTAAACGGACGAAGTTGTTGGGAAATAGAACGTGAGGAAAGAATAAGTCATTCTATTACTAATAAATGGTTAAACAAATATAATGAACAAGGTATTAAAGGATTAGAAAATCAAAAGAAACCAGGAAATCCTTTAAGTAAGTATTCAAACAAGAAAAATTTGTCTGATATGGAAAAACTAGAATATGAAAATATGAAATTAAGAATTGAGAATGAACGATTAAAAAAAGGATACCTAGTGAAAGGAGATGGTTCAGTTGTAGTATTCAAGAAATAAAACAAAAAGAATTTGAAATTGTAGAAACATTAAGTAAAGAATATTCTGTTAAATCATTATGTGAAATAATGAATATTTCTAGAAGCGGTTATTATAAATGGTTAAAAACAAAGGATATATTAAATCAATATGAAATAAATCGTAGAGATTTAGAATCTTTAATTAGAGATATTCATAAAAGAAAACCAAGTTATGGCTATCATAGAATAAATTATTTAATTCGTAAGGAAAATGGCTGGGTTGTATCAGATAATTTAGTTCATAAGGTATGTAAGATATTAAAAATAAGAAGTAAAGCTAGACATTATTCCATTTATAAAAAACCAGGTGAAGAATCGATTAAATATCCAAATCTTATTAATAACAATTGGAAGACTATACGACCATTAGAGAAAATAACATCAGATACGACAATGATATGGTTTAAAAGACAAAGATATGATTGGACATATTATGTAGATGCATTTGATGATTCTATAATAGGTTCAGATGTTAAACCATTTTATCACGGAGTAAGTATGAAAAATCATAAAGATGCCTTACAAGATATGTTAAATGACAAAATAAAAAGAGGATATAAAAGCCAAGAGACGATTTTCCACTCCGATCAAGG
>ENA-OPXC01000029-OPXC01000029.1-human-gut-metagenome-genome-assembly--contig:-NODE-29-length-120880-cov-12.374558_pt1 | contig 120880 bp, 113 predicted proteins | sample MGYA00241512_ERZ502016 | MGnify/ENA primary metagenome ERZ502016 (study PRJEB25962, sample SAMEA2043043) | human gut metagenome | biome: human gut; feature: human-associated habitat; material...
CAATCGGAGTTCTTCGTGATATCTAAGCATTTCACCGCTACACCACGAATTCCGCCTGCCTCAACTGCACTCAAGATATCCAGTATCAACTGCAATTTTACGGTTGAGCCGCAAACTTTCACAACTGACTTAAACATCCATCTACGCTCCCTTTAAACCCAATAAATCCGGATAACGCTCGGATCCTCCGTATTACCGCGGCTGCTGGCACGGAGTTAGCCGATCCTTATTCATAAGGTACATACAAAACGGGACACGTCCCGCACTTTATTCCCTTATAAAAGAGGTTTACGATCCATAGAACCTTCATCCCTCACGCGACTTGGCTGGTTCAGCCTCTCGGCCATTGACCAATATTCCTCACTGCTGCCTCCCGTAGGAGTTTGGTCCGTGTCTCAGTACCAATGTGGGGGACCTTCCTCTCAGAACCCCTATCCATCGTCGGTTTGGTGGGCCGTTACCCCGCCAACTGCCTAATGGAACGCATGCCTATCTATCAGCGATGAATCTTTAGCAAATATCCCCATGCGGGGCCCCTGCTTCATGCGGTATTAGTCCGACTTTCGCCGGGTTATCCCCCTCTGATAGGTAAGTTGCATACGCGTTACTCACCCGTGCGCCGGTCGCCATCAATCTGTATTGCTACAAATCATGCTGCCCCTCGACTTGCATGTGTTAAGCCTGTCGCTAGCGTTCATCCTGAGCCAGGATCAAACTCTCCGTTGTTGTATCTATCTTTTCTCTTTTCTCAATTCAAAAAGACAAACACTCTAAAAAAGTTTTGTCTTGCTTTCACCGCCGGTGCCTGTCGGCCCCGCGGCGCTGGCTTAGGATCACTTCCGTTAGATCTATCGACCTGTCGTATTCAGAACTTGACTAAGAGCTTCATTATATAATGACTCTTGTACTACTTCTTGTCTATTGCAATTATTTCAATGTGCTCTGCGGCGTTTCCGCCGAAAGGTTCTGCAAAGTTACGGACATTGTTTCATTCCCGCAAATTTTTCAAGAACTTTTTTTTCGCTCCCGGGCCGCGCTGCCGCTGCAGCGGGGTTGTTTCCCAAAAGCGAGTGCAAAGGTAGTGGCTTTTTCCGAACCCACCAAATATTTTAACATCTTTTTATCCCAAAATTTTCACATGAAATCCCAACCGGCTGTAAGCGCGGCTGTTATGGCGCAAAGTTTTTTCAAAACATTTATCAAACTCCCATGAAATACATGGAAATCAGATACAACAGAATGTTGTGCGAGAAAAAGCGAATGGCTATATTTGCGGCAACACAATAATATATACAAGCAAATATCCATGGCAACGCATAACGAATTAGGAAAATGGGGCGAAGATCTGGCCTGCGAAACATTAATCACCAAAGGATATGCGATAGTGGAACGCAATGTAAGATTCGGGCACAACGAAATAGACATTGTGGCCCTCAAAGGGAGCAGAGTGGTTTTTGTAGAAGTAAAGACACGCTCATCGTTCGGCGAAGGAGCACTTGAAGCCATCGATGCCAAGAAAATGCGTCATCTTTGCAATGCCGCAGAAGCATACGTGAAATCTCACAAATTGCCTCACGAGCCACAAATGGATGTCATAGTGGTGGAAGGCTCGCCGGAAACAGGGGTAAAAATAGTGCATATAGAGGATGCTTTCATGCCCCCGCTAAGATGCCGATAGTATTGGCACCGTAAAATCACATTTACCGCCGCGACTCCCGAGAGAACGAATACGGGGCATCCTGAGGCAAAGCGCCACGCAACAAGTTGGGCTGTGGCTGCATGAAAAACTCAATCAGACCGCCCTTAACCAAATCTGAATGCCTGAGATAGTTCTTGTCATACTCTTTGCCATTGAACCGCATCCGGCCAACATAGGGAGTGTCGGAAGTATTGCCGGGCGCGGAGACAACGATATGGTTGCCGTTCTCAAGCGTTATATCTGCTTTCTGAAACAGCGGACTGCCGATAGCATACTCCCCTGCCCCGGGCGCCACAGGATAGAACCCGAGAGCAGAAAACACATACCATGCCGAAGTCTGCCCATTGTCCTCGTCACCACAATATCCGTCCAGAGTGGGTGAGTACATGGCATCCATGACACGACGCACCCAATATTGGGCTTTCCATGGTTCTCCCGCCCAATCGTACAAATATATCATATGCTGAACAGGTTGATTCCCGTGAGCGTAATTGCCCATATTCATCACAGTCATCTCACGAATTTCGTGAATAGGAAATCCGTAATAGCTGTCGTCATACAATGGCGGTACGGAAAAGACAGAATCAAGCATGGCCACAAACTGCTTCTTTCCGCCCATAAGCTCCGCAAGTCCGTCGGGATCATGAAACACCGACCAAGTGTAGTGCCACGCATTACCTTCGGTGAACACATCGCCCCATTTGAGCGGAGAGAACGGCTCAAGCCATGAACCATCGGCATTGCGGCCGCGCATGAGCGAAGTTTCCTTATCAAAGAGATTCTTATAGTTCATGGCACCCTTTGCGTATGGGTCCAATTCCGCATCCGACTTGCCAAGTGCCTTACCCAGCTGATATATGCACCAGTCATCATAAGAGTATTCCAGCGATCGCGCCGCGCTTTCATTAATGCCCACATTGCACGGCACATATCCCAAAGAATCATAGTACTCATATCCAAGCCGCCCGGAGGAGGAAACAGTGGGATGCGTGGCATGCGCGCCATGCACCACTCCCCGCCACATAGTCTCAGGATCTTCCACCCTGATTCCCTTCAGCCATGCATCGGCAAGAACAGATGCCGAATTATTGCCCACCATGCAGCCTCGGTGACCCGGGCTGCACCATTCGGGATAAAAACCGCTTTCACGATAGGCATTGACGAAGCCTTCCTGCATTTGACGGCTCACCGATGGATACAGCAGATTAAGCAGCGGGAACAATGCGCGAAATGTGTCCCACACGCCCGTGTCGGTGTACATATACCCCGGAAGCACTTGCCCGTTGTAGGGAGAATAGTGAACAGGCTTTCCGGACGCATCTATCTCGTAAAAAGCACGCGGGAAAAGTGTGGCACGATACAGGCATGAATAGAATGTGCGCAAGTGGTCAATGGAATGGTCCGTCACATCCACGCGCCCCAACACACTGTTCCATTCCGTCTTCCCCTCCTGAACCAGCTGTTCAAAACTTTTGCCCTCAACCTCTTTGATATTGAGCAACGCCTGTTCCGGAGAAATGAACGAGGATGCAACCTTTACGTTCACTTTCTCGCCCCTGCTGGTGGGGAAGCCCACAACAGCGCCGGCATGAAAAGCTTTCTGCATGAGTTCACCTTCACGAAGCTCCAGAGAATCGCCTTTGGCATCCGCTGCAAATGTAGCCGCATAAGTAAACGGACGGTCAAACTCCACCACAAAATAATTTGCAAAATTATGCGGAACCCCGCCACTGTTGCGGCGTGAAATGCCTGTAATGCGCCGGTTGAGCGTGTCAATGACTATTTCGGAGCCGGAATCAAATGCATCAACAACCATATAGCTGTTGCCTTGCGGGTATGTTATTTGCAGTGCCGCCGCACGTGAAGTAGGTGTCAGTTCTGCAAGCACATCATAATCGGCAAGATACACCGAATAATAATGCGGCAAAGCTTTTTCGCCCTTGTGTGAGAACCAACTGCGGCGGTCACTCTCACGGAACTTAGGGGAACCTGTTACCGGCATGAGCGAAAACTGGCCGTAATCATTGATCCACGGGCTGGGCTGGTGTGTCTGCTTTATACCGCATAAAGTGTGCGCATCGTAGGTGTATTGCCAGCCGTTGCCCATTTCACCGGTCTGTGGGGTCCAGAAATTCATGCCCCAAGGACGCGCAATGGCTGGATAGGTGTTGCCCGCCGACAGCTCAAAACTTGATTGAGTGCCCATCAGCGGGTTTACGTAGGTGGTAAAATCTTTTGCGGACGCCAAGGCCACTCCGAGCACAACGCCCAATATCGAACAGAAAATTTTTTTAGTCATAGCGATGCAAATATACAAATTTCCAAGCATTTAACAAAGAGCATCCCCGGCTCTAAACGAACCGGGGATGCCGAGATATGCAAAAGTTGTTATGACTTCAAAGCATAGCGCGAAAAATTCGCGCAAGATAGCGGGGAGGATTAGTCCTCGTTGAGGTTAACGCGCTTGAACTCTACAGCAACGAGGCCTTTGGCAGCCTGCTCAAGGAACTTACCGATTGTAAGGTTTCCGTCCTTGATGAATTCCTGCTCCATAAGGCATGATTCTTTGTAGAATTTATTAACGCGACCATTAGCGATATTGTCAATCATAGCCTGAGGAAGGTTTGCAGCCTTAGCCTCGGCAGCTTCCTTGGCAATAACGCGAGCCTTGGCAGCCTCATCTTCGGTGAGCCAGCCTTTGGCGATATTTGATTCGATGTGAGCCTCGGTGTCGCAGAGGTTGGGGTTGATACCGGCCTTCTTGAGAGCCACTTCAACGGCACGTTTAACCTGCTCTTCCTTGGTCTTCTCGATAGCCACATTGCGCTCGCTTTCAACCACTTCAGCGGGGACATGCTCGCGGTCAACAGCCACGGGATTCATAGAAGCAACCTGCATGGCAACATCGCGCCCAACATGATAATCAACATTTTCAAGGTTGAAGCCAACGATTGTGCTCAGCTTGTTGCCGAGGTGGTTGTAAGAAGTAGTGGAAGGAGCCTCAAGGCATTCATATGCACCGAGTTCCATCTTTTCACCGGTTTTACCGGATTCCTCAACAATGAGGTCTGCGATGGAGCGACCATCAAGCTCAAGAGCCTTGAGTTCATCAATGGTCTTAACACGGTTTGCCATAGCGGCATCAAGAATCTTCTTGGTAAGGTCAACGAAGGTAGCGTTTTTGGCAACGAAGTCGGTTTCGCACTTAAGAGCCACGATGGCTGCGAAATCCTTATCGTTGGCAGCGAGTACGCAACCCTCGGATGCTTCGCGGTCCTCGCGCTTGGCGGCGATAGCCTGACCCTTTTTGCGAAGAATTTCCACAGCGGCATCAATGTCGCCGTTGGTTTCGGCGAGGGCTTTTTTGCAGTCCATCAAGCCGGCACTGGTGAGGTGACGGAGCTTGGTGATTTCTGCCATTGTAACTGCCATATAATTAAAGTTAGGAGTTTTGAAATTTGTAATTGATTAAAACTTATTCAGCGGCGGGAGCCTCAGCAGCAGGTGCTTCTGCAGCAGGAGCCTCGGCAGCTTCGGGAGCAGCTTCAGCTTTGGCGCGGCTTACGCGACGACGCTCGCGGCGGGGAGCGGCTTCGGTTTCAGCAGCAGCTTCGGGAGCGTCAACCTTTTCTACCTTGCGCTCTTCAAGACCTTCTGCCATAGCAGCGCAGAGAGTGTCAAGAACGAGTTCAATAGACTTGGAAGCATCGTCGTTGGCGGGAATCACGAAATCAACATCGTTAGGGTTGGAGTTGGTGTCAACCATAGCGAATACGGGAATACCCAGACGGTTAGCCTCAGCCACAGCGATGTGCTCTTTGAGCACGTCAACTACGAACAGAGCGGAGGGAAGACGGTTGAGGTCAGCGATAGAACCGAGAGTCTTCTCGAGTTTGGCGCGCTGACGGGTGATCTGAAGTTTCTCACGCTTGGAGAGATTGTCGAAAGTGCCGTCCTTGGTCATTTTGTCAATGGCGGTCATTTTCTTTACAGCCTTACGGATGGTGGGGAAGTTGGTGAGCATGCCGCCCGGCCAGCGTTCAATCACGTAGGGCATATTGATGGAAGCAGCCTTGTCGGCTACAACCTGTTTGGCCTGTTTTTTGGTAGCTACGAAGAGCACCTTTTTGCCCTGCTTGGCGATAGCCTTGAGAGCATTTGCAGCCTCATCCAGCTTTGCAGCTGTTTTGTAGAGGTCTATGATGTGGATACCATTGCGCTCCATGAAGATGTAAGGAGCCATGGCAGGATTCCATTTACGTTTGAGGTGACCGAAATGGCAGCCTGCCTCGAGGAGTTGGTCAAATGTTGGTGTTGACATTTTGTTTTTTTGTAGGTTTACGTTCTTAAAAGATTACAACCGAGAGGTAGGGAACGTGTCCATCCCCGCGATTTAGATACTAAACACAGATATATCAAGCGGCAAAAGGCCGCGAGGATATTAACGCTTGGAGAACTGGAAGCGCTTGCGTGCTTTGGGACGACCCGGCTTTTTGCGCTCTACGGCACGAGGGTCACGAGTCATGAAGCCTGCGGCACGGAGTGTATGCTTGTCGTCAGCATTGATTTTAACAAGAGCGCGGGCAATAGCGAGACGGAGAGCCTCGGCCTGACCCTTGTAGCCACCACCGTCAAGGTTAACGTGGATGTCGTATTTTTCGGGAACATCCAGGAGCAAGAGGGGCTGCTTAACAATGTACTGAAGTATTGAAGAGGGGAAATACACTTCAAGAGGGCGCTTGTTGATAGTGATAGCACCTGTACCGTCACTTACAATAACACGGGCAACGGCGGCCTTACGACGGCCTACTGCATTAACTGTTTCCATACTTCAGTTTATTTCAAGTTGTTGATATCGATAACTTTGGGATTCTGAGCAGCGTGGGGATGGTTTGCGCCATTGTACACGTGCATATTCTCAATGAGGCGACGGCCCAGACGGTTTTTGGGAAGCATGCCTTTCATCACCTTAATATATAAGGGGTGATAGCCGGGTTTGAGATGCTTGTTGAATGACTTCTTCATGAGCACCTCAGGAGTGGTGACACGCTGTCCGCCGGGATAGCCGGTGTATGAGAGATATTCACGATCTGTCATCTTTTTGCCGGTGAGCACGACTTTGTCGGCATTGATGATGATGACATTGTCGCCACACTCCACATTGGGAGAGTAGCAGGGCTTGTATTTGCCGCGAAGAATTTTGGCAACTTTAGCGCACAGACGACCAAGAACCTGGCCGGTGGCATCAATTACCACCCACTCGCGCTCGATTGACTGAGCGTTGGGGGAAAGAGTTTTGTAGCTTAAAGTATCCACTTTTAAATGCTTAATTAATAGTTAATTAAACGCCTTTTACCACAGCATTGCTCGGCCAAAAGCTTCGCTGCGCTCCGGGCTGGGTTTATTAATTTGGACATAATCGGACTGCAAAGGTAGTGATAATCCATGATTTAACCAACCATTTTTAAATATTTTTCTATTGCCCAGTCGCATTGTCGCCAAATCCGCAATTATGGTATTTAAATCAAGGAAAACGCGCAGATACCTGTTAGCTATAGTGAATGGGCCATGAAAGGGAGTTTCATTGCAGCCTGTCAGGATTTTCACTTAGCCATTCCCGGTATGCTGCTGTTCGGCGGTTATGCTCCGGTCAAATATCTGATTCGGTAATAGCTCCAGATTCAGAAGAAACCTCTTTACCTCAAGGCCGCCACCATAGCCGGTCAAAGTATGGTCGCTGCCGATCACTCTGTGACACGGTACAAATATCAACATCGGGTTCGCGCCATTGGCATTGGCCACAGCGCGGACGGCGGTAGGCTTGCCTATCCTGAGAGCCATCTCACCATAGGAAACAGTTTTGCCATACGGTATTTTAAGCAGCTCGTTCCACACGATTTTCTGAAAATCCGTGCCGACAAACAGCAACGGTATGTCAAACTCCTGCCGTTCCCCGGCAAAGTACTGGTCAAGCTCAGCAATGGCACGGTCTATGACCGCAGAAGTTCCATCACAAAAATCAGCATCAAGCAAGCGATGCAGGCGGTTGCGGGTATAGTCGCGGTGCCGTCCCGTTTGCCAGTCGCACAGACACAGCTTGTCGCCTGAAGATCCGAGCACGAGCGTGCCGCAGGGCGACTCATAGTTTTGCAGGATTATTTGCATCATATATTTCTTTAGCAATAGCGTCATATTTATCCATGTCCTTCAGGGGAAAGTCCCATTTCTTTCCCCACACCAATTCATTCGGCTTATACTTTGCGCGATGCTTTTTTACCGGAATGCTACACATGCCACATGGCTCGTATTTTACAATCATTTTGTAGGAAACGCATTTGCTCCAGTCATAATCGGCAAAAGTTTTTCTCTCACAGCATGAAAACATTCTTGCTTCCAAATGTCCGCCAAAAGCTTTTGCTTCACCAAGCGTGATATATTTGGAGTCTGAAAGATAGTATCTTATTCCATCGCGCACCTTGACGAGATATGCGTTATGAAAATATCCCGAATCAACAATCATCTTGACCGCGCGAGACAAATAATCATTCCCATCAAAATCTTTGAGGCCGCTAAAGCACAACACATCCTCATTTGCGTCAGCCGTAACAACATTGGTTTTCATAAAGCAACCATCCTCACCCATATATCTTTTGTCAAACCTTTCCTCAAACACCTCTGACTGCAGTATTCTGCCAAATGTCAATTCCAGGTCTTCAACATCCTCTTTCTGAATGGCCAATTGCAGTTCCTGCAATTTTTGCAGGCTCTCATTCCAGAATTTGATAAATGTTTCAGCATTACAGACTATTCCGGTGAATCCTCCGAAATGATTACGGATACGCGCTTGGGAATGTAGCTGCGAAAGTACATGAATGATTTTATACCGTATATTATACGGCTCGCCCAAATCTTTTATAAAAGACATGTATCGCCGTCCCTTTCTGCGAAATAAAACTTCTTCCTCATCACAGTCTTTATCATCAACAATACTCTGATAGTTATAATAACTGACCTCTACGAGCTTTTTCAGAGCTATAATATATTTATTCCAAAAAGCATCTTTTTCGGAAAGCATCGTTTTGATACCCTGATTTTCTTCATTGTAATCATTATCAAGCCAAGTTACGAAATACACATCTCTCATAATCTCCGGCAACGACACCGGCACCTCACCATCTACCGGCCTCGACGGGAGCATATAAACATCCTCCGGCGGCACATCATTATCCTCCCAAAGCACCGCCAACCTAAACAAAACTTCCGCTCCGTTCGGCATTAGCAGGACCAGTCCTATTTCTCTAATCAATTCATCACTCATAACTGTATATCCAATTGCCAGTCACATCGTTGCTCCGGTGTGGCTGCACAGCAAATTTAGCAACAATATCTATAACCGCAAAAAGAGGATGTACCGTAAAAACTACGATACACCCTCGTTGTGCTGTAAATCCGTAATGGGCGTCGTTTAGCGCATGATTTGAAGTGCGGATATGTTGCCCTTGCGCACGATATACAAACCCGGAGTCAGTGCGTCCGCCGCCATCTTTATGCCTTGAAGATTGTAATATTCAGGCTGGCTGTCGGCATTGGTGTCGGTTGCTATGCCTTCGATTCCGGACAACAGGTCGGCATAATCAGAAAATTCATAGCGCATATTGGGAACCATTGACTCGGTGTCTGACTCCTCATCATATTCCTGAGTTGAGGTAGTATAAGTCAGAGGATAACCATAGGTGTCGTCGTATGTGAGTGTCCCTTCAGTGCGTCCTTCAACGGTTTCTTCCATTCCATCGGCCTGATAGCGGAACTCTTCAAGTGTGGTGTAGCCAAACGGGTCAAACTCATAAACATCGGTATATTTTTCAGAATATACATCCTCGCCTTCCACAGTTTCGAAAATATCTGTCAGAGTGTAGCTGCCGTTGGCATCGGTGTATGCCACTTCCACAGTCTGGGTTGTATTCTCATACCCCTGCACTATTCCGTCAAGCACCATTTTATAGCTTTGGCCGCTGTAGGTAATGGTTATGTCGGCATCGTATTCCGCGCCGCTCTCATTGTTGACATAATGGGCAGAAGCTATGCGGTTGTTGCCTGAAGTTAAATCCTCAAACTCGCAGTCCACCACCTGACCGTCAGTGCAGTCCCATACAATGTCAGTGTAGCTTACGCCATCGAGCCACACATAGCTGCCCGCATCATAGTCATAGCTGAGCACTTTGGTGCTGATCTTGTTAATTTTGCCGTCCGCACCATATTCAAGATTCATTTCCATAGAGGGGTCAAACACACCGTCAAAAAGTATGGCGCGGACCACCTTTACTATATTGCCGTCGGCATTGCGGGTCACGGTGTGATGATAGTTGTTGCCAAGCTGTGCCCATGCATCCGACTGCCACATCCATTCATGCACCGAAGTCAGGAAATTTGTCACGCGGGAATCGTAGGCATACTCCTTTTTCTGGCTGTTCGTCTCCGTAATGCCGTCTTCGCTTGTTGTAGTCAGCTCGGAAACTTTCATATCATTCTCATTATAGAGGTATGCGGTAAGAGTATATCCGTCCACATCCGGCTCTGAGCTTTTTTCGGCCGCCACAAGTCCGGATGAGGTGTAAGTTATTGCATAACTCCCTATCGGCATCCACTCTTCTTCCCACATGTATGCTTCCTCATGCTGGTGACGCCACAATGATGGTTCGGCATCAGCCTGACGCAATGCCCGCTTGAAATGCTTGGTTTTGGTATCGGCAGCTTGAACAGTCACGGCGCTCTTGGGCGCGTGTTTGAAGCGCGGCGATGCTGAAGCAGCAACTGTTGATGCCATAATCCCCACTGTCGCAGTAATAATCAGAGTAAAAATTTTCATAAGCAAAATGTTGTTTTAAATTAGACTATCTATACAAAAATACACTAAAATGCCGCAAATATATGCATTTATGTGCGAATCACCAACTATTCCGTGCATTTTTGACAGCAACACCCCATTTGCTACCTCAACGGCGCAACCCAATTCGCACAGTCATGTGGAGGCGGAGCAGTGGCAGCTCGCTACCATGGGGACGCAAAGAAGATGAAGACGACCGCCGCTTTGCATACCGCTGCATGATGCAAGCCCACAAGATGCTGAAACCGACTCAGCCCAAACGCGGTATATCAGGCAGACGTTAAATTTTATTTATGCCTGACTTCCAAACTTTCACGGAAATTTTGTAACTTTGTGATTGGAGAAACTATAAACATCTGAAAATTGGCCACAAGGTTAAACACAAATGGCTGACGAAGCCAACAACCAATCAAATTCCGAAACTCCCAAGCAGTCGTTGCAGGCTCGGCCAGCCTTCAGATAACTGCTGTCGGAGTTTTTTTGTTTTTGAGTATGACTCTAAAAGACTACATATCTGAATTAAACAAGCAGTTCCGAACAGGAATCGCTCGTGAACATAGCTATAGACCGGCATTGCAGCAGCTAATGTCGGCAATGTTGACGGATATGGTGGTCACAAACGAGCCTGCCAGAATTGATTGTGGAGCACCTGATTATATAATTTCTCGCAAATCAGATAATGCTCCGGTCGCATTTGTTGAAGCTAAAGATATTAATGATTCAGATCTTGATGGATACAAACAGCATAAATTACAATTCAATCGTTATAGGGAGTCTCTTGATAGAATCATATTCACAGATTATCTTGACTTCCATTTTTATGAAAATGGCGAGCTGAAAGACTGTATCCGTTTAGGTAAAGTTGATGGGAATAAAATTGTCGGTATTGATACTAGTTTCGGCAAGTTTGTGGTTATGATTAAGGCGTTTACTAATTCATTGCCACAAAAGATAACATCTGCCGGTAGGCTTGCATCGATAATGGCTTCAAAAGCGCGATTGTTAGCGGAGACTATTAAGCGAGTGTTGGATAAAGAGAATGATTCTGCCAGCATCCAACTTAAAGGACAATATGAGGCATTCAAAAGAGTTCTTCTCCATGATATCACTCACGAAAGTTTTGCTGATGTTTATGCTCAAACCATAGCATACGGAATGTTTGCCGCGAGAATGCATGATAAAACCCCGGAGGACTTTTCCAGACATGAAGCTGCGACATTGATTCCTAAAACTAATCCATTTCTCCGTCAGATATTTCAAAGCATAGCTGGTTATGATCTTGATGAGCGAATTGCATGGATAGTTGATGATTTGGCTCTCTCGTTTGCTGCTACTGATATGCCTAAAATTCTTAAAGGTTATGGTGGCAACAACCGGCACTCAGATCCGATGATTCATTTCTATGAGGACTTTCTTGCTTCATACAACCCTAAATTGAGAAAATCTAAAGGAGTGTGGTATACGCCTTCTGCCGTTGTAGGTTTTATAATAAGATCTGTTGACGAAATACTGAAAAGAGACTTTGACCTCCCAAATGGACTTGCTGATTATTCTGAGATTGAGCATGAGGTGATCAATGAGAATTACAATCCTAAGGTCAAAGGGAGCAAGCACACTAAATTTGAAAAATATCATCGTGTGCAGATACTTGACCCTGCAGTCGGAACAGGCACTTTTTTGGCTGAGTCTATAAACTGCATACACAATAAATTTTCAAATATGCAGGGGATGTGGCAGGGATATGTTGAAAAGCATCTACTTCCTAGGCTCAATGGTTTCGAAATTCTAATGGCCCCTTACGCAATCGCGCATCTTAAATTGGATTGGATTCTGAATTCGACAGGTTATATTCATACTTCTGATCGCAGAATAAGAATCTATCTTACAAATTCATTAGAAGAACATCATAAAGATATAGGTACGCTCTTTTCGATGTGGCTGAGTCAAGAAGCAAATGAAGCTGGTCGAATAAAGAGAGATACACCTGTTATGGTAATGCTTGGCAATCCACCGTATAATGGGTCAAGCACAAACAACGGTCAGTGGATAACTGATTTGATGAAGTCATATAAGAAAGAACCAGGTGGCAAAGTTCCTCTGAACGAGCGAAATCCTAAGTGGCTTAATGATGATTATGTGAAATTCATCAGAATGGCGCAATATTTTATAGAACAAAATGGAGAAGGTATATTGGCATATATCAACCCACATGGATTTTTAGACAATCCGACATTCCGTGGAATGCGATGGGAACTGCTTCGTGCTTTTGATTCAATATATACCATTAATCTGCATGGCAATTCCAAGAAGAAAGAAACAGCGCCCGATGGAAGTAAGGATGAGAATGTATTTGACATCATGCAGGGTGTAAGTATAAACTTTTTTATAAAAAAAGGCAAAAAGAAGAAAAACGCCCTTGGACGATTATTCCATTATGATTTATACGGTAAAAGAGAGTCCAAATACTCATTCTTGAACAGCAATAATATAACTACCGTTCCATATACAGAGTTGAATCCTCAATCACCGATGTATTTCTTTGTGCCAAAAGATTTTGGTCTTGAAAAGGAATATAAGAAGGGTTTTGCGATTAATGAACTCTTCACAACATGCTTATTGGGTCCTAATTCTCATAGAGATGATTTTGCCATTGCATTTGACAAAGAAACTGCATCTATTAGAATAAGGGACTTTCTTGATAGGTCTATCACCGACGATGAAATCCGAAAGTTGTATTTGATTAAGGATAATAGAGATTGGAAACTTTCACAAGCCCGCATGATGGTTAAAGTTGATGATTGTCCTGTAACTTGTTTATATCGCCCGTTTGATTATAGGTGGATGTTATATGGTGACTACGCATTCGATTATCCTCGTCCACAAATCAATAATCAACTAATTGATGAAAATAATATAGCGTTAATAACCACCCGTCAAACGAAAGAGCATTTTGGGGTTTTTGTATCCAAAGTTCCTTTGGGTCAGCATAAAATAGTCACACCTTATGACGGTAGCTATATTGCTCCATTATTTTCCTTTTTAGATACCAATGGTTCATTAGAAACAGAATCAAAAATATCGAATTATCGTATAGATATAGTTGAAAAAGTTAACTCCCGAATCGGCAAAGATGTAGAGGCGATGGAACTTTTCGATTATATTTATGGGATGCTAAATTCTCCAATTTACATAAATAGATACAAAGAGTTTTTAAAGTTAGATTTTCCACGAGTGCCATATCCCAAAAATATTGACGAATTTAATCAAATATCGGAGATTGGAAAGAAATTACGCGAGTTGCATACTATGGTAAATTCTTCAACTTGGATAGTTGAGATCGGATATCCAATTGTGGGAAGCAACTTAGTTGAGAAAGTTGAATTTAAAGATCTCCGCGTATATATAAACGAAACGCAATATTTTGACAATATTCAGGAAAGTATGTTTAACTATTATATTGGCGGTTATCAACCTGCTCAAAAGTGGCTCAAAGACAGAAAAGGCCGAAAACTATCATTTGAGGATATTCGCCATTACCAAGAAATCATATATTCTCTCTCGGAAACCAGTAAAATCATTTCCCAGTTTTATGAGAAATAAATCCTTATACATCGAGTGCAATATTGCCTCAACGAATAAGTTCAACCTCAAAAATCGAATGCAAGACAAGTTTGTCGCCTTATAAATAAAAATGGATAATCATCACAAAATAAAAGGTATAAATATTGAAACTCCATTAGAGTATTGGCAAATTTATTGGCGAAGGATGTCTCATAAATTCAGAGACAATGAATTTGACTTATTTCCATTAGAAAGTCCACATTTCTTAATAGATATGATTATTTCTGAAATCGATTATCAAGGTCTTCAGAATAAGGTGAATTGTAAATTATTCCAAGAAAGATTATGTTATTTACTAAAGGAAGAAGTGGTCTTTAAAGATTTATTTTATGAAAAAATAAATCTTATAATTTCCAATATTCTGAATACAAACAAAACACAATATGTAAAAATGTTGTGTAATGAGATTCAAAAGGATTTTGAAAATGGGGAATACTTTAAAGCTCTAATAGATCATACTGGATATGTTATTAAACGGATATCGACCTTAGACAAGAAATCTCGGTGCAAGATTAACTACTATACATTTCTTATTATTTCAGAATTCATTGCGAAAGGTTATGATCCTGAGGATATTGAGTCTCTAAGTACCTCATACCCTGATATAATTCAACAAGCTGGTGGTTGTGTAATATCTGCACCAAAATCTATTTTGGGTATTTCTTTGGATGAATTTTCTGACAAAGAAGCATATTATGCTAAACTCGAAGAAATAGTATCTAATTTGAATATCGATAACTGGCTTGAAGTAGTCCGCAATTTATACTTCCAAGAAGCAGAGCCAGCATTCTTTATTGTTAGATTGAATGGACTTAAGGGGTGTTCAGAATATTCAATAAATGGAATTACTATTTACAATCCGTCTAAAAAACAATATATCACCGATGAAGAAAGTCGGAAATACTGTCCATTGGAGCAGGCATCAGAAAATCGTGAATATTTGAATATTGCATTACCTATAGAATACAAATTCCATTTTACGCATACAGCTAAAAATAAGGCGTTTAGTGCCATTGAACAGCTTGTGGATTTACTCAGCATACATTTTGCGGATCATAATGTCTCATTTGATAAGGAGAATTACATTATTGTGCATAATGGTTTCCCTTGTGCTGGTAATATAGTTGGTGAATGGAAACAACCGCATGAATATTTAGAATATATTTCAGCGAAAGATATCTCATCGTCTGAACAGGATTTTTCTTTGATATTGGAACGATTTAACACTATCCGTTCTTGTGAATCACTAAATGATAAAAGATTGATAAATGCCATTCATTGGCTTAATAAAGGGTTAAAGTCATCATCCTGGGAAGATAAACTGTTATACCATTGGATTGCATTAGAGAGCGTTTTAAATATTGGATCTTCATTTAGAGCGAATATATGTAACGGCGATATTTCGACTATTGATTATATCATCAGAAACGTAAAAGCGATTAATTATTCTTGCTACTATAAAACTCCATTGTATAGCTATTACGATTACCTACTTATGTCGATTAACAGTCGTAAAAACTATTTTGGATTGCCGGAAACAATAATAAATGATGCCGCATTGAATTTGAAACCTTATGACAAGTATAAATTGCGAAGTTTCTACGATCATTTACCCCAAATTATTGAAAATATTAATGATGATGTGTTCAAAAATGAAATCGAAAGAGTATATAATTTTTACACTTTGGATGGATTTGATGAGTACGAAAAAAATCTTTCTCGCAATATTACATTAATATACAGATTTCGTAATTTAATTGCTCATAACGCAACATTTCCTCAATACATTATTAAATATTATGCGGAAGATATTGAAATGATAACGTTAAGAATAGTCAGAAAACTAATAGATGTGTGTCGCATAAATGAAACAACCTTAGAAAATACGATTCTAAATTGTGTTATTAAATATGATATTTTTAAATCAAACTTGAGAGACAACATCCAAAAATTTATTATTGATTTTTGATAACAACTGCGATGTGGACAATGGCTATATGATTGGTGACTTGTAATTATGGATAACGGACAGATCATCTTATTTCAGACGCAGGGTGGTGAGACGAAGATTGAGGTTCGTCTCTCCAATGAAACGGTTTGGCTCACGGCAGACCAGATGGCGGAGTTGTTTCAGCGTAATAAATCGACTATTTCACGACATATTAAAAACGTGCTTGAAAGTGGTGAATTACAGCGAAATTCAGTTGTTGCAGAAAATGCAACTACTGCCTCTGATGGGAAAACCTATGTAGTCGCATATTATAATCTTGACATGATTATCAGCGTGGGGTATCGTGTCAATTCGCATCGGGGCGTACAGTTCCGCCAGTGGGCTACTCAGGTGCTGAAGGAGTATATGATTAAGGGGTTCGTGCTTAATGATGATTTGCTCAAAAACGCTGGACAAGGAAACTATTTCGACGAGTTGTTAGGCCGCATCCGCGACATCCGCAGTTCTGAGAAAGTGTTCTACCGTAAGGTGCTGGAGATTTATGCCCTCAGCATTGATTACGACCCTCGCACCTCTATCACCCAACAGTTCTTCAAGACTGTGCAGAACAAGATGCACTTTGCCGCTCACGGACATACTGCCGCAGAGGTAATCTATGACCGTGCAAATGCAGAAAGAGACTTCATGGGCCTGACAACATGGAGTGGGGCTATGCCAACCAAACATGAGGCTGAGATTGCGAAGAATTATCTTTCGGAGGAAGAGGTCGATATGCTCAACCGAATCGTCAATCTATATCTCGATTTTGCCGAGCTTCAGGCCAAGAGTCATGTCCCGATGTATATGAAGGACTGGATTCAGAAGCTCGACAATTTCCTAAAGCTGTCGGGTAAGGAATTACTGAACCATGCCGGCGGCGTATCAGCCGAAGTTGCCAAACTAAAAGCCAATGAGGAATACGAAAAATTCCGCGAGCGCACCCAATATCAGCTATCCCCTGTCGAAATCCACTTCCTCGAAGCCTTCGAAGCAGAAAGAAAACGTCTCGGAGGCAAGAAATCGTAACTCAGAGTGTCTGCGTTGCCGAATCTAAGGTGCGTCAGTGCTGCTCTGACCCTAAATTATGAATTTGCAGACAATTTGCAGACAAAAATCAGGCATTGAAAAAGCCAAGTAGTTACGAATTAACTACTTGGCTTGTCTGATTGGTGATCCGCCTGGAGCCATTAAACTCCGACGCTGTATGGTGAGTATCAAGGAGTTACCAACGCCTGTGTCGGCTGACTCACTTATCTATCACGCTAATACTTCAATGTTCTTCACAGAATTTCAAAATCCGGTATTGCAAAGTTACTAATTTATTTCCAATCCCCAATGTGCCAAAGCGTTAAAAATCCTTCGAGACACTTGTGATTACATTATGGTTCAAATCCCATTTTAACACACTTTCCTGACAGGGCTAATGTGAGCCTTAATTTCGGCAATAAACTTGATTTGTTGCCGAAATTAAGCGGGCCTAATTGTCTTGCAGAAGCTCGCTTGTCTTTGCCCAGTAGTAGAAGGCTTCAGGAAATATACGTTTTAGTTTGTTCAGTTTTCCTGTCAATGCCGGTGCAATCGACATATCCAACACAATCTCCGGTGTGCCGGGATATTTTTCTATTGTTGTAACGCCCTTGCGTATGCAGGTGGATATATAGGCCGCCTTTGCCGAGTCAACTATGGCATGGTCTATATGGTAGTTTGATGTATGGATAAAAGATTTGATTTTCTTTATTCCATCCTGCAAAATATCGAACTGCCCGACACCTTCTTTTCCTCTGGTTGCGATAAGTATTGAGGTCTGCAAGATGTCGTCAAATACCGCCTCCAGATTGTCAATATCACGGTATGCCATTTCTACCGTGACTATCCGACGGAATGATTGGGCGGTTATCTCAAGATTGTCCACCCTGTCAAACAGCCTTGCTATGTCGTAGAGTTGTTTTATAATCTCAACGGAGCAGACCTTCTCTTTCTTGTAGTACGGTATCCCGGTTGTGTTTGGCGCAAACGCGGTGAGTTTGTCGCCGAGTATGTCACCAATCGAAGGCACTTTTACATTCAGCGGTTCGCTGTCAAGTTCTATAAATGGACTTACGATAGGTATTTCAAGCGTGTTTTGATAATGGCAATCCTCATACAGCACATCAAGCAGGATATATCCCTCACCGCTTACCCGGTCGGTATATGCCAACTGATAAAAGAATTTTGAATGGCTTTTAGGAATATTCTTTCCGGGTAACTTGCGTTCTACAAGGTCTATCTTCGTAAAGCCGAAATCCTTGAAATCCGAAAGGTATCGTTCAATCTCCGTTCCGGGAGGACATATTATGTCGATGTCTATGCTAAGTCGGTTCGTTGCACCGCCGAGCAGAAGCATGGTCGCGGTTCCTCCCTTGAAGTGAAAAGGACAACCGGATTTTACGAGCATCTCAAGCAGTGAAAGAGCACGCACCACTTTTTCTATCAGCTGGATGTCATTGTAATTCAACCTTTGGGCAACTTGTTCACACCATTGGCGTGTAAAACACTCGGATTTAATCATAATCAGTCTTTGAAGTTCAATATTGTCTGCATTGTTTCCCGTATTCCTCGCCGGGAGGCGTAACGAAGCATCTTCGGAATATTTATGGCATAAAGTGACCGTGCGTTTTGCATAATGTTGAACGTCTCGTTGCCTTGCAGGTAATAGAAATCCGGATCTGCATTTATATCCACAAGCATCTTTTCCAGTGTCGGCATCATCACTCCGTCAACCGCCTTTATAGGGGCTTCGGTTGTAAGGGCTTTTACGATTACTGATTTTTCAGCTAAATCAACATAATCCGACATAAAATCTTCCGTCGGTCTATGAAATGCCCTTATCTTTTTTTCGGCCAGATAGTGAAAGACTGTCTCCGTTGCTTCTTTTGGCACCTCGACATATATGGCGTTGTTTGCCGAAAGGTGATGTTGCAGCGAGTTAATATCATTGCCGGAATACACCACTATGTCAATCAACGGAAATGCCCTTGTCAGATCGGCATATAGATTGCGTAAATCCTCCGTCAATGACGGCATGAAATCACTTTTTGCCTGTTTTCCATACAATCCGCGTGACAATCTTGACAGTTGATTTTGCTTGATTAGTTTCCTGATATGCCAGAGCAGACCGGAATCGGAAATATTCTCCCGGTCATGGACATAACCCGCCAGTTCGCAAAGAGTGAAGCTGTTGCGGCTATTGGCAAAATCCAGTATCAAGTCAGCTATACTCATATATCTATAACAATTTTACGGCGCAAAGTTAGCTTAATTTCGGCAACAAATCAAGTTTATTGCCGAAATTAAGTATTGAAATGTGGAGATGAATAACGGCATGGAACGACATTTCATCTTTTAGGTGATACAAAAATTTGAGATTAAAACCGGTGTGAGGTACAAATTTTTGCGATTATAACGCCGATTTTAACAAAAAACTGAGTTTAGCCTTTAATTCATGCCGTCTGATTGGGGTTGCGCAACGGCATGACGGTTTCCGGGCGATGCCGTCTGCGGCGTTTGGAGCGAGTCCTGCACTGCCGCAGACCGCATCGCCACGGATTATAGCGGGCTAAACACCGGGTGAAGGATCGACAGTACAGATGGCGTCACGGAGGCCGCTACACCTGCACCGTCTTCTCCGTCACCCCGTGTTCCTTACGCCCGCTCCGGTTCTGTCTTTCTACGGGTTGCGCCACATCCGCTGATTGCGGCAACACACGTCACGGGTTGCCGTAATCAGAATCATTACACACTCTTTTTTCTTACGGACTCACATTCCGTTATGCCGGTTATCCTGTGTCACCATAAAGGCACTCGCGGCTCTATGTTTCTCACCGACAATCGCATATATCACAGCACGGAGTATATTCGCTCGGTATGGATAACGTGCCGGGACGGGCTATTCTATTGCCGACAACTGAAAAATCTCCAGACCTCGCTCCCTGCGGTCGCTCGGCTCGTATTTTTCAGCCGCCGGCGAACAGCCCTTTGCTCCCGTCACGCTGTGGTGTTATCGAGCGAACATACTTCATACTGCGAAATAGACGCATTGATGTTAAAAAAAATATCGCCTTATGACACAGGATAACCGACATAATAGAAAATCGAGCTTCACACCTTCACCAGCTCATACCGCATTAAGACGGACTGCAAAGGTGATGGCTGTCATTATCGGAGCGGTGGTCGGGCTGGTGCTTATGGTGGTACTAAAACCGATATGCAGAGGTGTCGGGTGGGTTATCTCCCTAATCTCCGCAGTTGTGATAATCTTTTGGCTGATAACAAACTTCTAAACATTTACGACTATGGCACAGAACTCAATGAAAGGAACTCAGGCGTTCCAAGACACAATCAGAACTTATCTTGACAATATGGCGGAGTCTGACGCATTGTTCGCCGTCAAGTATGCCAATCCCTCAAAGTCGCTCTCTGAGTGCATCACCTATATAATCTGCCAAGTGCAGAAAAGCGGGTGCAACGGGTTCGAGGACGATGAAATATTCGGAATGGCAGTCCACTACTGGGAAGAAAGCGAAATAGAGGTCGGAAAGCCTGTCAACTGCCAAGTGGTGGTCAACCACACGGTAGAACTCACCGAGGAGGAAAAGGAGCAGGCACGGCAGGACGCCATCGCAAAACTCCGTGACGAGGAAGCGTCCAAGATGCGCAGACCCTCGCAATCCAAGAAGGCGACAGAGAACAGACCCCAAGTTGAACAACGCAGTCTTTTTGACTTCTAATACATTACAGCTATGAAACCAAGAACAAAACTTGAAAAGGCGGTAATTGCACAGAGTGGGCATCTTCGCCCACTCGCCACCGCTCCCCGTCGTTGGGCATTCAGAAACACAATCGACCACTATGCCTACCGCTTGCCGAAAGGTCGCACTACTTGTATGGACTGCGGACATTCGTGGATGATGACCGGTCACACCGACAAATGCACCTGCCCCAACTGCAAGGCTAAACTTGAAGTCAAGGAAACATTAGAGCGTAAATGTCAGCAGAAATCCTATCTCAACGTGATAGCCACCTGCGGAGAGTATCAGATACTGCGAATGTTTCTCATGGAGGTGAACATGCGAAAAGGGTTCAAGGCTTCGTCCGCCTTTCGGGAAATCGGGCAGTATTGGATTGCCCTCGACGGAAAGACTGCACTTGTGGCTATTCCGCGCATAATGGGCTGGCATCTTGACTGCTTTGCCTTCGGTTATCCTATGGAGATAAGAAAAGACAACGACATCTACCGCTATATCTCCGACCAATATCTCTATCCGAAATTCAAGATAATTCCGGCTCTCTCGAGAAACGGATTTGACGGAAATTTCCACGAAATCCGCCCAATCAAACTTTTCTCAATGCTCCTTTCCTCACCGCAAGCCGAAACACTGATTAAAGAGGGCTATACAGATATGCTTAAATATATGGCATATCATACCGACGAGGTAAAACACTTCTGGGCATCATATATAATCGCCAAGCGTCACGGATATGAAATCCCAGACCTCTCAACGTGGTATGACTATCTGCGTATGCTGGAACGCTTCGGACGTGATACCCACTCGCCGAAACTTATCGCCCCCGCCAATCTCTTTGACGCACACGACGAATATGTGCAGAAGGTACACCGCCAGCGAGAGAAGGAGCGCAGAGAAGCTGAACGTAACAAGGCGTTGGAGAATGAAGAAAAGTTCAGAGAGCTGAAAGGTCGTTTCATCGGACTTGTCTTCACCGACAACGAGATAGAAATCAAGACCCTCGACAGCGTTGACGAATACTACGAGGAAGGCAGGACACAGCATATCTGCGTCGGCAGTAGCCAATACTATCTCAAAGCCGAGAGCCTTGTATTCTCTGCCCGAATAGACGGCAAGACAGTGGCTACCGTGGAGATAGACCTACGGACGCTCAAAGTGGTACAATGCCGTGCAGCCTGCAACAAGGTGAGCGAGTATCAGCAACGGATAGAAAACGCTATCGCAAGCCACCAAGAGGAAATCAAGGCACGAATGACTGCCTAATGTATAATCCGACCTGCGTCAGCAATGGCGCAGGTCACAATACCCACCAATTATGAACGTGACATTTGAACATCCGACTATCATTTTTGATGACAAAATAGCCGAAATCATCATAGAATTTGTGAACCACATTCTATATGCCGACAGCGAGAAAACGCTACGGCAGATAGTAGCCGATTTTGCCGACAAGTACGACCTTGACCGATACTTCGTGTATGGCTACGGCAGTCACCACCTTTGGCTAAAACAAAGGAAGATAACCAACCCCGATATAACTTTTGGATACCGGATACTGATTGTAGAATACTAAACCGCAAAACTATGGCAACAAAACTCACCGCCAACGGAGTAAGCACTACCACCACTCCCGGCACAGAACAATACGAGGTGTTTTACACCGGCTACCGCTCACGGCGAAAGAAACACTACCAATATGATTACCGCCACACCGATGGAGAATTATTCTCTTGTGTGGCAGGCACACTCAAAGAGTGCAGACGCCGCCGTGACGAATGGCTTAACAAGAAAATCAACAACTCTAAATGATAGCGTTATGGACAACCAAGTAGCAAAAATCATACTCCAACAAATCGGAGGGCGCAGGTTTGTGGCAATGACAGGAAGTCACGACTTCATAAATCTCGGCAACGGACTGAGAATGAGCCTCAGCCGTAACAAGACATCGGCTAATAGGTTGGAAATCATCTATGACGAGGGCGCAGACCTATACGACCTGCGTTTCTACCGTCAGAGTATGAACCACAAGACCTTTGAGGTCAAGACAAAGGATATCAAGACATACGAAGGTGTCTATTGCGATATGTTGGAGGACATCTTCACTGATGTGACGGGGTTATACACCCGATTTTAACCGAATATTTGCCAAGTCGTAATATAAAGAAGGTGGGCGACCTCGTGATGAAGTTGCCCACCTTAATATTGCCAAAAATTTCGGCCGCCAAAAGGCGGCGTTTTGGAGAACCATATTACAGGTTATTGTTGTCTATTCCCAAACATTCTATTTTATATTGTCTATTTCTGAAATAATGTATCCCTCCATTTCTGATATGAATTCAGCTTTTAATTGTATGTATTCTTCCATTTTAACCTTAAATTCATCCGGTAATAACTTAGGTTTGCCAGCTGGTATGCCATTTTGATCCAATCCAGCACATTCAGCACAAATTTTACCGATTGAAGCTAATACGGCAGATAGTTGTAATACCTTTTGAACTACATTTTCATCTTTTAATATTGGAAATAGTTTTGTTTGTGAACGAAGGAATGCCAATAACAGACTGTTCATATTAAAGATTCTAATATGTTGAAATGTTGCCAATTCATTAAACAACGGACTATTTAACTCTTTTGACAAGGAATTGAACTCATCATATCTGAGTTGTGTGAGTATTAATCTTTTTTGATGCTCTCTATCACGCTCTTTTGAAAAATCGTTTGCCTTTTGAATTGTCATTGTAAGCCATACAAAGACTATAACATTTGTAATCGCAGAAAGCCCAGAAATATAATTACCAAATACAGCCCAATCATTGGGCAAATCAGAAAATCCGTAATGAAATTTTACAAAATATAAACTTATGCTTACTGTAAGTATGCAAGCAACAATACTTATAAACAACAATGGATGCTTAAATATTTTATATAGCCATTTCATAATACAAAATTATGAAAAAAGATTGAAAAACTATAATTGTCTGCATGGCATGGCATCCCCCCATACAGACAATTACATAACAATCTTTATTTTACAAATAATGCGGCAAACTCGGTCAAGCGGCGTTGGTGGAGTTGCTTGTGGAATTTTCCTTTATAGCGACAGTGGGCGGTGTAGGACTTGAATATGTCACGGTTGCCGGATTTCAACTTTTTCAGTACGGTGGATTTGTTCACCACACTGGGGCCGCAGTTGTAAGCTAACACGCCTAATAACAATGCGTCTTTGCCGTATGCCTTGTAGAGCGTCACGAATTTTCGCAGGTCTTTACGCAGGAGTGCGTCGGCTTGTTTCTCGGTGAGCTGCACACCTCGGCGGTATGGCTCACCCGGCTGGACTTGATGTCCGTAGCCGACATAAGGCCAGTGTTTCGGCTTATGGAGCGTTTCAAATTTCTTTATGATAATCACAGCTCTCTCGAATGGCGGCAGATCCATTATGTTTATCTTCCGTCCGGTGGCGTTGCCCACCATGACGGTGAGCAACGCGAGAAACATCAGCAGAATTTTCTTCATCGGATAGCCGGATTTACGGGTGTCACAATCGGGCTGACAATCTTGCCCTCATCATCGCTGTCTTTGCTGTTGAACTCGAAGGTCTGTTCCCACGGTGTTGTATTGAAGCTGTCTTCCACGACAACGAGGAATTTGTGGGCTTCGTCACTTTTGGCGGTGTAGTTCAGGCGGAAGGTCTTGCTTTCCAGAAGTACACGGTCGTTGTTGACCAGCACAGGCCCGTCAACGAGTCTGAGCGAGCCTTCTCCGTCATACTGGAAGTAACGGATTGTGTAGAGGGTGTTTGTGTAGTTGCCTTCCGGCTTTATTTCGAAGCGCAGTTCGACGGTCTGCCCTTTGGCAATCTTGGCAGCGTATGGCATGACTTCCACTGTGAAGGGATAGGACTGCTGCACATCGAGGTCGTCGGAACAGGATGTTAGTGACACTACGATTGCACATACTGCAATCAGGAACCCGAAAAAGCGGGTCTTGGTAAGGCGGATTTTGCCGATACGGGAAAAGAAATTTGTAGTCATAATTTGAATTTGGGTTTAGTGGAAATTTTAGGATTGAGCGATTGTAGGTAATCGTTCAAGTCCTTATGATTAGGATAGAGTGCCGATTTATCCATGACCTTGTTGCCGAACTCACGTTGAAGTCTGGCGAGGGCATTGCGTCCGGCTTCATCGTTGTCGAGATAGCAAAGAATCAGAGGATAGCCGGCGAGTATAGGGATAGACTTTCCGATGTTAGCAACGGAGTTCAGCACTACTGAATCGTTGCCCTCATTGAGTCCGAGGCGTTCCGCCGAAAGGAAGTCGATGAAGCCCTCGAACACATTGCAGCGCGGGTTATTACCTGCTATATGTGTGATGCTCTTGGGCGGGTAGCTCCCTTTGAAAAAAGCGTTTCTCAGTTCAAATCCGAGAGCGTTGTTCTCAAATCCGATGGCATAGTAGTGTTTGCCGTGAAGGGTGTAATCAACCTGTACACAGTAACGTCTGGCAATATCATCAGGTATGCCTCTTTCGGCAAGGTAGCGCAGCAATGCCGGGGAGTCCAGCCGGGACACAGTGACATTCTCGAATGTAGGTTCTTCGGCAAAATATTGTGGCTTGTAGGGCATCGCGACAGGCATATTCATTGTTTCGGCGATATATCTTGCCTGCTCAACAAATTCGGATCTGCCTGACAGTTCTCCGGCGAGCGTGAAAATGTCGCCCCCTTCGCCTGTACCGAAATCATACCATAAGCCTTTGCGCGGATTGACATGAAACGATGGCTTTCTCTCGTTGCGGTACGGGGCATAAAACCACAGACCTTTGCTGTCGCGTCCCGTCGGCTCATAGCCGAGGTGGTGCAGGAAATCGACAAGCGAAATCTGCTTGATGTCATCCATGTTCATAGGCGCATACCACGTTTCGGCTTTGATACTTCCGGCTCCTGTCTGACTTCAACCTTCCGTATTGCTGACATCTGAGCCGCTATATACCTGTTCAGTTCCGACATATTGCACGAGCCTGTCAGCTCATACGCGAGGTCATATATGCCACCGTATGCGCCGGACTTTATATCGCGCCATTGATTGGTGTCGATATTTACAACCATCGTCGGCTCTTGCTTTGAATCATACGGAGCATTGTAAATCCGCAGACTGCCGTCGGCTGCAACCGGGTGCTCCTGACCGAGAGCCTTCATAAAGTCGGTGAGTTTCACTTTCTTTATATCGAGACCAACGGTAATCGGTTCATGCGGGCGACGCGCCGTTGCCGAAAATTCCTTGCCCTGCTCATACTCGTTCATGTATTTGAGTATGAAGTCTCTTGGATTCATATATAGCGTCGGTTTCATTTTGAGAGCGGCAAGGTCAATTATGTCACCGGTCTGGTCTGTGGCGTGGTCATACCATTTGTTGGTGGAGGTATTGACAACCAGCATCGGCTCAGGGTCATCGCGTTGCGGGGCATAATACAGTTTCATATCCTCGAAGGACTTGACAGGCTTTTCACCGAGTGCAGCCATAAATTCCGTAAGAGGAATATTGCGGATGTCTTTTTCAGTGTATCTCATAGCCATTACTCGATTATGAATTTGACACCGACACCATACTGGGTGTGAAAAATCTGCACATCGCTACCGAAGGTGAAACGCTCCTTTACATTTGCGGTCAGGGCAATTTTGTCTGACAGGTAGAAATCAGCCTGTAATGCCAGCGCACCGCCATAGATAAAGTTGTCGCCGTTATGGAGTGTCGAACCGTCGGATAAAACCGACTTTCCCAAATTCACTGTTTCGTAACCACCGAGAGCCGACACGCCACCGTAGAGGTGGAAGGTCTGCGAGTAGTCGCTCAACAGATGGAGATTGTAGCCGACCTCGCCTGTGAACTGAGCCACCGGGATACGACCTTTCGCGCCGTAGGGCTTGTATGTCTGGAGATACTCGCCGCCAAAGCTCCAAGTATTGGCATTACCCTTATAAACTGAATAGAACGCTCCGAGAGAGTAACCGCAGTTGCGGGAGTTGCCGGTATAAAAACCGTCTGCCATGTCAGCCTTGATTTCTACTGCCGACATTCCGGGAAGGCATCGCTGGGCCATTGCCCGCCCTCCAAAGAGGGTGAGCATGGCAGCGATTATCATTATCGCTTTTCTCATTGTTTACTGGATTGAAAGTTCGTCAATTACATTGGCTCTCACAATATCCTCGTTCTCGACCACGAAAGACTGGTGTCTGCCGCCTTCTTTCTCAGCAATTTCGATAACAAGCTGCTTGTCATCGGGGATTGTGAATTTCTCCAGAGCGAAGACAGTTCTTTCGGAGGATTTGCCGTGTACTACCGTCACATAGTTCTGGGCGCGGAGAGGTTCGAGTACCTGCTCCTGCATTGCGGTACGCTTGATAACCTTCTTATCCACAATCTTGAAGCTGATATAATCGACATCGAAAGGAATGTTGGAGGTGTTTTTCAGTTCGGTGTGGAAATAGAGAAGCCCGTTGTTGGCATAAATGGATTTCAGGAGGAACTGCACCCCGAAACGCTTTGAGCCGATATGCTTGATTTCGCGCTTGTTCTGCTTGTAGATGCTCTTCATAATCAGCTTGACAAGCATCGGCGACTCGCTACCCAACTTTTCGAGGTAGATTTCCTGCGCGTTGTTAGGGCGATTGACAGCTTCACCGTCATGCAAAAAATCGGTCATCTCGATATTGAGCAACAGCGGCTCTTTGGCAAATTTCACGTTGAAACTATAATAGCTTCCGTCCTCGGTGATTACCGACAGGTTTGTTTCCTGCTTGAACGACTTGAAGGCTGATTTGACACGCAGCACATTTTTCGCACCGTCGGCTAATCCTGCGACAAGGTTTTCGTTGCCGAGGTCGCAATAGACTATTTCCGAGGGAAATATAATGTGCGTAGTCTTTTCGTAGCAGACTTCGAGAGCGTGAGGCGGTATCATCCGGTCGAAGCCGACCTTGCGGGTCAGACCGTCAAACTTGTCACCGTCGGTGTAGTTGCCGCCGTACACATTGATGTCGTGTTCTGCTACCTGAGTGGCAACCTGTTCCGTGCCAGACGGCACGTTATTATCGGTGTTTTTAACCGATTTTGTTCCGGCAAAAGCCGGAGTAGCCATTGCTATAACGGCAATAAGCGAAAGTAAAAAGAGTTTGTAATTCATTGAATTGTGGATTTAATGGTGAATAATCATATATCTTCCGGCTGGTGGAGCATCACACGGTAGCCGGCTTTGAGGTGGACTTTGACGGTTCGCAGCTTCTTGGTGAGATACTGGCTGACACCGTTTATCAGCCCGCGCCCCACATCAGAGGCAATCTGCGCCCCGGTATTTGTGGAAATATTTATCGAGCTTCCCATCGTACTGCCCATATTTGCACCGATTTCATGCAGTGCGTCACTTTCCATTGACTGCGGGATATTGATGCCCTCCTGACCGTCGGAGTCATATACCTGCAACTCCACATCGTAAATTGAGCCTTCGCACTCGATGGAGGCGATTTCAATCTCCAGCCTTTCGGCCTGCACTCTTGCAGAGCCGACAACGGTGGTGTTACGCGGTATCAGGCGGTTGCCGACCCACATCGGTTCGACGGTACGGAGTTTTACACTCTCGCCGTCAACTACACTCTGGTTGCCTGCCACCACTGCGGCGATGGTATTCTTGGCGACCTCCCTCATTGTACCCACCGAGGTATTGAAGCCCCTGACGGTTGATGTCTGGCTAAGGGAGGATACCACATTTCTGTTGACCTGCGCCACCGGCTGCACATCCCGTTTGCCCTTTTCTTCGGTGGGTTGTGGCGGTGAATAGTTGCCGCCGTTGCCCATATACTGTGCCGCCAACTGATACGAGCGTTCCATCAGCTCCAGCTCGTCAGGCTGTGCCGTCTGTTGCTGTGCCAGAGCGTTCTGCGCCTCCAGCTCGTCAATCCGCGCCTGCAACTCTGCGACTTCCTGCGCCTGAGTATTCTCCGGGATATAGAAATCATTGAGAGAAGCCTGCACCTCCTGATACGCCTGCGCCGAAGTCTCGACAGCGGTTTGACGTGTCACTGTATCCGTGGTATTGGAAAGAGTGTCGAGAGTGGCAATCTCCACCTGCCGCGCCTCATGCTCCTTTGCGACCTCCGCCGCCGCATACTCCTCCGCTTTCGACTTGATGCCGTCGCTCTCTCCGGCAGGGATCTCGGTGTTGAAGGCGTTTCCCCGTGTTTCTTCTGATTTATTCAGACTGGAATATAGCAGCCAGAGAATCACCACACCGCAGAGTATCGCCGCCGGCATGACCACGAGGTACTTCATTATCTTCTGCCGTTCAGCCTGCGACTTCGGCTGGAAGAACCCGTTAATCCTCGCTTTCCATTCCTGCATTGTCATAGACAGTCGTGGTTAAGGGTTCAACATTGTGGACGGGCAGATCCAGCGGACTGATATGCCGCACCTCAATCCGGCGCAGTGCCTGACCCAGCCCTATGCGGTAACAGGCGTGACCGAACACGAAGAAGGCAATAAGGACAAACACGGTCAGCATTACGCCTACGACCGTCACCCGTTTGCCGTGCGGCAGGTCGTCGCAGACCTTCCGCAACCGGGCCGAGAGCTTCCCCTTGGGGGTGTGCCACACCTTATTATATACGGTGTCTCTCGCGGCACGAAAACCAGAAATCATACTCATTATCGTTTGGTGGTGATTATATCCTTGTTCTCAAGGATGTTGAAACCTTCAATAATAAATCCGTTGGGATTATCGTCGGAACGCGGCACGTTTGAGAGGCGGCAGGTGGTCACCAGTGTACGCTGTGTCACATTCGACTCACGGATAATCATCTGCTTGGCGTAGGTAGTGGCGGTGTACGGGTAATTGTTGAAATCGCACACCACGCTGTCAACCTGCACAAACTGATTGATATTCCCCGCTATGATGCGGTTGTAGTAACCCTTCTCCGAGAAATCGGTGTAATAATTGTAAGCCGATTTATCGCTGAGAATCAGAGCGCGGTTGATGTTATGCTCGATTGCCGACTTGTCGGGCGAAAGGTTGAAGAACAGTTCATGGAATCGGCGCACGTGTTCACGGGCCTCAGCCGGACGGTTCTGGCTCATATCCTGCGAAAGAGCGAGCATCAGCGACTTGCCGTTGTCGAGGACATAGATTTTCTCACGCTGCTTCTCTGCGAAATTGAAAACCATAATCAGAGCCACCGACACAACCACGGCACACATTGCCACAAAGACTATACCGAACAGGCGTATCTGACGGAAAGATGTCTCGATATTCTTTAATGACTTAAACTCCATAATTCTACTTTAATAGTTTGCCAGCGCGACCGGCGACATTTCCTGCAACCGCGCCTCCGACGCTTGCCGCTCCTGAGCCTACCTGCATGGCGGTATTGTTGACAGCACGGTTATAGTTTCCGGCACCTCCGGCTTGTATTATCCAGCCTGCCACAGTGGGGATTGTGAAATAACCGATAATTCCGATGATCATGAAGACCGTATATGCGGTGTTGCTTCCGTCGAGGTCGATATTCGGATTGTTAGTCAGTTCCGAAATATCGTTCTGGAGCATCAGCACCTGTATTTTCGCAAGGATTGTCGAAAACAGGTCTGCGACAGGCAACCACAGATAGGTCTGAATGTAGCGGCAGATCCACTGTGTCAGTGTTGACTGAAAACCGTCCCATACGGAGAGGGCAAATGAAATCGGCCCCAGTATCGCCAGCACTATCAGGAAGAAAGTGCGGATAGTGTCAATCGTGAGAGAGGCAGCCTGAAAGAGCATCTCCAGCAGCTCACGAAAGAAATTCTGGATTGCCTTTTTCACCTTATACATTCCGCGCTCGATATACATTCCGGCGGCTGTTCCGATTTCAGTAACACCGAGTTCATCAATCTGCCTGTCAAACTCGGCATCATCGACAAGATAGGCTGTTGAGGGGTCATTCATCATCGCCTCATACTCCAGCCGGTCTTTCTCCTCGCGGTACTTCTTCATGTCGAGAGTCTGCCCTTCGAGCATCGAAGCCGTACCCTGCACAATCGGCGACATCACAGAGTTGATTGTGCCGAGTACCACCGACGGGAAAAACATTATACAGAAGCCTATTACAAACGGACGCAACAATGGGAACACATCAATCGGTTCGGCTGCGGCAAGTGACCGCCAGATGCGGTATGCCACATAGAACAGCGCGCCTAATCCGGCTATCGCCTGAGCCACACCCGCCATATCCTCGCAGAGTGGCATCATCTCGTCATAGAGCGAGCGGAGAATGGTGTGGAGGTTTGAAAAATCAATAGCACACAACATAGGCATCACCAGTATTTTTCAGAGCCGTCGCCATAGAGAGCCACCACACGCTGCGTATCAGCTTTCTTTTTGGCGCGCAGATATGACACGCTGATATTCTTGTTCGTGTAGTATGCCGTCAGGTTCTTCAGCCTTTTCATCTCCTTGTAGCAGTCATCGACCACATCCATACGGTCTTTGTCAGTCATACTCAGCGTAGTGATATTGACTACCTGCTTCAAGTCGCCCAGCACTCCGTTGGCTTCTTCGAGGATACGGGTGTAGCCTGAGGCGATTGCCGATAGTTCAGCCGATGTGAAGTTCGGATCGGTCAGCATCTTCTGGAAATTATTGACGTAATAGCCGGAGATATTGCCGAGCATCAGGATTGTCTGCTGCACCTTTCGGGCATCACGGACGAGGTTATTGACCGACTGGAGAGCGTCGTAATACTTTTTCGCCTGCTGGTAAATTTTCACGGTTTCCTGAAAATTTTTGACCATATGCGTAGCCGTCTGCGATTCCTGAACGAGTGATTTGGAGTTGTTTACGATGGACTGGGCGATGTTTGACGGATCGATTACCGTCCATTGGGCGGAAGCCCTGCCCGTGCCGAGCATCAGGCACAGGGCAATCAGGGAGATTAAAAACTTGAGTTGCTTCATTTGATTGCGGATTAAAAGTGGTGGATTTATCGTATTCTGTGAGCCATGCCGACGATTGTACGGGCAATGACTGCCAATAGATGAAGGGTGACTGTCAGGAGGAGGACGAGGCAGACGAGTATTCCTGACATGATACTGGAAAATATTGATTTCACTTTCATACATTATTTCTCTATCCTTTCGTTGGCTAACTGTTTGATTGCGGCTTCGATGTCGCCGCCGAGCTGACGGGCGCGGTCAAGGACTTGGATTTTCTCCGTTTCCTCGGTGGTGTAGCATAGGTATTCCTCTGGCGATACCTCAGTTGCATAGACAGCGGACTGCGTTCCGCCCAGCCCAATCCAGACTTCTTTGTATAGCCTTCCCGGATTATTTGCCATATTGATACTGAGTATCTGCGCTTTCTCCTTGTCGGTCAGACCGAGCAGCTCCTGTATCTGGTCAAAGCGGTTCATATATTTCCGCTGATCCATAAGGATTTTACAGTCGGAGTTGTTGATGATTGTCTCCTTGACAATCGGCGACGAGATAATATCGTCAACCTCCTGAGTGACAACCACCGCCTCACCGAAATACTTGCGCACCGTCTTGAACATATAGCGCATATACTCAGCCATGTTTGCGGTTGACAACGCCTTCCAAGCCTCCTCGCATATAAGAAGTTTTCGCACGCCTTTCAAGCGTCGCATCTTGTTGATGAAGGCTTCCATGATGATAATCGTTACCACAGGAAACAGGTCTTTATTGTCGCGGATAGCGTCAATCTCGAATACCACGAAACGCTTGTTGAGCAGGTCGATGTTCTCCTTTGAGTTCAGCAGGAAGTCAAAGCGACCGCCATGATAATATTGCCTTAAAGTAGTCAGGAAGTTGTCGATGTCAAAATCCTGCTTATAGATGGGGATAGGACGCTGTGCCATTTCAGCACGGTAATCGTCGCGCATGAACTCGTAGAAGGAGTTGAAGCAGGGAACGATGTTGCGGTCTTTCTTCATCTTTTCAAGGAACATAGACAGCGCGGAGCCAAGCTCACCCGATTCAGTCTTTGTCACGCGGTCGTCTTCCGACTTCCAGAGCGTGAGAAGCAGCGTCTTGATGCTGTCCTTCTTCTCCACATCGAAAACCCCGTCGTCGGTGAAGAACGGATTGAAGGAAATCGGCTTTTCCTCCGTGTAAGTGTAATACACACCGTCCTCGCCGTGGGTACGGTTATGGATAAGGTTGCACAGTCCTTCGTATGAATTGCCGGTATCAATCAGCAGGATATGCGCGCCTTGCTCGTAATACTGGCGCACCAGATGGTTGGTGAAGAACGACTTGCCGCTACCCGACGGGCCGAGGATGAACTTGTTGCGGTTTGTGGTTATGCCGCGCTTCATCGGCTCATCGGAAATATCCAGGTGGACAGGCTTACCCGTGAGGCGATCAACCATCTTTATACCGAATGGCGACAGTGACGATCGGTAGTTTGTTTCTGCGGTGAAAAAACAGACGGCAGGCTCTATGAAAGTATAGAAACTTTCCTCAGCGGGGAAATCCGCCTCGTTACCGGGCATAGCAGCCCAGAACAGCGTCGGGCAGTCGATGGTGTTGTGCCGTGGCATACACCCCATAGTAGCAAGCTGACCGCCGACATCGTTCTTGATGCGCCGCAGTTCCTCGGCATCATCGCTCCACGCCATGATGTTGCAGTGGCAGCGCACGGAGGTGAGGCCGTAGCTGTGTGCCTCGTTCAGATAGCGGTCTATCCACTCCTTGTTTATGGCGTTTGAGCGTGAGTAGCGGCTCAACGAGTTCATATTGCGCGCCGTCTTTTCAAACTTCGCCAAGTTTTCGTCGTGGTCGTCGATGAATACATACTGGTTATAGATATGGTTGCACGGCAGGAGCAGACCCACGGGAGAGGCGAAGCTCAATCTGCAATCGGAGCGGTCGGTTGACAGGCGTTCATAACGGTTATCGGTGCTGACTTTCGAGGGTAGATCATCCGTGTCTGACAGAGTGTGAAGGCACAGCATCTTGTCGCCGATACGCATTTCTTTCGGTGACAGGTCGATATCCTCCAGACAGTTGACATTACCTATCGACAGCGACAGATACTTTTCTATGATACCGGAAGTTGTGTCTGTACCGATTATCTCATCGTCACCCATTCGGCGCAGCGTTATATAGCCGGTGTCGTTGATAATGCGCTCGAACTGCCCGACAGCTTCCATGAAGCCCACAATCATCTCGTGATTGAGTTCCTTCGGAGTGATACGCCCACGGCAGAGAGTGGAAAAATTGGACTGCTGGCGCATACGCTCCTTTGTGGTCTTTGTCAGATACAGGTAACACTTGTGCGCCAGATACGGACGCTCGTTGAAATGACGCTCGAAAGAACGGTCGAGGAACGAAAGGTTATCCTTTTGCAGTTCCGGCTTATAGTTCTCCGACACGAACCAGTCCTGCTTGTGTGCCACCGTGAAGCGGGGCAATACCTTGATAGCCTTGCACCAAGCGGCGTGCATCGCCTCGTATTCCTGTGATGTGACGGTGAACAGTTCCGGAAGGCTAACCTCGAAGGCCACCGTTATATCGGCGTCCTTCGAGATGATGCAGCCGTGTTCCACTGCAAGGAGCGGCAGCTTCGATTCCAGTGTTGTGGCTTTAAGTGTATTTCTCATTTGCGTCCTCCCTTCATTATATTGCGCACACGCAGACGGTTGATGATATAGCGGGGGCGGTACTTCACCGAGGTGAGTTTCATAAGACCATACTGCCCGTACTTGCCATTGAGGTGGAAGGTGTACCACACCAGAGCCGACGCGCTCACGGCACCGAAGCCTATGCACAGCCCCTGCTGTACACCGCACATATAGAGTACCACGAACAGAATGAAATCGGTTATCAGACCTCCGGCGAAAATGAACAGGTACTGGGCTTTCAGCCCCTTGTATTCCACCGTCCTGCCTATGCCCTTGTTGATAGAATATTCCATTGATACGGGGGAATTAGAGGAAGAACGAGCGCAGGATTGTGGCGGCTACCACGAGGAATATACAGGCACCGAACCATGAGGCGGCAGTCTTCGATGTGTCTGGATCGCCGGAGCTGAACTTGCCATAGACCTTGACACCGCCGATAAGACCCACCACCGCGCCGATGGCATAGATCAGTTTCGTGGCGGGGTCGAAATAGGAGGTCATCATCGAGGTAGCCTCGTTGATACCCGCCAGACCGTTGCCAGCGGCGTAGAGGTTGGCTGCACACAGCAAAAGTGTGAGCATCATCGCCATAGGGCGACGCATACCGGGAGCGTTCATAAACTCCACGATACGTTTGTAGAGCGACTTGAAGAAATCAGTCATAAATAAAATGGGGTTTGGATTGTGGATAAAGTGGTGGTCAGTGAAAGATATTGAAGTCGATTGCATCAATATCGGTAGTGTCGATGTCGGCATGGAAGACAATCTTTTTCTTCGGCGCGGCATCATCGGATTTTCCGGGAGGATTGTCATTCTCCTCCGTTGTGTCCGGGAGCTGGCACTCGATCATCAGAATGCGCTTGCGCACGACCGGGTCGAGTTTGACATACTCTATAATCTCCGTGCCTTCAAGTTCGGGGAGGACACGGCGGGCAATCTTCTCGTCCTCGTCTGTGTGCGGCTTGTCTTTCAGTACCTTCATTGTCGATTGCAGCTCGTCGAAGTCAATGCCCTCGGCGTTGGCATCCGCCGGAGGCGGAGTCTCTCCCGTAAGCTCGCTCACTGAATGAGTGGAGAATATCTCGTCCAGTTTATCGACGGGAATCTGAGCAGTCGGCTTTTCTTCGGGAATGTCGGGGAATCCGGCATCGGCAGGTGTGCCGATTTCCTTAATTATCAGCGGCACCACCTCCTTTGCAGCCTCCGTCGCGGCTTCTTTCGCTATCTCTCGGAAAGAATCCATGAACTGACCGACATCGAAATTGCTTTTGCCGATTACCTCAGTCGGGGCTTCGGCAGCCCTGTCCGGGTCTGGCGGCGCGGAATTCTCCACGGTGTCGGCTACTTCCTTACCGGCGGGAGGTGTCTCCGGCTTTTTCAGGACTTTCCTGATGAGCCATACATTGCTTGCGAGCAATGCGATAATCAACAGCGTCTCCATCAGAAAAGGCTTTGGCTGTTTTCATCATACAGACCTTCCATCACCTCGCGGTTGTTGGCGAAGTGGTCGAGGATTATCTCGGAGACGTATGAGCCGATGGACATACCGCTTTTGCGGAATCTGTCAGCCATTCGGCTGAGCACGGCGTGTACTTCGGGATAGATATACACTTTGTTATGGGAACTGATAATGCCGGGCTTCAGAAATTTGGCGGCATATCTTTTGCGTTCCTCTGCGGTTCTGGCATCAATGTCAGCGACCGGGTTCACATTGATTGTGACAATTGGTGATTTGGGCATAGCTGGTTAGAGTTTGGGGTTGATGACGTCGGCGTACTCCTCGAAGTGAGCGGCCAGCACGTTGTTGATATACGATTTGAGGGAACAAGAACCGTTCTCGAAAGCGATCAGCCTCTTTATCTTGCCGATTATAACGGGGTCTATCTCCACCATAAGGAATTTGACCTGCGGGCGCAGATAAGTTGTTCTCGTTATAAACCGTTCCCTGAACAGTCGTTCGCGCTCTTCATCGGAAGATGGTTGCTCAGGAGCTGATTTAACGGACATGGCGTATTCCGCTTTCTGTTCCGATGAACCGGTTGTATCCGGCAGGGGACCTTCTTTCGGCTTCCTGTTCAGCGATGACAGCGAGGAGGGCTCCTCCCGGAAAGACCTGATGAATTCATCGGGGTCGATTTCAGACTCATACTTCTTTGCCATAGCGGTCAGAGTTTGAGTAAGCCGAGGAGTTCGTCGGTGAGTTCAGGGAGACGCGTGCCTTTGAGCAGCGTCCTGTCGGGAGGCATCACCGTGGAGCGGAACACAGCGCGGTTAAGGGTCTTTGACCCCTCGCGGCGATACTTCTTGGTATCGGGAATCTTCGTCTTCATGGTCTGAAGCCCGTATTCCTCAAACACCGCCTCATACTGGTCATAGAGGTCGGTCTTCTCGCGGGCATCGACAAGATTCCAGAGCATATACATCTGCTTTACCGAAGCGCGCCCGGTTGTGAGCCACTCCTGTATCTTCAGGGCGAAGGCGAGCGAGCTTTCAAGTATCACCTTGTCGGCGGCGACAGGGACAATCACGGTATCCATACAGTTGAGTATGTTTACGACACCGCGGTTGTTGACCGTGCCGGGGAGGTCGAAGAAAACGATGTCGATTTCATTGCCGCCCTCGACGATTTCACGCACCTTCCGCATGGCTTCCTCCGGCTTTGCCGTCAGAAGCGGATAAGGCGCGAGCTTGGTCTGGCGCATATTATCGGAAAAAAGTTTCTTGAACTGGGGACTGCATTCAATCAGGTCTCTGTCGCGCTGCCGCATCTCCTCGATGCTGAACTGCGGGTAGTCACAGTCCACGACAAGGACTTTCAGCCCCTTCACATAGTAGAGGTAACTCGCCGCAAGAACGGTCAGAGTCGTTTTGCCCGCTCCACCTTTCTGGGTGGAGAAAGCGACAAATTTAGGGTCTGCCATAAATAAAATTTGAAAATGGATGTAGTGGTGACTGCATAGCAGTGGCCGTCAGCGTGACTCCTGACACGTATAGACCGGGCATCTATCGGCGCGAAGCAGTGCCGGCATAGACTATGCTGGGGATGACAGCTTTCCATGCCGCATGGAGCGACCTTCCTCCGCTGTCAGGAGGGCATCGGCTAAGTAAGCCGGGAAAGGTTGGATCTGTCAGTCATTGTTCGGTTCGGGTTTGGATGTGGAACTTAGCGGTGCTTTCTATCTACCGTACATAGCCATCAAGCCTTGAAGTCATGAAGCCTTGAAGTTATGAACTATAGATAAATATATTTGTCATTCAAACAATAGATAATATTACAGGTAAATCAATCTTTAAGACAATCTCAATATCGTTCATTAAGCAGTTCCATTTCCATATCTATAAGTTGAACTGTAAGGAAGGATATAGATTTGTCTGTAATCAGGCATACCTGTCAATAATACCAATGTTCTAAAGACAGATTGAAAATCATACTTGCAGTTCAATGGATAGTTCTATAATAAAGTCTGTAAGTTGAACTCCTTGAAGGCAGGTTTAACTGTCAATCTCTACACAAAGAAACAAATAAATTTCCAATTTGTCAAATCGGAAAATAATCCAATTCCCTGTGATTCCGCCGTTTGTCCGGCTATGTCCAAGTATGTCCGGCTATGTCCAAATTTTTTGCCAAAATTTTTAACATTTCAACTTCGATTTTTTTACAGCCGGAGTCTTATCGGTCCGGACTGTGATACGGTATGCCGTTTTTTTCTCGTACTTTTTACTGCCGGTGTTAGGATTTACGCGATTATTTTCGTAAATTTATGGAAGCATTACGCCATCACAATACCGCCGCGCCGTTGAAATCACGGTAATCACGCCATCGGGACATCACCGGGCAGCCCCGATACAGATACTACCGTATTTCATAATAGGAAAGGATGTTCACATGAACACTGCAAGTTATGTTTCCCGGCACACGAATCGAAGATTGTGCCACGGAAAACACTTGCAATGTAAACATTGGGAAGATTCACTCCGAAGTCGTAAATCCATACGATGGGCTGCGCCGCCTTATGCTGCCGCAATGCGGTTACACCACTTAAATCCACTTTTTATGACCCAGATTACCAGCCGGGGCGGACGACGCCCCAAGACCGACCCGTCGGTCAACCGCTATGTAGTGCGGTTCAACGCAGAGGAAAACGCACGTTTCCTCGCCATGTTCGAGCGTTCCGGGCTTGAAAGCAAGGGAGCGTTCATAAAGAATTTCATCTTCCAGAAGCCGTTTAAGGTATATACCATCGACGAGAACACCCGCGTGTTCATCGACAAGCTCTCATCACTTAACTCACTTTTCAGGACTCTGGGGGTGTCATACGACAACGTGATCAAGACCCTCCGTGAAAATTTCACCGAGAAGAAGGCTATGTCGGCTCTCTATAAACTGGAGAAGCTGACGATTGAACTCATCAAGGTCAACAGCGAGATTGTGGCACTCGCGCAGAGGTTCGATGAACAATGGTCGCTAAAATCTCGATAGGCAATTCCCTGTACGGCGCGCTAAACTACAACGGCGAGAAAATCCACAAGGAACGGGGACGGGTGCTTGACACCAACAAGATTTTCAATGACGGCAGCGGCACGGTTGACATCCGCCGTGCCTACGAGGACTTCATGCGCTGGATACCCACATCGTCACGCACCGAGCGTCCGATGATGCACATCTCGCTAAATCCACACCCCGACGACCGGTTGAGCGATACCGACTTCACCCGCCTTGCCCACGATTATATGCAGATGATGGGCTTCGCCGATATGCCATACCTCATAGTGAAGCACGAAGACATAGACCGCCACCACGTCCATATCGTTGCCCTGCGTGTCGGCACTGACGGACGCTGTATCTCAGACCGCAACAACTTCTACAAGAACAAGAAGGTGTGCCGCGAGCTGGAGCAGAAATACGGGCTGAAGGTTGCCGAGCGTGAGAAAATCACTCCGGATATGCCCATAAGGAAGATTGACCCCGACGGAGATTTGAAACGTCAGGTAGCCAACACCGTGAAGATGGTCGGTATGCGCTACAAGTTCCAGACCCTCGGCGAATACAACGCCATACTCTCACTGTATAATGTCAAGTGCGAGCCTGCCGACGGCAGGGTGAACGGACGCGAGTACCACGGTCTTGTCTATTTCGTGACTGACGATGACGGCAAGGTTATCGCCAATCCGTTCAAGGCTTCGAGACTTGGCAAGTTCGCGGGGAGGGAGGCGATAGATGGACGCTTCGGGCGCGCCAAAGAAAGGATTGATCCCGCTCCGACGAAACAGACGGTTGCCGAGGTCCTTGCCGTAGCCACAGGCAAGGATGATTTCGTTGCCAAGCTGAAGGAAAGACATATAGATGTCGTGTTCCGTTACACCGACGATGGCAGAATCTACGGGGCTACATTTATCGACCACAACACCATGTCTGTACTCAATGGTTCCAGACTCGGCAAGGAATTTTCTGCAAACGCGCTCAACGAGCGGTTCAACAACCCGCAGGTACAGGCAACAAACGGAATTCCGGTTCTCGACACACCGGTTGTCGTGCAGGAGTCGGAGCAGAACGCCGAGACACATTCAGATACCCGGTCACAATCAGGCAACACCAATGCCCCGTCGGATGGACACCACCAATCCGCAACTTCAAATTCAGTTACCGATTACAGTGACACCGATTTCACACTTCCGGGACTCGACCTGTTCCAGCCGGGAATGGCTGTCAATCCCGACGAGGAAGAATTCCGCCGTCGTATGCAGCGTAAGAAAAAGAAGGGTCACAGACCGAAGTTTTAACTCCCAAATTACATTTTTATGAGCCAACAAGAGGACGACCTCAGAGCGTTGGCAAAGATTATGGACTTCCTGCGGGCGGTTAGTATAGTGCTGGTTGTCGCCAACCTTTACTGGTTCACCCGCGTGGAAACCGTCGAAAGCGGCTGGTTCTATTCGACCGTCCATAAGATCTGCGCCAACTTTAACCGCACCTGCGGACTTTTCAGCACAACTTTCAATGCCAAACTGTTTGCGCTCCTGCTGCTTGGGCTTTCATGCTTCGGCACCAGAGGAGTAAGGAGCGAGAACATCACATGGCGGCATATCGGCGTAACACTCGCCGCAGGCTGTGTACTGTTCCTTCTGAACTGGTGGACACTCGACATCGGTATGCGCTACACCTATATAATAAGCACCGTTGTAGGCTACATATGCCTGCTGATGGGCGGAATATGGGCTGGTCGTATGCTGAAAAACAATATGATGGACGACCGCTTCAACGACGAGAACGAGAGCTTCATGCAGGAGACAAAACTTATGGACAACCAATACTCCATAAACCTGCCGACCAGATTCTACTATCAGAAGAAATGGCACAAGGGCTGGATAAACGTCGTCAACCCGTTTCGTGCCACCATCGTGTTGGGTACTCCCGGTTCGGGCAAGTCGTATGCCGTCATAAATTCCTTTATCAAACAGATGATAGAGAAAGGTTACAGCGGCTATATCTATGACTTCAAGAGTCCGGATCTCAGCATGATAGCCTACAACCATCTGCTCAGTCACAAGGAGGGCTACGGTAAGGTCAAGCCGAAATTCTATATGATAAATTTCGATGACCCTGAACGGAGCCACCGGTGCAATCCTATTCACCCCGATTTCATGAGCGATATAGCCGACGCATACGAGAGCGCGTACACTATAATGCTCAACCTCAATAAGTCGTGGGTGAGCAAGCAGGGCGATTTCTTTGTGGAGTCACCGATCGTTCTGTTCGCCGCGATAATATGGTATCTCCGCATTTACAAGGGTGGAAAGTATTGCACTTTCCCCCATGCCATCGAATTGCTCAACCGCCGTTATGAAGACTTGTTCCCCATTCTCACCAGCTACCCGGAACTGGAAAACTACCTTTCGCCCTTCATGGACGCATGGCAGGGAGGCGCAGCGGAGCAGTTGATGGGGCAAATCGCATCGGCGAAAATCCCTCTTTCGCGTATGATTTCGCCTCAGTTATACTGGGTTATGACCGGCGATGATTTCACTCTCGACATCAACAATCCGAATGAGCCTAAAATCCTATGCGTGGGCAACAATCCCGATCGCCAGAATATCTATGGCGCGGCACTGGGTCTGTATAATTCCCGTATCGTCAAAATTATCAACAAGAAAGGTATGCTGAAAAGCGGAGTGCTGATTGATGAACTTCCGACGATATATTTCAAGGGTCTTGACCAGCTTATTGCAACTGCCCGAAGCAACAAGGTTGCCGTGTGCCTCGGCTTTCAGGATTTCTCGCAGCTCAAACGCGACTACGGCGACAAGGAGGCGGCCGTGGTGATGAACACCGTCGGCAACATTTTCTCCGGGCAGGTCAATACTGGACAAATCAGGTGATGACCGACATTCCCGACCTGTTTGACGGTTTCGACCGTCAGGCTATTGGCGTGGACGCTCTCGAAATGGAGCAGAAGGAGACAGAAATTGTAGGCAAAATCGTAATCTATCTTCTCGACAATGGCTTACAATAAGTTGCAGACAATGCGCGACAATATCAATGCCATACGCTGTGCGTTTCAGATCGGTGTTGAAAAGCGCGCTCCCGACCCCATAGAGAGGGTTGTACTCGGCAGGTACTCCGGCTTCGGCGGGCTGAAATGTATCCTCAACGATGCCAACGAGCTTGCCGATGCCGCCAAGTGGAGCAAGTCGGATATTGAGCTGTTCGCGCCGACGGTGGAACTGCGCCGTATTGTCCACGACTATTCGCTCAATGACAAGGAGTTTAACCGCTACATGGAATCGCTTAAAGCTTCGGTGCTGACAGCATTCTATACGCCTCAGTCTGTTGTTGACGCCGTTTCCGACGCGCTGAAAGATGCCGGTGTCGATGTCAAAAGATTTCTTGAACCGTCTGCCGGTCAGGGGGCGTTTATCGACTCTTTCCTACGGAATGACAGATACCCCGGTGCCGAAGTGCTTGCGTTTGAAAAGGATTTGCTCACCGGTAAAATTCTGTCAGCTCTGCACCCATCAATCCTGACCCGCATAGAGGGCTTCGAGAAGATAGACTCCGATTTCAACGGATACTTCGACGTGGCTGCATCCAATGTTCCTTTTGGAGATTTCGCTGTGGCTGACCCCGTGTATGCGACAAGCAAGGAAATTGGCTACCGTCAGGCGGCAAAGTCGTTGCACAACTACTTCTTTCTCAAAGGTCTTGACCAAGTGAGAGAGGGAGGACTGATTGCCTTTATCACGTCGCAGGGTGTGATGAACGCTGCTTCGCCCTTCATAAGAATGGAGTTAGTGAAACAGGCTGACCTCGTGGCTGCTCTGCGTTTGCCCAACAACACTTTCAGCGACAACGCCGGAACTGATGTTGGCTCTGACCTGATTATTTTCCAGAAGCACACCGGAAAGAAGTCATTGTCTGCCGATGAGGAATTTTTCATCCAGTCGGTTGTTGACCGTGGCACGAAAGTTTCGGGCAACAAGTTCTTTCAGGTTTTTCCTCAGAATGTAATCTGCACTGATGCGAAAGTCGGCACTGACCAATATGGCAAACCGGCTATCGTCTATACCCACAAGGACGGCATAGGCGGTATTGCCCGTGACCTGCATGACGCTTTAACCCTGTCATTCCGTCTGCGCCTGAATCTGGAACTGTATAATTCCAACGGTATCAAGCCGCCGACGCCTGATCCCATCACGCCTAAACCAAAGGAAACTCCGAAAGCGGAAAAGAAGCCGAGCCTCACCAATACATCTCTGATGCAACAGTATCAGGAGATGAAAAAGAAACATCCCGATGCTATTCTGCTGTTCCGCATTGGTGATTTCTATGAAATATTCGGCGAGGATGCGGTAAAGGCGTCGGAGATTTTAGGTATAACCCTGACCCGCAGAGCGAACGGCAGTGACAAATATATAGAGCTTGCTGGATTTCCGCATCACGCGCTCGACACATACCTGTCTAAGCTCGTAAGAGCCGGGCAACGTGTGGCTATCTGTGAGCAACTCGAAGACCCGAAGCTGACAAAGACCGCCAAGCAAAAGGTCGTAGAGATTGTTACGCCCAATGCTGAAACACAGAAAGTTGAGCAATCTGATAATGTACCTTCGGATTCCATTCCGCAACAGGCGAAGGAAATAGAAACCGACGGGGGCCCGGATTATTCCGACAATCCCGACCCGCGTCTGTTCGCCTATAACCTTTTCGGGGAACTGGAGCCGAGGGACGCGCCAAAACGCCAGCGTACTGCTATGCCCAAGAAAGAGAAGGAGGAAAAGCCGGTCGAAAAGCCGAAACCGTGGGCTGATGCCAAACCGTTGCCGACAAATAAATTCCGACCGCTTACTGAAAAGGAGCTGGAATTTTACGGTTCTCTGAACTGGGACGATAATCCGCCTATCAACGGGTTCTACGAGGCTATGATGTCAATCGCATACGCCCAGCTTGCGGAGCGTGAGCGTCAGGCGGCTGAAAAAGAAGCCAACAAGGATTATAAATCCGAAACTATCGTCGAGGGTGGCACTGTAATCGAGAAAACCGAAGGCGTTTTCATACCCGGCAGACAGCCAAGAGTGGCGGCACAGCAGTCGGAGAAAACCGAGGTCGATATGTCGCCCCGTCCTTTCTCGGAGGATATTCTGTTCTTTCACCACAACGGCAGTATGGTGGTGCAGGACGGTATGGTAGGTTTCCTCTCGGAAGTCCGCAAGAACAGCGCGACATTCAATCCGTTGGAATTGAAGCCGGAACAGGCGAAGCGCGCCATGCTCTATGTCACTCTGTCGGAGACTTATCAGCAACTCTACAACTATGAGGCTGAAACGCATGAACCATCGGAACATCTGCGCGAACACCTCAATCAGTACTATGATGAGTTTGTGGAGAAATACGGCAACCTAAATGAGAAAAAGAATGTGAAATTCATTCTCATGGATGCCAACGGCAGGGACGCGCTGGCATTGGAGCGGGGCGAGAACGGTCGGTTTGTCAAGGCTGACATTTTCGACCATCCCGTTTCATTCGCCATTGACGGGGTTACTTCTGTAGATACCCCGTTGGAGGCACTGACTGCATCGCTCAATAAATACGGTGTCGTCAACCTCGAATATATGTCATCGCTTGTGGATATGGATGAGGATTCATTGGTAGATAACCTCGAAGGTCACATATATTATAATCCGCTTGTCAGTAGCTATGAGGTCAAAGACCGTTTCATAGCCGGAAATGTAGTGGCAAAAGCCGATAATGTCAGGGCATGGATTAACCATGAGGAAGAACGGATAAAGGACTTCCCCGGATATGATGGTGTAGAACCATTTATCGCCTTGTCGAAGGACTCCCTCAAAGCGTTGGAGGATGCCCGTCCGCGCCGTATCGAGTTCGACGAGCTGGACTTCAATTTTGGTGAGCGATGGATACCCACCGGCATATACTCCGCCTATATGTCGTACCTCTACCATACCGATGTGAAGATTTCCTATTCCGCTTCTATGGATGAATACTCGGCAGAGGCGAGTCGCAAGAATGTGACCATCTGGGAGGAATTCTGCGTAAGGGGTCACTATCGCACCTACGACGGCATGAACCTGTTGAAACACGCTCTGCACAATACTGTCCCCGACATAAAGAAATCAATCGGCAAGGACGAGAACGGAAACGACATCAAGGTTCCCGACAGCGAGGCTATCCAACTCGCCAATACAAAGATTGAGGAGATACGCAACGGATTCAGCGAATGGCTTGAAGCCCAGTCGCCTGAGTTCAAGGAGCGTCTTGTTGATTTGTATAATGACAAGTTCAACTGTTTCGTGCGTCCCCGCTACGATGGCTCACACCAGACATTCCCGGATCTGAACATGAAACTTCTCGGTGACCGTTATGGAATCAGCTCGATTTATCAGTCACAGAAGGACTGTATATGGATGCTGAAACAGAACGGAGGCGGTATATGTGATTTCGAGGTCGGTTGTGGTAAAACGTTGATAATGTGTATTGCAGCGCATGAAATGAAGCGTCTTGGACTGGCTCACAAGCCTATGATTATCGGGCTGAAAGCCAATGTCGCCGAGATTGCCATGACGTACCAGACGGCATATCCCAATGCCCGCATATTGTTTGCCGATGAAAAGAGTTTCAAGGCTGACAACCGCGTCAACTTCTTCAACCGGATCAAGAACAACGACTACGACTGCGTGATAATGTCGCACGACCAGTTCGGCAAGATACCGCAGTCGCCGGAAATGCAGCAACAGATTCTTCAGGCGGAGCTTGACACGGTTGAGGAGAATCTCGAAGTGCTGAGGCAGCAGGGTCACGATATAAACCGGGCTATGCTGAAAGGTCTTATCAAGCGTAAGGAGAACCTTACCGCCAAAATTGCCACCATTCAGTACCAGATGGATCAGAACAAGGACGCTGTCGTTGACTTCAAGCAGATGGGTATCGACCATATATTCGTTGACGAGTCGCATCAGTTCAAGAACCTTATGTTCAACACCCGACATGACCGAGTGGCGGGATTGGGCAACTCGGAAGGCTCACAACGTGCGCTCAATCTTCTCTACGCAATCCGTACCATTCAAGAGAGAACCGGTAAGGATTTGGGAGCAACATTCCTGTCGGGTACAACAATCAGCAACTCGCTCACTGAATTGTACCTGTTGTTCAAGTATCTGCGCCCGAAAGAGCTTGAAAGGCAGGATATACGGTGCATAGACGCTTGGCTGGCGATTTTCGCAAAGAAAACAACCGATTTCGAGTTTAATGTCACCAATAGAATTGTGCAGAAAGAGCGTTTCCGTTACTTTATCAAAGTGCCGGAGCTTGCGGCATTCTACAACGAAATAACGGATTACCGTACTGCCGAGGATGTAGGCGTTGACCGTCCTGCAAAGAACGAGATACTGCATAATATCCCTCCGACACCTCAGCAGGAGGACTTCATCGGGAAACTGATGAAGTTTGCCGAGAGTGGCGACGCTACGATACTCGGCAGAGCACCACTTTCTGAAACGGAAGAAAAGGCGAAGATGCTTATCGCCACGGACTATGCCCGAAAGATGGCTCTTGACATGAGGCTTATTTCTGCGGCATACGATGACAATCCCGACAACAAAGCCTCGCACTGTGCCCGGATGATTGCCGAATATTACCGCAAATACGATGAGCAGCGGGGCACTCAGTTTGTGTTCAGCGACCTCAGCACCTACAAGCCCGGCGAGTGGAACATCTATTCCGAAATCAAGCGCAAGCTGATTGAGGATTACGGTATTCCGGCGCATGAGATACGTTTCATTCAGGAGTGCAAGACAGAGAGGTCGAGAAAGGCTGTCATTGAGGCGATGAACAGCGGCGACGTGCGTGTGCTTTTCGGTTCTACAAGTATGCTCGGCACAGGAGTTAACGCCCAGCGCAGGGCTGTCGCCGTCCATGAACTGGAATGCCCGTGGCGACCCAGCGACTTGGAACAACGCGAGGGACGTGCAATCCGCGCCGGCAACGAGATTGCCAAACTCTATGCCGACAATAAGGTGGATGTCATCATCTATGCTGTGGAGAAATCGCTGGACTCCTACAAGTTCAACCTTCTCCACTGCAAGGCGACATTCATCAGCCAGCTCAAGCGTGGCGCGCTCGGAGCGAGGACAATCGACGAGGGCGCGATGGACGAGCAGAACGGCATGAACTTCTCGGAATATATGGCTATTCTCAGCGGCAACACCGACCTTCTCGAAAAGGCGAAACTTGAAAAACGGATAGCCTCGCTGGAGAGTGAGCGCAAATCATTCGGCAAGGGACGAGCTGATTCGGAGTCAAAGCTGGAGCTGACAAACCACAACATCGCCAACAACGAGGCGACGGTTGCGCAGATGAAAGCCGATTATGCCCGTTACGAGGCTGTGGTACAGCGAGACAAAGACGGCAACCCCGTCAACAATCTCACCATCGACACCTGTCAGCTTACCGACGAGAAGAACATGGGTATCCACCTGCAAGGGTTGGCGATAAACACCAATACCAACCGCCGTTACCAGCGTATCGGAGAAATTTACGGATTCCCGATTTCCATCATATCCGAACCGACGGTGGTTGACGGTCACGAGAGTGTGCAGAACCGCTTTGTAGTCGAAGGCAACTTGAAATACAAGTACAACAATGGCTTCATAGCCATGAGCGACACCCATGCCGCCTGCATGAACTTCGTCAACGCACTGGAAAAGATACCCGGCATCATCGCCCAGTATGAGGAACGCACCGCCAGACTCAAAGCCGATGTTCCCCAGCTCGAAGCAATCATCGCCAAGACATGGGGCAAGGAGGACGAATTGAAACAACTCAAATCAGAACTCGCCGCCCTCGACCGCAAAATCACTGCCGAACTGGCACCGAAAAAGGAAGAGCAGGACGGCGTTGAGAATAAACCGGCTTCAACCGTTGAAGTCAATACCACAGTGGTGGACGCTCCTTCAACATCTGACGACCAGAAAAAGTCAATGGTGGCAGAACCTGCATCAACATACCAAAACATACGCCCCAGACTATAATCATAAAGCGAATTACGAACTTCAATGATGCTAAATATTTTTATTGCCTAAATCTTTTTACATTAAAAAAGCCTATACCAATAATTTAACAGCAGGCACTCCAAGATACTGTCAAGGAACAGGGTTAACTCTCCTCAAGGGGGATAACCCTGTTTTATGAATTTATCTGAAACCTGAAATTCATTGAGACAGATACAGCCTAATTTTGCGGTCTAAAACTCAATTCAATCTCAGAGAATACCGATACTCATTCGGGGCGATACCGGTAATTTTCTTGAATAGCAAGCTGAAATATTGCACATTGACGAAGCCCAACTGCCGTGCCACGATAGTTGGAGTGTTTTCCGCTTTGAGCAACATTTTTTTTGCTTTTTCAAGCCGATTTGTTTGTAAATACTCATCCAATGTCATACCAGTCTCGAATTTCAATAAATCGTTGAGATAATATTCAGAAAGCCCAAGTTTCATAGCGCAATATCCCGATGTTGGAAACCTAAAGTCGCGTAACCTGCCGGAAGCAATATAATCATCAAAAAGAGTCTCCAACTCTTCAAGTATAGTTTTATTTTGATTTTCGCGTGTAATGAACTGTCTCTCATAGAAACGAGTGCAATAGTCCAGCATCAACTCGATATGCCGTGAAAAGATTGTGGCAGTGTGTGTGTCTATGGAGTGATGCAATTCTTCTTCTATGTTTTCAAGACAAGATGTAATAGTTTCTGTTTCTCGTTGCGACAGGTGCAATGCTTCTTCTTTACGATAGGAAAAGAACGAGTAGTTCTTGATATGATTTCTCAACGATGTACGATATAACAAATCAGGATGAAAAGCTAATAAGCATCCTTTGTCGGGCAATACACCTGTGTTATTCATTCTGAAGATTTCTCCGGGTTTTAGAAATACCATTGTAGAATTGGAAAAATCATAATATTTACGTCCACAACAGCATCCGTCAGGGCTGTTTTCTATCAGTAGAACAGCATAAAACTCAAATTTTATAGCATCTTTATCAAAATCCGGATGTTCAAAATTAATGATACTTACCTGTGGATGTAATGTTTTGCACCTCAAATGGCGATTACATTCACACACGCTTTTTATGTTCAATGTATCTTTAATATCTTCTTTCATCTGCTAATTCAACTAATAATACTTGCCCGGTATTCATTCGGTGTACATCCTACACGTTTCTTGAAAAGACGGCAAAGATGCTGCGGATACTGGAATCCTAATGAATAAGCTATTTGGCTCACAGTGTCATGAGTACCTACAATACGGTCTTTGGCTACTTCGATGATTTTCTCCTGAATATACTCTTGTGGAGTTTTGCCAGTCTCCTTTTTGAGCATGTCTCCAAAATAATTTGGCGAAAGACATAATTTGTCGGCAAAATATTTCACTGAAGGAAGACCATCCTGTTCAGCGGTAGTTCCCTCGAAGTATTCACTCAGAAGATACTCGAAACGAGTAAGTACATCTCGGTTGCTTTTGCTACGCGTAATAAACTGGCGTTCGTAGAAACGCATACAGTAACTGAGCAGTAATTCGATATGAGTGGCAATCAGCTTTTTACTGTGTTTATCGATGTCGTGTTCCAGTTCCTTCTTAATGATGCTTAGGCAGTCCAATATTATTGCCTGTTCTTCCTCTGATACATGCAATGCTTCGTTGACCTCATATGAGAAAAACGTGTAGTCCTTTATTGTTTTATTTAATGACGTGCCGCGAAGCAGATCAGGATGAAAAATGATACCGTAAGCATTTGTCTGAACGGTTGCAATTGTAGAGGTCGTTTCCGCAGTCTGCCCCGGAGCGAAACAGACTATAGTTCCTTCTTCATAGTCGTATTTTTGTCGGCCATATTTGATATCGCAGGATTTTTCCAATTTTAGGAACATGGCGTATATACCATAGTTCAAGCGTATGAAATCTACCCCTCGTGTTGCCTCATTGAGATTAACAACATTGACCAACGGATGTCGGGTTTCAAGACCGTACAATTGATTGTATTGGTCAATATTGTCTAAATGGAGTATTTTATCCATGTCTTTGTTTTATTATATTTTTTCATCATACAAATTTAGGGGATTATATTGGTTCTGTCATAACCTCAATTACAGATAATAATACCTTAGATACAGATTGCAAACCTTCTTTTTAAGGATTATGTAATTGGGGTTATAACATCTGTAATTTATCTACCATACAGTCTTATTATTCCGGCTAATTTTGCACTTGAAAAATTAGCATAAAAAGGAGCAAATTATGACACTTGACAATTTTTTGAAACATATAGATAGCGGTGGGATGCTCAATACGCCCGAGATCTATCGATTCATGGATAAAATGAGCGACGAAGCTCGACGTATTACCTGCGAGATAAACAATACATATCATACACAGGAGGAATTGCGGGCGTTGATGTCCCGATTGCTTGGCAAGCCTGTAGATGAAACATTTAAACTATTCCCGCCATTCTACACAGACTTTGGAAAAAATATAACTATAGGGAGTAATGTATTCATCAATGCAGGCTGCCATTTTCAAGATCATGGAGGTGTGACTTTGGGTGACGCTTGTCTGATTGGCCACAATGTAGTTTTTGCTACCCTCAATCACGGCATGGCTCCCGAAGACAGAGGTGCTATGTATCCCGCTCCTATCCGCTTAGGAAAAAATGTGTGGGTTGGTTCAAACACAACAATCTTACAAGGAGTGACTGTAGGAGATAACGCTATTATCGCTGCCGGATCTGTAGTAACAAAAGATGTTGACGCTAATACCATTGTGGGAGGCGTGCCGGCGAGGCCTATCAGAAAGATTGACGGGACCGGAAAGGAATGAAGCAACTTCTGTAATCAGGGTAATAACATCAGTAATTCATCTACCAAGCCTATACATAATTACCCTTAACTTTGCAATGTGAACAATATAACAGCTTATGCACGAGGCTGTGCATACGGATTCATACGACAATCTATAAATGATGTCGATTGACAGCGTAGAACAGTTCTTTACAATAATGAAAACAATTCTTTTTACGATAAAAATATGAGTACTAAACAAAAAGTTTTCTTCCCGAATAAAACCTTGAAGATGGTGGGTGAAATTTATTTCCCCGAAGGTTTCGATTCTTCTAAAAAATATCCAAGTATCGTAGTAACGCATCCGGGGAACGGTGTGAAAGAACAGGTAGCTGGACTGTATGCTAAATTGCTATCGGATAAAGGCTTCGTGACGTTGGCTTTCGATGCTACCCATCAGGGAGAGAGCGAAGGATTACCTCGTTATCTGGAAGACCCAACTTCGCGAGTAGAAGATATCCGTTGTGCAATAGACTACCTGGTGACATTGCCATATATCGATGAAGAACGCATCGGGGCTATGGGTATATGCGCTGGTGCGGGATATTCTATTAACGCAGCACAGACTGAATACCGTATAAAAGCGGTAGCCGGAATCAGCACATGGGATGTAGGCGACAGCCAACGTAACGGTTTCGCTCGGTGCTGGACTGAAGAAGAAAAGAAACAAATGCTTCGTGAGGTAGCTCTTCAGCGTACACGCGAAGCAAGAGGTGAAGCTCCTCTATATGTTGGCTACGTTCCCAATTCTCCGGAAGAAATTAATGAGAACACGTCTGTCATTCAGCGCGAGGCCTACGAATACTATTGTACTCCGCGTGCTTCTCACCCCAATTCACATAATAAGTTCTTGTTCTCATGTAATGATCGTTTAGCGGCATTCAACGCTTTCGACCTGATTGAGACCATTTCTCCCCGTCCCATTCTTTTGATAGTAGGAAGCAAGGCTGACACTATTTATTTTAGCCAAAACGCTTACGACAAAGCGAATGAGCCGAAAGAAATCTTCCAGATCGAAGGTGCCTCTCATGTCGATTTGTATGACAAAATGGAGTATGTGAATCCAGCTGTAGAGAAACTCAATACATTCTTTACCAGCAGTTTGAAATAACCATGTTAGGGAATTTCATATATTATAATCCTACGAAAGTTTATTTTGGAGATAAAATCCAAAAGATTCTGAGGGAAGAATTGAAAAATTACGGCCCGAAAGTGCTTTTGATTTATGGTAACGGTTCCATCAAAACCAACGGCATCTACAAAGAAATTACATCCATTTTACAGGCTGCAGGGAAAGATGTGATAGAATTCCCCGGTGTCATGCCCAATCCAACGACAGATAAGCTCTACGAGGGTGCTAAAGTCGCTTGTGATAATGACGTGGATTTGATTTTGGCTGTAGGCGGAGGTTCGACTATCGACTTTGCCAAGGCTGTAAGTGTTTCGGCATGGTATGACGGAGACCCATGGGAAAAGTTCTATATCAAACAGGAGAATCCAGACAGTGATCAACGTATCATACCTGTCGGTTGCGTATTGACGATGGCTGGTACCGGTTCGGAAATGAACGGTGGCTCGGTCATTACCAATCATAAGACAAAACAAAAAATCGGTAAGGGTTTCGGAATAAATGGAACGCCAAAATTCTCCATACTCAATCCTCGCTATACAATCTCTGTTCCGAAGTATCAGATGGTAGCAGGAATCTTTGATACTATGAGTCATATTATGGAGCAATATTTCTCTGGGACAGATGATAATACGTCTGACTATATGGCAGAAGGACTGATGCGTTCTCTCATACATAGTAGTAGGATTGCAGTGAAGAATCCGAACGATTATGACGCCCGTTCCAATATTATGTGGACTGCTACATGGGCATTGAACTCTTTTATAGGAAAAGAGAAAAGCCAAGATTGGATGGTACATATGATTGGTCAGGCTATTGGGGCATATACCGATTCCACACATGGAATGACTCTCTCGGCAGTCTCTATCGCTTACTATCGTCATATACTCCCATTTGGGTTGAAAAAGTTCGCACGATTCGCAACTAATGTATGGAATATCCCCGCAACCAACAAATCAGAAGAACAGCTTGCTAACGAAGGATTGGATGCTTTGTATGAGTGGATGATAGAACTCGGCGTTACTACAAAAGTCAGTGCGTTAGGCGTTACAGAGGATATGCTGAACAGTATTGTCAATGCAGCATTTATTCTGGACGGAGGATTTAAAACCCTGACGCGGAAAGATGTCATATCCATACTGCGTGAAAGTCTTTGACAAGTATATGAATATAACAATTCATAAAGCGAAGTTCAAACTCATTCTGAATAAGAATTATTGAGAAATCCTACGATGCTCAAAATTTAATAAATAGGCAATTTCAATCGAATTGCCTATTTATATATTATTCTGTAATAGGGGTTGTCATCTCAGTAATCCATATACCATTCTAATTGTGGTTTTGATATAATTTTGCAAATATGAAAACAAGAAAGATCATTATTTGCACCAATATTTTTCTGATATGGAGAGACGAAAATTTTTAAGAAATAGTTTACTGACTGCTGGAGGAATTCTACTCAGCGGATCGGTTATTTCCCGTATTCTGAAAGACAACAAACCAGATGATGCCCCTCGTCCCACGATAATAGAAAAAATATGCCACGGGAATGGTAAAAATGTTCTTGTGCTTATGAGTGCGGGTACTCGGCAGGGAAATACAGACCGGCTGACAGATGCCTATATAAGAGGCGTGTCTGAGAAAGGGCACAGTGTGACTAAAATATATTTGGGGAGTATGCGTATGGCGGGATGCAGAGGATGTGGTGCTTGCCAACGTAATGGAAATCGATGTGTTGTACAAGATGATATGCAACAGATTTATTCGCTTTTTACTGCATGCGATACACTGGTGATGGCTTCGCCGCTCTATTTCTGGACTATCACAGCTAAATTGAAGTCTTTTATCGAGCGACTTTACGCGATATCTGTTGACGATAAATATCCCGAAAAAGAAACCGTATTGTTAATGACTTCCGGTGATAATAACAAGAATACTTTTGATCACGCTTTGAGTTATTTCCATATTATCAGCGATGTGTTAGGAGGGAAAGAGGTCGGAACTTATCTGGCAGGAGGTTGTACAGGATGTGAAAATATTGCCCGTCAAATAGCCCCTGAACATATTGAAAAAGCCTACTTAATGGGATTGGAATTATAACCATAAAAATAGAACCGATATGAACCGATATGCTTTTATAATAGTCATGCTGTATGTTGCTGCAGTATTATCGCTGACTTCATGCAATCCTGATGATGAACCTGCAATAGTTAATAAGGATACTGTCTTGACTCCCGGCAACGATAATTCAGAAAATGGTGACGATAAAAACGAGAATGGCAACACAAATAGTGGAGGAGAACATCAAATGAATAGAAACATTATAGTTCGTGTAGGCGATCGGAGTTTTGCCGCAAAACTTGAAAACAATGCAACCGCACATGCCTTCGCAACATTACTACCAATGACGGTAACTATGAATGAGATGAATGGTAATGAAAAATACCATTATTTATCAGAGAACCTGCCTACAAATAATTATCGTCCGGGAACAATCAATAATGGTGATCTGATGCTTTATGGTTCCAATTGTTTAGTTATCTTTTATGAGACGTTTGCATCGTCTTACAGCTACACCCGTTTAGGAAGGCTTGATAATCCGTCGGAGCTGGCTTCGGCTCTTGGACGAAGCAATGTGGTCGTAACTTTTGAAACCAGTAATAACTAAAACAATATATTAAATGAAACTTATTAAAGATACTGAGTTCGAGGGAGAACGTCCCTTGTTTGAATCACATGACCTCCGTCTGGAGAATGTGATTATTCGTGCCGGAGAATCTGCCATCAAAGAGTGCAGCAACATCGAAGCGATCAAATGCCGTTTTGAGGGTAATTACCCTTTCTGGCATGTACATGTTCTCAAAATTGACCGTTGCTATTTCGATGTCGGAGGTCGTTCTGCCTTGTGGTATTGTGATAATCTAAAGATGACGGATACCATAATTGATGCCCCGAAAATGTTCCGGGAAATAAGTGAAATGGACATCGAAAATGTTGTTATGAATGATGCCGATGAGGTGTTTTGGCGTTGTAACAAAATCCGCATAAAGAATCTCAAATTGCATGGCGGCACTTATCCTTTCATGTTCAGCAACGACATTTATGTGGACGGGTTGGAGAGTGATAGCAAGTATGTGTTCCAATATGTGAAGAATGTGGAAATCCACAATGCAAGAATTACGACAAAGGATGCTTTTTGGGAAACGGAGAATGTAACGATTTACGATTCCGAACTCAATGGCGAATACCTTGGCTGGCACTCGAAGAATTTACGACTGATTAACTGCCATATAACTGGAGAACAACCGCTTTGCTATGCACATGATCTTATTCTTGAAAATTGCACATTTGGTTCTGATTGTGATCGGGCTTTTGAGTACAGTTCATTACAAGCCGATATTCGCGGAGCTATCACCAATATCAAAAACCCGATGTCTGGACGCATTGTAGCCGACAAGATAGGTTCGATAACAATAGACAATAACATCAAGGCTCCAGCAGATTGTCAAATCTGTATCAGAAACGAATAATCCTGTTTACAATGCAGACCTCGAAATCATGAAAAGTCATTAAATTGATTTATCATGATGTTCTATACAATTGCCCAGTTCGTGGTTATTGATTACGCTTTTGCATTTGTTTTCTGAATTCGGTAGGACTTTGTTTTGTAATCCTTTTGAAAAGACGCGCAAAGTGCTGAGGATGCTGAAATCCAAGCTCATAGGCTATAATGCTTATATCGTCGTTTGTTGAAGCAAGACGATGCTTGGCTCTTAAAACGACATAATTTGCAATAAATTCCTGAGCTGTAGCACCAGACCCTTTTTTTACCAAATCACCAAAATAACCGGGCGTAAGATTGGCAAGTTCGGCGAAATAAGAAACAGTAGGGATTCCTTCATATCCACGCCCGCTTTCATAGTATTCTTTGAGATTTTTTTCAAACATACTTATTACCGCTGAATTGGCTTTCTTGCGCGTAATGAACTGACGTTCATAAAATCTTGCGAGATAATCAAGCAATACCAAAATCTGACTGGATATCACATCTGATGAATGATTGTCAATAGGATATTCCACTTCGCGCTTTATTCTATCAAGACACTCCATAAAGAGAGCCTTTTCCGAGCCGGATAGATGCAGAGCTTCTCGCTCAGAATAATCAAAAAAAGAATATCTGCTTATTTTATCACCGAGTGGTGTGCGGTAAATCAGGTCTGGATGGAACAACACCCCTACGACATCAGGTCTAATTTCATCGTTTTCAGAGTCAATACCAATAATCTGCCCGGGAGAGAAACAAACGACCGTACCATCCTGATAGTCGTATGGCTGAAGACCATATCTCAGTTTACAGGAAATTTCATTTTTGAAGAACACAGCATATACATTATAGTCAATATTAACGTGGTTGACGACATTCTTAGCTTGCTTCAAATCAATGACTGTTGCAAGAGGATTGTAAGTATCAAGTCCATAGAGCTTGTTGTAGGTATCTATGGAGTCAAGTCTTATTATGTTATTTGTATTTCCCATGATGCAAATTTACTCATTTTCCCGTCAATTAATACGGTGATTTGAAATATGGGTACACATTACCCAAATAGAGGTCTGAATTGGCGTATATCTCTTGTTAACTTTGCATTATCCAATTTTGTTGTTAAATCAGAAATAAAATCATAAATTAAAATGAAGAAATTCGTAGCATCAATCATGGCTGTTCTGGCACTATCTCTTACAGCCTGTGCCGGTAACACAGACGGCAGTTCGTCAGATAATGCCAAACCTAATTCCGTCCTTGTGGCATATTTTTCTGCTCAGGGGCATACCAAGGCATTGGCCGAGAAAATTTCTGTAGCAACCGATGGCACTCTATTTGAGATAGAGCCGGTGACCCCCTATACAGAAGCAGATCTCGATGGATGGAATGACAGTGCCCGAGGAACAAGAGAATCGAAAGACCGAACCACTCGGCCCGAGATAAAAAACAAGGTAAACGACTTTGAAAAATACGACACGATATATCTCGGTTTCCCAATATGGTGGTACACCGCACCGACCATCATTAACACATTTCTTGAAGGCTACAACACTGCCGGAAAGACAATAATTCCATTTGCTACCTCAGGCGGGAGCGGCTTCGGCGATACAGAAAAAGACCTGAAAGTATCGGCTCCTGATGCAAAATTCAACCCCGGGAAAGTAATCAACAATGCTACTCAGCAACAAGTGAATGAATGGGTTAAAACCGTAAGCAATTAAATAATATGAGAACTATAAAATATGTCGTCGCCATCATTGCGACATTTACTTCATTTATGGCAACTGCACAAACTACATATAAATATAACAAGCCGGCTGGAGCCGACAATTTCTATCATACCTACTCGGCGAGAGAAAGTCAGGTATCTTTCCTCAACCAGTATAAAATGAAGGTCGCAGGCACTCTTTTTATTCCTAATTCATTGAAAGATGGCGAAAAATATCCGGCAATCATCGTAGGACACCCTATGGGAGCCGTGAAAGAGCAAAGTGCCTTACTGTATGCTCAAAAAATGGCAGAAGCAGGCTTTGTGTCTCTCGCTATAGACTTGCCTTTTTGGGGAGAAAGCGAGGGAGAACCCCGTAATGCCGTAAGCCCCGATATGTATGCAGAGGCATTTAGTGCCGCTGTTGACTATCTCGGCACACGTCCGTTTGTAAACCGTGACGAGATAGGCGTGATTGGTATTTGCGGCAGCGGCAGTTTTGCAATCAGTGCAGCCAAAATCGACCCGCGACTCAAGGCTGTGGCTACGGTTAGCATGTATAACATGGGAAATGCCAATCGTCACGGTCTTAAAAAATCGCTTTCTCTTGACCAACGCAAAGCGATTATAGCAGAGGCTGCAGAACGCAGATACGCTGAATTTGAAGGAGCGACTACGGAGTTGACAGGCGGAACTGCTGATGAATGGAGCGATACTCTTGATCCAGTACAGAAAGAATTCTATGATTTTTATCGCACTCCTCGCGGACAATATACCCCCGAAGGAGCGACACCGAAAACCACAACACATCCTACTCTGACTTCAAACGTGAAATTTATGAATTTCTATCCGTTTGAAGATATCGAGACTATATCTCCACGTCCAATGCTATTTATCACCGGGGCTGATGCCCATTCAAGGGAATTCAGCGAGGATGCCTATGCGCGTGCTGCCGAACCCAAGGAGTTAATCGTAGTACCCGGAGCCGGACACGTAGATTTGTATGACCGCACCGATCTTATTCCTTTTGAAAAACTGATTAGTTTTTTCAAAACAAATCTCGTTGAAAGTCAATCACATTAAAATAACAAGTATTTGACCTATGAAAAACCTCGGTTTATTCATATCCATTATACTGACAGCACTCATGGCAAACGCGCAAAATAAAATAGAAATCATAGCAAACGGCCAGACCATGACCGCCACACTTGCCGACACCGAAGCAGCCAGACAACTGCTTACTCGGCTTGATAACGGCCCTGTTACAATCAGAATGAACGATTACGGCGGCTTTGAAAAAGTGGGGAGCCTCCCTTGGTCGCTCCCTGCATCCAACCGTCAGATTACAACTACAGCCGGAGACATAATGCTCTATCAGGGTGATAACATCGTGATATTTTACGGTTCCAACTCATGGTCGTACACTCCTCTTGGCCGTATTGACGGAGCCGGTGTCTCTGAAATCCGCGATTTCCTGTCGGGAAATTCAATCAATGTGACATTTGCAAAACAAGGGCAATCAGGAATCGATGACATCACTGCCGATACAGACAAAGAGCCTGAGATATACACTTTGCAAGGTCGTAGAATCTCCCTTGCAGGACGGAAAATATCAGACCTGCCAAAAGGTATATATATCATAAACGGAAAGAAACAACTCATAAAATGACCAGATTATGTTAGAAAATTTCATATATGCCAACCCCACTAAGTTATTCTTCGGTGACGAGGCTCAGAAAAATCTCGCAAAAGCTCTCATGCCTTTCGGGAAAAAGGTATTACTCACTTATGGCGGAGGATCTATCAAGCGCAATGGAGTCTATGATGATGTCATCTCCGCGCTCAAATCCGCCGGTAAAGAAGTGGTGGAACTACCCGGCGTAATGCCTAATCCTACGGTAGAAAAATTGAACGAGGGCATTAAGGTTGCGCGTGAGAACAACGTGGATTTCATTCTTGCCGTAGGCGGAGGCTCGACAATCGACTATGCCAAAGCTGTCAGCGTTTCGGCGTGGTATGACGGCGACGCATGGCAGCGATTCTGGGTAAGACAGGAAGACCCGACACCCGGTGAAAGAATAATCCCGGTAGGTGCTGTTCTGACAATGGCCGGCACCGGTTCGGAGATGAACGGAGGCTCGGTAATCACCAACCACGCCGCCAAGATGAAAATCGGCAAAGTATTCGGTGAGGATGTGATGCCGAAGTTTGCAGTGCTCAATCCAAAATATACTTTCAGTCTGCCACAACGCCAGATGGTAGCCGGAATATTCGACACCATGAGCCACATTCTGGAACAGTATTTCTCCGGCGATGACGACAGTACATCCGATTATCTCGCCGAAGGACTTATGCGCTCTGTAATCGCATCGAGCCGCGTAGCTGTTAAAAATCCGGAGGATTATGAAGCCCGCTCCAACCTCATGTGGTCGGCCACATGGGCACTCAACACCCTCATCGGCGAGGGCAAACCACAGGACTGGATGGTACACATGATAGGTCAGGCTATAGGTGCATATACTGATGCCACTCACGGCATGACTCTTTCCGGTGTATCAGTGGCATACTACCGCCACATCATGAGATACGGGCTGAAACGCTTCGTGCGTTTTGCAGAAGTCGTATGGGGCGTTCTTCCTGAAGGAAAGACTGATGAGCAGATTGCTTCCGCGGGTATTGAGGCTCTTGAATCATGGATAAAGGAAATAGGCGCAGCTTCCGATATATCATCGCTCGGTGTCACACCTGATATGATCGACGGAATTGCTGATTCCACCATCATTCTCACAGGCGGCTATAAGACGCTTGACCATGCCGAGATTGTTGACATACTTCGTAATAGCCTCTGACTATGAAAAAGGTACTTATAATATCAACATCTTTGCGAAGTGTCAGCAATTCGCATGCACTTGCAGAGGCTTTTGCCAGAGGAGCGCATGAAGGTGGTAACGATGTGGAAATCGTCACATTGCACCATAAGGAAATAAAATACTGCATCGGCTGTCTCTCGTGTGTCAAGACCGGAAAATGTGTAATTGCTGACGATGCGCCTGCAATAATATCCAAAATGCACGATTCCGATATTCTGGTTTTTGCCACTCCTATCTATTATTATGAAATGTGTGGTCAGATGAAAACCTTGCTTGACCGTGCCAATCCACTTTATGGAGGAGATTACCGTTTTACTGATGTGTATCTTCTGACCAGCGCGGCCGAAGAAGAGGACTCCGTGCCAAAGAGAGCAGTCTCTGGTCTTGAAGGATGGATAGAATGTTTCGACCGTGCGTCGCTTGCCGGGACTGTATTCGCAGGTGGAGTAACTTCTCCGGGAGAAATAAGTGGACATCCGAGTCTTGACAAAGCCCTTGAGATGGGACGAAATGTGTAGTAAAAAATAATAAGATTATGAAATTACCGGCAATTGCATTAGGAACATGGTCGTGGGGCTCAGGAGCAGCCGGAGGCGACCAAGTATTTGGCAACCATACTGATGCCGAAAGTCTGAAATCGGTTTTTGACGCGGCCTACAGCGATGGACTCACGATGTGGGACACCGCCACTGTCTATGGCATGGGCTCGTCGGAAGATATTCTTGGCGGATTCATCAGTAACTATCCGCGCGACAAGTTTATAATTTCCACGAAGTTCACACCTCAGATTGCGCCAGACACAGCCAACCCCGTCATGACGATGGCCGAAGAGAGCTGCAAACGTCTTCATACCGATTATATCGACATCTACTGGATTCACAATCCCGCCGACGTGGAACGCTGGACACCCGGCTTGATTCCTCTGCTGAAATCGGGTATAGTGAAACGTGTGGGCGTCTCTAACCACAATCTCGAACAGATAAAACGTGCCGACGAGATACTCAGAAGTGCCGGTTACAGGGTCTCAGCTGTACAAAATCATTTCAGCCTTCTCTACCGCTCTTCGGAGAAAGCCGGAATACTCGACTACTGCAAGGCCAACGACATCGACTTTTTCGCATATATGTGTCTCGAACAGGGAGCCCTGACAGGTAAATTCGGCACCGCCAACCCGATGCCGGAAGGGAGTCAACGCGCTGCTACCTATAATCCTATCTTGCCGAAACTTGACAACCTCATCGCCGCCATGAAAAAGATTGGTGACGCCAAGGGCGCATCGGTCTCGCAGATAGGCATAGCATACGCCATCAACAAAGGTTCTTACCCGATTATAGGTGTGACCAAACCGCGCCATGTGGAGGAAGCCTCCGCCGCCGCAAAAATTCAGTTGAGCGATGCGGAGATAGCAACACTTGAAACCCTCGCCGCCGAGACCGGTGTTGATACCAAAGGCTCGTGGGAGAATCACATGGCATAATCACTCAAAATCGAAGAATAACTATGACTAATAAAATTAACTTAGGTTCTAAACTTGCCCTTTACCCGACTCCGGTTACTGTTGTCGGAGCTGACGTAAATGGGAAGGTCAATTGGCTGCTTATATCCCATATTGGCATAGTCAGCCACGACCGTGTTCTTGTGAGCATGGCAAAAGCACACTATACAACTCCTGCACTTGGCTTAGGGAAAAAGATATCACTTAATCTTGTAAGCCCAGAGATGCTTGAAAAAGTGGACTATGTGGGAAGTGTGGATGGCGATAAGGAAGATAAGTCGCAAGTGTTTGAATTTCATCGCGGTGATGCAGGTACACCTGTAATCGATGAGGCACCGCTGACAATGGAATTGGAAATCGTGGACATTTATGAATGTAACGGTTTCGATAACTTTATCTGTTCGATTGCCAACACATATGTCAACGAAGACAACCTCGATGATAACGGTAAGATTGACTACGATAAGATGCACACTGTCTTGTTTGAGTTCCCGACCTATTCATATATCCTGTCTGGTAATGTCATAGGTAAATGCCGCAAAATGCACGATAACTGGCAAAAATAAATTTATAGAGCCTAAATCACTCCGAATAATTCTATAAAGTCAGGATACTGAGTTAAGGCAGAGTGCCTGATGTTTTATTATCTGCCCTTTACTAAAGTATTGGTATGGGGCAGATTTTTTATGCCTATATAAAAGAACCAATATTATTCACAAAATGAACAAGGTATTAATTGTAGATGCCTCCGAATCAGACCGTCGGCTCATGGCGGGCTTGCTTGTCAAGTCCGGCTATGAGCCGATTGCCGTCGAGACAATGGAGGCAGCAAAGGACGAGGTGGCAAAACTGCCACCCGGCGCAGTGATTGTCGCGGACGCTTCACTCCGTGACAGCTCTGCAAAAGAGTTAATCAACTGGCAGAAGGCTGAGGGATTCACTTTCCCTGTCATCGCCATAGTGAACAACCTGAACGGGCCAGACCTTCTTGAAGTGATGAAAGGCGGCGGAGCGGTAGATGTGGTGCAGCGGGCCGGTATTGACAAGCAGCTCGTTGAGACGGTAGGCAAATACGCCAAACCGGAGAATATCGTAATCCAGCTTGACAACGCCCTGATTCCTCGGAGAAGCAACAGCTTCCGTGAAATCGGGAAGGCAATTGGACGAGTCGCGACCACGAACGCCAACTGTATCATATTTGGCGAAAGCGGTATGGGGAAGGAACAGATTGCACGACAGATCTATCTCCAAAGTTCGCGTACACAGAAGCCGTTGAAGATTCTCGAAGCCGGAGGCGCGCCGCTTGTCGGCAAACATGATCCGGAATCAGACCGCAGCGAAATCTATAACCGCATCGAGGGCTACTTTCAGGAAGTGAAAGGCGGCACACTGATAATCAAGAATATCCAGTTGCTGACATTCGAGACCCAATCAGTGCTGTTGCACATTCTTGAACAGGAACACCCCGATGTGAGAATCATCAGTACTGCAAACGGAAATCTGTTGAAGATGGTAGCCGACGGCAGCTTTCGCGACAATCTTTTCTATATGCTCCGCCAGAGGAGCATTACTGTACCATCTCTCCGAGAATCTACGGAAGATATAGCTGATATTGCAGACTATCTTCTTCAGAGATACGCACAGAAGAAACAGCGACCGAAACAGCATCTTGACGCGTCTGCGATAAAGGCGTTGAAACTGCACCCGTGGCCCGGCAACGTCCGAGAACTGAAAGACACTGTTCTTTTCGCCGCCTTCCACGCGAAAGAGGATACCATTACCACAGAGGACATCAGATTTGATGACGCCACACCCGATACAGCGGAGGATTTGACCCATCGCAATCCCAAGTACGAGCGAGACAATATAATCCGTGCATTCAAAAGAGCCGGCACATGGCGAGGCGCGGCAACGCTGCTTGGAATATCCGAAAGGGCTTTGTTTGAGCAACGTAAGAAACACCATATCAATCCTGACGGAGAAATCGAGTCTTGACAACCTCGAAAAAAATGCGTAACTTTGCAACGCAAATAGCAAAGACTGCGATTGTAGAGACAATCGTATCAACAATATAGGATAACATAAGTTATCGCAAGAGTTCTCTTGTAAATCCGGAAGATTATCAAAACCGAGCTTGAGCGTGACACTTATGCTATGCTTATCGCATAGCGTATGGTCACATCATTCGGTAAAGGCTTATTCCGGAGCCAACAAGAGAAGAAGTGTGTTCCGTACGCTATTTTTTTACCCTTATCTGAACCTGACACCATAACATAAAGTCGGCATAAATCGGCAAGCTGTCAGAATTGTTCTTCTGCCATAAAGATTTAACTTTCAAAATACTTTGCCGACATAAAATTCAATAGCACAGTCTATTGCTGATATTAACCATCGTTAAACAACCCTTTTCATAATCCCTTCGGTTATAATTGCAAACGAGGCGCAATCCTCGATAAGTCTAACGTAAAAACATATAACCGCATGGAGATTACAACTCCCCCAAACGCATCAGGCTTCAACAGGAAGCCCAAATCAAAGAGCGGCAAACCAGACCGCAGCCGCAAGACCCGCAACCGCAGACCCGGCAACAATCCTATGGATGATCTGCCCGCGGATGCCAACGCTTGGCTGTTCGGATCAATGTTCCTCATGGCAGCCGCCAGACTTCTCGCACCTTTCTTTTCATACAGACAGGCGAAAAACACGGCACCGTCCGCCACACCCGAATAAGCGTATGGCGCAGACTACCGACAAGGACGCGGATTTCAAGACCGCCGCGCAAGCCTATGTCTCACTCGTAGAGCAGCGTGCCAGAAGCCCCTGCCTTTATCCCACGAGAGACAGACCGCGACTGACCTTCCACGGAGAGCCTGTAATCCTTCTCGACGACATCATAACCGGGCTTGACATCAGCGAGAAGACAATAAGGCGATACCGCGACGCAGGAAAAATCAAGGTCTATGAGAGCATAGAGGGAAACATCAAGTTCGTCCTTCAATGCGACCTCGACGAGTTTCTCGAAAAGTGCTTCATCAGTTCGTCCCATCCAGACTACAGGACTGTGAAGTGCAGAACCAACTCCGGCGGAAACGCCAAAACAACCACCACTAAATCATAATTCATTATGGACCAGACTCCCGATCAGCAGGAAGTGCTGATGGCCCGCGACAACACAAGCGGGAAAGTCGGGGCGGTCGTAGGGCAGAATCCCGACGGCACCCCCAAGATGGCGGACGTAAAGTCAACGCCTCTCAGTGAACTCATCAAGTTCAACAAAGGGCAGAACCCCCTCGAAGCGTTCATGTCGAATTTTCTCCGGCAGGCCAAGAACCCGACGATGTTCAGCTTTTTCAGACTGCCAGCCGACAGGTATGAAATGGTCGCGCCCGCAATGGCGGACATTATTCAGGAAGCGGAGAAAAACGCAGAGATGCTCAGACCCTATGCGGTGGAAACGGACGTCCCCGACCGGACAGTAAATCCTGAGCAACAGACAGTTCCGGAGCCTCCGGCTCAGCAGGAACAACAGGCAGTCGAGACACCCCAGCCGCCACAACAGGCACAGCCCCCGGAGCCTGAACAATCAGTGCAGGCACAACAGCCCCAACAGCCTGAACAGACAGCCGCGGCACCTGTCAGGAATGCCCCCATAAACGCGGACAGCATAGACTGGGACAAGATACAGAAGCAATGGGGCATCACGCGCGAAGACCTTGAAAAATCAGGCGCGCTCGACCAGATGGTCTATAACCACAAATCGCCGCAGCTTTTCACTGTGACGCCACAATTCGGCGACGAGAAGTTCTCGATTCAGGCAAAGCTCTCTTTCCGCACCAACCCCGATGGCTCATATTCACTCGTGCCACATTTCGTCCGCAACGAGCCGCAGCTCGACAAGGAATACAAGGGCTATACATTCACAGGCGAGGACAAGGCCGAACTGCGCAAGACCGGCAACCTCGGCAGGGCGGTGGAACTTGCCGACCCCAAGACCGGGGAAATCAAGAGATGCCTCGTGAGCATAGACAGGCTCACCAATGAAATCGAGTCAATGCCGATAGACAACATCTATATCCGGCGCAAAGTGGCGAACATAGAACTCGACATGCAGGCAGTAGGCATACTGAAGAACGGCGGCACCATACGGGCGCAGAGCATCGAACTGCCCAACGGCGCGAAATTTGTTGCCGACCTGCAATACAACGTATCCAAACGTGATGTCGCTTTCGTCAACTCCGATCTCTACCGCCAGTTGCAGGAGCAGAGCGTGAAGCCTCAACAGCAACAGCAGACGCAACAGAAGCCGGAAGAACGCTGGCACAATGCCGACGGCACTGTCAAACGCCTTGCCCACTGGTGTAAGATAGAGCTGAGCGAACAGCAGCAGAACGACTATCTCGCCGGTAAGAAAGTCCTCGTGGGCGAAGCCAAAGACCTGTTCGGCAACAACTGCACCGTCTATTTCCAGTATGACCCTGAAAAACGTGCGCCGATCACCACCCGCGTATATCCTGACCGCGACAAGGTGGTGGGTATCGCCGAGGAAAGCAAGACCCAGATGGCTGTCAACAATGACGGTGCCACAAACGAGGCTACCAAGAACGTGAAAGAGCCCCTCCAGCGCGGACAGACCGCGCCAAAGGACGAAAACCAGCAAAGGCAGCAGAAGCCCAAAGGTCCCAGACCCTGAAAGCCTCTCACCATCCGTCCACAATCGACAAACTGTGATTCAACCGATATGATTGCCGGGTTATGACTGTAATCCCGACCACTGAATCCACGTCACGTCCGTAAATATCCCCTCCGGCAACCGTATCACCCAGACAAGTTATCCCCAAGGCACGGGGATAAGGGCAACCCAATCCCCGTGCCTTCAATAAATTCACCCTAAACCCACATTAAATTATGATCCTTATTATCTGCGAGAGCATTCTCGCCACCAAGACTGTCGCCATAGCACTTGGCGCAAACAACGAGACAAGCGAGGGCATCTATACCTCCGGAACATTGACAGTTGCCGCAGTGCCGCCCCGTTTCATCCGCCACACGCCCCTCGGCGAGATGGCTGACGGAAAGAGTCCGTTCATCCCGGAGAAGTTCAGGATGTCCGTCACCGACAAGGGACTGGAACGCGAGCTGAAGCCCCTGTTCCGCGAGGCATCCGAAGTGGTGTTCGCCTCCGACGGCGGAGCCGACGCACAGGCGCGCTTCTTCAACATCTGCCGCCACTTCCGCGTGGGCTGTCCCCGAAGCCGTATGTGGATGACCCGGCTCAGCTACGGCGCAATCCGCGGGGCATTCCATTTCCGTGAGTCGGGCCGTCACCTCCACCGCCTCGCCCAGACCGGACTCGTGTCAAAAGGTATGGATATGCTGTTCGGCTACAATATCAACCAGACCTTACTGCACATGGGGCTTCCCGCCTGCAACCTCACCCGTCAGGAGGCTGTCGCGCTCTTATATCTCGGAGAACTCTCCGATCATATAGACTATGTGCAACAGCAGGCACATCCCGCATATTCAATCCTCGTCAACGCAAACAGCGGCACGGTGTTCGAGTCCGCGGAGTCATGGGACGATGAGGCGGATGCCGGAACCGCGCTCGAATCCGTACCCACAGGCGAAACCGTACCCGCCACCCTGACCATAGAGGAGACCGATAGGTTCAACCTGCGTTTCCACACACTCCTGACACTCCAGATGGACGCCTTCAACAATCTCGGCTTCATGCCCGGCAAGACCCTGAAAGTTGCGCAGAAACTTTATGACAGGGGGCTTATATCGTCGCCTCTGACCGACTGCCCGCACCTTCCCGAAAAACTGCGGGGCCACATCATGACGGTGTTCCACGATGCCGGAGGCTACCTGTGGGGAGACAACGGGGCGACAATCGACAGCCACGCCATAATAACCCTGCGCGCCGCCGAGGAAGTGCTAAGCGGGAGCGAGCTGCAACTCTACCGTCTTATCTTCAACCGTATGAGGGCTGTCATGGAGCAGAAACCCGTCCGCAAGTATGCCACACTGGAGTTCTCCGTCGGTGACAACCGTTTCAGCCGCCGCTGGGAAATAACCGGTGACGCCTATGACGTGACCGAGACAGGCTCTTTCCAGACTCAGGTCGAGATTGCCGATGCAGGGGTGTATCCCTTCGACCGTCCTGTGGAGTCAAGAGCGTTTGCCGATGTCATCGGCAATCTCACGACAGTGGCAGACTGTGTCGATGAGTTAATGCACACCGGTGTGCCATACACGAAGGAGACAAACGACTACGGCAGCGCGATGGGAAGCCTTGTGAACAAGGGACTCGCCATGCTTGACGGCGACGGGATATACCTCACCCCTGAAGGTCAGGCAATATTCGATGAGTTTTTCGGACACGAGATTGCCGAGGTGATACTGACATGGCAGTTCGAGGCAAACGACCTCTACGGAGGCGACCAGACCGGACGCAGTGTCATCGAAGGCTTCTCCGGCGCGCTACTTGACCTGATCGGCGAACTTGACCCCGATTGTGGGGAATAATACGCTGTCTCCGGCATTTCCATCCAAAATAATCGGCACTACATAGCTGAAAATCGGATAGAAATCGCTAACTTTGCCACTGAATCGCAGTCATAATTTATTTTGATTGTGGATTTAGTGGTGAGGCAGCGGGAGGGATACCCGCTGCCTTTTTTACATCCATATCCACCCACCGCTAAATCCCACAAATAATTATGGAAATTGTAGCAATCGACAAGGAGGTCCTTGACGCGATGTTCGAGCGCATGGCCTACCTTCATAATATGCTTCACACGCTCTTTGAGAGAGTCCGCGACAAAAATCCCGACGACTGGCTTTCGCTTGAAGAAACCTGCCGCTTGCTGAACATCTCGGAGCGGAAAGTCCGAAACCTTCAGTCAGGCGGCAGAATCGGCTTCGTAAGATGCGGTAAGAAATGTAAGTACAGTGCGCATGATGTGTCAGCCATTATAGCGAAAGGAGGTGCCGACATTGAGTGACAGAATATACACAGGGGCAGACGAGTCTGTAAGACTGTTCTTCTCTCAGTGCAGGCATTCCCTTGAAATGGCGGAGCGGTTGGTGAAGGAATACCGGCCGTCGCTTATGGGCAGGCGGTTCATCACGGACGCACAGCTTTCAGAGAGGCTGGGCATATCCCGAAGGACGCTTCAGGACTACCGCGACAAAGGGAAGATTCCGTTCTACCGTCTTGACGGCAAGATACTTTATGACGAGGATGACATTGAAAAATTCCTATCCGGGACATACCGGCCGAAATTCGATTAATAGACACCAACATCCGGCAATGCAAAAGACGGCAGCAGGGCAGAAATCCTGTTGCCGTCTTTTACTGTATATGTCGTTCTCAGCCGAGTCGCACCCCGTTGAACTTGGTGCGCATGACCTCCATATCCTCCGATATTGTATTGTCCAAAAGTCTGGCGTATATCTGCGTCGTCTTTATATCGCTGTGACCGAGCATCTTTGAGATTGTCTCAAGCGGCACATGGTTGTTGAGCGACATGGTCGCGAACGTATGGCGCGCGATGTGTGACGTGAGATGTTTGGAGATTTTCGCAAGGTCGGCAATCTCCTTGAGATACGCATTTACCTTCTGGTTGGACATCACGGGAAGCACCACACCGGTTGTCAGCACGACAGGGTGGCCGCTGTATTTGCGCATGATTGTCTGCGGCACGTCAAGGAGCGGTATTACGCTCAGCTCCTCGGTCTTCTCACGGTTCTTCCTTATCCACATATTGCCGTTGGCGTCAGCCGATATGTCTGAACGTTTCAGCGTTTTGACATCAATGAACGCCAGCCCTGTGAAGCAGCAGAACACGAAAGTGTCCCTGACACATTCAAGTCTTGGAAAAGCCTTCAGGTCGAGAGCCATTATGCTTTTCAGCTCCGGCTCAGTGAGGAAGCCGCGGTCCGCCTTAGTACGCTTGAAACGCTTTCCAAGAAACGGGTCGTCGCTTATCCACTTGTTGGCGATGGCATACTGGATCACATTCTTCAGGTAGCGCAGATACCGAACAGCGGTATTGTTGGCGCACTCCTTGCTTACTCGCAGGAAATGCTCGAAATCCTGCACGAAACCGGCTGTCACATCCTTTATGGCTATATCCCTGTCGCCTCCGTGAGTGAGGGCGATGAACTCCTCCAGATAGGTGACACAACGCTCCCAGCGGCTGAAAGTGGCGTAGCCGATGTCACCGCGCTCATATTCCTCCCTGCGCTTCACGTTTGTCTCACGGAACACGTCGCAGAGCATCTTAGGCTTTTCCACCATACCGAAATAATGGTTCTTCATTATCTGCGGATTGATGTAACGGCCCTCGTTGAGCAGGCGGTTGTGTATCTCATAGAAACGGGAGCGCACCATTTCAAGATACTTGTTAAGCTCTAAGTCGCGGCGGGAGCGTCCCGCACTTTTCTGGGCGCGCTGGTCCCAGTTGGACGGATGTACCTTCCTGCCGATTGTAAACTCGGTCTTCTGACCTTCGGTTGTGATTCTCGCATAGATGGGGTACTCCCCGTTGCTTTCCGAACGCGGCTTCCTCGGAAAGAAAGTCAGCGTAAAAAATGAATCCTTCATACTGTTGTGGGTTTAATGGTTATATAAATATAATCATTTTCTGCCGGATATGCAACAGGCAAAGAACAGTATGAATATACGATGCGTGACAGTAAGCGTCCGGCGTACTGCGTGAGTCAAAAATATCCCTGCAACTCACGGAAAAGCACAGAGGAAACATCCTCAAATGTTAAATCCGCCCTGAAAAACACCCGTTGCACGCTCATTCCTTAAATGATGTTAATTTACGGGCTTTGTGCTTTGAAAAGTGGGGCCGGAGGGTGGAGCCATGAACCCTGAGCCTCCCGTATCTGGACTGCATATCGCAGTAAAATACTGAACGGCAGGCGACTCACTCTCCGGTTCCTGCAATCGTGAGTCATTTGCCTCACGATGCGTGTGACTCACGCAAAACTCACGCTCATGTGCCGAACTCCGCTGTATTATGCCGGATAGGGCAAAAAGAAAAACGCTGGAAATCAAGTGATTTTCAGCGTTTTGCGGTGGAAGTCCGTACTTCCTTGTGATCCGCCTGGGGCTCGAACCCAGGACCCCAACATTAAAAGTGTTGTGCTCTACCAGCTGAGCTAGCGAATCTCCGTTGGTGCTTCTTGTGAAAAGCGATGCAAAGGTAGCTCTAAATTTTATATTGTGCAAATTTATGCGAAAGTTTTTTCGCTCTTTTATTCGTCTATGCTGTAATTGAGGAAATCATTCATGGGCTTGAGCAGCTCAAAAAGGCGTGCGGAACGCTCCGGCCATGCCGGGTCCAAGAAAAACTCCTTGTCGCAGAAATGCGCTTTGCCATAATCCTTTAAGCGCAGCAAGGGGGCCTGTGGATGATCCTTTGGCCAACCTTTGGGTATGGTTTTCAATTGCTCCCCGACCCATCCTGGAAACTCTTTTTCCAACTCAGGATTATGAATAATCTCCTCAAACTCCTCAATGTTATCCACAATAGCGTGGCGCAGTTTTTTGAGCATCGGAGCGTCAGGGCAATACAATCCGCCGTAAAGGCCTGATCCATTAGGACGGATACCGGTTTCGATATAGTAACCGGCATGAAAGTCATTTTTGCCTCCGGGCGCAAACGCGGCAGAGAAATTAAGCTTCAACGGTGTTTTGTCAGGCGAAAAACGGGTGTCTCGGTAAATGCGATAGGCACACTGTTTGGCCTCAAGATGCGCAAGAGCCGGTTCCCACTGCGCCATGGCAGCTATCATGCGGTCAACATCGGCCAGCCATGCTTGGCGCAACTCCTGATACTGACTCTTGTGGGCCGCAAACCAAGGGCGATTGTTGTTGGCCCTCAATTGCTCAAAAAAGTCATATAGCTCACTTATATAATATTGCGGCATACGGCAACTCAGGATTTAATATCTTCCCATTCGGCATCCTCAACCTGCTCCTCCACCTGAAATGTGGTGGACGAGGCATGCACATATTCTGAAGATGCTCCTTTTATCTCCTCAAACTCCACATATTCCCCGTCTTGGGCGGTAAACACCTTGTTTTGAGAACGTGGACGCGAATTTTCATGCCCGGAGGTGCGCCGGGTGCGTTTCTTACCGGACTCCTGAGGCATTTCGCCATAAAACAGCATGCGATAGACTCTGCGCATCCTGCGATAGGCACGAAATAGCCACACGCCGATAAATATCAGAAGTATAACAAGTAAAAAAGATCCAAACGACATAGTAACAGTAACGGAATGTAGAAAGTGTGTTCAACGAATTTTAAACGCCCCAAATGCGCTCTTATTGCGCAGCTTTGGGCGAAAACATCCTGTCTGCAAGCGAAAGCAGCAGATAGAACATGATGGTCCACGCCAATCCGGGGATACCACCCACACCGACAAACAGCACTGCCGCGATAATAATCAGATAGCGGCGATAGTTGTCGGCCAAATTGAAGTTCTTGAACTTAAGCGAGAACATGGGCAGATTGCACACCATCAGCAGCGACATGCCCACCACCATCACAGCCATTACCAGATCGCCGGGATAAGCCGTATCGATAAGCCACGCCAGCATACCCACCCAAAATATGGCATTGGCCGGAATGGGCAATCCGATAAAGGAAGTGGTTTGACGCGTATCAATATTGAATTTGGCCAGTCTCAGGGCACCCATCGCCACCATAAACAGCGATATGAACGACCACGCCGATATGCCCGGATGAAAATAGTTCATATAATTAAACACCAGCATGGCGGGCGCAAGGCCAAAGCTCACGAGGTCGGACAGCGAGTCAAGCTCTTTGCCCATATCGGAGTAAGCGTGAAGCAGACGGGCCATTGCACCGTCAAGAAAATCAAACACTGCCGCCGCCCCGATAAACAGGAATGCCCACTCATAGCCGAGCATGCCTCCAACGGTATGATACAGATTGAAAGCCATGGCACACGCCATGGTGCCCGACAAAAGGTTGAGGCAAGTTATCGTATTGGGAATATATGCTTTAATGGTGCGCAACATCAGTTATATTTTTTGAAACAAATCAAGTGGAAGCACCAATGGGCTTGAGACGCGCCACTTCGGTTATGCCTCCCACGGTCTTTTGGCCTATTTCCACAAGAATCTCTGCATCAAGAGGCAGAAAAATATCCACTCTTGAACCGAATTTGATAAATCCCATGTGGTCGGCAATAGACGCCTCCACACCCGGATAGGCATAGGTCACAATGCGCCGTGCTATGGCGCCCGCTATCTGGCGGGCAAGAATCTGATGACCACTTTCGGTGCGGATGAGTATGCTCGCGCGCTCGTTCTCGGTACTGCTCTTGGGAAGATAGGCCGACAGGAAACGACCGTTGTGATGCCGCACGGCCTCTACCGTGCCGTTGACCGGAAACCAGTTGGCATGCACATTGAACACTGTCATGAACACCGACAGCTGAATAGCCCTGCGATGAAGAAACTCCCCCTCATACACTTCCTCAAGTGCCACTACCGTGCCGTCAACCGACGACACCACCACATTTTCCTCATTTCCGGTGAAATTGCGGCGCGGCGAACGGAAGAAATTGAGCACGAGCAGAAACACCACTGCCGAAATGGAAGTAAACACAATAGGAATGGCCAGCGGACGAATGAACATCCACGACGGTACATTGATTATGGCAAGCATAAGAAGCAAGATAATCAATATATTAGTGCCTTCTCTATGTATTTTTACTCTCATATCAGGTGGCAAAAAGCCTCATTGTCTGGCAAAGATAACCATTTTCCGGCTTACTTGTCACATTATGGAGCATAAAAATGGCTCATCGGAGCGTTTTTTGTGCAAAAGTTCTATTCCACAGGCAATATCCTGACATTGTTGCCGGCATTCACGCGATACCGGGCCGAAGTGGCCGTGTCGATATTCTGCACCGTAAAGACGCAATCCTCTATATTCACGTTGCTGAACGGCGACGCATCAAAAGCCGTTCTGATAGCCTCGTCAATAGTATTGAAGCCGGAGCCGTGAAATATGTAGGTTTCAGAGCCGAGCGACACTACTACCTTGACTCTGTCGGTGGGATGAAGACGATTTTGTGACATAATTCTATTGTTTTGCTTTTACAACTCAACAATTCTGAAGCAGTAAAGTTGCACCGATTTGTGTGTTTCCCCGCGAATCTCTATCTTTGAGCCATGAACAGACATTCCCGGCTTGAGTCACTTGACATTCTGCGGGGCCTTGACCTCTTTCTGCTGGTGGGGCTTCAGCCCGTGCTCATATCCGTTGGCCGGCATTTTGACCACCCGGCATGGCAATGCCTGATGTACCAGCTTGACCACGAAGTATGGACCGGGGTCCGCTTCTGGGACATAGTGATGCCGCTGTTCCTTTTCATGACCGGGGCCGCAATGCCGTTTTCTTTTTCCAAATATCTGCGCGGCGATGTGCCCCTGCGCCATGCTTGGCTCCATGTAGCCAAACGGGTCATAGTGCTCTGGATACTTGGCATGGTGGTACAGGGCAACCTCCTCAGCTTCCGGCCCGCCGAATGGCTTTGGTACACCAACACCCTGCAGGCCATAGCCGCCGGCTACCTCCTTGCAAGCATTCTGATGCTCTGCTTCAATCTCCGCATGCAGCTTTGGCTCACTCTCGGCCTGCTCCTGTGCTACTCCATACCCATGAGCGCCATAGGCGACTGGACCGTGGAACACAACTTCGCGGCACGCATTGACGCAATGGTCCTCGGCACCATGCGCGGCGACATCACCTACACATGGATATGGAGCAGCCTCACCTTCGGAGTCACCGTAATGCTCGGCACTTTTGCCTCGCGAATCATACGCCGCTACTCCACCCGCGCCACCGTCAGGCTGGCGGCCGCAGGGTGCGCATTTATAGCCGTGGCAATGCTATGGAGCCTTGAAACCCCGATAATCAAACGTATATGGAGCGGAAGCATGACACTGCTGTCGGGCGGAATATGCTTTTTGCTTATGGCTATCATGCATTGGTGGGTAGATGTGAAGCATCACACCACAGGCCTGCTGTGGCTCAAAATCTATGGCATGAACTCCATAACAGCCTACATTCTTGGGGAAGTTGTAAATTTCAGGAGCATAGCCGCCTCCGTATCTTGGGGACTTGAGCCTATTTTAGGACAATGGTGGGACACGTGGCTAACCACCGCCAACTATCTCATCGTGTTTCTGATACTTCTGGCGATGTATCGCACCAAAACATTTATCAAGATTTAGAGCCGGTTCCAAATATTTCTTTGAACGCCTTGTCCGTAGCCCCGAGGTTGCGCTCGATATATTCCCCGGCTTTGGCTCCGGCTGACATCCGTTTGCCGCCATCCTCAAGCATCATATCCAGAAGCGCTTCAAGCTCGGCGCGGTTGGTGAACGTGAAGCCTCCACCGCAGGCTATCAGGTCGGTAGCCTCCTTGAACTTCTTGTGTTTGGGACCAAAAAGCACCGGCATGGCATACACCGCAGCCTCGTTCACATTGTGTATCCCTTCGCCGAAACCGCCGCCCACGTATGCCACCTGACCATAGCGGTACAGGCTTGAAAGTTTTCCGAAGCAGTTCACCACCAGTACCTGTGCATCCTTGCATGCGTCAGCATCGGCATCAAGTTCACTGAGCATCACGCCCTTACCGGCACCCGTATGACGCAAAGCCTCAAGGCGCCCCTCATCAAACTCATGCGGCGCAATAATGGCTTTCACTTCGGGATGCGCCTTAAGCCACGGAGCATACAGTTCCTCATCCTGCGGCCATGAACTGCCGAAAACAATGGTCAGCGGTGCGCCGGCAGTAAATTTCTCCACAGCCGGCATCTCCACTGTGGTATTGAGAATATCAGTCACGCGGTCAAAGCGAGTGTCACCGGCCACAATCACATTATTGCGCACCCCGATTGACGACAGCAACTGCGCGCTGCGCGAATCTTGCACAAATATGGTTCTGTAGCATGCGAGCATCTGCCTGAACATGCCTCCCCACCACTTGAAAAACGGCTGTGTGGGACGGAATATGGCCGATATGATGTACGTGGGGATGTTGCGGCGCTTAAGTTCCTTGAGATAATTGCCCCAGAACTCGTATTTCACAAACACCGCCATGGCCGGATTCACAGTCTCAATAAACTTTTTGGCACGGCGCGGAGTGTCAAACGGCAGATAGCACACCACATCGGCTCTGGCATAATTGCGCCTCACCTCGTAGCCCGACGGTGAAAAGAATGTAAGCACCACCCCATATTCGGGCTTTTCTCGGCGCAAACGCTCTATAAACGGCCTCCCCTGCTCAAACTCGCCCAACGATGCCGCATGCACCCACACATATTTTTTCCCGGGCTGCAACGCTTGGCGCAAACGATCCATAGTCTGTTTCTGCCCTTTTATCATGCGGTTGGCCTTGGCATTGCGAAGTGCAAATACCTTGGCTCCGAGAGCATAAGCACGGATACCGGTGTTATAAAGCAAATTCATGCTGGCGGATTTCTGTCAATATTTAGGCTTCCGAGGGTTTAATACGCTCTATGGCAAGCTGTATGCGGCGCACGGTTTCATCCACGCCCATCAGCTCAGTTATGTCAAACATGTGCGGGCCCTTGCACTCTCCCACCACTGCCAGACGAAATGCATTCATTACATTGCCGAGATGATAGCCTTTCTGCTCTATCCAGCCAAGCACCACCGGCTCGGCTGCCGCGCTTGAGAAATCATCCAGCCCTTTGAGCACCTCAATAAGTTCGCCCATGATGCGCGGGGTATCCTCGCTCCAGCGCTTGCGCACACTCTTGGCCTCGTACTCCTCAGGCTCCACAAAAAAGAATTTTGCATGTGTCCACAAATCGCGCACAAAGCTGATGCGGCTCTTAACCAGATCAACCGCGCGGGCAATATATTCATCGCTGAAAGCGGTGGTGTCAACGCCATTCTGTGCCAGCACAGGCTTGAACATCTGAGCCAGCTCCATAGCCGACTTCTCCTGAAGATACTTATGATTGAACCACTTGCCTTTTTCAAAATCAAATTTTGCACCCGATTTGCTGCAATGCTCGAAACTGAAACGGCTTATCAGCTCATCCATATTCATTATTTCTGTGTCATCGCCGGGATTCCAGCCAAGCAACGCAAGGAAATTGATCACCGCCTCGGGCAAATAACCGTTCTCGCGGTATCCTGCGGAAACATCGCCGCTCTTGGGGTCGTGCCATTCAAGCGGGAACACCGGGAATCCCAGACGGTCGCCGTCGCGCTTCGACAGCTTGCCTTTGCCGTCAGGCTTGAGAAGCAACGGAAGATGCACAAACTCCGGCATCGTATCGCTCCACCCGAAAGCCTCATACAGCAGCACATGCAGCGGAGCGCTCGGCAGCCACTCCTCACCGCGTATCACATGGCTCACAAGCATCAGATGGTCGTCCACGATATTGGCAAGGTGATAGGTGGGCAGGTCATCGGCACTCTTGTACAGCACCTTGTCATCCAGCACCGACGAGTTGATGGTAACCTTGCCGCGAATCAGGTCGTTCACCTCCACATCGCGGCCCGGCTCAATCTTGAATCGCACCACATAAGGTGTGCCTTCGGCTATAAGCCTTGCCGTTTCCTCATCACCGAGAGTGAGCGAATTGCGCATTTTCCCACGGGTAGATGCATCGTATTGAAAATTGGGCGTGGCAGCGCGCGCAGCTTCCAGCTCGGCAGGAGTGTCAAACGCCACATAAGCCTTGCCGTTGTCAAGCAGCATCTTCACATGCTCGCGATAGATGTCGCGGCGCTCGCTCTGCTTGTAGGGCCCGTAGGCGCCACCCTCTCTCACGCCCTCGTCAATCTTTATCCCCAGCCATGCAAGAGCCTCATTGATATAATCTTCGGCTCCCGGCACAAAACGCTGCGAATCAGTATCCTCAATACGGAGTATCATGTCGCCTCCGTTGCGGCGTGCAAACAAATAATTGTACAGTGCGGTTCTTACGCCGCCTATATGAAGAGGCCCTGTGGGTGAGGGCGCAAATCTTACTCTGACTTTACGGTCCATGGTGTGCATAAATTTTCGCCGCAAAGTTAAAAAATAAAAATCACATTACCAATACCGAAACGATATGGTCTCTCTTAGATAGATAGAGCCGGGATAGAGCCGGGATAGAGCCGGCTCAACAATATCTGTTAACGGCAAGGCGGTCAATCGTCGCGCAGATTTGTTCGCGCAGTGAGGGAGCAATGTGGCTCCATTGTGACCGAAACAAGCGGGCAAAGATGCACGGCGAGTGGCCGAGGCGATGGTAATTTTCGTTCCGCGAAGACTTGATGGAAGATATTAGAGTCAGATGTATCTGAGCATGAATAGAATACAGGCGAAATATGCCATCGCTCTTGCTGTAAAGAGGCAGCGTTATCACCTCAAGCTATGCGACCTTGCCGTTAACAGATATTGTCGAGCCGGCTCTTAACCTATATGTGCAGAAGGGTGCGCAGCTGCGAGCGCAGATCGCGCATCATGTCGCGCGCGGGAGTGATAATGGGCACGAACGGTGTGTCGCTCGTAGGAGTAAACACCCTCAGCGCGCCCGCATGACATTTTATATGCAGCTCCGCATCCATGGTCAACGGCTCACCGTCAAGGTGTACCACCCCGGGTGCCGAGCGGCTGATCATGATTTCCGCCGAACGGAATGTGTGCGTAAGCATATTCTCCTCTATCATCCCCGTAAGCAGGTCCAGGCCCACGAGAGCCGTGGTAAGCAGATTGCCCGCATGCACCACCGTCACATCCAGAAGTCCGTCAGTAATGGACGCGCGGGGAGCTATATATGCATTGTTGCCATACTGCGACGCATTGCACACAGCCACCAGAAATGCCTTTTCAGTAATGTCGGTGCCGTTGGCCGATATGGCGTACGTTTCGGGCTGATACGAGAAATACTGCTCCACCGTTGAGCGCACATAGGTAAGCTTGCCGCGTTGCTTGGAGCGCGCAAACACATCGCTTACAGCCGCGTCAAACCCTATGCCGAATGTGCAAAAAAACGGTTTGCCGTTGACACTGCCGTGATCGCAGTCCACCACGTTCTGCAGTTTCAGCACATTCAAGGCACCGCGTATATCCAGCGGTATGCCGAGGTGACGGGCCAGCCCGTTGCCCGACCCGCATGGTATTATGCCCAGCGGCACATTGCTTCCCGACAACCCCTTGGCAGTTTCGTTCACCGTGCCGTCGCCACCGGCTGCAAGCACGGCGTTCATCCCTTCAGCCACCGCATGACGCGCAAACTGAGTGGCATCGCCGCTGCCGGTGGTGTAGCGCACCGTAAGCTCGGTATTCAGCGATGCAAGAGCTTGGGCAACGGCCTCTGGAAGCTGCTGCTTTGACGATGTACCCGCTATAGGGTTTATTATGAGCAATGAGCGGTGTTGTGACATAACAGGAATGCAAATTTAGGAATTTTCAGTATATTTGCCCTCACATACCCTGAAATAAATATGAACATATCGGACCTGCTACGACGACATTCCACCCTTATAGTGCTGATTCTATTGGCATTGACATTCCTGCCATGGCTCGGAATGTCTCTTTTCAACACCAAGGGCGAACCACGCGAGGCCATTGTGGCCGTATCTATGCTCCAGACCGGCAATTGGATTCTGCCCGAGAGTTTTGGCGGTGACATACCCTACAAACCACCCTTTTTGGCTTGGTGCATAGCCCTCTTGTCGCTCCTTACAGGCTCGGTGTCGGAGTTCACCTCACGCCTGCCAAGCGCCATTGCGGTCATAGCCATGGGTGTGGCCACCTACAAGTTTTTCAAACGGCACTCCGGCTCCCGACGCCGGGGAGGCATGACAGCCCTCATCATGGCAAGCTGCATCGAAGTGTGGCGCGCAGGAATGGCCTGCCGCGTGGACATGGTGCTTACCGCATGCATGGTGGGAGCGCTTTATTCCCTCTACAACTACCGCCACCGTGGTAGCCGGGGACTCCCTTGGACCGCCATTGTATTAATGACCATGGGCATGCTCACCAAAGGACCGGTGGCTATATTGCTGCCGTGCCTCTGTTTGGGAATATACGGCCTGATGCGCGGCGACAGATTTCTGCCTCTTTTTGGCAAAATGGTGGCCTCGGGCATACTTGCACTCATCATCCCGGCTATATGGTACATCGCCGCATGGCACATGGGCGGTCAGGAATTTTTTGACCTTGCTTGGGAAGAAAACTTCGGCCGCCTCACCGGCACCATGAGCTATGAATCGCATGTCAACCCTTGGTGGTACAACATTGTGACCCTGATTGCCGGATGGCTTCCATACACGCTGCTCGCACTCCTTGCTTTGTTCGTGGCAAGGTGGAAAGTCCTTGCCCACGCCTCTTGGATCGGCGACAGCTGGACAAGAATGCGCCGCATGCACCCCGCCACCCTCTACTCCACTGTGTGCGCCGCCGTAATCTTCATTTTCTACTGCATCCCCTCAAGCAAGCGCAGCGTTTATCTCCTGCCGATGTATCCGTTCATGGCCTACATGCTCACGCTACTCGTGCTGTGGTTGGCCAACGGATCTCTCGCCGCTCGCCGCCTCCTCAAAACCTACTGCGGCATCATAGCGGCCCTTGCCGTAATTGTGCCTGCGCTTCTCTTATACGCCCGCTACCGGGGCGATATGCCGTTGGCACACGGCCCTATGGCCTCACTGTTGGCACAGATTCCCCACGGGGTTGTGGCATGGGGCCTCCTCCTCACATGCATGGCCTGCGGATTGCAGACATTGTATCTGCTGCTATGCCGCAAGCCCTTGTTCTGCTTCAATGCAGCAGTGACCACCACCCTCGTCATGCTCTGGTTCACCGCCGGAGGCGTGCTTCCGGTGGTGCTCGGAGCCAAAAGCGACCGCCCTGTGGCTCAGGCCGTGGACAGCATTGTGCCACGCAACAGCATCGTTTACTCTTGGGTGGGCACCGACATGCTACGCTACTATACCATCAATTTCTATCTTGATGACCGTCTGAGAGTGCTCGACACAGCCCGACTCCCACGGTCGGGATACCTCCTCATTGGTGAAACCGACATAGCATCCATCCGCCCGCAACTCATCGCCCGGGGCTACAACGTGACCCAACTGCTTGACTCACACCACCGCAGCTGCGACACACGCCAAACCGTATTGCTGTTCCAATTCTCAAAATAGCACCACATTGCTGCATCAAACACAAAGGGCGGAGCACTCATGCGCTCCGCCCTTGCCGTTTCAACTATTTATTTATGAGAGCCTTAATCTCCAGTAATCTCTACTCGACAATTAAGGACGAGGGATGTAGGGTCCTTTTTTCTAAACTACACCTATAAAACAATATGTCGTGGCCTAAAGTCGCATTCACATTCACTAAAAGTGATTAAAAGATGTGAACCCGACAAATCGTCAAACAGCAACATTCTCACCACCAACGCATTTTTAACCAATTTTTTGGTTATTCACGATTTAATCACTATATCGCACCCGAAATCTGATACCACTTTCTTATAACCAACCACTACCACCTTATGCGAATACTGCTCTCCATCCTGCTTGTCAATGTAGCGGAGTCCTGACGGCATCGCTAATGGTGAACGGATATCCTGTTTCAAACGTAAAAATGTACATTCCAAATTAAAATCATCATGAAAAGAATAACCGCATTAATAATTGCCCTGCCGGCCATATCGTTCACCAGCAAAGCAGAGGTTGGCGACAAAATAGAGATTGACGGCATAGGATATGAAATAGTGGAATATGTGGATGTTACTCCAAATCCCCCATATTTATACCCGATAAGAACAGATGTGATTTGGGCGAGTGTGAGTGAAGTAAAGCATATCCCTGACAACGGTGTTATAACCATACCGCCGACCATATCAATAAACGGTGACACCTATGATGTAGTGGTTCTTAACGAATCTCTGTTTGAAGGGCGCGAGGGACTTAAGGAGTTCAACATGTCTTCTCCAAAATGCGTGATAAGTGCCAAGACTTTCAAAGATTGCGGTGATATGGTCTTGAACATATCCGGTATAATAGAAAGTGTGGGCGAGTATGCCTTTGCAGGAACAAATGTGAAAAACGGACTTGACCTTTCAAAAGCCGTTACACTAAATCACTTCGCTCTTTCCGGAACCAAAACAACGGCATGCACCTTCGGTACATGGTTATGGGAAATCGGAGTTCACATGTTTGACGAATCTGAAATCACAGACCTTCGGTTCATAGAAAACGATTGCGACTATGATATTATACTAAATTTCGGAGCACGCACATTCTTCAACTGTAAGATTAAGGAAGTGCGCTTGCCGAAAAGATATATGGGAATTCCTTGGGGTATGTTCAACAGCCATCCCTCGCTTGAGTGCATTATATTTCCGGATATTGAAAAACTGCGTCCTCTTGCATCTCGCTATCCCAACTATACCTGCAGCGAATGCACCCCTTATTACGATGAGCAATGCAAGATTCACAACTGCCCGAATCTCAAAGAAGTAGTGTGTCTTTCTCCGGATCCGGTACCGTTCCGATATTACAGCGAGGCAGAAGAAATATGCACCGATGTCACTATTCTTGATGATTTCAGCAGTTGCGTGCTGAAAGTGCCGGCCGGGAGCGAGGATGCCTACAGGGCCGACCCGGTGTGGGGTAAATTCAAATATATTGAAGGGTTCCAGCCGGGAGAGTATGCCGGAGTAGAAAGCGTAAGCGCGACACAGAATGTCGATGAATGCACCTCACTGAAAGTGACCGTAGGCTCGGACGGATTGACTCAGGAACTTCCCGAGGGTAAAATAGAGATTTTCAACGCCACGGGGCAAAAGCTCCACACTATCAATCACCCCGGCGGCACATTCCATATTGACCTCTCCGCCGGTCTCTACATCATCCATCTCAAATAACCCGCTTGAGGAAAAGCACAAAGACCGCGTCCATCAAAACCCGATGGCGCGGTCTTTATTTTTGCTGTTGATTCCTTGAATTTATACGTTGAAAAGGAAGTGCATTATGTCACCGTCCTGCACCACGTATTCCTTGCCCTCAATATTCATTTTTCCGGCCTGACGCACCGCAGCTTCCGAGCCAAGCTCCACATAATCCTGATATTTTATTACCTCGGCGCGAATAAATCCTTTCTCAAAATCAGTATGGATAATGCCGGCACATTTGGGAGCCTTGCTGCCGCGCAGGAAAGTCCATGCGCGCACCTCATCAGCACCGGCTGTGAAAAATGTCTGAAGATCAAGCAGCGAATAGGCGGCGCGTATCAAACGCGATACACCGCTCTCCTCCAGTCCGATCTCGGCCAGAAACATCTGTCGGTCCTCAAAGGTGTCAAGCTCGGCAATCTCTGCTTCGGTTTGTGCCGCAACCACCAGTATCTGCGCATTTTCTTCGGCGGTAGCCTTGCGCACAGCCTCTACATAAGCATTGCCCGTAGCGGCGGAAGCATCATCCACATTGCACACATACAGCACCGGTTTGTTGGTGAGCAGGAACAGGTCGCGGGCATATTTCTGCTCGTCCACAGTGTCAAATTCCACCGAACGGGCCGGCTTGCCCTGCTCCAGCGCCTCCTTGTATTTGGCAAGCACCTCATATTGCATTTTCGCAATCTTGTCGCCTCCGGTCTGAGCCTGCTTCTGCGTCTTGGCTATGCGGCTATCCACGGTTTCAAGGTCCTTGATAAGAAGCTCGTAGTCTATGATTTCCTTGTCGCGAACGGGATCCACCGAACCGTCCACATGGGTTATATTGTCGTCGTCAAAACAGCGGAGCACATGTATTATGGCATCTGTTTCACGTATATTTGCCAGAAACTTGTTGCCAAGGCCCTCGCCCTTGCTTGCCCCTTTCACCAGACCGGCTATATCCACAATCTCCACTGTGGCCGGCACCACGCTGCGCGGATTGCACATTTCCACAAGGGTGGTGAGACGGTCATCGGGCACGGTGATTACGCCTACATTAGGTTCAATGGTGCAGAACGGGAAATTGGCCGACTGTGCCTTGGCATTTGACAGACAGTTGAAAAGAGTGGATTTGCCCACATTGGGTAGACCCACAATACCACATTGAAGTGCCATATCTTATATTATTTGTTTGCTAAGCGGTTTATGAGCCGCAAAGTTACGCAAATTTCCGCACACACGCAATTCCGGGTCAGGTCACATCGCCACCAACCCGGAATTTTGCCAATACAAAATTTTTACTGTCAGATACGGTCAAGCACAGTGCCTATGAGATCGCGTACCGCCGTCTTATAGTTGGGAGTTGCATCATGGCGCATGCGGTTGGCTATGATCGAGCACACTGTCATGGCCTTATGGCCCATAAGCCTTGCAAGACCCTGCAAAGGAGCACTCTCCATCTCATAGTTGGTCACCTTGCGACCTTTGTGGCGAAACTCCTCTATGCGGTGATTGAGGTCGGGATTGGCAAGCGGCAGACGCAACTCGCGTCCCTGCGGTCCGTAAAATCCCACCGCCGATATTGTCACGCCGCGCACCATATCGTCACGACCTATCAGGTTCACGAGATGCTCGTCCGAATCCACCACATACGGCTTGGCCCACAGCGGGTTCCAATCCACATGACTACAGAAATCATGCTCAAACTCAAGGTCGGACACATCGTTGCGCCCGGCGTAATAGTTGAGCACTCCGTCAAACCCTATTGACTTCTCGGCTATGACCGGAGTGCCAAGCTTCAATTCGGGCTGAAGTGCACCGCTTGTGCCTATGCGCACCATGTGCAGGGTACGGTGGTCGGGGCGCACCTCACGGGTGGCAAAGTCAATATTGGCAAGAGCATCAAGCTCATTGATCACAATATCTATGTTGTCGGGTCCTATGCCGTGGCTCAGGCACATTATGGGCTTGCCCTGATATGTGCCGCCGATGGTATGGAACTCGCGGCTCTGCACCTCAAATGTGCGCGTGTCAAAAAATTCCGCCACCATGTTCACTCTCGCGGGGTCCCCCACCAGTATAATGCGGTCGGTGAGCTGCTCGGGCAGCAAATGGAGATGAAACACCGACCCGTCGGGGTTGATGATAAGCTCTGATGATGCTATGATTTTCTTTTCCATAATGGATTCACTTGATTTTGGTAATATAACAATTTTACAGGCACAAAAGGTCACGGCACAGCCTTACGGTACGTGCCGCCCGGAAATGCTGTTACCAATCCCTGAAACTCCAGCTCTATAAGGGCCGACATAAGTCTGCCCACCGGTATGTCAAGCTCAACCGACAGTCGGTTGAGCTGCGCTTCACCGTGCTCGCCCAGATACCGCGCCACCGCCTCTTGGTCGGGCGACAGCGACGGAAACAGGCTCTGCTGTGCGTCGGCATTGACACGCTGCTCCTTCAATGGCCAGTTCATATCCTCGATTATATCGTCCACATCCTGCACCAGCTTGGCCACGCACAGGGTTATGAGGCGGTTGCACCCTTGGCTGTAAGTGTCGGATATACGCCCCGGAAGCGCGAACACATCGCGGCAATACCCCGATGCTATTTTTGCCGTAACCATTGCTCCGCCCTTGCGTGCCGATTCCACCACTATCAGGCAGTGGCTCATTCCGGCCACTATACGGTTGCGCGCCAGAAAATTGCCCTTGTGTACGGCATCTATCGACCGATAGTCGGTGACAAGCGCCCCGCCCTGACGCACCATGTCGGCCGCCACCGCCCTGTGTACTGCCGGATAAATAGTGTTGAGCCCGTGTGCCAGCACACCTATCGTCGGAAGACCGTAGCGCATGGCTGCCTTGTGGGCTGCCACATCCACCCCGTACGCCAGACCGCTCAGCACTGTGACCTCTCCGTTTACCCTTTCGGCAAGCCCCTTCACAAGCCTGTCCGTAAAATCCAGCCCGTACGGCGTGGCATGCCGCGTGCCCACCACAGCTATGGAATAGCGCGGACTCAGGTCGGCATCGCCCAGCGAATAGAGCATCAGCGGAGCGTCATCGCAATTGGCAAGCAGCTCGGGATAACCCTCATCGGTGTAATAAACCGCGTTGATGGAGTTGGCACTGATGAAATCGGCCTCGCGCCGTGCATCCTCCACCATCCTGCGCCTGTAGTCAGGCTCCATGAGCCGGTTGCGAAACCCCATAATGGCTGCAAGCTGCGAGCGCGAGGCACGAAAAAACTCCTCCTCGCTGCCAAGACGCGCCATAAGCTCACGTGCCATGACAGCATTGATGCCGCGCAGTGACGCAAACGCTATTCGGTAAACTAAAGTGTCGCTCATCAAAGATAATCGGCAAACGCCTCCGCAAGCACATCCCCACGGGTAAGACGCCCGTTTTCAAGGCACACCACCCAAATGTCGGCCTTGGCCACCGGCTCGCCGCCGGGCAATTTATAAATGTCCTGCTCAAACACAAACTTTGCGCCCTCGCGCCTTATGGCAAGCTTGCTCACCATCTCCTCACCCAGACGCAACGGAGTGAGATACTCTATCTCCACCTTGCGGAGCACCGGATCAATGCCCTGTTGCTGCATGGCGCGAAATGAGGTGCCTGCCATGCGGCAGAACTCATGGCGCGTGTGCTCCATATAATGCAGGTAGTTGGCATTGTTCACTATACCCTGTGAGTCCACCTCATAGTCGCGCACCCGCATGGTCAGTTCAAACGAATAATCGGGAGTCCGTTTCATCCTTCAACCGGATTTGAAAAATATGGGGCCGACATTGCGGTCGGCCCCGTTATTGCTGTTTATGATTTTCTTATGCAACAGGAGCTGCGGGAGCTGTGCTCGAAAGCTGTGCCATGGTGGAAGTGACTGATTTGGCCTCCCATCCCAGTGCGCTGGCACCGAGCACGGCTGCATCAGCTTCCTTAAGCTCTGAGGACAGTATCTTGACTTTGCCTTTCCATATGCTGAGCATATTGCGCTCCATGCTTTCACGAAGCGGCTTGAGAAGCAGCTCGCCGCTCTTGGCCAGACCGCCGAACAGCACAAATGCCTCAGGCGCGGAGAACACGGTGAAATCTGCAAGTGCCTCTCCGAGTATGTTGCCGGTGTATTCAAACACTTTCTGAGCAAGCTTGTCGCCTGCCATAGCTGCATCGTACACATCTTTGGATGTGATGTCCTCTATCGGCATATTGCGGAGCAATGACGGGTCCTCGCGAAGTTCAAGAAATTCGCGTGCGGTACGTGCCACGCCCGTAGCGGAGCAGTATGTCTCAAGACATCCGGTGCGGCCACAGCCACACAGACGGCCGTTGTTGCGCTTCACTATCACATGGCCAAGCTCTCCGGCAAAACCGTCATGTCCGTAAACAAGCTGACCGTTGATGACAATACCGCTGCCCACACCGGTGCCGAGGGTAATCATGATGAAATCCCTGATACCACGGGCCACGCCATAGGTCATTTCGCCGATAGCGGCGGCGTTGGCATCGTTGGTTATGGCTACAGGTATGCCGAACTTGTCACTGAGCATCTGTGCAAAAGGTATGGGGGTGGGCCAGGGAAGATTCACGCCGTCTTCAATCATGCCGGTGAAATAGTTGGCATTGGGTGCGCCCACGCCTATGCCGAATATCTTGCCTTCGGCATCCAGCTGCTTGACGAGACGCATGGTCTCTTCATAAAGTTCGTCAATATAATCATTGATATTGGCGTGCTTACGGGTTTTGATAGAGTTGCTGGCGAGTACCACGCCACGAGCATCTACAATGCCGAACACCGTATTGGTGCCGCCCATGTCTATGCCGATAACATAAGGTTTGGAGTTGACCATGATTAGTAGATATAAAGTAGTTTAATATGTCTGGGGATTATTTGTAGGTGCAAAGATAACGGATTTTCTCAATTATGAGTAATTTTGCAGCTGCAAAACATATTTTTTGTCTTTTTTATGCTACAATTTCCCGACAATTTGTTCCCGGTGGACACCACCGCCACAAAAACTGCTGAAGCGCAGGCTTCATCGCTCAAGAATCTCACCCTCGATGATTTTCTGAGCCGTCTCGCCTCAGGTACGGTAGAACTGGTAATCAGCATCGCCATCGCCGTTGCCATATTCTATGCCGGAAAATTCATAATTCGCAAAATCCACACGTTCATAGGCAATATCCTTCTGCGCCGCAATGTGGATGCCTCGCTGAGCACATTCATCCTCTCACTTATCCGCATAGTGCTCTATTTCATCCTCATCATCACCGTGATAGGGATTTTGGGCATACCCACCAGCTCGTTCCTCGCGCTCTTTGCTTCGGCCGGCGTTGCCATAGGTATGGCCCTGAGCGGAACCCTCCAGAATTTTGCCGGCGGCGTGCTCATACTCCTGCTCAAGCCATATAAAATCGGCGACTACATCGAGGCTCAGGGATATGCCGGAACAGTGATGGAGATTCAGATCTTCAGCACCATAATCTGCACACCCGACAACAAATCCATCATCATCCCCAACGGCGGACTATCTACCGGTAGTATCAACAACTGGAGCCGCGAACGGTACCGCCGCGTGGAGTGGAACATCGGCCTCAGTTACGGCAACGATGTGGAAGCGGCACGCAAGCTCATCCTTGACATGTTCAGCACCGACAAACGCATAATTCAGGGAACGCACTCTCTTGACAATTATGACGATGCCGACATGACCTCCGATTCCCGCGACTCTTCCGCTCCCGACCAAGCGAAAAAAGGCTTCTGGAACCGGCTCTTCTCGCACCGCGATGCCATCCGCGCCGACATTGCCGAGCGCGAACGCCGTCAGGAAGCGCGCCTACGCCAGCTGCGTCCCGCAGTGGACCGCACTCCCACCGTCAGATTAGGCGAGCTTGGCGACAGCGCCATCGTGCTCACCGTGCGCGCTTGGGTCAAGAGCAGCGACTTCTGGAGCGTGTTTTACGACTACAACGAAGCATTCTACGACCGTCTGCCAAAGAGCGGCGCATCATTCCCGTTCCCCCAGCTCGATGTGCACATCTCCAAACCGTAACAACAACGTAACCTGCTTTAACAATTATTTGTGCTGGCCATACTGGGTTTTCTCATAAATTTTTCCTATTTTTGTGCTCAAATATTTCGTCGCAAACGAGGCCAGCCGTCCCTCACTCTTTCTCTTGCAGTAGCCTTGCATTAGTTTACTTGCAAATTTTTTCACATCCGGTGTTCTCCTCAGCCTCATAGCGCGGACAGTGGCATTTGGCGCCCTCTCTCCACTCCTATGCGCCATGAACGTGCTGCGCAGAGCTGCCTAAAGCTCTATCCGCCACCACCATGAAATAGAAAAAACATCATAAATGACAAGTAAATGGAATTATGCACCCCTTACTTCAGAAGAGCAGAAATTAGAATCGGAATTAGCTAAACGATACGCCAGTTGCCCGCCCGTGAGCGAGTTACTGGTGCAGCGCGGCATTTCTTCGGTGAAAGAGGCGGAAAAATTTTTCCACCCCTCCCTCAAGGATTTGCACGACCCGTTTCTGATGCCCGGCATGGACAAGGCCGTTGCCCGGCTCAACAAAGCAATGGGTGCCAAAGAGCGCATCATGGTTTACGGCGACTATGATGTGGACGGCACCACAGCCGTAGCATTGGTATATAAATACCTGCAAAATTTTTACTCCAATATCGAGTATTACATCCCTACCCGATACGACGAAGGGTATGGTATTTCGTTACGCTCCATTGACTACGCCGCATCTCAGGATGTGCGGCTGATAATCATCCTTGATTGCGGCATCAAAGCCATCGAGGAGATTCGCTATGCCAAGTCGCTGGGCATTGACTTCATAATCTGCGACCACCATGTGCCCGACGATGAACTCCCGGACGCTGTGGCCATACTCAACCCCAAGCTTGAGGGAAGCACCTATCCCTGCCCCCACCTGTCGGGGTGCGGCGTTGGATTCAAGCTCATGCAGGCATTTGCCAAAAGCAACGGCATTGGCGATGCCGAGCTGGACGCGCTGCTTGACCTTGTGGCCGTGAGCATAGCCGCCGACATCGTCCCGATGGTGGATGAAAACCGCATCATGGCCTACCACGGACTGCGCCGTCTCAACAACAACCCCAACATGGGGCTGCGCGCCATAATACGCATCTGCGGTCTTACAGGCAAGGAAATCACCATTTCAGATGTGATTTTCAAAATAGGCCCGCGCATCAACGCTTCAGGACGCATGCAGAGCGGCCGCGAAGCCGTGGAGCTGCTTGTGGCTCGCGATGCCGCCGACGCATACGAAAAAGCGAAAGCCATTGACCAGTACAACAAGGACCGCAAGGAGCTGGACAAGCGCATCACCGAAGAGGCCAATGCCATTCTTGAAGCAAACGGCGAAATGCTTGATGACAAGAAATCAATCGTAATTTACAACAAGGACTGGCACAAAGGGATAATAGGCATTGTGGCATCGCGCCTCACCGAGCTTTACTACAAGCCCTCGGTGGTGCTCACGCTTGCCAACGGCCTTGCCACCGGCTCATCCCGCTCCGTTCAGGGCTTTGACATCTACAAAGCTGTGGACTCCGCCCGCGACCTGCTTGAGAACTTCGGCGGTCACGCCTACGCCGTGGGCCTGAGCCTCAAGGAAGAGAACATTCCGGAATTCACCCGCCGGTTTGAGGAATACGTGGCTGCCAACATCACCGACAAGCAGCTCACACCGCTGCTGGAAATTGACGCATTCCTTACCTTTTCGCAGATAACACCGGAGTTCGTGAACATGCTCAGGCATTTTAACCCCTTCGGCCCGGGAAACAACAAACCCGTGTTCTGCGCCCGCTCGGTAATGGATTTCGGCACCAGCAAACTCGTAGGCAAGAATCTGGAGCACATCAAGCTTGAACTTGTGGATGACACCTCCGGCAAGGTGTTCAACGGCATTGCATTCAACATGAGCCAGTATTTTGAACACATCCACGCACGCAAGCCGTTCGACATCTGCTTCACAATCGAAGACAACAAGCACAGGTCCTCCACTCCCGACATACAGCTCCTCATCAAGGAGATACATGTAAAATAAACAGTCCCCATGTCCACTCCCGAGGAGATACTGGAGCAGTACTGGGGTTACACCTCATTCCGCCCCCGCCAGCGCGATATAATAGATTGCGTGCTGGCGGGGCGCGACACTTTGGGGCTGCTGCCAACCGGTGGCGGCAAAAGCATCACCTTTCAGGTCCCGGCAATGATGCTACCGGGGCTGACCATCGTGGTAACGCCCCTTATCTCGCTGATGAAGGATCAGGTTGACAACCTGCATGCCATAGGCATCCGCGCTGTGGCTCTTCACTCCGGACTAACCCGCAGCGAACACCGCCTCGGGCTTGACCGTTGCCGCTTGGGGAAAGCCAAGATTCTGTATCTTTCGCCCGAAAAGCTCCAGTCCTCAAGCTTCATGGACACCATAACCGGCCTAAATGTCAGCCTTATAGTGGTGGACGAGGCCCACTGCATATCGCAGTGGGGCTATGATTTCCGGCCCTCCTATCTCAAGATAGCCCAACTCCGCCATCTTTACCCCGACGCACCTGTTCTGGCTCTTACCGCAAGTGCCACGCCCGATGTCACTGCCGACATAATGGAGCGGCTGGAATTCAAAGCGCCTAATGTGCTGGCACGCAGCTTTGCCCGCAACAATCTGAGCTACGTGGCACGATACGCCGACCACAAGGACGGCATGCTCCTTCAGGTTCTCAAAGCCACTTCCGGTTCTGCCATAGTGTATGTGCGCTCGCGAAAACGCACGCGCGAAATTGCGCAGTTCCTTGTTCATGAGGGCATAAGCGCCGACTTCTATCATGCAGGCCTGGCCGTGGAGGACAAAAACGACAAGCAAAACCGGTGGAAAGCATCGCAAATCCGTGTCATGGTAGCCACCAATGCTTTCGGCATGGGCATCGACAAACCCGATGTGCGCGTGGTGGTGCACATGGACATCCCCATGGGGCTTGAGGAATATTATCAGGAAGCCGGGCGTGCCGGGCGCGACGGAAAGCCTGCATTTGCCGTGATGATAGCATCGCAATACGACAAATCGTCACTCACACGGCGGCTGAACGAAGCGTTCCCGCCCAAAGATTTCATTCGCAGAGTGTATGAGCTTGCCGGAAACTTTTTGAATGTGGCCGTGGGCAGCGGCTACGGCATGGTCTATGAATTTAATTTCACAATGTTCTGCGAACTGTTTCAGCTTCCGCCGATGGCTGCCCGTAATGCCATGCTGATTCTTTCGCGTGCCGGATATGTGGATTATGTGGATGAGGTTTCCACACGCTCACGCATCATGATTACATGCAGCAAGGACGAGCTATACACATTCCGGCTCAACAATGACGCCGACACCGTGCTCCAGATGATTCTGCGCACATATACCGGCCTGTTTGCCGATTATGTCCAGATTTCCGAATCACTCATATCCTCCCGCACCGCACTCAGTGAGGAGCGCGTTTATCAGTCGCTGCTTGAACTGGCCCGCGAAAAAGTGCTGCACTATGTTCCCCGCAGCTCCACACCTTATCTTGTTTACACCACATCGCGGGAAGAGCCGAAATACATCGCCATACCCAAGTCCGTGTACGAAGACCAGCGCAAACGCTTGGAGCACCGCGTTCAGGCAATGAAGGAATTTGTGTATCGTACCGACAAATGCCGCAGCAACATGTTGCTGGAGTATTTCGGAGAAAAACCGGCAGAGCCGTGCGGCCGGTGCGACTACTGTCGCTCCCGGCTCAATCGCTCCAAACCCGGAATAAAAGAGCAGATACTCCGGCTCGCCTCACAGCCCGGAGGCCATACTGTCGATTACATAGCACAGCAGCTTTCGGTTGCGCCGGCTGCATTGGTCCCCCATCTGCGTGCGCTCATGGATGAAAACAAAATCCGTGTGAATGGCATGCAGGTCACCAAAATTTGACTACTTTTGTGATGATATGAGAAAAATTGACCCGGGCACCGTACAGCGCATCCTTGACGCCGCCGACATTGTGGAGGTGGTGAGCGACTTTGTGCATCTCAAGCGCAGAGGCTCCGGCTACATAGGTCTGTGCCCCTTTCACAATGAGCGCACCCCAAGTTTCTCTGTGAGCAAGACCAAGGGGATATGCAAATGCTTCAGCTGCGGAAAGGGAGGCAGTGCGGTCAATTTCATCATGGAACTGGAGCAGATGTCCTACTATGAGGCTCTGAAATACCTTGCAAAGAAATACAACATCGAGATTGAGGAGCGTGAGCTGACCGACAAGGAGCGTCAGGAAGCAAGCGAACGCGAAAGCATGCTTGCCATAAATGATTTCGCCATGCACCATTTTGAGGATGTGATGGCCAACACTCCCGACGGGCAAAACATCGGTCTTGCTTATTTCCGCGAACGCGGCATCAACGAGGCCATGATCAAGCGTTTTCATCTCGGATATGCGCTTGAAAAACGTGATGACCTGCAACAAGCCGCCCTGCGCAAAGGTTTTACCGAGCAATATCTGCTTGAAACCGGGCTATGTTACCGCACCGAGCGTGGCACAGTGCAGGACAGGTTTCGCGGGCGTGTGATTTATCCGGTTTTCACCGTCAGCGGCAAGGTTGTGGCCTTTGGCGGACGCACGCTGCGCAAGGACAAGGATGTAGCCAAATATGTCAATTCCCCCGAATCATCCGTTTACAAGAAAAGCCGTGAGCTTTACGGACTTTATCAGGCAAAACAGGCCATAGTGCGCAAGAACAAGTGCATCCTTGTAGAAGGGTACATGGATGTCATTTCCATGCACCAGAGCGGAGTGGAAAATGTGGTTGCATCTTCCGGCACCTCGCTTACCGAAGGGCAGATACGCCTCATACACCGCTTCACCGAGAATGTAACCGTAATCTACGATTCCGACCCCGCCGGCATCAAAGCCTCCCTGCGAGGCATCGACATGCTGCTGGCCGAGGGACTCAACATCAAGGTACTCCTGTTGCCGGACGGCGATGACCCCGACAGTTTCGCCCAAAACCACAGTTCCGGCGAAGTTGAAGAGTATCTTGAAAAGCATGAAACAGATTTCATACGTTTCAAAACCGACATTCTCATGCGCGGAGTCGAGAATGACCCTATTGCGCGCTCAAGAGTGGTGCAGGATATTGTCCGCTCCATATCAATGATTCCTGACCCGATTACACGCACCGTGTATATCGGAGAGTGCAGCCGCACCATGCAGATTGACGAAAAAGTGCTCACTCTTCAGGTAGCAAAATTCATTGCCGAACGACGGGAGCGTGAATCCCTTGACGCGCAGCGGCGACGCAACCGAGAGGCTGCCGGCCTGCCCGCAGAGCCTCAGGACCAATCCGACACTACCGACACTGCCCGTGTTGAAGCTGTTGCCCCATCCCCCCCGACGGAAGCTAAGCCGTCAGGAAATGCCGGGTTCCTTATGCCGTATGAGCGGGAACTGCTACGCTATGTGCTCAAATATGGAATGATGTACCTCTGTGATGTGCCGGTTGATGATGAGGGCAATGTACGGCCCATGAGCGTCATTGAATACGTTGACCACGAACTGAGGGAAGACGGCATCACACTTTCCAATTCCCATCTCGCGCATGTGTTCGAGGCAGCCAAGCAAGTCAGCACATCTTGGGAATCCGACTACAATGCCTTCCGCATAAAAGCCGAGGAAGCGCGCCGGAAACAAATCAGCGAGGGAATAGAGCATATACGGCATACTGCCGAGGATGTGGCAAGCATAGACATGGCCGAAAAGCAGTTAAGAGAAACCGCTGAAGCCAGCATGCAGGACTCACTGCTGCAGTTTTCCGCCTTATATATAGAAAAGGTGTTGGCATCAAGCCCCGACGACATTGTGCGCCGCATCACAACCGAGCTTGTAAGCTCCCGCCACAAGCTCAGCAAAATTCACACCAAGTACGCCAAAATAGCCGGCGAAGAAGACAAGCTTTACGAGCTGTTGCCCCGTGCCGTATATAACCTCAAAGAAGCTTTGATTGAGTGCGACATAAGCGCCACCATGAAAAAAATAGGCGAAACATATGCCGCACCAGACCATGATTTTGAAGCCGTGCGCACACTGATGCAGCGCATAGCCGAACTCAACGAAATGAAAAAAGAGCTCGCCAAATACCTTGGCGAGCGTATCCTTTCACCCCACAAAATCCCCTGACCCAAAAGCCGGGGCGGGCTTATTTATCAGTGCGATTTCAGCATCAGGCCCACACGTTCCTGCAATCCGAACATCAGATTCATCACATGCACTGCCGAGCCGGCTGCGCCTTTGATTTTATCGTCAATGGCCACGTTTATCACCAGCCACGGATCCGATTTCTGGAGATGTATTATGCACTTGTTTGTGCCGGCCACCTCCATAAGCGTGGGCAGCGTATCGGCCACAAGAGTGAAACTGTGGTCGGAGAAAAACTCCTCATATAGTTTTTCTATCTCATTTACACTTACCGCCGACTCCATATACACAGTGGCGGCCAATCCGTTCTGCCATCCTCCGGCCGTCACCACATACAGCATCTCGCTGTGAAAACTTGCCTGCAATGTGCCGAGTGCGCCCCGTATCTCGGCATCCTCCTCATGCTCCAGCAGAGCAAGCGGCTCACCCGGTTCGGCCTGAGGCTCAGCCTGAACAGCATTAATATGTATGGTGGAGTTAAGCAAAAGATTCTTGGCCAGCGGAAGCAGAGCCGGCAGCACTGCACTTGCCAGCGGACCCGGCATGGAAGCTCGCGTAGCACCGCGCACCAGAGGCTTGCGGTTCAGTTCCGGCAAAGCATACACCCACGGCGAATCAGCGTCATTAAGCGACTCCTCGCGAAAATCGGGCGACAAATCTATGATCTTCAGTCCTTCAGGCACAGAATGGGTTGCCATGAATTTCATTGATGCGCCCGGCTCGGTGTCAGCCATAAACAGCACATCTATATCATCTATCGGCATCTGCGAGGTAAAACGCATGAATGTTTCACCTCTCAGGCCGCGGTGTACCTGCGAAAGCAGCATACCTTCGGCCTCAGGAGCATTCACACACACTATCTCCACATCGGGGTGGTTGATCAATATCTTAAGTATCTCACGTGCTTGGGGAGTGGTACCCCCGGAAATGGCTGCTTTAATCATGTCAGGAGAAATTTTGTTTTGATTCAGCTATCACATTAGCAGGAAGTATGGCGGAGAAAAGAGTGAACAAATCGTTGCGCGATGCATCTTCGGCCAGTGCCACAAACACGGTGTCGGCTCCGGCTATCGTTCCAAGCAACAGGGGAGATGAAATCTCGTCTATGTCATAGGCAAGACCTCCGGCATATCCGTTGCGCGTTTTGATTACCGCGATATTGCCCGTAAACGCCAGCGACAGTATGGCCGCCTGACGAACGCTGTCCATGGCATGCGTGGCCACCTCATCGGCTGCCGTGCCGTTGGCAGCTATTACATAACGGTAGCCGCCCATTTCGGTTACAACTTTGGATGTGCGCAGTGTCTTCAAGTCACGTGACAAAGTGGCTTGGGTCACTTCACAGTTGCGTGCCTTAAGCTCATCCATAAGTTCCTCTTGCGAACCAACTTGGTTATGAAGCAATATATTTACTATTTGCGATAAGCGCGCTTGACGTTTGTTCATATTTATGATTTTCGGATATGTTGTTACACCCACAAAGCTAATACACAAATAATAAATATGCAAAAAATTTGCATATAAAATTTGGAATTTTAAAATACGTAAAAAGACCGTGCCATCAGCACAAGGTGGCGCGGTCTTTGCGGAATATCATGGACCGGGTTATTTGAGATGGATAATGTAGAATCCGGAGGGGAGGTCAATATGGAATGTGCCGCCGGGATGGTTGATGGAGGCTAACTTCTGACCTGTGGTGTTGAAAATCTCTATTTTACCCTCGGGAAGCTCCTGTGTCAGTCCGTCTGAGCCTACGGTCATTTTCAGTGAGGTGTGTTCGGGGGCGCTCTGTGCGGTTGTGCCAACAGATTCCACTCCGGCATACTCTCCGGGCTGAAATCCCTCAATGTGCTGGAATTTACCCCACACCGGGTCGGCTCTGTAGGCATCCTCACTTCCGGCCGGCACTTTCAGCACGCAACTGCTGTGGTCGTCAAGAATAGAATAAGTTGTGGCCAATATAGTATGATACATGAATAATGGCGGCTCGGGGCTCAATGACACTACTTCTTTTAAGTTAGGACATTGATATATTATGCATCCATTATCTCCATATGGAGGGGGCGGTGATTCCGCATCACCAATAATCGCATAATCAGTGCACCCTAAGGGCCATATTTCCGGGTAATTTGGAAATATCACTCGCTCCAGATTCTTACAGTCCTTAATTGTGACAGTGGACAAACCGATATGGCGCTGAGGAAATCTGATTTCTTTGACCTTGCAGTTATTGAAGATATGAGTGTAGAAAAGTGCACCCCTTACTTCGGGTTCGTATTTGCATTCGTTGTCCACAAATACGATATTTTCTATATCGGATGTATCAAAGGTGTGTGGCATTATATGCCATAGATAAGAACCAAAAGTGCATGTCTTGGACTTTGTTCCGTCAAGCGCATAATTGTGCAGTATCATTGCTTTTGACAGGTCAAGCCCATTTATTACATTTGTTCCCGAAAAGGCATATAAGCTTATGAATCGTATCACGCCTGAAATATTGAGCGTTATGTCGCCACAGTCTTTGAATGCTTTAGCGTAAATGGCGCATTGGTCGGACGAAAGATTGAACTCTTTAAGTTCCTTGCGCCCTTCAAACAATGATTCACCAATGAACACCACATCATAGATGTTTCCGTTAATGTTAATTTCACTCGGCACATTCACGACTCCATTTTCGGGAATATGAGTTATGTCATATATTTTGGCGGCTGTGAGTGTTTCTTTAAGTGCCCATAAATAAGGAGGTGTGTTCGGATAGGTACATTCTACCTCTACTATCTCATAACACACGCCGTCCAGCTCTATTTTGTCGCCGATTTCAGCTTTGCCTATGAACGATATGGCGAGCAGAGCTATTATTAATGCGGTTATTCTTTTCATGATGATTTTAATTTGGGATGTACATTTTTACGTTTGAAACCGGGTATCCGTTCACCATTAGCGATGCCGTCAAAACGCCGCTACCGGTGTACATGCTTATGGTTTGTTTTTGGTTTGTTATGCTTTTGTCAACCTGCTGTTCGGCAATGAAATTTCCGGTTGCCATGTCCACAATCAGCATAGAGATGTTTTTGGTTTTGTCGGCATTATTGATTATGTAGTCAATCTCCACTCTTCCTCCGGCTTTGGTGTCGCGCCAACCCACAATTTGGCTTGGTGCGGTTGGTGCTATAGTGCCGGTAAATTCAATACCTGAATCAATCATAGGAATTTTATTGTGGTTGTGCACCACTACCGAAACATATTTTTCCACATCAGGATTTGTGAATTTGTAGGAAGCTGTGGAACCGTAATACATGAATGGTCTGTTGATAGTGGGGTCGTAGAACGATATATAGGCGTTTTCGTTGAGCGATACGTTTATTGAGTTTTCGCCGCGCTCAATCTCAACTCCGCTAAATGCAGTGGGAGTTTCAGTGGTGAACAGCATGCTCGGGTCGCCAAAGCAGTGTGTCACCCGTTTGGTGTACAGGTCTGTGTCGCAAATGTCTTCCACATCAGCATCAAATCCGTTTATGGCAAAATCAAGAATGCCTCCAAGCCGATAAATGGGAACGGTCTGCATCACATAGGGGTCGTGGATATAATTGCTGATAGGGTACTTTTCAAGCTCAAATCCAGGCTCAGGCCAAATGGCATTGAACATCAAAGAAACGAGTTTATCGTTATATCCTGAATAAGTTGTTTCGGTTTGAGCAAAAAGTCCCATGGTGCCACCGTTTTTCTTAGTCAGCATGCTTCTGGCAAAGCAATCGTCTTCAGAATGGTTACCTGAATGACACGTGATGCTGAATACCAACGGCATCAGTTCATAGTTGTTGAGCTTGTTGATGCAGGACAAACCAAACGGTTTTGTGGTGTATGACTGTAGATGGCCAAGTTTCCATCCCCCAGAGAACCCATGCCCGCGATACAGAATGTAGAGCCTGCCGTCATTAAAGGACGAAATCAATGAGCTCTGATTGGCACCCCATTGAAACCAGTTCTCAAATCTCAGCTCCTCTGGGATGCTGTCTCCGTTGGAATAATCAGGGTTCCATCTTTGAGGCCATGGATGACCGTAAATTTGTGCCTGATAGAGTCTTTCCACAGATATATTGTGGTAAGACATAATGTACTCCTTTACTTCTTCGCAGGTCTTTACAAACCTCCTGTCTTCTGTGCCATCGGGAGTGATATCAGCAAAGTGCTCGTTTATAGTTCTTTCATCTTCAAAGTAGCCAAAATGTGTAGCATTGGAGTAAAAATAAGGGTCGGTGGGGGGATATTGCTCATACCAGAGTATTTTGTCAACAACCGTTTCAAGAGAGTTGGCGTCCCTAACGGGAATGCGGCCTCGGTAGAGGTCCGGAATAAAGTCGGTGCTGTCGCCGAAACATCCATAGTGAAAATCGGTTATGTATCTTTTTTCACTTCCGGATGAATCTGCATATATTTTTTCCTCTCCCGGCACTTTTGTATGATCTCCCACAATAAGGAGGTACATGAGTGATGGGGTTTGGAGATGGGTGCTTTTTACAACGGCCTTTATCTGATCAGGCGTCCATGATGATTGCGATTTTACAATCACATTATAACCCAATTGCTTTTTCCATTTGATGAAATCTCTGAGCGCGTATTCAAAATCAGGGACAGTGATTATCAAATATCCGGCATTAGCGGTTATAGAAGAACCAGCCAAAGAGCGGGAAGTGGAGCCTGAAACCCTTTCGCAGTTGGGATTCAACAGCGAATTAGGCTCATAGGAGATGTCGGAGGGTGTTTTATTTCCTGTAAAAGTTATTTTGTAGGATAGTTCGGAATAAGCACGAATGCTTTTTCGGTTGTAATCGTATTGAATTGGTGATATTTTGACTCTGACTATAGGTTGGTTTCTATAATCACCGGAAGCAAGCTGAGTGCATACGTTTTCAGGATAATATCCGGCGTAGGGTGTTATCGGAGCCACATTGTCGGCAGTATGTCTAATAGTGTCGGTTTCAGCAATAGGGAATCGAGCCGGAGCAAGTGTATAGCCCAAATCATGATGGGAAGCAGAGAGTAATGTTACATATGGATTACTGCCGGCCGGTGCCACAAAAGCATCAATATGCTCCGACACAGCGGGCTTGCCTGATTGGGTTATGACACTGAATCCGGGTATGACGCACTGATAACTGCCGGGGAAAAGATTGTCCTCAGAAATAAGGGGCGAATGAAACTTGTAGGTCACAATAATGCCGTTGGCGGTTTCTTGCACAGTGCGCGTGGGTGTGGGATCAGCATTGCTGCCGGATGCCGACCCCGTGGCCAATTCTGTAGTCGGAGAACCTGAAACAGCCAGCATCACATTGATGAGGAGGATAGATAGGAGGATTCGCATAATGCAGTGTTTTTAGGGGAGATTAGATTTTGTAGTGCAATATAGCAATTAAATTCTTGAACGGCAAATTTTTGCTTAAAAATGCTTAAATTTTTGGAGCCGCATCCATTTTTCATGAACGCGGCTTCATTATATCAATGTATCAGTCTTTTACTGTTGTTATTCTTCAAGGCGACGGGCACCGTCACTCACAATCACGGGATAAATCTGTGGCTTGTGACCGTACTTGCTCAGGAATTTCTCTGTTACGGTTTCAATAAACGGCTCATAAAGATCGTCTTTCACCAGATTTATAGTGCAGCCGCCAAAACCGCCGCCCATGATACGTGAGCCAGTAACGCCGCACTCTTTGGCAACATCATTGAGGTAGTCAAGCTCCTCGCAGCTCACCTCATAGAGTTTTGACATACCTTCGTGTGTCTTGTACATGCGGTCGCCCACAGTCTCGTAGTCGCCTTTAAGCAATGCGTCACACACATCAAGTACACGCTGTTTTTCGCCAATCACATATTCGGCGCGCATATAATCCTCATGCGATATTTTGTCCTTTATGGCATTGAGCATATCCATGTCAGCGTCGCGGAGGGTTTCCACACCAAGGGTCTTGGCAACACGCTCGCAACTTTCGCGGCGTTTGTTGTAAGGAGAATCCACAAGTTCGTGTTTAACGCGGGAATCCACGAGCACGAGCTTATAGCCATCAAGCTTGAAGGGGAAATATTCAAACTCTCCCGAACGGCAATCCAGACGCATCATATGATCCTTTTTGCCATGTACTGAAGCAAATTGGTCCATGATACCGCAGTTCACGCCGCAATAATTATGTTCGGTGCTCTGCCCTATCTTGGCAAGCTCCATCTTGGGGAATTTGTTGTCGTTGAACAGGTCATTCAAGGCGTTGGCAAAACAGCTTTCAAGAGCGGCTGACGATGACAGTCCGGCTCCGAGAGGCACATTGCCTGCAAATGCGGCATCAAAACCCTCTACCTTGCCGCCGCGCTTGATTATTTCGCGGCATACGCCGAATATGTAGCGTGCCCACTGCTGCTCGGGAGCATCCTCCTCTTTCAGCCCGAACTCGGCATATTCATTCAGGTCCAGCGAGAACAAACGCACTTTGTCTGTGCCGTTAGGACGGATTTCCGCCATTATAACCTTGTCGATAGCGCCGGGAAATACAAAGCCCCCGTTATAATCGGTGTGTTCGCCTATAAGATTAAAACGACCGGGTGCCACATAGAAGATTCCGTCGCCTCCGAAATTGTTTTTAAATTGCTCGTGAATTTTATTTTTCATGATAACAAGAATTAAAGTTACTTTGCAGCAAATGTAATCATTTTTATCAACACACCCAAAATATTGTTACTCATCGCTATTCTAAAAATTCATAAATACTTAACTTTGCACCCGTCTTAGCTTAACTGCATTGACAATTAATTATACATGTACTTATGGAGCAGCTCAAACATGAGTGTGGGATAGTGGTTATACGCCTTCGCAAGCCACTGGATTATTACAAACAGAAGTACGGCTCTTACGCCTATGGGCTTGGCAAACTCTATCTCATGATGGAGAAACAGCACAACCGAGGACAGGAAGCAGCCGGAGTTGGAGTGGTCAAACTTCAGGCACCCGCCGGATACGAATACGTGTTTCGTGAACGCGCCCTCGGCACCACAGCCATTCAGGAAATATTCGGCAACATACATTCTCAGATGCATGCCGCAGAGGTGGAAAACATGAACGCCGACGAAGCGGCGCAGTTTGCCCCGTTCATAGGCGAAATCTATATGGGGCACCTCCGCTATAGCACCACGGGCAAGGGTGGCATGAGCTATGTCCATCCATTTCTGCGACGCAACAACTGGCGCTCACGCAATCTGATGCTGTGCGGCAACTTCAACATGACCAATGTTGATTCCATATTTCAAAGCGTGATAAAACGCGGACAGCACCCGCGACTCTATAGCGACACCATAATGCTTCTTGAGCAGCTTGGCTATGCTCTTGACCACGAGAATCACAGAGTTTACCGTGAGCTGCGCAACCGGCTTGAGGAGCCGGAGCTTACACGCGCCATTGAGCAGCGCATCGACATGCACCGCGTGCTTGCCGACTGCGTCGGTTCATGGGACGGCGGATATGTGATTTGCGGAGCCACGGGAAGCGGAGATGTATTCGTGCAGCGCGACCCCCACGGCATACGCCCCGCGTGGTACTACATTGACGATGAAATCGTGGTGGTGACATCCGAAAGGCCTGTCATACAGACCGCTCTCAATGTGCCTCGTGCCGATGTGCACGAGCTTGAGCCGGGAGCAGCCCTGATTCTCACTCCGGAAGGCGACCCGCAGATAGTACAGGTCATGGAGCAGGGCAAGAACCAGCGGTGCTCTTTTGAGCGAATATATTTTTCTCGCGGCAGCGATGCCGACATTTATCGCGAGCGCAAGGCCCTCGGACGCAACCTCGTGCCTGACATACTTCAGGCCACCGGACCCGATTTGAGCAAAATTGTACTCTCTTTCATACCCAATACTGCCGAAGTGGCATTCATTGGCATGGTGGAAGGATTGGAACAGCATCTTGACCGCATTCGCGCTGATGAAATTGAAAGCGCCATGGCCAACGGCACCCTTACACGAAACCGGGTGGAAGAAATCATGAGCCGTAAGCTCAGAGTAGAGAAAGTGGCAATAAAGGACATAAAACTGCGCACTTTCATTGCCGAAGGCGAGGTGCGCAATGATCTTGCAGCTCATGTTTACGATGTGACATACGGCTGTATTCACAACAACGAAGATACCCTCGTGGTGATAGATGACTCCATTGTGCGCGGCACCACGCTCAAACAAAGCATTCTGCGCATCCTTGACCGTCTGCACCCTAAGAAAATTGTCGTCGTATCCTCATCTCCGCAGGTCCGCTATCCCGACTATTACGGCATTGACATGAGCCGTATGGGTGAGTTCATAGCATTCCGTGCTGCCGTATCGCTTCTCAAGCGCACCGGCATGCAAGACATTCTGCACCAAACCTATCTGCACTGTCTTGCTCAGAAAGATGTTCCCGACAGTGAGTTGGTCAACTGCGTAAAAGCTGTTTATGAGCCTTTCTCCGACCGGGAAATATCAGCCGAAATCGCACGCCTTCTCACACCCGCCGACATGCATGCACAAGTGGAAATAGTTTACCAGACTCTCAAAGGCATGCACGAGGCCATTCCCGACAGTCCCGGTGACTGGTACTTCTCCGGAAACTATCCCACCCCCGGAGGCATAAGGCTCGTCAATCAGGCTTACATCAACTTCTACGAAGGTCACGCCGACAAACGCTGATATCGCAAAAATCATAAAACGCGCCGGAACATGGCTCTCAGACCAATTCCGGTGCGTTTCGTATCTTATTGATAATGTTTCTTACTTGACTATATCGCCAAGGAAGGCATCAAACTGTGCGGCATCCATGTACCCTGTCTGCTGCTTAGTGGTGCCGTCGGGCATCATAATGAGCACGGTAGGAATAGATTGGATATTATATTTCTCGGCAAGAGCCTTGCACACATCCACATCGGCTGCTGCAAAGGTGGCCTTTTCAGAATATTTGGCCGCAGCATCATGAAACACGGGCTTGAACTGCATGCACGGACCGCACCATGTAGCCCAGAAATCAACTACTACAGGTTTGTCACCGGCCACAAGCTCATCATTAGCCGAGAACTCGATTACCTCACCCGGCTGGGCTGCAGGCTGAGGCTGTTCCTGTGTTGCACTCACTGTATCGGCTGCAGCCTCTTCAGCGGGTGCAGCTGTTTCATTCTTCTGCGAGCATGCAGCCATCATAGCGCAAATTCCCACAGCAGCAATATAAACTATTTTCTTCATAATTATTTAAGTTATTATTTATAATAACGCAGTATTTACCTTATTGTTGCACATCGTCATCGGCGGTCCACACATTTGTGATGCGACCGATATAGCGGGTGTGGAAATCCGACTCCGGATACCAGCGGCCTATCAGCTGTTTGTCCACAAATGCCTCTGCCTTAAAGCAATCCTTATACACCACCTCACATTCTATCACCAGTGAAGCTTCCTTGAATGTCACTTCACCCGATGGCAGCTCCACTGCCGTCAGGCCGGGATAATGCATCTTGTCCATCTCTCTGCCCGAATGGGTGCCCATCACGGTAAGGATTTTGCGCATATTTTCCGGGAAAAAGCTTAAGGTGAACTTGCCGGTGCGCTCAATGTACTCATGAGTGTATCGCTGAGGACGCACAACGGTTTCGGCCACATCCATACCCCACATTTCGCCTACCATGCCCCATGAAGCGGTCATGGTATTGAAATCTGACATATTTCCGGCGGTAACGAGCATCCAATGACTTGCTATGAGGTTTATAGGATTTGCTGTAATCTGTTTTGGAGAAATCTGTTTCATATCATAAAGCACGGACCCGCCGCAGCAGGCCCGTGATAATTATTTGGTTAATGTCGGTTCAGCAAGGAAGAGCGGCATTGGTTTTGTGTACGGCCTCTGCACTCTTGTGGAAGAGTTCGCGCTCCTGCTCATTGAGGTCAAATTCCACAATCTTCTCAATACCCTTGCGGCCGAGCAGACAGGGAACACCGATGCAAAGATCCTTTTCGCCATATTCGCCGTCAAGCAAAGCCGAGCAGCTGATAAGACGCTTCTCATCGCGAAGCACTGCGCTCACCACCTGAGCGGCTGCGGCTCCGGGTGCTATCCACGCCGATGTGCCGAGGAGCTTGGTGAGAGTAGCGCCGCCCACCATAGTGTCAGCCGCTACTTTGGCAAGCTGATCCTCGGGAAGCAGCCCGGTTACAGGCAGCCCGCGATATGCTGCGTAACGCACCAGAGGAATCATTGTGGTGTCGCCGTGGCCGCCGATTACGATACCTTCCACCTCAGTGGCATTGGCATTCAGAGCCAGCGACAGGAAATACTTGAAGCGTGCGCTGTCAAGTGCGCCGCCCATACCTATTATACGCTCTTTGGGCAGACCCGAAATCTTATGAATCAGATATGTCATTGTATCCATAGGATTGGCCACACACAGAATGATGGCATTGGGCGAATATTTGAGAGCGTTTTCGGTCACTGCCTTAACGATACCGGCGTTGACACCTATAAGTTCCTCACGGGTCATGCCCGGCTTGCGGGGAATTCCCGAGGTAATCACAATCATGTCGCTGCCTGCGGTCTTTTCGTAATCATTGGTTACACCGGTAAGACGGCCATTGAAATGCAGTATGTTGGCTGTCTGCATTATATCCATGGCCTTTCCTTCGGCCACGCCTTCTTTGATGTCTATAAGCACAACCTCATCGGCAATGCTCTGAGTAACCAGCACATTTGCACAAGTGGCGCCTACATTACCTGCGCCTATCACTGTAACTTTTGACATAGTAGTTCTTGTTGTTTGTTCTTGTTTGGGTGTTTAATGCCACAAATATAATGAATTATTATCTTATGAACAACAATTCACGGTATTTGGGCAAAGGCCACATTTCATTATCCACCATCAGCTCCAGCTTGTCGATATGATAGCGTATGGTATCCATGCACGGTGTCACATTGTCATGATAGGCTATGGCCTTTTCGCGCTCGGAAGTTATGCGGTTGGCCTCGCGGCGCGCATCCACCATACGTGTCACTTCGCTTTTGATTATCTGTATATGGCGGGCCATATCTTCAATGGTCTCCATGTCGGCATGACTAAGTTCGGCAGCTTTTTCGGTGGGGAAGATAGCCTTGATTTTAAGCACATTGTCCAAAAGCAATGACTGGTAACGTGTGGCCACCGGCAGCACATGGTTTATGGCAAGGTCGCCAAGCACCCTTGCTTCAATCTGCACCTTCTTGGTGTACATTTCCCATTTCACCTCATTGCGAGCCTCAAGCTCCACTTTTGAGAAAACCCCTGTGTCATGAAACATCTTCACTGAGCTGGGTTTCAGATACGCATCAAATATCAGAGGGGTGCTGCTCTCGCAGTCCAAACCGCGACGCTCTGCTTCCTTGCGCCACTCGTCGGAATAGCCGTTGCCGTCAAAATGTATTGGTTTTGACTCCACAATCAAACAGCGGATCTCCTCCAGCAATGCATTGCGCAATGTTTCGCCCTTGGCTATGCGGGCATCCACCTTTGATTTGAACATCTGCAGCTGATGGGCCACTGCCGCATTGAGAGCAAGCATGGCTGCCGCGCAGTTGGCGCTTGATCCGATTGCACGGAACTCAAAGCGGTTACCGGTAAACGCAAATGGCGATGTGCGGTTGCGGTCTGTTGCGTCAAGCATTATTTCGGGTATCTGCGACACATTCAGGCGCAACCCCTCTTTTCCGGCAAGGTCCGACAGATCATCATTCGGACTCTCCTCCACTCTACGCAATATATCCGCAAGCTGGGTGCCGGTGAAAATGGATATTATGGCTGGAGGAGCCTCATTGGCACCAAGACGATGTGCATTCGTGGCCGACATTATCGAGGCTTTGAGCAGCGCATTGTGGGTGTGCACCGCCGCCATCACATTCACCACAAATGTAATGAACTGAAGATTGTCCTTTGCTGTCTTGCCGGGAGAAAAAAGCATCACGCCGGTATCTGTGCCCAGACTCCAGTTGTTGTGTTTGCCCGACCCGTTTATGCCTGCAAACGGTTTTTCGTGAAGAAGCACACGGAAATGATGCCTGCGCGCCACTTCCGACATCAGCGACATCAGCAGCAGATTATGGTCGTTGGCAAGATTGGTTTCCTCAAATATCGGGGCAAGCTCAAACTGGTTGGGTGCCACCTCGTTATGACGGGTTTTGGCCGGAATGCCAAGTTTGTGGCACTCTATTTCCAAATCCAGCATAAATGCCTCCACTCTTGATGGTATGGCCCCGAAATAATGGTCCTCAAGCTGCTGGTTCTTGGCCGACTCATGCCCCATAAGGGTCCTGCCGGTGAGCATGAGGTCAGGACGGGCGCTGTACAGCGATTCGTCCACAAGGAAATACTCCTGTTCCCATCCCAGATAGGAGCGCACATGCTTCACATTGGGGTCAAAATAGCGGGCTACTGCCGTAGCGGCGCGATCCACAGAATTGAGGGCACGCAAAAGGGGTGTCTTGTAATCAAGGCTCTCTCCGGTGTATGATATGAATATCGTGGGAATACAGAGCGTATTGCCCATGATAAATGCCGGAGATGATATGTCCCATGCGGAATATCCGCGTGCCTCGAATGTGTTGCGTATCCCTCCGTTGGGAAAGCTTGACGCGTCAGGCTCCTGCTGCACAAGCAGCTTGCCGGTAAACTTTTCTATCACACCGCCCTTGCCGTTGTGTTCCACAAAAGCATCATGCTTTTCGGCCGTGGTCTCGGTCAATGGCTGGAACCAGTGGGTGTAATGACGCGCTCCGTTATCTATGGCCCAGCGCTTCATACCTTCGGCCACACTGTCGGCCACTTCGCGGGGCAACGGTTCTTTGTTGTCTATGGCACTGCACAACGCTTCAAATGTGTCGGCAGGAAGATATTCAAACATCTTCTGACGGTTGAACACATATTTGCCATAATACACCTCAGGTCGCTCGGTGGGTATCTCCACCGGATCTGCTTTGCGGTTGAACGCTTCGTCCACAACCTTAAATCTCAATTCTGACATTGTAAGTATAATATTTGTAAGTGATTAGACATTGAATTTTGCTATCCTCTCCACTGCCCTGAGCGTGTCCTCATGGCTGGAGAACGCCGTAAGGCGGAAATAACCTTCGCCCGAAGGGCCGAAACCGGCTCCGGGAGTGCCCACCACATTGCATCTGTGCAGTAGGGCATCAAAGAAATCCCATGAGCTCATGCCGTCGGGCGTACGCAGCCATATATAAGGGGCATTCACGCCACCCCAGGCACGCAATCCCGCTTCCTCAAGTCCCTTGCGCAGAATTGCCGCGTTGTTCATATAATAGCTCACGGTTTCGCGCACCTGTTCCCGACCCGCGTCTGTGTACAATGCTTCAGCTCCGCGCTGCACCACATAGCTTGCACCATTGAACTTGGTGCTCTGCCTGCGAAGCCACAATGCATTGAGGCTCACTTCATTTCCTGACCTGTCCACCCCTTTCAGCTCATGAGGCACCACGGTATAACCGCATCTTAGCCCCGTAAACCCGGCTGTCTTGGAATAACTGCGAAACTCTATCGCCACCTCTTTTGCCCCGGGTATCTCATATATTGAGTGCGGAACATCACTGTCGGAAATATAAGCCTCATAAGCCGAGTCAAACATTATCAGTGCGTTATGGGTCCGCGCATATTCCACCCATTTTTTCAATTCGTGGCGTGTCAACGCAGTACCGGTGGGATTATTGGGATAACACAGATATATTATATCCGGGCTTCCTTTGGGCAATGCGGGAATGAAATCATTTTCTGCCACACACGGCAGATACTCTATGCCGCGGCGTGTACCGTCCGGAAGCAGCTCACCTCCGCGCCCGGCCATCACATTGGAGTCCACATACACGGGATACACCGGGTCGGTCACGGCCACTTTGCAGTCAGGCGACAATATATCGCCTATATTGCCGGTGTCGCTTTTAGCCCCGTCACTGATGAATATCTCGTCCACGCCAAGCTCCACGCCAAGCGGCGCATAATCGTGGGCCACGATGCAGCGGCGCAAAAACTCATACCCCTGTTCTGGACCGTAACCATGAAAAGTTTTCACATCCGCTTCATCCATCACGCCCCGCATCATCCCCTCTATAGCCGCCGGGCAAATCGGGCGTGTGACATCACCTATACCCATGCGTATCACATCGGCATCGGCATGAGTGTTGCGGTATGCTGTCACTTTTCGTGCTATCTCAGAAAAGAGATAGGATGGTGACAACATACTGAAATTATCGTTGACATGTATCATCTTGTGTAAGTTGAGTCGTTTCTGCGTTTATAAATCCCGTTGAAAACCTCCGTAGCCGGCCCGGTCATATACACATGGCCGTCTTCGCGCCATTCCACCTTCAAGTCACCTCCCGGCAGCTTCACGGTCACTTCCTTGCCGGTAAGCCCGTTCAGTACCGCCGCCACTGCCGTTGCGCATGCACCGGTACCGCACGCCATCGTCACGCCACTGCCTCGTTCCCACACCTGCATCTCTATCACATCCGGCCCTGCAATGGCGGCGAACTCTATATTTGCCCGGTCAGGCCACATTTCGTGACATTCAAGTTCCGGTCCTATATCATTTATTGGAAGCCCCGCAAGCGTTGGCAGGAATATCACGCCGTGCGGATTGCCCATCGACACCGCCGTCATATGCAGCTCGCCCATACTTGTTGGCACCGGCGCATTCACAACTTTTGAGGAAGCTCTCACCGGCACTTCCTCCGGTTCAAATACAGGTGCGCCCATATCCACTGTCACGCTCTCCACTTTTCCGGAAGCACCGTCCACGTGAAGTTCCAGCGTTCTGATGCCGGCCAAAGTTTCAAGTGTTAGGGTACGCTTGGCAGTCAGATTATGGTCATACACATATTTGCCCACACATCTGCTCCCGTTGCCGCACATCTTTGCCTCCGACCCGTCGGCATTGAATATTCTCATCCTGAAATCCGCCACATCGCTCGGCTCTATGAGTATAATACCGTCACCGCCCACGCCTGTGTGACGCTGGCTCATCTCTATTGACAGTTCCGAAAGTGAGTGGGGTTCATTGGCAGGACAATGAATATAGATGTAATCATTGCCCAAGCCATGCATCTTGGTAAATGAGATTTCGTTCATACGGTATCTCAAAGTTTGACGCATGCAAAATTAATATTTTTTTCGCACCCCAAGCTTCACTTGACTATTTTTTTATCTACTTTTTGATTGCGGCACATTTTCAACAAAAAAAATCGCGCCCGCACATAGCCGACGCGATCTATTCTGAATTGCTGCCCTTCTATTTCTTCAGCAGATAGGATGTCAGCGGCTGGAGCTTTCCGCTCAGTTTCCCGCCCTTCACCACGAAAGTAGCGTTGTGAACCTCATCGGTGTATGTTCCGTCGGGAAGCAACGTATCCATTTTCACATTACGGGCCTTGTCGGTGAAATTCACCAGAGCTGCCCCTTTGTTTCCGCGAGCCACCTGTGCCACCTCGCCCTTGGTGGTAGTGAATATGCGCTCCGGCTCCCCTGCCATTGCGGCGCGGAATCGGTTTGCGGCCACCACCTCTGGGTGCTTGAACTCATCGTTACCGCGTGGACCCACAAGATTGTTGCCCCAGTAGTTGGTACGGGTGCTTCCGGCAGGACGGCTGAAAAACAGCGGTGTGCCGTGCTGGCGGGATGCAAGAAACACCCATCCCATCCTTATCTGTTCGTCTGTGAGATGTGCCGACTCGTGATTGTTGCAATACGTATCGTGACTCTCCACCCATGTCACAAGTGAATCGGGTGATGCGCTGTGATGCCATGACACAAGGTCTTCGGCCAATGCATCCCCTTTTTCAAGCGCCGAACGCAGTGCGTGACCGTAATTGCTGGCCGTAACATCTATAAACTCTGTATATTCCTTCTCCTTCACATTCTTGTCTTGGAGCACTTCTCCGTAAATGAAGAGCGAATCAGGCATGAGCAACGACAGCCCTTTGGCTGCCTCGCGCCCGGTGGCCACCGGCCAGAAATTGTTTCGCACAGCTTTGGCATCCTTAGGATCCGAAGGCAATCCTATATGCTTGGCCGTATCGTAGCGGAAACCGCGTGCACCAAGATTAATCAGGTCATTCACATACTGCATGTAGTAATACTGAAAATCCGGATTCTCGGTATTCACATCAGGCAGACCGCCCATTTCGCCGGTAGTGCACTGATAACGGTCATTCCATTCAGTAATCGGAGTAAAGCCGTTGGCATGAAACAGATTTTCATGACCGCCAACAGCTCGGTCCAGATCAGGCAGCACCGCAGTATGATCCACCGCAGTGTGATTGGGCAGCACATCCACTATCACCTGCACATTGTATTTGCGCGCACTGTCGCACATGGCCTTGAACTCATCACGACTCCCGAGCAGATAGTTTCCGATTTTCCAGTCTGTAGGCTGGTAATAATAATACCATTTGCCCTGAATCGAATCTCCCGGCTGGCTGAACAATGCCTTTCCGCCATTGTCCCCCACAAAGCAGGTGTTGGCCGGCGAAGTCTGCACATAGGCATAACCGGCATCGGCTATATCCTTCATATTGTCAGCGATAGTATTAAAACTCCATGACCATGCATGAAGAATAGCTTGAGTTTCGGTATTGCCCACACGGCCATGGCGGGGCGAAGCTGAGGCAGCAAGACATAGGCTGCCGGCTACAAGAAATAACAGATAGCGTTTCATATACAGATGTTATGGTTATGATATAAGTATGATGCTGTAAAATTATAATTTTTTCCTAATATTTACAATTACACATGACTTACGGTTCATATCGCAAAACCAAGTTTTGAAATAATGTCCTAAATATATGTTTTATAATATATATGCAATCTTAGGAATATTCATTTAATCATATTAATTTTGTCATGTCAAAAACAAACACTGTTAGCAATATTTATACTGATTAACTTTTTCATAAGTCTCAAATTAGACATCTAAATAAAGAAATCCACTGACGTTAAGTACTATGTGTAAGTGATAAAGGATGCTCGGGAGAGCATCCTTTATCTGTTATCCGCACCCCTCGCAACAAGGAGTTTCCAAGAATCAATAACTTATTCCCCCGCTCACGCATGTCAATCGGGATATATGGCGATTTTTATCACGTTGTCGCGGCGGCTTTCAAAGTGGTCATAAGCCTCGGCAATACGTGATAGCGGATAGCGGTGGGTGATAAGCGGCGTGGTATCAATACAACCCTGCTCAATGAGCGAAAGTATTTCGGCACAGTCACAACCATCAACGCCTCCGGTCTTGAAAGTCAGATTCTTCCCATACATCTCAGGCAACGGCAACATCTGAGAACGGTCATAAAGCGCCACTATTGTAACAATCGCATTGGGACGCGCAACCTCCCATGCCATACGAAATGTATCGTCAGCTCCCGCAACTTCTATAACACGGTCGGCCCCGCGGCCGTCAGTAAGTCTATCCACAACTTCCTGACACTCTTCCGGCTCAACGACATTCACGTTGGGATAATGCTCCTTTACAAACTTGCGCCGAAACATATCCGGCTCGGAAACCACTATATGTTTCGGTTTTCTCAGAAGCACACATGCCAATGTGCAAAGACCGGTAGGACCGGCCCCGAGAATCACAACAGTATCTTCGGGCGAAATTTCAGTTATGCGCGCTGCCCAGAATCCAGTGGCAAGAATGTCGCCGACAAACAGTGCCTGCTCGTCACTCACCGAATCGGGAATGCGTGTCAGCCCCTGATTAGCCAGCGGCACACGCACATATTCCGTCTGACCACCATCAATGCGGCAGCCGAGCGCCCATCCCCCGTGAGGCGATGTGCAGTTATTTACAAATCCCCGCCGGCAGTAGAAACACTCGCCGCAAAAAGTCTCCACATTGACCACCAAACGGTCACCCGGCTTCACGGCTGTTACGGCTTTGCCGACACGCTCAACAACGCCCACCATCTCATGTCCTACGGTGATTCCCGGCACAGCTCTCGGCACTGACCCGTGTTTTATGTGCAAGTCGCTCGTGCAAATACTTCCAAGCGTCACTCGCACTATAGCGTCCTGAGCGTCAATAAGCTCCGGTTGAAGCTTCTCTACCAACCGAAATTCACCTTTCCTTATATATGTATATGCCTTCATTGAATCTACCCTGTGAAATCTAAAACATGCGTTAAAGTAACCGGCTGCAAAAATAAAAATAATCCGGCATTTTGCCGAATGAAGCGATGCAAGCATTAACGCCCACCCTCACTCCACCATACACACCCGTCTTAGATTCCCTTGGAGCATGGCTGCAACACAAATCAGCTTAATTATCCTTTGAAATAAGTCTGTTGAGCCTTTCGGCATGAGCTTTAGCGCGTCTGCGGAACGTAGCGAGCTGCTCTTCGTCCGTGTTACCTGCAACTATCATCCCTCCGGAAAACACATAACCGCCCCATTCCATCTGACAGTGATTCGGAATCCCGGCAAACGGTGGCATCAGTTCATCAATTGTCATCTTTTGAGCACCGTAACGGCTGTACATATCCGCCGTACCTCCCGCAGTGAACGATGCTATGAGGCGTTTCCCTTTCAGTTTGTCGCCGCCATGCCCGTAGGCAAACCCGTATTCAAGCACCTCCTCCATCTGTGCATGACTGAGGGACAGCTGTACCACATGATCGGAAACTGGAGCACGATTGTGTCAGCGGCAAGCAGTTTCTTCTGTTCTGCCTCCACATCTATGTTGCAGTCGGGATAAAGTTCCGTTATGTTGCTTATCTCCGCATCAGGATTGATTAGCTTGAATTCATCTATAATAGCCCTATTGGCCACCGAGTCTTTCCAATAAGGATGACCCACTATCATTAAAGTCTTTTTCATCTGTCTCTTATTTTTCTGTGTTCATTTGCCGTTTGCTTCAAACTCATCCTCGCTCCAGACTTTCTTGGCGAGGTTGAAAGCCGCCCATGCCTTGGGCCACCCTGCGTAGAAAGCTATGTGGGTGATGATTTCGGCAGCCTCCGTGCGTGTTATGCCGTTCTTTTTAGCTTCCAGAAGATGATAGCTGAGAGAGTTGTCGGTAATGCCCTGCGAGATGAGCGAGGTGATTGTAACGAGGCTGCGGTCGCGCAATGACAATAAGTCGTTTCGGCTCCACACTTCGCCGAAAAGGATGTCGTCATTGAGATGTGCGAACTCCGGGGCGAAATCGCCGAGTTGCTGCCTTCCGGCAGTTTGAATAATTTTCTGTGCCATATTATTTTGTCCGTTTTATATAGTTTACAACTTTATTGTTCGGGTTAAGTTCATTCTGGTCAAGAAGTTGTAGATTTTTAACCATGTGAAGTGTGCCTTGTTTGTATTTCTGAAAATGCGCTGAGGCAATGTGCGAACGGTATGTCTCCTGAGAGGCATAAGTCTCAAGGATTGTGATTTTGCAAGGATTATCTTTCTCCTGCATTGCATACATGGTAAGCACTCCCGGTTCGGTGAGCAGCGACACCTCGCCGACCTCTTTTGCAAACTTCAGGTACTCATCAAGGTAAGCCGGATCAACCTCAATTTTAGACAAACGGATTATACCGTCCGACGACATCGGCAGTTTTGCGCACATCACCTCCCCTGTATTGCCTTCCGAAGACACCTGAGCAATAGAGTGAAATCCCATTATAGCCATGGCAATTAGTGTTATTAATAAAAATTTCCGTTTCATGTCGGCTAATTCCTAAAATATTACCTTCTTTGTCTGAGTCGCTTTGCCATTTGCGACGCTGACTATATATACACCTTTGGGCAGATTGTCCTTGTAAGCAATTTTCTGCCCCGAAAGATTGAATACCGCAATCTCGTTACCCCAAAAACCATCTGCTTTCACAGAATATATCCCCGCAAGGCTGTCATAGCCAATAGCCCTCAACCACTCAGATAGCAACGATTTTGCATTTGAAGTCTGAGATGACCTTATCCACAGGCTCGGTGTAAGAAATTTCCCGGCAGGAACGAGACGCTTTGCATCGCCTTCCACTCCGCTGATTCCGCTGCTTGCGCTGGACACAATCAACCCGATGTTTTTCCCGGCCATTTCCTTTCCATACTGAAACAGGAATGTCTGCAACGGAGCAGCCATATTGCTCCACCACAGGGGAGCGCCAATTATAATCGTGTCATACTCGTCAAGATTCACATTCACCGGGTCTATTGCCGGATATGATGCAACATCGTTGGGGTTGTTGCGTATTGCCGAAATCTGCGCACTGCCGATGGCATAGTTGTTGGCAGCATAGTCAACACCTTTCTCAGTCGGTTCCACGCGCACTACATCTGCCTTGATTTGTGCGCTAAGTTCGGTTATTATCCTGTGCACATTATTTGTGTAGCTGTAATATACTACCAGTGTCTTTGCCTGTGCAAAGACCCCCATTGCGAGCAATGCGAGAGTCAAAAGATATTTTTTCATATTCTGCGATTTAATTATTATCGTATCCTCTTTATAAATCTTGCCGGGACTCCACCGACAACAGTATCGGCAGCTACATCTTTTGTCACAACAGCACCGGCACCTACCACTGCATTATCCCCTATAGTCACACCTTGTAATATTGTGGAATTTGAGCCGACCCACACATTCTTGCCCAATACAATAGGTTTAGGATAAGTATGTTTACGATCTTCCGGAGCGAGACCATGATTGAGGGTTGCAAAGACCACATTATGTCCTATTTGACAGCCGTCGCCGATTGTCACACCCCCATGGTCCTGAAAATGGCAGCAGGCATTGATAAACACGCCTTCCCCTATTCTGATGTTCTTGCCGAAATCCGTATAGAATGGGGGAAAGACACGTAATGTCGCCGGAACTTCATAACCGAACAGTTCCGATAACAAGTCCCTTACCTCATCGGGTGTATGGTAAGCTGTGTTCAGCCGAAAGGTAACACGGCGTGCCTCATTGCTCATCCCGTCCATGAACTCATGTATCTCATTAGAATCAAGAGCGTGGCCGGACTTTACATATGTCTTAAATTCTTCTGTTGTCATCTTATCACAATTAATCGTTAGTTGTTGTAAACTCTACACCCGACGGGCGAATACCCATGTCGCGTAATATTTCCATTTCGTTTTCCTCAAAACATATAGCCCTATCGTTCGGCATATCTGTAATGATGCCTTCCTGACACATAAAGTGACTGATCACCTCTTCAGGACTGATTGAATAACGTGTGGCTATATAGTCCACCACATCATCATGACACACCGATTCCGGCACTAATATTTTGCTTTCCATAAATTCCTAAATTTCCACCTATGCAAAATTATACAGTCTCGGAGTAATGGAGCATCCAATTCCTTGGCTATCTCTATCAAAATCCCCGAATCTTCTCCAACTATCACATATTATTAATAATTTTGCACTTGACAATCAATACAGTAACTATGGCAGCCAAAATACTGAAAGTCAATAAAACTTCCGACTACAGCGGGTATCACGGACTCACCGACCGGCATCCGCTGATTACTGTCATTGATTTCTCGGAAATATCCCCTATACGCCACAGCCTTAACAAATACGGAGTGTATGGAGTTTTCGTACAGGAGAATAACGACCTTGACCTCATGTATGGATGTGGCAAATACGATTACAAGGATGGCTCGCTTATATGTGTCTCGCCCGGTCAGATTGGAGGCAAAGAAGAAAATGGCGAAAGAGTCTCTATCGGAGGTTGGGCCATGCTGTTTCACCCCGATTTGATTCGCGGCACCCAACTTGAAAAAGACATCACAAACTATTCTTTCTTTGACTACAGCGTCAACGAAGCCCTGCACATGAATGAGAAGGAGCGTGAAATTGTGGTGTCAATATTCAAGAGAATCAAATCCGAAATAGAGAATCCTCATGATGATCTTCAGAATGACATCCTTGTAAGTTACATCTCTTTACTCCTCAAGTATTGTCAGCGCTTCTACAACCGTCAGTTCCTTACAAGAAAGTTATCCAACAACGACATACTGTCAAAATTTGACAGCTTCCTCAAAGAATATTTCACGGAAAATCGCCACACTTCAAGCGGTCTCCCGACCGTGAGCATCTGTGCTGAGCACCTCTGTATGTCCGTCAATTATTTCAGTGACCTTATAAAGAAAATGACCGGAGAGAGTGCAGGCAGGCATATTCGCCAGTTCATTATCCGACAAATCAAAAACGAACTCGCATCAGGACTTACTGTAGCCGAAGCGGCCTACAAACTTGGTTTTGAATACCCTGCCCATCTTAGCCGGATGTTCAGAAAAGAAACCGGTATCACCCCCACCCAATACATCCAATCCCGCCGCGAGTAGCCTCATAGACAGAATCACTACATGAGGATGTATCAATAACAAGCTTTTGGCTCATCCTCATGCAGATATTACGGTTCTTCAACCCAAATACTTGGCATTGGGTGTGGTCACAGAATCCTATTGATCCGAAGATTGTTTACCCCACGATATGTTCATTACCGGAGCAAACTTCTTGCGGGCCATGGCCTGCAAATCTTCAATGGTATCGCATTCGTCAAGAATCTCTACGCCGAGCATTGTCTCAATCACATCCTCCATTGTGACGATACCTCGCATACAGCCATATTCATCTATAATGACTGAAATATGCTCCTTTTTCTCAAGCATTTTCTGCCAGATGTCGGAGACTCTCATCTCCTCCGGAAAAAACAGAATGGGGCGTATTATTTCCTCTACAGGAACGGTGAACTTGTCTTTTGTCAGCATCTCAAGGACATTCACTCGACGTACATATCCTATGATAAACTCGCGTTGTGTGTCATAGACCGGGATACGTGAGTATGTGGACAAGGATTGATTGTCGTAAAACTCTTTCATTGTAGTTGCTTTGCTGACAGACGCTACAACCACAAAGGGAGTCATTATATCCTTGCCATAGACATTAGACAATTTCAAGAAGCTTTGAATTACTTTGTTCTCGTCTGTTTCAAACACGCCTTCGTCAGTTCCTACATTGACTATTGCGGCAACCTCTTCTCTGCTTACTGTCAGAGGTGGGATTTTAGGAGCAAAACAACGTGTTATAAGTTCCGACAACCACACCAGCGGATAAGTGATAAAAATCAATACACGAATAATTTTAGCCGCCGGCATAGCAAGAGTACGCCAATAGGATGCTCCTATTGTTTTTGGAATAATTTCTGACAATACAAGAATAAGCAGGGTCAGGATTGCGGATATGATGCCGAAATATGCTTCACCAAACACCTTGACTGACTCCGACCCGACACCGGCAGCTCCGATTGTATGTGCTACCGTGTTAAGGGTAAGGATGGCCGCAACCGGTCTGTCAACATTTGTCTTGTATTTCATCATCAGGGACGCGGTCCTTACTCCCTGACTCTTCTTCATGGATATGAACGATACCGGCGTGGAAAGTAACACCGCTTCAAGAACGGAACACAAAAACGATACTGCTAGTGCTCCGAAAAGATATACAAATATAAGTGTCATTAATTTCTAAGTTAAGTGATTCGCACACGACCGTATAGATGAAAGTGCGATAATGGAACAATATATTCGGCACCATAGTATGGTTAGAATACCATAAAATGTCCGTTGAGAAATCACAACTCACCTGATAGACGATTAACCCTCTATTCAGTCTTTGCTAATTATGCCGAACTGTTGGAAAAGGAATAAAGTAACATATTCCCTTCTTGAACAGGAAATTCTAAATCAACAATTTGCAAAGGCGTATAAATCCATGATTTGCTGAAAGTTCCACGGATTTCATTATGCCGCGGCTATTGGAGTAATTTTGATGTCGTGCAAGATTAAATATTTCCCCGTTTTTCAAAAATGCACCACTCGGACCATAGCGATGCATCAGACGCGAGCAACGACTTATTGTACGCGCATATCCCGAATGAATATTTTTGATATGTGCATGTAATGCGGGATTGAACGGAGTCTCATCAGCAACATCCGTATCTATAGAAGATTCATAGGATACAATTGAAGATGCCCCTATTACAGACTGATTAAAACGGGCTGCTTTGACATTCCCGGACGCAAAATCAATTAGCTTGACAGCACAAACAACCAAGCTGACCATAATCAGTATGAAAATAGAAAACTTTCTTTCCATTTTATAAGGGTAATAAACTTTTCAGAAGCTATGAACTTATTATAAAATCTACAACTTTGATAATGATGACTCAATGTTATGGACATTATACAGTGTGCTAAAAGACACCGTTATTTATACCTGAAATAGCGCGGCAGTGTCGGCAACGCATGAATCAAGTGCAGTACCACTGCGATTGACATTACAAGTCCCACCTGATAATGGAAAAGACCTAAACCGTGAATCTTTACCGGGCTTAACAGCTTGATTAGTCCTGTAGCAACCGTTACTATTGCTGTTACAATAAAAATCCATGTTACAGCATTGAAGAACCTGAATCGCTTACGCAAAGCTATGAGCATCTTAAAGAACTGTTTGCCATGAATATATGCAAATACTCCCATGGCAACGCCGAAAATCCAGTGAATTACTTTAAGAATGTCTCTGGGCTGAAAGATAATGCCGTGCGATTTCATGTGCAGCATGATGCCGGTTATCGCGGTAACTAAAAACAGCACAACCAATATTATGCCGATAATTCCTCTTTGTCTCAATGAATTGTTCATGTTGTATTTTGTTTGCCGTATAATTTATAACAAATCTAAGCCCGCTAAGGATTATTAGTGCCAATCAAGTAGATCGGGTAACGATTATGCACCTCTCAACCCACTTATAGCAATTCCCCGAAGTTTTCGCCACGGTTGGCAATGTCATTGTTGACACCAAGCTTCCGCAGACCCCGTGCCCGCTTCCATATTCCGTATCAATGTAAAAGGCGAGTTGTTAAAATATGGGCAAAGGTAGCTAACTTTGCTGTGAAACAATTGCAGATACAAAACATATTTCCGGAAATAATCACGGAAAATTTTGATTTTTTAACTGCTCCACCAATGCCGGAGCCGAGTCTTCAACGCCAAAGTGAAGGCTTTCCGCAGTCAGTTTCTCGGCGTAATCAACATCCCGTTCTTCCTGTTCCGGTCCTCAAAACTATGCGCCTAAAAATAATCTTTTCACTCTGATAGTTTTTAACACTTCAACCGCCTTTTGCTACTGATTCCTTTTTTTGCAATTAGTCCTACAGGTTGCCTCCTTAGGCGTCCTGCCGGATGCGTATGTAAAAAAGGCCGCGGCAGGATGTCCTGTCGCGACCGGTAAGGGGCGGTTACCTACTTTCCCACTTTCGCAGTATCATCGGCGTGGTGAGGCTTAACTTCTCTGTTCGGAATGGTAAGAGGTGGAACCCTCACGCTGTCACCACCTGAGTATCTTCAGCGGCACTGATGCCGCCGTATAGGGTAGAGAGCATCACGGAAGCACGACCGAGAGCCTTTCAATCCGCCAAAACCACTGCGGATGTCCTCCGACGCGGCTGCGTTTTCGCCGCCTTTGCTTTCTTGGGGAGTTGCCTCCCGGAAAGGGTTCGGGTGATTAGTATCGCTCGGCTGTAGGCGTCACCGCCCCTGCACCTGCGACCTATCTACGTCATCGTCTCTGACGACCCTTGTGTGGAGATCTTATCTTGAGGGGGGCTTCGTGCTTAGATGCTTTCAGCACTTATCCTTGCCAGACGCGGCTACCCGGCGGTGCACCTGGCGGTACAACCGGCTCACCGGTGGTCTGTCCAACACGGTCCTCTCGTACTAGTGTCGGGTCCTCGCAAATCTCCCGCGCCCACAACAGATAGGGACCGAACTGTCTCACGACGTTCTGAACCCAGCTCGCGTGCCACTTTAA
>ENA-OPXC01000048-OPXC01000048.1-human-gut-metagenome-genome-assembly--contig:-NODE-48-length-104380-cov-8.152428_pt1 | contig 104380 bp, 103 predicted proteins | sample MGYA00241512_ERZ502016 | MGnify/ENA primary metagenome ERZ502016 (study PRJEB25962, sample SAMEA2043043) | human gut metagenome | biome: human gut; feature: human-associated habitat; material: faeces...
TTGCATGTCTTAGGCATGCCGCCAGCGTTCATCCTGAGCCAGGATCAAACTCTCATATAAAATTAAGTTTGTCCTAAGCTACTCAAATTGACTTTTTTACTTAGTTTTCAAAGATCATTTAACTTTTGTTTTGCGCTTTCTTTCCTTTGCGCACTAGTAATATATCAAATCTGATATTTAAAGTCAACAGCTTTTTTTACTTTTTTTACTTTTTTTGCATATTCTAATATTTTCAAGTAAAAAATCTGTCATTTGCCTTTTATTTAATTATGAATATTAGTTTTTTTAATTAATATTAACCATACATTATTTTCTAATAGAACTGTCAGTTTTAGTTTTAATTGTTTATGATTCAAAACATTTACATTTCATCTTTCTTAATTAATTTCATATTTCTAATTTTTCCTTATTGTTATATTCATTATGTATAGTTATCTTATATAGATATAAAAATAGATATAAAAAGCTTTTTAGATAAGTCAAACTAATTAAAATCATTTTTGAATTTTAATTAATTTTGGCGATGGCTTACTTAAAAACATTATTGAATTTTGATTGTGCTTTGATTGATTATACTTTAATCGAGTTAATCGAGCAATTTAGAAATCTATATAATTAATTACAGGAATTCTTTCTTTATATTTGGTTATCATATATTCCAATTTTTCACACAACCACTATTTATTACTAATTTCAGAAAAATTTTATAATTTGTTAACAATGTTTAATATTAATTTTTTAATATTATTTCAATAGCCATAGCATTATTATAATTTTATGAATTTTCATTTGCTTGTTATAAATAATAGTAAATTTATGTATAAAACAATTTTTGCTTAATCAAATATTTATATTTAAAACATTATATAATGATTAAATGATTATAATATTAGCCATAACATATTTATTATAAAACTAAGAAACTTTTTTTATAAAGTAATATTTTGCACTTTCTATATCTTAAAATGCTTTAAATTAAATCCTATTTAACATTTTAAAGCATTAAATTCTTTACTAATATTACATCAAAGCAAATAAAAATGGAGCCTTTCGGCTCCTCAGGGGGTTTTTGGTTGATTACATAAGTCACTTTAAAATCGTAAAATATGCAATCTGTTTTTTCAGCATGACTTTATCATGCTATATACATCATATTATTTTTAATAATAATTGTCAAGTACACAAATAGAAAATATTTTTATATTTACACATTGTTTACATTTGCTTTACTAATTACTTTGTAAACTGCTAATTATATCTTTGTATAACAAATTATTATCAAAGTTTTCTAAATACTTCTTAGAATCATTAAAAGCCTGTAACCAAATTTTATTGTCCCTTCTAATATCAGCCATTTTAAAATGCATATCACCACTTTGTCTTTCGCCAAAGATATCACCTTCGCCACGCATTTCAAAATCTTTTTCACTAATATAAAAGCCATCATTACTACTTTCTAACACTCTTAAACGTGGCTCGTCTACTTTACTAATCAAAAAGCAATAACTTTGTAAATTACTGCGTCCGACACGACCACGTAATTGATGTAAAGTGGCCAAGCCAAAAAGGTTAGCATTATATATCATCATAACGGTAGCATTACTAACATCTATGCCTACTTCAATGACAGTTGTTGAAACAAGAATTTTAAGTTTGCCATCTTGAAATGATTGCATGATTGCGTTTTTATCTTTTTTACTCATTTTGCCATGTAAGATACCTACTGGATATTTGCCTTTAAAAGCTAAATTGAATTTTTCTTCTAATTTCTTTACATCATCTAAAGTATCGTTACTTGCTTCTATTAAAGGAGCTACTACATAAATTTGGTGTCCTTCTTTTAGATTGGCATAACACACTTTTAAAGCTTCAATTAAGTTTTTATCTTCGATATATTTAGTTATAACAGGTTTACGACCATTAGGTTTAGTTTTAATAATTGATAAATCCATATCTCCATATAAACCCAAAGCATAAGTTCTAGGAATTGGTGTTGCACTCATATAAATAACATCTACACTGCGACCTTTGTTTTCGATTATATTACGTTGATTTACTCCAAAGCGATGCTGTTCGTCAGTTATAACCAATCCTAAATTTTTAAATTCTACCTTATCATTTAAAATGGCATGAGTTCCAATTAAACAATCAATGTTACCTAAAGCTAAATCATAAAGTACTCTTTTTTTCTCTCTAGTACTATTACTACCGACAATTAAACCAAAATTAACGTTTGGAGCCATTTTTTTTAAAGAATCATAATGTTGTCTAGCAAGGACTTCAGTTGGAGCCATTAAGGCAGCCTGATAACCAGCATAGGTATTGATAACTATTCCACATAAAGCCACAACCGTTTTACCACTACCAACGTCGCCCATAACTAACCTATTCATTTTAATATTGCTAGTCATATCATTGTAAATAGCCATCGTTACTTCTAATTGGTCTTTTGTTAAACTAAAGGGTAAACTTTTAATAAATTCATCTAATTTTTCTTTAGGTACTTCTTTTTTTATACCTTGTTTTTGATTTCTTAAGTTTTTTAAATAATTAATTTTAAAAGCAAATATAAAGAATTCCTCATAAATAGTTCTTAATCTAGCTTTTTTTAAAGAAGGAACATCTTTTGGGCAATGAATTATAGTTAGAGCTTCTTCTTTTTTTAAAAATTTGTATCTTTCTTTATAAATACTAGGAATATAGTCATCAACATCAAACTTTGTATCAACACAATTGGTCATTATGTTTCTTAATATTTTATTATTAATACCATTTACTAAGTGATAAATTGGTACTATTTCATTTTTATTTAGAACTTCTAAGCTAATATCACTGGCGGTAAAATTGTTATGGAAAGTATCATAATGACCCGTTATACTTATGTAACTTCCTGGAATAATTCTGGATTTTAAATATCCCCTATTAAAAATGGAAACATTAATAAAAGTACCATTATATAAACACTTCATACTGAGTCTATTAAGATGCCCACCTAAGTAAGATATGATTGGACTATTTACAACTTGCACATTAATAGTACCTTTATCTTTACTACAAGTTATTAAATCACTAATTTTTACTATTTCATAACGGTATGGATAATACTCTAAAAGTTCACTAAATGTCGATATATTTAATTTTTTTAACAATAGTAAACTTTTTTCGCCCATTCCTTTAATTTCTTCTAAATTCATCGCCATCACTAGCAAAATTATAGCAAAAAAGCATTGACAAAACTACCTTTTTTTATTAGTATATTAGATACCAATTTGCGTTACTGCAAGTTGGTGCTAGTATCACACTAGCCAACCCCTTTTTATTCTTTTTGAGACAGTTATAATTACTGTCTCCTTTTTTTTACAATTAATTTTAAATGTAAGCAAGGCCTCAAGTGGTCATTATGGTGCCTATTAAAATAGCGGTGAAATCTGATATCTTACTGTTTTTAATGTATAAATTATTAAATTATAGCGGTATTAATATTGTTATATTTAACATTTATAATTTATATGTAATTAATTTTTGAAATTTGGAAATAATTAAAATAACAGTAAGGGAGTGTTTTAGAATGAAATTAATGGATATTGTTGGTTTAAATGTTAAATGGTATCGTTATCAAGCAAGCTTAACTCAAGAAAAGTTTGCAGAAATAGCTAATTTTAAAATGGCTTATGTAAGCATTGTTGAAAATGGTGAGGCTAACTTGACTTTAAATAATATAGAAATTATTGCTAAGGCATTAAAAGTAGAGCCAGAATTACTTTTTAATAAAGAAACAGCTAATAAGGCTAAAAATTTACCAAAAAGAGTTTATATGTATCAAAAATAAGTGTAATCAAAATGACTACACTTATTTTTATTTATCCTAATTATTTTAGAAAACTATTTTTTTAATTTGGCTATTTTTTCGTTACAATCATCACTTAGACAAACATAAGAGCCAGATACTACCGAATCAACATATTCTTTAACCAATGATATAGTTTCATCATTAATACCACCATCTACTTCAATGCGACCTTTATATACTTTTCTTAAAACTTTTAACTTATCAATAGTATTTGTAATAAAACTTTGTCCACCTTTGCCAGGAATAACACTCATAATTAAAACCATATCAACATATTTAAGTAAAGGTTTAATGGCTTCGATATCAGTTTCTGGATTAACTGCTAAACCAGCAAGCATGTTATTATCGGTAATTTTGATTATTGTATCGATTGGATTCTTTAAGACTTCATAATGCACAATAAAATGCTTAGGATTAAACATTCTACAATATTCGATATAATCTTCTGGCCTTGCAACCATTAAATGAATTTCGATGGGTTTAGTAAATTTATCTAGGTGCATTTCTTCTAAACTTAAAGAGGTATTTTCTGTGAAGGTTCCGTCCATAAAATCAACATGAATCAAATCGCAGTTAGAGGCATTTAAAACTTCTATTTGTTTGTCCATTGGATATTTACTTTTTAAAAATGATACACTTACTTCCATTGTTCTTTCTCCAAAAAATTTATATAATTTTCATATCTACTAGGTAAGATAGACTTGCCTACTTCTTCTTTAATGCCACAGTCTATTTCTTTATAATGCTTACAATCTTTAAAGCGACATTCATAATTTTGAAATTCAATAAACCCATTTTTTAAGTTGTCTTTAGTAGTAAAGTTTAAATCAAGAGCACTAAAACCTGGAGTATCTATTAAATAAAAGTCACTAACTTTATAGATTTCAACATGACGAGTGGTATGTATGCCTCTACCTAGAGCTTTCGATATCTTTTGGGTTTTTATATCGTAATTACCGAGTTTATTAACAAGGCTTGATTTACCGGCCCCACTTTGACCTAGAAGTCCTACTTCCTTACCTTTTAATATTTCTTTTATTTTAGTAATTTCACTATTAATAACAACGGTAATACCAATACTCTGATAGTATTCTTTTAAATTGTTAATTTCTTGTTTTTCACTATCATTTAACAAATCATATTTAGTAAAACAAATCATACTAGGAATGTTATGAAGAGCAAGAAAAGCCAGTTGTTTATCTAAAAGATTAAGGGATAAATCTGGCTCCTTGGTACTTGTAACACATATTACAAGGTCTATATTACTAATATTTGGTCTGGTTAAATAATTTTTTCGTGGTAAAATTTCAATAATATATTTCTTTTCAATATCTATTATTACTTCATCGCCTACCATAGGACTTATTTCGTCTTTACGAAACTTACCACGAGCTCTGGCTTCAATAATAGTATCATTTACTAAAACACTATATAAATTACTAATTATACGAATTATTTTACCTTTATTCACAGACTTCCTCATTTGGGTTGCATTCTGCAACGTCTTCTTTAACATAAATAGTTATTGTTAAGCTAGCGCCACTTGTGACCTGAGTGCCACTTGGTCTTGATTGGGCGATGATATCACCACTCTTATAGTTGCCTGAGGCTTCACTTACTTCTTTAAATTTACAATTTATACTATATTGAGTACAGAATTGTTCAATTTGTTCTTTTGTATAATCGCCACTAGTAAAGTTTGGATATTTAGTAGTTACATTTGGAATATAAAGAATTACGGTATCGCCTTTAGATACTTTTTCACCAGCTTTTACAGATTGGTCTAAGATAGTTGAGGCATCAACTTTGGCATCACTTACGTCACGTTTTTCTGGGATAACTAAAATACCATATGCAGTTAGAGTTCCGTAAACGGTATAATAATTCTTACCAGTAAAGTCTTCCATAGTAAATCCTTCGTTACCAGTTGAAATGTATAAAGTTATTTCACTACCTTTAGTCTTTTTAACCCCTGCAACTGGATTAGTTTTAACAACTTTACCTTCAGGAACTTCATCACTTGCTTGTTCTTTTTGTTGGTCAGCTATTTTAAAGCCTTCATTTTGTAAAGTATTTATAGCATCGCTAATGTCTAAGCCAGAAACATCTGGTACTTTTATTTCCTTTTGATTAGTAATTATTGGAAGCAAGACAATTATGGAAGTAATGACAATTACAATACCGGTAAATACGGCAAATAGTGTAATTAATACTTTGTTATCTCTTTTCGTATTTTCCACCTCTTCTGTTTTTATTTCTTTTACAATAGCATCGTTTTTGCTTTGCGATTTAGTAGAACTTTTTGGTTTTCTATCTTCATCAAATTCTGGATATGGTAAGACTATTTTAGGTTCGTTAGCACGGGAATCATCCAGGCAAGTTCTTAAATCTTCGTTCATACTTCTAGCATCGGCATACCTGTTTTTAGGATTTTTAGCGGTTGCTTTAATAATAATATTTTCAACACTCTGAGGTATTTCTGGAAGTTTTTCACGAACACTAGGTATTTTTTCTTTTAAATGTTTAAGGGCTATTTCAACGGCATTATCGCCTTTATAAGGTAATTCACCAGTTAATAATTCATACATTAAGATACCCATAGAATAGATATCACTTTGTAGGGTTGAGCCTTTACCATTAGCTTGTTCTGGTGGTAAATAATGAACACTTCCCATTACGGAGTTAGTCTGGGTTAACTGCGTACTATTCATAGCCATAGCAATACCAAAGTCTGTTATTTTAACAAGACCACTATCAAGGATCATGATGTTTTGTGGTTTAATATCACGATGAATAATATAAGCATCATGAGCAACAGATAGCCCGTCAGTTATTTGAAGCATAATATCGATTACTTCGCTTAGAGTTAGGCGACCACGTTTTTTTAGAAGTTGTTTTAGCTGACAACCTTCAATATACTCCATAACAATGTAATATTGGCCATTATCTTCCCCAACATCATAAACTTCTACGATATTAGGATGGCTAAGACTGGATGCTGATAAGGCTTCTCTTTGAAAACGACGTACAAATTTTTCATCAGTAGCTAAGTCGCCACGCAACACTTTAACTGCTACATTGCGGTCCAAGATAGTATCATAAGCTAGATATACATTAGCCATTCCGCCTTCGCCAATAGATTTAATTATTTGATAACGATCGTTTATTTTTTGTCCTTTCATTATCATTATTATTCACCACTTTCTTTTACTAAATACGCAACTGATATATTATCGGTTCCACCCCTGGCATTACATTTTCTAATTAATTTTACAACTTTATCTTCGATGCTAAGTTCTGGATCATTTAAGACTTTTTCGATAGCTTCGTTACTTAACATATTTGTAAGTCCATCACTAGAAAGAAGAATAGCATCAAAAGACATGTCAACTTCATAAATATCAGGTACAACGTCTTCTTCGCCTCCTAAAGCTTTCATTAAAACATTTTTCTTTGGATGATACTTAGCTTCTTCTTCTGTTAAGTCACCAGCTTGCACTAATAATTGGACTAAAGTGTGGTCTTTAGTAACCTTAAGTAAATGACCATTTTTCATAGCAAAACCACTAGAATCACCAACGTTTGCATATAAAAGAAAATCATTGGTTAGAAGTGCTACAACCACAGTAGTGCCCATTCCTTTACTTTCTGGATTATTACTAGCATATTCAACAATATGATGATTAATTTCACTAATATTATCTTTTAGCCAGTTAGTAGCATCATACTTAGTACCAACTGTTACTAAATCATTAAATCTTTTACCTAGGTGAGTTACTACCATGGAACTGGCTACTTCACCAGCACGATGGCCGCCCATCCCATCAGCAACGATAAGTAAATATTCGCCGGCATCATTTTTTAAAATAGTAACTGAATCTTCATTATGACTACGAACTTTGCCGGCATCAGTTAAATAAAATGTTTTCATTCTTTTCTTCCTCCTTACTTCTAAGTTGTCCACAGGCTGCATCAATATTACTACCAAATCTTCTTCTAACTGTTACATTAATTTTATTTTTAACTAAAGTATCATAGAACTCATCAATTTTTTTCTTATTACTTTGACTAAATTCTAAATGGTTAGTTTCATTATAAGGTATCATATTAACATAGACATTTAACCCCTTTAATAGTTTGGAAAGTTCTATGGCACATTCCTTACTATCGTTTACACCTTCTAGCATAACATATTCAATAGTTACTCGTCTATTAGTTTCTTTAATATAATCTTTAATTGCTTTAATTACTTCAGAAATATTATAAGCTTTATTAATAGGCATTATTTGATTTCTAATTTCGTCATTAGGAGCATGTAAGCTTAAAGCAAGGTTAACTTGTAAATCTTCTTTACTAAATTCATAGATTTTAGGAACAAGACCACATGTTGATACAGTAATATGTCTAGCTCCAATACTAATACCTTTAGGATCATTTATTATTCTTATAAAGTCCATAAGGTTAACATAATTATCAAAAGGTTCACCAATTCCCATAACGACAATACTAGAAATTCTCTTGCCTATATCTTTTTCGATAAGAAGAATTTGTTCAACCATTTCATAAGCTTCTAAATTTCTTACTTTTTTTCTTCTACCTGATTCACAAAATTTACAGCCCATGTTGCATCCTACTTCACTAGATACGCATACACTTAAACCATAGTCATGTTCCATTAAAACGGCTTCGATATAATTATGGTCTTTAAGTAAAAATAAGTATTTATGAGCATCAGTATCATGCTGTACTTGAGCTACTTTAATCATTTCCATACTAAAATCAGTTTTTAATTTATCTTGAATTTCTTTTTTGATATTAGTCATCTTATCAATACTATCTACTCTTTTTAAATATAACCATTCATATACTTGTAAGGCTTTAAACTTTTTTTCACCAATACTAAGAAAATATTCTTCTAAGTCACTTCTTTTTATTCCATATATATTTTTCATAAAATTCACTTCTCTTTGCTCCGATTATTATACCTTAATTTACTTATCTTCACAAGTTAACTCTTTAATTAAAAAAGGAGTTTCGTTTAAGAAGAGTATTCCTTCTTAAGCGAAACCCTTCGCATTATTGTTCATTTTGGATAAAATCGTTTGGCTTCCCAATTATTGTCTAGTACACGTCCTTTTAATACGCTTTATATTTTTTCAATACTTACTGGTTTCCACATCCGCAACTTATATCTTTCTAATGTTTCTTCTACGAAGAAATGCGATATGGGTCAGATGCTGTCCCTGTGCCTTGTGCCAGCACTTCAGCCTTCAGATTGAAAACTGGCCGAACCCCGCCGTAAGGGTAGTCCACGCGGTAGTTGACGTTCGCATCGCCACCCGAACCCACGTCACGCACGCCAGCACCATCACCGAAGGCGAACGGCGAGGAAGCCCACCACTCTTGCCCTGAGTATAGGTAGTAACCACTATTGCTAGTAGACCATCCACCGGCTAGTACTATTTCATCCGTACTTAAAAGGCCGATGGGATACGTTAAAGCTCCATTGCCATTAGTAGTATCACTTACTGTAAAGGCATCATTTTGATGTGGACATACTAATTTCATATTATCATTATGATTACCACTTTCCCGTGGAACAAAATACCAACGATAATTAGTACGAGTTGTTCCTGCACCAGTTCCTGTATTATCATTAATTATTGAACGATCATTACAAAAAACATTATCAGCCAAATATTCTTCATTGGCAGTTCCCAAAATATTTGTTTTATACCAATTATCTATGTAAGTCTTGATTGTTGAATCATTGGTATTTGCATGAGTTTCGGCATACGTTGAGGCACCAGTGGCACCATACATATAACCAACATAAGCATTATCATTATAACTACTATTAAACGCACTAGTACCAATTTGACGATCACTACTTGACTCACCATTGGCATGAGCACTTGTTCCATCATAAATAACACGAACAGTTCCATCACCATTAATACGAACTATACGCCAATATTTATCAGCAAACTTAACATAGTTATTAGTTACATTACCACGATAATAATATGAATCACCATAAGCGTCTTTGGCTTTACATAAATAACCATCTGTTGCTTCTATTGCTGTTACATTTACCGAACCATCTTCATTTACCGTTGGACATTTTCCTGTTTTATCTAATTGAGAAATAATTTTTTTAACATTATCAGTTTTGCCACCATTACACTCATCATCTTCACAAACCTCACCATAGGCATAAATCTTTAGAGAAATAGTTTTACCTATTTCTGATTCTGGAGTATCTTCATCTAACCAAATTTTAATGTTATGAGTATCATATTTATCTGGTGCTAAAGATATATCTTGTTTTAAAATATAACGACCAGCACTATCTTTAGTAGTTATACTACCTAAAGTAAATGGTGTACCGTTATCTAAAGATACTTTTATATAATTATAATTAACTTTATTAGTACTTGTATCATCAGGATTATCATATAAAGCTATATAATAAGTTATAGGTAAAGTACCGTTGTTAGTTACAGAGAAAGAATAACCTTTAGAAAGCAAACCTTCATTATCATCAATTGGTGTATTATTATCAGTTATAACAGTACTGCCATCATAAGCTGATAACTGCATTATTAAACTACCTGATTGTACCGTTTGCTCTTCTGATTGATCCACTTTCATAAATAAAGCATAACTAACTCCTAGTATTCCTATAACCATTACAAATACTGATAAAGCAATTATTTGTGTTTGTTTTTTTATAACCTGAGTATAATTTATATTCATAATATTTCAATCCCTTACTATATGACATAATTATATCCTATATTAAAAAAATTTGCTATTATTATTTAAGCAAATTTTTTATAAAGATAACTTGTACGGTGATGATACAGTTCCGTTACCACTTTCAAAAGATATGTCAGCTTTTAAATAAAGAGTTGGTCTAACATTATCAGCAATATAATTGCCATTACGATGAATGTTACCATTTAAATACATAAGAAAGGAATTTAAATCTGCTTTAGCATAAGGAGTCATCGTCCATTCTGATCCTGATTTATACAAATAATCATTGGTTTTGCAATCACTTACAGCTCTATCACTCCAAGAATATAATGCAGTGGCTAGACAAGTATCTCTATTAGTTGTAGACCCACCCGATGTTGCATAACCATAATCACTAGGATACATCAAGCCAATTTTTCCAATCCAAGTAGTTGGACGTCCGCTATAAACATCAGTGTCTCTTTCATAGGCATAAAAATTACTGGCTAGACCGTTATCGTTAGTCTGATAATCTGAGGCACCGCCTAAATTCCAAACAACACTTTCAATGGCATTTCTAGTTGTATCATTTTTTAAACCTGTTGCTGTAAAGTCTGTTTCATTACAAGTAAATGTTGAACCAGAAGTAACAGAGGCTGGAGCACATCCTTTGGTACCATTATAATAAGAACCCATTTTACTATAAATTTCTTGACCATTATACGAAATTATATCTGATGAATTAGTGTAACCCCTTTTTAAATAATCAATAGGATTAAACATCATCATTAATTGACTATCAGTCCAGTCATTAGAGCCATCATTGGATACTGAAGATGCTACTCCTTTTTGTTTATAGTCAATAAAGTATGATCCTAATGAATCATTTCTAATAATTTTAATTAAGTTTGATTTAGTACCATTTTCTTTAGTTACATTATTAAATAAGCCTATAATACGCCAAGTCTCACAGGTACTATCTGATTGGTTAGAATAATCACTACAATTAAAATAAACATAGTTATTTGGATTTGAACCAATATACCTTATATTATTACCTGGATCATCACTAGCAAAGTTTACAGTATCTGTTTTAGCTAAATTGGTTATAGTCGTTGAAATAGGCATATTTTTACCACCGTTACACTTGCCATCTTCACAAACCTCACCATAAGCATAAATTTTTAGAGAAATAGTTTTACCTATTTCTGATTCTGGAGTATCTTCATCTAACCAAATTTTAATGTTATGAGTATCATATTTATCTGGTGCTAAAGATATATCTTGTTTTAAAATATAACGACCAGCACTATCTTTAGTAGTTATACTACCTAAAGTAAATGGTGTACCGTTATCTAAAGATACTTTTATATAATTATAATTAACTTTATTAGTACTTGTATCATCAGGATTATCATATAAAGCTATATAATAAGTTATAGGTAAAGTACCGTTGTTAGTTACAGAGAAAGAATAACCTTTAGAAAGCAAACCTTCATTATCATCAATTGGTGTATTATTATCAGTTATAACAGTACTGCCATCATAAGCTGATAACTGCATTATTAAACTACCTGATTGTACCGTTTGCTCTTCTGATTGATCCACTTTCATAAATAAAGCATAACTAACTCCTAGTATTCCTATAACCATTACAAATACTGATAAAGCAATTATTTGTGTTTGTTTTTTTATAACCTGAGTATAATTTATATTCATAATATTCCAATCCCTTACTATTACTATTTTTACAACACAATTATATCTTATATTTTTTAAAATTACCATATTATTTTAAAATTTAGTCTATTTCTTAATTTATTTAATTTTTAAAATATTTACTATATAAATAAGGAAAATATTCTATAAACTTATTATATTTTATAGATATATAGACTACATTATATCCTAAATTTTAACAAGTAGTTTTATTAAAACTAGTGTAAAAATTGCTTGCAAATTAACTTATAAATGCTATACTAAATATTGAAATCCTTTAGGATTTAGGAAGGAAATGAAATTATATGGAATTAAAAGGAAGCAAAACAGAACAAAACTTACTTACAGCATTTGCAGGAGAATCACAAGCAAGAAATAAATATACTTTCTATGCATCTAAAGCTAGAAAAGATGGTTATGAACAATATGCAGAAATCTTTGAAGAAACTGCTAATAATGAAAAAGAACATGCTAAATTGTGGTTTAAAGAATTGCATGATGGCAAGATTCCTACTACATTAGAAAATTTGGAAGATGCTGCTAATGGCGAAAATTATGAATGGACTGATATGTACCAAGAATTTGCTAAAACAGCTCGTGAAGAAGGTTTCCTAGAATTAGCTAAAAAATTTGAAGCTGTTGGCGAAATTGAACGTCATCATGAAGAAAGATATCGTAAACTTATTAGTAATATCGAAGGCGGTGTAGTCTTCTCAAGCGATGATGATAGAATTTGGCAATGTCGTAACTGTGGTCATATTGTTATTGGTAAATATGCTCCAGAAGTTTGTCCAGTATGTAATCATCCACAAAGTTTCTTTGAAATTAAGAAAGAAAATTATTAGTATTTTAAAATTAACAGGATTATTCCTGTTTTTTTAATTTATAATTTATATCTTTAAAACATAAAATTACTTGGAGGATATAAATGAATAAAAAATATAATTTTTATAATGCATTATTTATATTTATTTTAGGAACGTTACTACATTTTACTTATAATTGGTCAAATAATAATTTTATTGTTGGTCTTTTTAGTTCTACTAATGAATCTATTTTTTCACATACTAAATTACTTATTTTACCTACTTTTATTTTCTATATATTATTTTATAAAAAAAATAAAGTTATATTAAATAAAAATAAGTTTTTTAGTAGTATGATTATCCAATTAATAAGCAGTATCTTAAGTATGATTTTAATTTACTATACAGCAAGATTTGGATTTAATATAGAAAGTCTTTGGTTTGATATATTCTTATTTTTCTTAAGTATTGTTATTGGTTTAACTTTGAGTATTCATTATTATAAATATAGTAAAAAAAGTATTAATTATAAAATGTGGAGTTTGATTATTATTGGTTTAATGATTATTTTTACAATTAATCCTTTAAATTTTCCCTTTTTTATATTTTAAAAAAACTAGGTTGCCCTAGTCTTCTTTTTTTTCTAATTTGTTTATGCAAGCATTAGTAACTTCGATTGCTTTAAGTCTTAAGGATTCAACAGCATCTTCTAAAACTGGAGTACCTTTTTCTTTAACATAATCAACTAAGTCAGCCATAGAACGTTCAATTTCTTTAGCTTTCTTTTTAGCAATTTTAGCTACCTTTTCCATGCTTAAGTCATCTAATTCTTTTTTGATTTTCTTAATATTTTTGTCAACATATTTTTTAACATCATCAGCATCAATATCTTTTACTTTAACCATAAAATCATCAAATGCGTTTTTTAAATCATCTCTGGTTTCTTTTCCAGATTTAGGAGCAAGTAATACTCCAAGAGCAGCACCAGCGGCAATGCCACCAACTAAAGTTGCAACAGTTTTCTTTTTCATTATATATCCTCTTTTCTATTAATATAATTTAATTATACTATATTTTCTTTTTTAGTATATGAATTTTGTGTGAATTTATACATTTACATGTAAATAGTCTAAAATTTTAAAGATGAAATATTTGATATTGATAAGCACTTATTTCTTTTGTACCATTTAACATGTTTTTTTGATAAGGGTTATGAATATGACCATGAATATGATAAGGAACTCTATTTTTATATAAATAGTAAGTTATGCCAAATAAGCCTTGGTGAGCAGGATCATTACTATTTAAACTGTTAAAACCAGTATCATGACTAACTAAAATATCAGCTTCTTCTTTGGAATTTAAAAATTCAATACATTCTTTTTGGAAAAAAGATGGAAATTTACTAGGTTTATAACGAAAACTACCCATTATGCCAAGAATTTTAATTCCTTTTATAGTTATTATTTTACCATTTAAATCATTTAGCCCATACTCATTAATATAGTTAGTATCATGATTTCCCAGTATGGCATATATCTTATCTTTAGAGACATACTTTAAAATAATTGGTATATCAAGATACCCAAAATCACCAAGTAAGAGGCATATATCATAATTATTATTAGTTAATATAAAGTTTTTAAATTCTTTTTCATTTAAAGTATTATGAGTATCGCTAATTACTAAAATACTAATATTATTATTTAAAATACGGGCATTACCATATATTTTATAAAGAAGTGGTTCTTGATTAGCATAACTAGATTCATAACCATATTTGTTTATTTCATTAATATTTATTAAGTTATTATAATAAGTTTCTTTAGAAATAATATTTTCTTTTTTCTTAAATAAGTTAAATAGATGCATTATTTTTGGGTATCCTTATCTTGTAAATCACATAAATATATGTATACTTCAATAGAACTAAGGCTTTTATTTTCTTCGTTCATAATTAGTCCTAACTATTTATATAGTCTTACCTTTCTTACTATTATTATCAAGTTATATTGTATCAAAATATTTATCTTTTGTCTTCTTTATTAAGCATAATTGTAAACTTATTAAAATTTTTTTACTATTCTTTTTTAGCTTGGAAGCAAGAATATTCTTAATCATTAATTTACACATTAAAAGAGAAATGCTATAATGAATATGTTGAAAGGAATAATGCTATGCGATACGTTTTAAATTTCTTTGGTCATTTACACACCATTAATAAGCACCGATTAAAAGTATTTATTCTGTGTTGTAAGGCTGGAATTCCAGTGCAAGGATTGCTCCATGATTTATCTAAGTATAGTCCAACGGAATTTTTTGAAGGGGTTAAATATTATGCTAAGGGTAAATATTCACCTATTCTTAATGCAAAAAAAGATCAAGGATATTCTAAGGCTTGGTTACATCATAAAGGACGTAATAAACATCATCATGAATATTGGTTTGATTATGCTGCACCCTTAAAGGCTCCGGTTATTCCTTATAAATACGCGGTAGAAATGATTTGTGATATGATAGCAGCCTCGAAAAATTATCAAGGTAAGAAGTATACAGATATGGCGGCTTATTACTATTGGAATAAAGTTCGTGATAACTGTATGGTTAATAGAAAAATTCAAGGTTTTATGACAGAAGTCTTTGAAACATTAGGAGCAAATGGAGAAAAATATACTATTAATCCTAAATATTTAAGAAGTGTTTATGATAAATATACGAAGAAAAAAGAAAAGGAAGATAAAAATGAAGAAAATAGCGAAAAAAATCGGAACTGATACAATTTATTGTGGAAGTAATAATTTTGCTGGTAGTATTATGGATTATCACTTTTTAATAAAGTATGATAGTCAGTCAAGTGTTTATACATTAAGTTTCAGTGTAGAATTAGATAATGATATTACTAAATTAAATAATAATATTAAAAAAGAAATTAAGGATGCTATTGTAAGTTATAATAATAAGAATCTTAATATAGTTGGTTCAGTTACTGATAAAAAATATTTACCTGAAATTATTAATCCTTTATTAGAAATTATTGGAAAGTATTTAAAAGATAATAATGCTTTAGAGGTTTGTAGACATTGTAAAGAAGTTAAAAAAACTTTTCTAGTAGATAATGACTCAGAGATTAGTTTTTATTGTAATGATTGTTATAAAGTTGTTAAGAAAGCTGCTAATTATAAGAAAGAAAAGTATAATAAATCAAAAGAGAATATTTTATTAGGAATTATTGGGGCAATAATTGGCACTATTCCGGGAATTATTTTATGGATTTTATTTGGTTTTATTGGTATCGAACCTGGTATTGCCGGGATTGCCATTACTATGGGTTCAGCCGTATTTTATAAAAAGTTTGCTCATAATATTAAAATTCCAGGAATTATTATATCGACAGTTGTGGGTTTATTTATGGTTTTAGTGGCTCATGAGATTAATTGTGCTATCTATATTTATAATTTATATAAAGCAGATTATATGATTAAATTAATTGATGCCTATAAAGCTATTCCTTATTATTTAAATACAGTTAAAGAGTTCCATAAAATATTTAATAATGGTCTTCTTACTGGTTATCTATTATCTATTATTGGGGTATTTACTTCTTATAGTTTACAAAGACAAAACGTAAATACTTACGAAATTAGAAAGATAGGTGAAAAATAATGAAGAAAAGTATTGGTAAAATTAGCTTAGTTTTTATGGGAGTTTTAATGCTTAGTGGTTGTTCTCTTCCCTTACAAAGTAGTAATTATCCAGCTTGGAAAACTAAAAATTTAATTACTGATAATAATTCTGGTAGTGGCTTTATGGGATTGTATGTTGGGGATACAGCTCATGTTACTGATTTTGATATAACTGTTGGAAGTTATGAAGAAGTTGATGATAAATTAAATATTGTGGTTAAAGTTAAAAATATTACTGATACCAAAAAAAATATTAGTAATAAAGATTTTCCTTTAATGTGGAATTTAGATAAAGATAAATCATCTTATACCTATGCAATTGATGATAATAAAAAATATACTGTTAATAGTAATGAAGAAATAGTTTTAAATATTTCTTATGAACTTAAAAGTAATATGAAGAAACCGCTTGCTATTTATTATGGTGAAGTATATGAGGATAAAACGGATGGAAATTCTTATTACTTCTATATTAAATAAAATTAAAATAAGGATTACATTTTATACTGATGTAGTCTTTTTAATTTGGTTAGTATTGCAATTATAATTAGTTTTTGATATTATTTTTAGTACTTAGATATCTTTATATGGATTAAAAAGGAGGTATCATTATGGATGATACGGATTTAAAAAGATATCTAAGTGAAAGAAAAACTTCTAGTTTTAAGGAAACTTTATTTAGTTTAATTACTAAGTATAAGCTTACTGATGTAGAAGTTTATAAAATGGCAGCACTAGATAGAAAGTTATTTTCCAAGATTCGTTGCAATGGGGATTATGTGCCAAAGAAAAGTAATGTCATAAAGTTAGGACTTGCTCTTAATTTAGATAAAACAGAATTTGATACGTTACTCAAAAGTGCTGGTTACTCTTTAAGTAGTAGTAGCTTTGATAGTATTATAGCTTATTGTTTCGATAATAAAGTTTATGATACTAATTTGGTTAATAATTATCTTTATAGTTACTGCGAGACCACTTTGTAGTGGTCTTTTTTGTTTTATAATGTTAAATATTATTAGAATTTTAAGATATTTATGAAATTTTAAAGTATAGAAAAAAATTATTAAAGCAAATAATTTTATACAAAGAATTAAAAAAAAAATCCAAAAAATGTATTTGTCGCTTTTAAAGCGACCACTTTTATAATTTTTTATGATATAGTTAAACAGAAATGAAAGGAATGATTATATATGAAACTAAATCTTACTACTTTAATGAGTAAAATTAATGAAGAGGAGGAAAATCTAAATAATTTAATGTCTAATATTCGTTTGCATATTTTTAGTACTTCTATTAAAGAACTTGATGGTTCTGAGACTATACTAGAAGATTATAAAAGTGATTTAACAGAAGAATTAAAAAATTTGGAAGAAACATATGAACTATTAACTAAACTTAAAAAATTACAATTTGAAAAAAATAACTCTTATAAGCTAGATGATGGTCGTACTATTCAACAAGCCATTTCAGATAATAATTATTTAAGAAAGCTAAAAAATTTTTATAGTTCAATTGTAAATAATAGATCAACTAAGACTAGAATTACCGAAGTTAATAATTCTTACTTTGAGTGTCATAATTTAAATTATGATTCTAAAGATATTCAAAAACGTATAGATGAAATTACCAAAGAAATAGAAGCGACTGATTTTGAAATATCGAAGTTAAATTCAATTGAATTTGAAATTTAATTTTAGGGTCTTAACAATTGAGTTTAAGTTAAATTAAAATATGTTTTTAAGCCCTAATCTTGTTTTTCCCATTGTTTTTTTAATAAAAAGTTAATTACTATTTATAACTTATATTTGATTTTTTATATTACCACTAATTATTTACATTTTATCCTTCAATTATAAGAAGAAAAATTATTTGGATGGTTTGATTATAAAAAGGGAAAAACGAGAAAAAGAACCATTTAGTAATTGGACTAGATGGTTCTTAATTTTTTCTAAGATAATTTACCAATTTTATTGAATGGAAAAATTCTGAAATTAGCAATACCCGTTATATCACTTTTCTTAACAGGACCGAAGTATCTACTATCCAGAGAATCTTCCCTATTGTCTCCAATTAGAAAGTACTCGTCATCACCTAAGATTATTTGAGGAAAATCAAAGGAAGTTCCATATCCGTAATTAGATACCTCTTCATTATTGACATAGATAATACCGCTGACACATTTGATTTTATCACCAGGAATTGCCATAACACGTTTAATTAATTTATCATTATTATGATTAGCAACTACGATATCATAGCGATTAATTTTGTTGGTAATGCGTAAAATTAGTATATCATTTGTATGTAGAGTTTCTTGCATAGAAGGTCCATTAACAATTACTGGAGTTGCAATAAAAGTTCTAATTAAAATGACAGCAACAAAAATTATAATGTAAGGTAATATCTCTTTTATTTTTTCTTTCATATCTATCACATTAAAAATTATATCATAAAGTCAAAAGAAAAACTCTACTTGATGTAGAAGTTTAACGATTTTTTTTCTTCTTTTTTTGTTTGCTCTTCTCATGCATGATTTTTTGAGCATTAGCAACATTCATTTTTATTTTAACTAATTCTTTCTCTTTAGTTTTTTTATGTTTAAATAAAATATCGGTTTTCATAACAATGAAAAGTAGAATTAACATTAAAATAACGTAAATAGTCATCGCAATTTTTTGATCACCGAGAACGAAAAAGATAGATACAGCACTAAACATAATAGTAATACCATAAATAATTAAAATTGAAGTTCTTGGTGAAAATTTTAGTTTTAATAATTGATGGTGCAAATGGTCATGATCAGGAGTAAATATTCCTTTATGAGATATAGCTCTTCTTAAAATGGCAAAAAGAGTATCAAAAATTGGTATAGCCATAATTAAGATAGGAATTACGATACTGGTTAAAGTAGTAGCTTTAAACCCTAGTAAAGCAATAACACCGACAATAAAGCCTAAAAAGTCGCTACCGCAGTTACCCATATAAGTTTTAGCCGGCGGAAAATTATAAACTAAAAAACCAGCTGTTGCACCAAACATAATAAGAGCTAAAATAACATCTAACCCTTCCATTTGCGTAAATACTAAACCAATAATGGCAATGGTTGCAAAATAAATAGAACAAATGCCGCCTGCTAAACCGTCTAGCCCATCAATTAGGTTTACCATATTGATGAATGCAATTAAGAAAATAATAGTAATTAGATAATTTAGTGGGTATGGAAAAGTAAAATTTAATCCCAAAATAGAAACATTATTTAATACTAGCCCACCATATACGGATACTGTAAATGCAGCAATAAAATGGGTTAATAGTTGATATTTAGCTTTAACAGGATTAATAGAATCAACAAAGCCAACTAAAACCAGTAAGAATGATGCCATTAAAATTGATAACATCATTGTACTTTCTCTTGCAAAAAGCATGTAACCGACCATAAACGATAAGAAAATAGCAATACCTCCTAAACGAGGCATTGGTTTCTTTTGAAATTTTCTAATACCATCAGGATAGTCCATAGCTCGAACATGTATTGCTACTTTCATCGTAGCAGGTACTAATATAACACTACAAACGAATGTTATTAAAACTACTAATAATACATTGTGTCCATTAACAACTAATTCCATAAATCCCCCTAGTCTTTCAAAATATTGTAGTTTTCAGTCGTATCATCTAAATCGTCTTTTTCACTACTTGTAGATGTTTCAGACTGACTAATTTTAATATTACTAGTCTCCCCATTTATTTCATTTTTATCGCTTTTATTCCTTTTTTTGTGTTTATTATTATAATATATTTTTTTTATTTTCTCAATTTCTTTATCTTTATGTTTTATTTTTTCTTCTAAAACGATTGCTAATTTACGAGCTTTTCTATTTTTACTAGAAAGTATCATTATTGTAATTAAGCTTAAAATAATTATGCCAGCTGCTCCACCTAGTATATATATGAAGAACATATAATCTTTATATAAACTGTTATACAAATCATTATCAAATAAAGTGTAAGTGTTATCACTCTTATTATAAAGATAAGTGTGAATACTATTATCTTCTAAATTACGACCTTCAAAAACAAAGAAGTCATTATCTAACTTTTTGTACTGATATGCCTTTATCTTGTTATCATTAATCGTTATCTCTTTTTCAACATAGCCTTTTAAGTTTAAAGAATTGTTAGTTGGCATAATAATTAAGTTGTCACTAACTAATTCATAATATTTTGTATATTTATTATCTTCATAAATAAAGAAGTTAGTAACACCTAAGTTATTTTTTAAAGCTACTAAAGTTATGCTAGTATTTTCATTAATAAAGCAAGGGACTGTTTCCTCTTCGATAGTACATGTTGTCTCATTATATAATGAAGGAATTTCTAAATTTCTTGAAGTTTTTAAAATAGTATATTCTTCATTATCAACATTTACTTTAATAGGATTTTCATCTGTAACAGAAACATTAATTGTGTAGGTACGCAAATCACCATTTTGAGCTTTAACGTCTATTTTAAATTGATTGTCACCTTCAGTAACTTCAAATTCACCAGTACCACTAACAGTAGAAGTACTATCCTTTTTTGTAGCACTGATATTTATTTTTGTGGTATTTGGTGGAACAACAACTGAATATTCTAAAACTTCGCTATCAAATGTTGGGGATAAATCAAAGCCATCTATTTTTAAACTACTTAAGGTATTAATTTTAGAGTCAGGTGCTTTTTCTTTGACAGTTACAGTTTTAGTGCCACTTAAATTAACTGTATTACCAGCCTCATCAGTAATATTTCCTTCTAAACGAAAGCTGATAATACCAGTACTATTGGCTTTACAAGCAGTTGTGGTAAAAGTTTTAGTAATATTTTTGGCATCAGAAGTAGCATCTGCCCATTTGCCTGAACAACCTCCCGTATTTCCAGAACTAGTGATCTTAATTTGCCAACTGGCAGCTCCACTTACTGTTACCGAGGCAGTTACTTTACTACCGTTAGTAATGCTACCACTAGATACTTTAAAATTATAAGAAGGAGCAGCATTAATAGTTGTAATGCCGATACCAAATAAAGCTAAAGTATATAAAATATGATTTTTCTTCATCGTATATGTTTTCTTTAGAAAAATTCTAAGTTAAATTTTCTAAATATCCTTTCTTTTTATATTTTTATAATTGATTAATATTAGTTTGACCTAATAAGTACTGTCTTAGTTTAAGTAGGTCAGCTGAATTTATTTGTCCATCGCCTGTTAAGTCGGCAGCTTCTTTATATGCTCCGGTTAAATCTTTAGTTGCTAGTAAATATTGACGAAGACGAAGTAAATCAGCTGAATTAACAAGTCCATCGCCAGTTAAATCACCATAAACAATAGCAGTATATGTTTTTCCATCATTAAATGTCAATTTAGTTCCCGTAGTTATTAGATTATCACTACTATAAGTTACACTTAATTCTTTAGACTTAAGACTACTTATAGTTACTCCAATATTGAAACCTTTTAAATACTCACCGTATTCTTTAAGACCTAAATTATCAATTATAGTTTTACTGCTTGGAATAATTACAGTATCATCTTCATTTGAATTATTATTATCATTACCATTATTATTAGGAACATCAGGATTTACTGGTGCTACATAATCACCACATATTTTACAGTAGCCATTAGCAGCAAACATCAAACCGTCATAAACGCCAGTATAAGCACCGATATTAAAGAAATTATAAATACCTTGATATTCATTACCATTATAAGTAAATTTTTCACCACTACTAGCAATGCTTCCTTTAGTACCTAACTCTTGACGAGCAAGCGATGCTAAATATAAAGGTGACATATCATAAGTTTTACCAGCTTCAACAAAAATGCTTTTATAACTTTGTTTATCAATAAGGCTATCTCCATTCATAAAGGTATTATTTAGAACACCCTGAACTAACTCTTCGGTATATTTTTCATCATAATTCAAAGCTTCAAATTGAAAAATATACTTTTCAGTCAAGAAATTACGAGGATCCATATAATAAGCTGTTGCAGCGGTAGTTGGAATATACCATCTTCTACCCTCAACAACTTTTCTTGCCTCATCGTAGTAATCGCTCATGTCGATAGCACTGACCCATTTTTCACTTTCAACAGCATAAGTAAAGTCCTCACCAGTCTGCATTCCTTTAAATTGCCACATAGGATGAATAGTGTGTAAATATCTTAAAATTCGTTTATAACTTTCAGGAAATCCTTCGTTATTTAAAGTATTTTCAAAGTCTTGATCAGTTACGGTATCTTGAACAGGAATATTAGCTACTAGATTTTTAATTTGTCTATCAGTACCCAATTTATCATAACCAACATAGCGGTCATATCTATCAGCCATATTATTAAATATAGGAATATTAAAAACAAATTGTAAATCTAAGAATCCTTGATTTTTATATGCGTTATAAGTAGTAACTGATTCACTTGATGGAGCAGCAATATTTGTTTGATATTGGTGGTTATAAAGGGCACTATCGGCTTTAGGGTTTACATTAAATTTTTTTAAGTAAGAAGTAAATTGACCACGAGAAATGTATCCTGAGCCAATCCATTTAGCTCCACCCATAATGGCTTTTTTAGGGGTATTCCAAGGTCTATCATATAACTCTTTTGGAAGTGTTTCACTTAAATAACCAGAGCAAATATAACCTTTAATATCATTATAAATTATTTGTTTCCACCCTTTTTTACAGTTACTGGTGCTAACGATTTCATCACTTACGACGGTTACAATTGATTTGGCATCAATACTCGTTATTATATTAAGGTTGCCATCTGCCGTATTATTATTGGTATTAGGTTCACGTCGAAAATTAACATCACCGGTAGTATAGGCTTTATAATTAGTTTTAGCATCAACTCTACTAAGTCCACCTAAAAAATAATTAGTAATAATACCTACAACTAGAATGCTACTAATTACCTTTCCCATTTTATTCTTTTGCACTGTTATCACCTACTTTTATCTTCTTAATTATAACAAAATATTCTATCTTTTTAAATAGTTATAGTTTTTATAATGTAAAGCTATAGACAAATTTTAGATTTTGATACTAAAAAACACCTATTATTATATTTTTCATATAATAAATTAGGTGTTAATATATGTGTAATAATCGACCAAGAATCCCCAATTTTTTTACTATTTTAGCTATAATTGGACTTTCTATCCTCATTTTTTATCAAACTTTAATAACCCTTATTTTACCATTAAGATTTAATATATTTATTCTTTTGATTGAAGTATCAATTCTCTTCTTTCTCCTTTTTAGAATAATATGGCCTTATTAATTTTTCGGTTCTTTTAATATAATCAACAATTAGAGCTACATTACATGTATTATTAAATTCTGTATCTTCTTCTTTTATTTTATCAGGAATGGACAAAAGAATAAATAACAATTTTTCTTCATCATTACTTAGTTTAAAATTTCTTAAATATTCTTTTAGAATACCGCTAAAATCACAAGTTAAGTATTCATTTTTATATAATTTAACAATATCTATTATTGGTGTATCAAATGCATATTTATCCCAACTTAGTAAGTAACTATCCATACCTTTAACAAAATGATCTAAAGATAAATTATTGTGAACTAAGCATACACGTTGGCGATTTTGTTCTTTAACAAGATTAAACCATTCATCTAATTCGCTTTCAATAAAAGCTAAATCATTATTAATTAGACTATAGTTAAGAAGAAAGTAATAATTAGATGGACTACTATATATTTCATTAAAAGCTTCATCATACTTTTTACTATAATAATCTTTTAAAAATAGTATGTTACTTTTGATATTATCATATATTTCTGTGTATTTGTCTTCAGTTACTTCTTTAAAGTAAGCTGTTTTATTATGCAGTTTGCTAACCACAAGTATCATATCAAGTAATTGTTGCTCTTTAGGAGTATCTAGACTGTTTACATATTCATAAGTAACATATTTATCATTTTGTTCTACTATCTTAGGAAAATTAGAAAAATTACGTGAACTTAGATATTTAAATAATTCATTGATGTTTTTGTTAGTTGGTTTTATAACATAGTCACCAGTAGTACTAAAAAGATTAATGGTTTTACCTTTTATGGTATACTTTAAGGGCTTATATTTATCTATTAAAGCTTTTAAGTCATTATTCATCTTGAAGTTCTGGAATAATTACTTTTTCGCCCATAACCCATTCTAAGTTAGAGTTATATTCATCAATTAATTCTTTATTAACTTTATATTTATTAATAATAGTATTAATATCTTCACCATCACTTAAAACATGGATATGATATGTTACATAAGTATTTAATGCATTATTAACATTATTTAGAACAACCTCTTTATTATCATTGGTTGTTAAGTTTTCTGTTGTATTTTTTGCTTTAACTTCAATGTTATTATCTGCTACTGCATTATCTTTAATATTTGTATTATCTTTTAGCTTATTATCACTTATTTCATTATTTAACTCGATATCATCAAGAAGATTATTTAATTCAATTGTAGCTTTAGTCTCTCTTTCTTTAGTATCTTTATTATCTTCATAGTCTTTATTAAAAGTAACGGCTTCTTTTACTTCAATTTCTTTATTTTCTTCTTTAGCTATTTTATCTTTTACAACTTCATAATCGATACCGAACTCAATATTAACTTTTAAAGTATCATCATCGATTACTTCATAAGTAAAGTTATTAATATCATATTTGATTGAATCTCTAATAATATCATCTGTTAGGGAAACATTAAAAGGGATACGATATTTAAACGGTTCTTTATTAACACTTAACTCGTGAATTTTATAATCGCCAGAAATAATAAATTCGCCTTCGATATCTTCATCAAGAACATTAGCTTCATATTCTAAAGAAATAGAAGTAATATCAGCAATTTTGGTATTAAAGACAATTTCTTTCTCATAAGGTATATTCATTTTCATAAAATCAATTCCTCTCTAAAAAATAGTATGAAAAAGATTTTATTTATATTACTTAAAAAATTTTGCAAAAAGAAAAAGTCTAAAATTAAATCTAGACTTTCCAATAATAATTAGTATAATTTAGCACCAGCAGGAATACTGTTACTTACCATAAGAAGATTTAGTTTTTCTTCGCCTTCTTCTTGATGAACGGCTGATAATAACATACCACATGAATCAATACCCATCATAGCTTTTGGAGGCAAGTTAGTAATTGCGACTAAAGTTTTACCAATTAAAGTTTCTGGTTCATAAAAGCTGTGAATTCCACTAAGGATAGTTCTATCAATACCTGTGCCATCATCTAAAGTGAATTGTAATAATTTTTTACTTTTTGGTACAGCAATACAATCTTTTACTTTTACAGCTCTAAAGTCACATTTAGCAAAGTTATCAAAATCAACATAATCTTGGAATAATGGTTCAATTTCTACTTTAGAAAAATCAATTTTTTCTTCTACTTGAGTAGTAGTTACGGTTTTTGTTTCATTAGATGTTGAAGTACCATTTTCTTTTTTCATAGTTGGGAATAATACAACATCACGAATTGATTCTTGATTATAGAATAACATCATTAAACGATCAATTCCAAAACCTAAACCAGAGATAGGAGGCATACCTTGTTCCATAGCACCCATAAAGTCTTCATCAAGTTCCATTGTTTCATCGTCACCTTGACTTTTGGCTTTAGCTTGTTCTTCAAAGTTTGCTCTTTGAATTTCTGGATTTACTAACTCAGAGTAAGCATTACAAATTTCAGTACCACAAACAACTACTTGGAATACATCCACAGCATTGCTATCATTATCATTCCTTCTAGCAAGTGGTTTTAAGACAGCTGGATAATTGTAAAGAATAGTTGGTCCAACTATGTTAGCACGAATCTTCTTTTTATAAACAAAATCAATGATTTGGCTAATAGATTTATATTCAGCCATATCAGCCATAGTAAATAAGTTCTTGCTTACAACTAACTCTTTTAAAGCATTAGGATCAGTAATAGTTAAGAAATCATCACCTAAAATTTCTTTCATAGCATCAATATAATTGATTCTATCCCAGTTGCCATCGAAATTCAATTCATTGCCGCGATAATTAATAGTAGTTTTACCAATAAGTTCAAGTAAAGCATTTTTAATAAAGTTTTGGAAAAAAACAATAGTATCTTCAAAATTCCAATAAGCAACATACCATTCAACTTGAGTAAATTCTTGTAAATGTTCAGTATCCATTCCTTCGTTACGGAAGCATTTAGCAACTTCATAAACACGGTCAAAACCAGCTGCAATGCATTGTTTTAGATAAGTTTCAGGAGCAATTCTTAAATTCATATCTAAATTCAGAGCATTATGGTGAGTAAAAAATGGTTTAGCTGCAGCTCCACTGACAGCAGTTTGCATAATTGGGGTTTCAACTTCCAAGAAGCCATTTTCTCCTAAATAACGATGTAAAAAAGCATAAAATTTACTACGACCTAAGAAAACATTACGTGATTCTTGGTTCATAATTAAATCTACATATCTCCTACGGTATTTAAGTTCAGTATCTTGTAAGCCATGAAATTTTTCTGGTAATGGTCTTAAGGCTTTACCAAGAAATTCAAATGAATGAACTCTTAGAGTTTTTTCACCAGTTTGGGTTGTGAAAATTTCACCAGTCGCACCGATAAAGTCACCTGAATCAATAAGCTTTTTAAAGAAATCATACTTTTCTTCACCTACTTCATCAATTCTAAATTCTAATTGTAAGTCACTTTCTAATTCTCTAATACGAACAAACGATAATTTACCCATTTTACGCATAAAAATAATACGACCACAAATGCTAACATCAGTAGTGCCGTCACTTAAATTTTTAGCTTCCTTTAAAGTATGTGTTCTTTTAAAACTATCAGGATATGGATTACATACCTTAGCTATTTCTTTTAATTTTTCTCTTCTTACGATCTCTTGTTCTGTTAATTTTTGCATAGACATCACTTCTTTCTATCAAATGATAGCAAAATTAGTGAAATTAGTCAATTAATTTGCTACAATAATCCTGTGATATTTATGAAAAAACAAGATTCAAAATTTTATGATAGTTATACGGAAGATTTTATTACTTCTAGTAATCAAGATTGTGAAGTTAAAGATAATTATAAATGGTTAAATAATAATATTTTTTATAAAATTATTTCTTCTATTTTGTACTTTTTAGCTTATTTAATAGCTCTTATTTATTGTAAATTAATATTATGTGTTAGTTTTAAAAATAAAAGGGTTTTAAAAGGATATAAGGGATATTACTTGTTTAGTAATCATACACAAATGATTGGAGATGCACTTGATCCATTACTTTTAACTTTTCCTAAGAAAAATTATGTTGTTGTTAGTAGTGCTAATCTAGGCATTCCTTTTTTAGGGAAGATTCTTCCATTTGTAGGAGCATTACCAATTCCTAAAAAAATTCATGAAAAAGAAGCATTGTTTGATGCTATGCATACTTTAGTCCAAAATCATTCCATTACTATTTATCCTGAAGCCCATTTATGGCCTTATTACACCGAGATTAGACCCCTTCCAATTTCGTCATTTCGTTTTCCAGTAAAAGATAATGTTGCTTCATTTGCGATGACTACTACTTATCAAAAGAAACGTTTTGGAAAAAGACCAAAGATCACCATATATATAGACGGACCTTTTTATCCAGAAACTTGTGAAACCCAAAGAGAAAGTGCTACTATTTTAAGAGATAAAGTTTACCAACAAATGGTTTTAAGAAGTAAAAATAGTACTTATGAATATGTAAAATATGAAAAAAGAATAGATACAAAGAAAAATAATTCTTAAAATCTATTCTTTTTAATATGCTATTTATAATAATTTCTAATATCTTCTAATAGCGATGAATTAAATGCTTTATTTCTTATCATACTTATTTCAAATTTATATGGTGGGTATATTTTTTCTTTTTCATTATCCTCTTTACAAACGTATGGAGTTTCTAAGATAAACGGAATATTTTCTAAACGTTTATTATAAATAACTTTTATTAAATTATCAAAACCAATAGTACCAAGTCCGATATTTTCATGACGGTCTTTATGACTATTGATTGGATTTTTACTATCATTTACATGAACACAACCAATTTTTGAAAGTCCTATTAATTTGTCAAAATCATCTAAATAAGTATCAAAATCGCTTATAGCAACACCAGAGTCATTTAAATGACAAGTATCTAGACAAACTCCTAATTTAGAAGCATCTACTACATTTTTTAAAAGATAATTTATTTCTTCTAAATTTATGCCACATTCGTTACCCTTACCAGCCATTGTTTCTAATAAAATTTTAACATCATAATCATTATCTAAAACGGCATTTAAGACTTTTACTATATTATTTAAGCCTTCTTCTCTTGTTTCGTTTACAGCACTTCCTGGATGTAAGACCATTTGTTTTATTCCCATAAGATTGCATCTTCTTAATTCTTCTTTTAAAAAACTAATAGCAAATTCTTGCTTTACTGGGTCATTACTTGCAGGATTAACTATATATGGTGCATGACAAATAACTTTATTTATATCAATATTATTTTCTAACATTAATTTTTGAGCTTGTTTTGTTTTTTTCAAGTCTATATCTTTTCTAATTGTATTTTGTGGAGCACCTGTGTAAAACATAAAAGTATCTGAGTTATAAGAGATTGCTTCTTTAACAGAGGTAAGAAGTTGGTCTTTGCCAAAAGATACATGTGAACCAATTATTATCATTTTAAAACCTTCTTTCTTGTTTAATTTTATCAAATTAAAGGCAAAAGAAAAAGACCTTTTTAGGTCTTAAGCAGCTCCTAAGGCAGCATTAGCATGAGTAGTTAATTCAGTTCCTTGTGCTGTATAGCAAGCACTTCTAGATAACTCAAGTGAACTACTATTTAAGAACGCATAATCAGTTTGAGTTGTTTTTTCTTCATAAGATTTATTAGCAAGTTTATTAATTGACAAGCCATTAATTTGATAATTTCCGTTAGACATGTAAATTACAGTTTTTGAGGAAGTACCATCAGTTGGCATATAAATCTCAAAAATTCCCTTATAATTATCACCATTAGACTTTTGAATAAAACCACCACTTACTAACTTAGCATAACTTACACAATAATAATCATACGAAACATTGTTAAAAGTTTGACCTGTAATAAGAGACTCATCTGCACTGTTGGTAATAGCACCACTGATTTGACTATTAGTATATGAAGTTTGAGCATATGTAACAAAGTTTTCAACTTCAGTAATAAATGCATTCTTTCTTGAATCGTTCATTAATCTTGTAACGTTTGGCATTGCAACTAAGGCAAGAACAGCCAAAATAACGATAACTGCTAGTAATTCTACTAATGTAAAACCTTTTTTATTAATATTTCTTTTCATTTTTACTCTCTCCTATATTAATAATTATACATTACAGATTTTTTATTTGCAATATTTTTTTATTAATAATTGGAATTAAATTGCTAAAATATAAATATTTTGATATACTATATTTGCATTTAAGAACTTGAGATTAATGTATTTAAAATAATGTTTTTTATACTTTCAAAAAAAATTGATCTTTAAAGTTCCAGGCTTATGTTATATTTTTGTCGTTTATGCGGGATAAAAAACGATTTTAAAAATTATAAAAGCTATTTTATCTTGTAAAATTATTTTAATAAATTTAGTAATCATATTATATATAAAATTTTTAGGGGTAAATTTTTTAAAGAATTAAATATTGATTTATCTTTGATGTATTGTTGGATTATTAAAATGACAATTATTGATACTATCTTAAAGATAGATAACATAAAAAAGCTTATTAGGATATGAACAAGCCGAATTAATGCCTGTGAAAACTTATTGATTTTAAGTCGTTTAAACAGGAAATACATATTAAATGGTAAAGTTCAAGGAAGGATAGATATGAAATTTGAAAAAGATGCTACTTATGTAGTAGCCCTAGGCGGACTAGGTGAAGTCGGCAAAAATATGTATGCTTTTATGCATAATAATGAAATATTTGTTATCGATGCTGGAGTTATGTTTCCAGAATCTGATCTTTTAGGAGTAGATTATGTTATTCAAGATACATCTTTCTTAAAAGAAAATGAAGATAAAATAAAGGGGCTAATTATTACTCATGGTCATGAAGATCACATCGGTGGTATTTCGTTTTTATTACAAAATGTTAATATTCCTGTAATTTATGCTCCAAAGATTGCGGCTGATTTAATTCAAAAGAAATTAGTCGATCGCAATATTACTTATGATAATATGGTTATTTTTAATGAAGAATATCGTATTAAAACTAAGTTTTTTGATATAGAGTTTGTAGGTATTACCCACTCTATTCCAGATAGTTATGCGGTTGTCTTACATACACCGAATGGTACTATTTTTGAAACTGGTGACTATAAATTTGATTTAACTCCAATTGGACCAATGGCTAATATTCATAAAATGGCTAAAATTGGTAGTGAAGGGGTAAAACTTTTAATGGCTGATTCTACAAACTCATTAAGTGAAGGTTTTTCGAAAAGTGAATCGGTTGTTGATGAACAAATTACGGATATTATCCGTGCTCATAATGGACGTGTTATTATTGCAACATTTGCTTCCAATATTTATAGACTTAAACATATAATTGAATCTTGTCAAGAAAATAATCGTAAGATAATTACTTTTGGTCGTTCGATGGAAAATGCAATTGAGATTGCCTTAAATAATGGATTAATTGAAGATAAAACAATTTTTATTGATGCTAACCAAGCTAAGGAAATGAAACATAATGAAGTATGTATTTTATGTACAGGTACTCAAGGTGAACCTTTAGCAGCTTTATCTAGAATCGCAAACGGCACTCATAAGCAGATTAGCTTATTGCCTGATGATTTGGTAGTATTCTCATCAAGTGCCATTCCAGGAAATGCATCAAGTATTAACAATGTTATCAACAAGTTATATTTGAAAGGCGTTAAAGTATTTACAAATCAGGATTTAAGTAATGTTCACACATCTGGACATGCTAACCAAGAAGAACAAAAATTAATGATGCGTTTAATTAAGCCAGAATATTTTATGCCAATGCATGGTGAATATCGTATGTTAAAAAAGCAGGCTGAAACAGCAACGTTATGTGGTGTTAAACCAGAAAATACATTTGTTATGCAAAATGGTGAAACCTTAATTTTGGATAAAAAAGGTGTTAGAAGGGGACCTAGTATTCAAGCTGGTGATGTTTATGTAGATGGTTCGCGAATTGGTGATATTGGTTCTGTTGTTATTAAAGATCGTAAATTAATGAGTAAAGATGGTATTCTTGTTACCATTCTTAATATTAATCCATTTACTAAAAAATTATTAATTAAACCAAATGTTACAACAAGAGGATTTGTTCTTGTTAATGAAAATATTGAATTGATAAATTCTATTGAAAGAAAGATCAGTGAAATCGTTATTAATTATTTAAAGAATAATGATTATAATTATGTAGATTTAAGAAATACTATTATTTTAGAATTACATCCATTCATCAATAATTTAACTGGTCGTAGGCCAACTATTATTCCTGTTATTATGGAAATCAAAAAGAATCAAGCATAATATAAAACTTGATTCTTTTTTAGTAAATAATTTATTTATTGTAGTTTTTTTGTTTATTTATTTTATGTATTATTCTATTCGCCTTAGTGAGTTTTAATTGACAGTTCTCTCCTTCCCTGGCTTTAAATAATACATTAAACTTAGTTCGGTATTAGTCAAATTTCTAATACTATTATAATAATTTTTCATCTTTTATCTTTTTTCTTTAAATATTAAACATAAATTGAAACCCCACCCATACCATCATAAGAATTTCTTGCCTTAGTAGTATTGAATAGGAATACGTTTCCATATCCATTTATATTAAATGAATAATTTTTACTTTGACTTAATGTCACTGAGCTTGTAGCATGTTGATAACTACCATAGACTAGTCCACTAGTATAAACATCAAAAGTCATATAAGTATAAAACTCTTCTGTTGCATTTGAGTCTAGTTTATAAGAACAGCCGATACCATCAGAATTTATAACATAATTACGGCAAACATGATTTGTACCATCAAATTTAAAAACAGTAACATAGCCATCATCTAGTAAACTTGTATTAGAAAACATTGCACCAATAACATCGTAACTTTTAACTTTTGGAACATATTTCCAAGTATTAGTCATAGTTATTACACAAGCTTTACTGTCACAAGATTTTCCAATGACTAACTTTTTTGCTTGCGTTTCGACATATGATGATGTTCTTGATTGAATATAATCTGGTTCTTTAACTGTTATTTCAACTTCTTTATTGTTAACATCAAGCCGATTAATATAGTTATAATCTTCTTGATTCATAATTTCAAGAAAGTGATCATCAAACATAGTTTTTACTAGATTATACTCTTTTTCTGTTAGGTTGATACCATTTGGATTAGTATAATAAATATTATTATTTGCTTCAGCATTTACTGTACCAATACCAATTATGGCAGTTGATAATGCTAACAACGATAGTAATCTTTTCACATTCATTCTCTCCTTTCATGTTTTCATTGTAACACAAAGTTGAGAAATTTTACGTTCCGTTTCGTCACATCATTAATTTTCAATCATATGCTTATAATTACTGTTAAAATCATCAATGAAATTATAATGCTTTTGACAATCACCATATATGCAATTGTTACTCTTTGTATCAAATGTCATCATTTTTTTAAATGGTTCACTTGTCGTATCAAATACAGTAATATATTTTAAGTCGTTATCGTAAACAATACTAATTTCATCTTTTAAAATTGTTACTTTTTTTAATATATCGTCATATTCAACCATGACTTTTTCATTATTAATGTTTGTTTCATACTTATAAACATTTTTATCTTCATTGTAAGTAAAATTTTCTAAAATAAATGTTGGTAAATTTTTATTATTATTTTTAGTTTTAGTCTTATTAATACTACTGGCATTGCGATTATTAAAATTAAATATTTTATTATTAGACATTTCCAAATTAACATTTAATTTTAAGGTTTCAATTTTGTCATCGTAATAAATATCTACATATAAATCATCTATGTACTTTTCTAAATTAGAAAAATTCAAATAATTGTCAGTATCATCAACATTTCTAACAATGTCGCCGTCCTCACGACTGCTTAACATAATCTTTTTATCTCCATCTAGAGCATAAAACTTATAACCATCATATGTTGTATCATCGCCATCAGAATCCGTAATATTACCGAATTGGATGTATGACTCATTTTTAGTAATAAACATTAAAGTATTTTTTACATCAAAGTTTTCACCTTTAGCACCAACACTATATAATTTATATGCATTATAATTTAAAATAAAATAAGCTCCAAATATTATAAAAAGTAAAATTAATATTACAACACTAAAAGCCTTGCAAGCAATATTAAATTTTCTACGGCTATCTGTTATGATAGTGGCTGATAATGAATCTATCTCTAAAGCATTTTCTTTCGTTTTACGTTCACCAAATATTATTTCATCAATTGTTATGTCATAAAATTTAGATAGGGCTCGCAAGCATTCAACAGCGGGCATTTTATTGCCATTTTCCCATTTCGATATTAATGATCTGCTAACATTTATAATTTCTCCAAGTTGTTCTTGAGTTAACCCTCTATCTTCACGCAATTTTTTTAAAAATTTTGCCATCTTATTCATATTCATATAAATCACCTCACATATATTAGATAATTATATCATATGAATTATATCTTTTAAAACATTTTATCGATACTTTTTGGCACTTTATCTTTTAAGATTGTTTCTATTATTCTATCTTCCTTTTCTTTACTAATATTTTTACCAGTTATTTTAGACAATGTTCCAATAACTTCTCTAATAGTATTTTCATTTTTCATATTACCATTATTTAACTTTTCAGCTAAATCTAAAATGGTTTTTTTGTTTACTTTAGTCTTCTTTTCAACTTTATTAAAAAATTCATCATTAAAATTCATATATTAATCACCTGTTACTAATATATGAATTATTAAAAAAAAAGAGACAAATATAACAAAAATAAAAACCTATAAAGAATTTTTTATTATCCTTATAGGTTTAATTTTAATAGTCTTTATTTTTTATTTTTGTTAATACTTTATCAACATCGATATCTAACTTATTAGCATTTTTATTTTCTGTTTTTTTATAATTATTTTTATTGGAATTGTGGTTATTTTTCTTATATTTATTTGTTTTTTGTTTATTCTTGTTGTAATAATTATGATTTCTGTTTGTTTTATTATTTGATTGGTTGTTTTTAGAAGTATTATTATTTGCTTTTGATTTTGTTTTTGATGAGTTAGATACTTCCGTATTTTCTCCTTTATTTGACTCAACAGCTTGTAAAGATTCTTTAGATACAGTTTTAGGTACTACGATTTCATCTTCGACTTTTTCTTCATGATTTTCTGCTTGTTTTTCAGCAATATTTGTCTTATTTTCATCAACTTGATTTTCTGCTTGTCTTTCAGTAATATCTGTCTTATTTTCATCAACTTTTTCTGCAGTGCTTAATTCTTCAATATATTTAGTTTCTGTTGGAGTGTTAATTTTTTCAACTACAGATTTTGTTTCAGAATTATCAGGTATATTCTTATCACTTAATCGATTTTTTATTTCTTCTTTTAATTTTTCTTCTTCTTCTTTTGATAATTTATTTTCTTTAACTTCTAGAGATCTGTCTACTTTTTTCTTAGTATCTACTAAGTTTAACATTTTAAGTAAATCATATATTAAAATACCAAATGAAGGAATTAAAATTAAGAATAATTTAGAACCTTGTTTTAATAGAAAAAATTGAGCTTGACCTAATTGAGGTATTTTTAAGATAACTTTACCTATAATATTATTAAATTCAACTGGTGATTCATCTGGAACTAAGTTGTTATCACCTTTTGTTGTAAAGTAATAAGTACCATTATCGTATGTTATTTTATTAATTCGGTGGGTTATTGTATCACCATAATTTATTTTACTTTGAGAAATGAATGTTATGACATCTCCCTCATGTAATTTACTAGGATCATCTACTCTTAAGTTAACAACAACATCATAAACTTTAATTGTTGGTAACATTGAACCAGAAATTATTGTATATAACGAAACAATTGGTTTAAATCTTTCGCCTTTTTTAGAATATACAGCATTAGCAATTACATAATAAATTAGAAAGGCTGCTACTATCATTAGTATAGCAAAAATTGTCCAAGTAAGAATATCTGCTATAAGTTTAAAGATGGATTTTTTACTATTATCTTTTCTATTCATCTTGTTTGGTCCTTTCTAATTATTTAACAACTATTTCTAAGTTTGTACGGAATAGTTTTCCTTGATCAGCATTTTGATCTTGATATGTTTCTTTAAATTCATAATTAATTACATAAATATTTTCTGAATTTGGAGCAATTACTTCATTTTCTATTAATGGAGATTCAATATATGGAGCTTTAGAGAATCCTATTTTTTGATCATTTCTTGTTAAAGTATAGTCTAAATTATTTTTTTCTGTAAATGTATTTACAACATTTTTCCAATTTAATGTGTAACGTACAGTATCATTACTATTATTTTTAATTTTGAATACTTGTTTGCCACTCCAACCTGGTTCAATATCTTTTTCATCTAAAACGATTATGTCTTCAATGAAGAAATTTTGACCTAATATTATTTCTATTTCATTACATTTGTTGTCGCACTTGCCATCACCATCAGTATCACAATTATAATCGCATCTGCCATCTTTATTAGTATCACAATTTAAATCACATTTACCATCTTTATTACTATCAATATTTAAGTCAGCTTTGCCATCACCATCTAAATCAATATTACGATCTGGCCATTCATCACCATTATCATCACAGTTTAAGTCACACTTGCCATCGCCATCGGTATCTTGATTCATCTTATTCCAGTCGCCTTTGCCATCTTTATCTTTGTCAACATTTACATCTGGATTACCATCTTTATCAATATCCAAATTTGTATCAGGTTTGCCATTACCATTAGTATCAATATTAATATCAGGTTTACCGTCACCATCAATATCAATATTGCGATCTGGCCAGCCATCTTTATCGTCATCACAGTTTAAGTCACACTTGCCATCGCCATCGGTATCTTGGTTCATTTTATTCCAATCACCTTGACCGTCTTTATCTTTGTCAACATTAATATCTGGGTTGCCATCTTTGTCAATATCTAAATTTGTATCAGGTTTGCCATCACCGTTAGTATCACAGTTTACATCACAAATACCATCACCATCGACATCAATATTACGATCTGGCCATTCATCGTTATCAGTGTCACAATTCAAATTACAATTACCATCGCCATCGGTATCTTGGTTCATTTTATTCCAATCACCTTGACCATCTTTATCCTTGTCAACATTAATATTTGGTTTACCATCTTTATTATAATCTAAGTTTGTATCTGGCAATAAATTATCATTAGTGTCGATATTAGTATCAGCCTTACCATCACCGTTAGTATCACAGTTTACATCACATTTATTATCTTTGTTAGTGTCAATGTTTAAATCAGCTTTGCCATCACCATCAATATCAATATTGATATCTGGCCATTCATTGCCATTGGTATCACAGTTTAAATCACATTTACCATCACCATTAGTATCGGTATTAGTCTTATTCCAGTCAGCTTTACCATCCTTATTTTTATCAACATTTACATCAGCTTTACCATCTTTATCAATATCTAAATTAGTATCTGGCTTACCATTACCATTAGTATCAATATTTAAATCAGCTCTACCATCACCATCAACGTCAATATTACGATCTGGCCAGCCATCTTTATTATCATCACAGTTTAAATCGCATTTACCATCGCCATTAGTATCTTGGTTTGTCTTATTCCAGTCGGCTTTACCGTCTTTATCTTTATCAACGTTAATATCTGGTTTACCGTCTTTATCAATGTCTAAATTAGTATCAGCCTTGCCATCGCCATTGGTATCAATATTAATATCAGGTTTACCGTCACCATCAATATCAATATTACGATCTGGCCACTCATCGCCATCGTCATCACAGTTTAAGTCACACTTACCATCGCCATCTGTGTCAGTATTAGTTTTATTCCAATCAGCTTTACCATCACCATCTTTATCAACGTTTACATCTGGAATACCATCTTTATTAATATCTAAATTCATGTCTGGTTTAGCATTGTTATTAGTATCGATGTTAGTATCAGCTTTACCATCACCATTGACATCAATATTTATATCTGGTTTTCCATCGCCGTCAATATCAATGTTTATATCAGGCCAGCCATCATTATCCGTATCACAGTTTAAATCACACTTACCATCGCCATCAATATCTTGATTCATTAAATTTTTATCTGGTTTACCATCACCATCAGTATCGATATTGAAAAATACTTCATCGAGTTTAGTTTTACTATATGTGATATTGATATGTGGTTTCTTACTAAACCACTTTGAACAGTTGGCATCACATTTGCCATCGTCATCAACATCCAAGTTAACTTCTGGAATTTCATCTCCATTTATATCAATATTCATCCAAAAATGTGGACCTTTAGAAGTACAACACCCAATTATTAAAAGAAGAATTATTATGATAATAATAATAGTCATTATTATTCTTTTAAAGGTTTTATTTTTTTTAGATTGATCATTTTCTTTTTTTTCAACTAATTCTTGTGTACCAGTATCATTTAAATTTTCTTTTTTCTTAGGCATTTCTAATGTTTCTTTATCATTTTTTTCGTTATTCATTTGTACTCTCTCCTTCTACAATATTGATTTCCGGTTGATTATTGCTGGAATTAACACTTTTTTTAAACGATATATATATCATGATGGAAGATACAATCGTAAATATTAAAGCGACTACAAAGCATGATACCATGAGTGCTAATACTAAATTTCTTTCTTTCTCATCTTTTTTTATATAATCGTATAATTTATTTAAGAATTTTCCTTTTATTTGTTCCGATTCTACTTTGTTTATCATTGTTAAGCCTCATTTATTTATTTGCGGCAGCTACGGCTTCTAGTGATGCACTAAATGTTTTGCTCATTTCTTGTGATTGATCTAAATCAGTATCAGTATAATGAACTTGTAACTGACAAGTATTTGAATTACCGGCTGTAAGAATACCGCTAATTAATGTATCAGGAGAATCTGGCATCTCTAAATTAGTACCTGTACCAATTGTTGTTGTATCACTACAAGATATAGTATATTTCAAACCAGTAATTCCCGTATTTGTTATTGTTTTCCAATTAATTTTATAACTTAACGGAACTGTTCCAGTGTTTGTAAATTTTATAGTTTTGACGGCTGTTGATGTACCAGGAATGGCATTTGTTAAGCTTATTGCATTACCATCACTGTAAGTTGCTGTAATATTAGCTGAAGTAAATTTGCTATTTGAATTTTCTGGATTAACTATGCTAAATTTAGCAACAAAGTAAGCATAAGAAGTAGTTACAGTTAATGTTATAGCTCCAATCATTAAAATAAAAGCCATCATTCCCGTGTATATTTTTTTCTCAATACCCTTGTTATTCTTCATACGATATCACCTAGTATAATAATAGCAAAATTATCATTTTTATTCAAGAATTATTCCCTTCTATTTATTTTTTTATTGGTTAATTTTTTTATCTTTTAAAAATTAAAACCAAAAAAAGACCTAACATTTAATCGTTAAGTCTTAATTTATTAGTATTTAAATACTAGCTATTAGCAACTTGTTCAGCAGAAACTTGAATTGTGAAAGTTTGTGCTTGTTGAGAATCTTGATTTCCTTTATTAGCATAATCTACGATAAGATAATATTTCTTATGTGTATTATAAGCTACATCTACAGTAGTAGTAGAACTTGTTGAACTACTTAAAACAACTGTTTCACTACCTGTTAAACCTTCACAAGTAGCATTATCAGAGTATTGTAAGCCACTTGCATCTGGTGTACTTTGAACTGATGATTTGCAAGTAATTGTAGTTGCAACTGGAACTTCAATTAATTTCCAAGTTACATCAGTTTTAAATGCTTCTGGAATATTAGCTGCTACAGTAATTTTAGCTTTAGCTGAAACATCACCTTCAGCACCATTACCATCAATTGTTAAAGATTGAGCTCCTTTAAAGCCAGGGTATGCAGCAGTACTATTAATTCTCTCACCTATAACAACAGAAGTACTAGCTAATTTCTTAGTTTTAACAGTATTTACAGCATCCTTATTACTAACAGCAAAGTTAGCAGTAAAATATGCGAATGTTGTACCGATAACAGCAGTTAATAATGTAGCTACAGCTATTACACTTAAAAAGATAACATTTTTCTTCTCCATGATTTCTCATCCTCCTCTATGATTACATAATACCAAATTATAAAAATGATTTCAACCCCCCTTTTAAAAATAATTTATAATTTGTAAATTTATTTTTGAATGATTTTATGGTTATAATAAAACTTGAGTTGCCTGATAACCGTAAATTTCAAGAATCGCTACTATTCGTCGGCTTTTATTTCCAGCATTACAATATATATAATAATGTCTATTTTTATCTAATAAATTTTGAAAATTATATGATAATTCTGAAAATGGAATATTGATTGCTCCCTCAACATGTTTCATTTTATAAAAACTTGCATCTTCTACATCAATTAAGGGACCCAAATTAGGATTATATTCTTTAATATTAATGACTTGCATAAAAAAAACTCCTTTCGTTATATTTTATGAAGGAGTATTTTTTTAGTAATAATTATTTTAATCTCCAAAGAAATCATCAAAGAACTCATCATCTGAAATAGTTTGATTAGTTTCATTTTTTATTTCTTCTGGTTTAACATTAATGATTGGCTTTTCAGCACTTTTTATTACTTCATTTTCCATTGTCTTATTTTCAATAGGAGTATTTTTAGCATTTTCTGTTATTTCACTAATACTTGGAGTTGAAATAAATTTATTATTAGAATCATTCGTAGATTCACCTAAATTAGCATTAACTGGATTATATAACATATCCCTTAAGCTACCGCTTACTGTTGGTTTAGGAATATCAAGAATAATATCATTATTATTATGATCTTGTAACTCATCACTTGCTACTTCATTTATGATGTCATTTTCTGGTTGTTTAGATAGTTCTGGTGTGTTATTGATGTTATTTGCCTCAGTCGGAGCGGTAATAGGTTCTTCAATAGTAGGACTAATTTTTTCACTAACTGGCTCTACTTTGGCTTCTTTTATTTCTTCTTTACGTTCAACTATATTTTCTTTAGAATCTTCATCACCAACAAGATTAGCTAACAATGTATCTAAATCTGGTATCTTAAAATTCAAATTATCGTCATGATTGTTTTTAGGAACTACTGGTTCTGATTCAAGTTTACTATGTACCTCTGATACTTCATTTTCTACTTTTGAAAAATCATTTTTTCCTAAACCAATGTCGGTATTTACTGAACTTAAAATATCATTTTTATTTTCATTTGGTACTGCAATTTCTGGTGCTTCTTTTTCAATATCTGTTTCCAAATCTAATGGTTTTATATCTGGAATAGATTTGAAATCAGTTGGCAAATCAGGTTTAATATTATCTTTATTTTCATCAGTTGCTTTCTTAGCGTCTAATTCTTTTTGTTTGGCTTCTTCAGCATCTAATTCAGCAATTTTTTTATCAATATCTTTAAGCATGGCATCTAAATCTAATCCACCAGTTGGGCTTGTTGGAGACGTTGGGCTACTGCCTAAAGGATTAGAAGGTTCAAATGGACTAGAGCCTCCAAATGGACTAGAACCTCCAAATGGTGAATTACCAAATGGATTATCAAAAATATTTGGACCACCAAATGGATTATTACTATTTGCATTAGGATTATTTAATGATTGTTCTTTTTTCTTTTCTTTAACAAAAGCTTTTATGTCGAATAATTGAACAGCTTTTGCCTCACGATGTGGGAATGGTTCATCAACTTGTTGATAACCCCAACTGGTTTTATAATCAAATTGCAATTTGGTTTTAAATGGACCCTTACGCATTCTAATAAGTAAAGCTTCACCCAATTTAAACTTTTGCAAATCAGTTACTGTAACCAATGGTGTTGATGCAGTTTTATCCTTTTCTTTAGATTTAACTTCTCCACACATCTTACTAATTTCTTCCAGAGCGGCAAGCTCACTAGAAATTAAGTAAATTGTATTACCACAGTTACCACGAATAACTTCAGCTACTTCTTTACCATATACATCATTTAACTGAGCAAAGTTCTGAATAATAAAAGTAAAACGCATAGCACGGCTTCGGGCTGCTGTTACCATAGAATCAACATCTTTTAATGGTGGCATGTTAGCAAACTCATCTAAAATGAAGTTAGTTCTTATCGGTAATTTTCCACCATTACTTTGAGCAACATCGATTAAAGTTTCATATGCTTGTTTAATAAAGATAGTTGCTAGAGCATGATAAGTTGTTTTTTCATCATGAATAACAATAAATACGGCAGTTTTTTGACGTCCAATATCTAAGATATTAAAATCACTATGTCCTAACATTTCAGATAAGTTTTGACGAGAAGCAAATAGTCTTATCTTTTGTCTAAATGTTGACATGATACCACCTTTAGTATCACTAGGAGCATTAATTGTATTTGATGCAAATGTATAAGCTGAAGATGCTTCACCTTTCATAGTAAAATACTCTTTTGTATAAGTTGATGGTCCAAGACGATCTTCACCAGATGTTGACATAACACTAATAGAATTAATATTAATTTCTTCTTCTTTTGCATCTTCAAAAAGTCCTAATGCTAAACCAGAGAAGAAGTCGGCAGCACTCTTTTCCCAGAATGGTTCGCCTTTATTATTGGGATCATACAAGATATTTAAGGCAACATCATCTAGTAACTCGGTTGCTTTATCCATATTGCCCATTTTCATATATTGATAAGGCAAAGTTAGTGGGTTCCAAGCATTACCATTTAAAGGCTCACGGAAGTTTAAAACGATAACATTATATCCTAAGTCTTTTAAACGATGTGCAGCTGAAGTATAAAGCTCACCCTTAGGGTCAGTAATAATCATTGATTCACCTTTTTTAGCAAGTAAATTAACTAAAGGTTTAACAATACATTGTGATTTACCGGAACCAGATGCACCAATAACTACTGTATGATATTCACCATCATCAACCCAAACTTTATGTTTTTTAGTATCATAAATTAGAGGAATACCGGCAGCATTAACAGTTGGGGCAGTATAATCTACCTCAGTAACACCTCTATCAGTTTTAATATCTTTTTCTTTAGCCCAAGATGAATAACCAGTCTCTTGTTTATCTTCAACAACTAATCCTACACCTTTGCCACTCTTTTTTTCAAATATGTAGGAAGAAACAGATGCAAAAATAACTATTACACATACAACATACAGTAATAGAGTTAATCCTAAATAGGCACCACTAAAAGCAGGAAATGGATTAAGTCCCCAAAGTGATCCTGTTGATCCAAAGGTTACAAAATTCATTACTCCAATGGCACATAAATAAAGTAAAAATACTAAAAAGCATGCTAAAATAATTAAATCTTTTTTTGATATTCTAAATTTCACTTGCAACACCCAATTTCTATGTTTATTATACTATAATAGTTAGAATACTACTAGAATAATTTTTTCTTTTTATTAAATATATTAATTACAGCAATAATAATTGCTAAATAAATGCCAATAACTATTATTAAGGAAAAAACAGTAGAATCTTTTTTCGGATTACTATTATTTTTATTGTCATTATTCTTATTATCTTCTTCTTTTTTTGGTCTTTCAATATATAAAGATATACTCTTATTTAAATTGTTTGTTTTGTCATAATTCCATGTATAAGTATTATCACTAGCATTATCAGCATTATTAGAAGTAACTGGCAAATTAGTCTTTATTAGTATACTCAAAACATCTAAATTTTCAATAAATTTATTAGGAATATTATCTATATGAATTATAATATTATTATCATTAATAATTAAACTATCTTTAATAAGATTATTTATTAAGGAATTATTCTTTTTAACATATTCTTCATCATTTTCTAAATAATATCTATAACCACTATCATATAGTCTATTAATAATTTCATAATTATCTCTATTAAAGTTATCTCTATTTATATAATATCCTTTATATTTTTCTTCCATCTTAGTTATATAATTATTATAATAGGCAGTATTGTATCCATAACCTTCTAAAGTATTCTTTTCATTAAAATATGCATTTTTTACAGTTTGATCAAAAGTTTCTTCTATATTTAAAGATTCCTTTATTTGTTCATCTGTTATTTCCATTTTATATGTTGCTGTACAGCCAGTACTTAAAATTATTAATGGTATTAAGAGAATAATTAGTTTTAATTTGTTTTTCATATTAATCCTCGTTTTTCTTCCTTTTAGTTATTATAACAAAAATTATTATACTATATACTAGAAGTGATACTATTAAAACTGGTATTAGAAAGCTATTCTTTTTGGCTTTTACTTCTTTTTCTTTATCTACTTCACTTTGAGTTTTAGATAAATCCACCTCAAAATTAATTCTTTTTTCATAATTATTTTCTTTGTTGAAATACCATATATAACGATTTCCTATTACGGAATCGGCATTATTATTTGTTACTACGTAATCTGTAATGATATTGACTGTTAAGTTAGTAAAAATATCTCTATATCTTAAATAATTATTGGGACAACCAGTACTTAATTTCAACTGGTTATTTTGATAAACTATGTCTTTATAATCATAAGAATAGTTAACGGAATTAGCAGTTATATATTTATCTATTGGATAAGTATATTCGTAATTTAGATGATAGCCATTAGAATCTATACTATATGTTTGATTATAATAAGTTAAATCAGGATTAATCTGATACAATTCCTCATCATCGACAATTTCATCAGAATTATATACTGGATATTTTTTCTTATAATTTTCCATAACATCGGTTACAGTTCTAGTATCACTGACATTATCTAATATTTCTATTTTTTCATTAATCGTATCTTTATTTATTGTTAAAGTGTATGTGGCCTCACAGCCAGTTAGCATAATAAGACCAATTAATAAAACTCCCCTTTTTATCTGTAATTGTAGCATTTTCCAAACCCTTTCTCATCTAATGGTAAATAACTTCTAGGATTTAATACTGCTCCATTAGTAGAATTTGACATACCATAGTGTAAATGAGGACCAGTTGAACTACCAGTATTGCCTACATAGCCTAGTAATTGTCCTGCTTTTACACTTGTGCCTCTACTTAAGTTTTCTCTCTTACTCATATGCATATACATACTTATTGTTCCATCTTGATTATCAATTCTAAAGCCAATACCTACAGCTTGAGTAGAGTTACATGAACCATAGCAATTTGTAGCATTATCATATGTTTTTACGATTACACCATCATGGGCTGCATATATTGGGGTACCAGTAGGTGCAGCGAAGTCAATTCCTGTATGTGGATTTCCACTACCACAATAGCCGGTTGTTTCACCCGTAATTTTGTTAAAAGTATTAATTGGCATTACAAATCCTTCTTTAGATTGCGTTATAACTGTTCCAATATCAGCGCCATAATAATAGTTAATTATGTCTTTATAACTTTTTCCTTGTACAGTTGCTAAATAATATGCCCCGTACTGACTCATTCCTCGGCCATGACTATGTTTGTTATACCAACTAATAGTTCCAAATAGTTTAACTTTAGAGAACCACTCTTTAGGAATTTGCTGATTTTTTTGACATATTGTGTATGTTGAGCCTGTTGTATCAGGATTAGTGATACATAATGCATCCCATTCGGCTTGTTTAGATATCTGACCATTAACCATTATATATTCTCCAGATGTTTCAGTTACGGCTTGATGAATAGCGGCATTAGTTGATTTAGTAAAGCCCATCGTATTACCGCCAACTGTCATATAACAAGTTCCGTTTTCCACTTTTCCTCTATTAACTAGATAAGTTCGTGCTGCAACCGCATGAGCCTTTAATGTATCTAAAGAATCTGTCCAGGCTCTAGCCTCGTTATAGACAACCCCTTCAATAAATTCATCTATTGTATAATCACCAGCATTTATACCGTTATTTATATGAACAGTTGAGCATATATCACTGGAATAAGAAATAGGACCTGTTCCAGTACTTGATTTATCAAAATAGCATATTGGATATATTCCTATAGAATTATCTTCAGCAGAATTATCTTGATTTTCATCATCTTCTGTTGCACTTGTTTTTGAGACATAGTTTGGATCATTTTTTATATAAGTTTTTACTATTTTTTGATAGTCTTGGCCAGCATCGGCGGCATTATGCAATACTTGTAAATAACCAGAGTACTTCAATTCTAAATTTGTACTGTAAGCATCAACTACTTCTGATAACACTGAGTTTACGGCTGATTTGGCTTGATAATAATATTTGTCTTCTTTTGTTTGTTTGTTTTCTGAATTTGTATTAGAATCATTTTCAGTATCAACATTATTTTGACTATCTTGTTCTTCTGTACTATCTTGATTTGTTTCTTGATTTTCAGTTTCATCAGTAATATCTGTAGCATCAGAATTATCATCCGTTACCGTTGGTTCATAAACGTTTTTAAATTTAGATGTATCATCAATCGTACAAGTCGATGTTTGAGAATCATAACTTGAATATATTGAAATATCTGTATGAATTATAACAGCTAAAGCCTTTAATAAATTGTCATTAATGCTCGGCTTGTCCAAAGTATATTTAACAACGCTAGAATAATCATAATAATCAACCATAGCACCAGCAATATATTCATCCAATTTGTATTTTTTTTCTGTATCACCATTTTTTAAAACAATATTAGTACAAGGGGCGGTTGCAAAACAAACATTTCCATCTTCATCTTCGCCATACGGTTGTAGACTAGCAATAAATGGTGCAATTAAAGAAGCAAATAAAACTGCTAAACATATAACTAATCCAGTAATAATAACAACCGGACTCGACATTATAAATGATGCTATTCCTGCTACTAACTTGCTGGCTGACCTAGCGGCAGTCGATGCCACTTTAGGAGCAGCACTAGCCATTTTTTTAGTGCTTTTTTTGGCAGCTGATTTTTGAATATTTTTTTGTGGCGCTATTTTATTTTTTATTTTATCAAGGGGGTTGCCACTGTTTTCATTTTCTGATAACGGTGGTATATCATTGTTACCACTATGTTTTGAATGTTTAGAAGCAATATTTTTAGGATTAAAACGACGAGACGGATTTAAATTAGGTGTTTTTCTGCTGTTATTTTGCGTCCTACTTGCCTTGGGCTTGGTAGGATTTTCTCCAGGTTTAGTACTTTTTCCTGCTTGGCTGGAAGCAGCACCACTATTTTTGGGAGCATCTTGATTTTTTATTTGTTGTTGCGGAGTTTTAGCATTAGTTGTGCCTTCATTTGCCGCGATTGGAGATTTATTACCTGCACTATTTTGAGATGTCGATTGTGATGATTGTTGAGGTGTAGGCGAAGGCGTACCGGTATTTGTCTGTTCATTAAGACCATTGGTAATTTTAGAATTTGGCGTATCACTATGTTTTCTTGCTTTTAGATTTTCAGCAATTCTTCTACCGGCAATTCCCCCCCCAATTCTACCAGCAGTTTCGGATATTGAGTGATTTTGCTGGGGGTTAGAGCCGTTGTTTTCTAAAGTTTCTTGTTGTATTTCTTCCGGATTATTATTATTTGTTTGGTTACCGTTATTATTTTTGTCTTGCATTTACTTCACCGCCTTATATCCACTTTATTTTATCATAATTAGAAAAAAAAAGCAGTAAAAACTGCTTCCTATAATCCGCCACCGGAACCAAACGAATCTAACTCTTCATTTGTACAAATTACATATATTTGCATACGTCTTGAACCACAAATAAATAATCCTTGGCCTTGATTATAATATTTAATATTATTCTTCTCGGCTTCATTTAAATCTATCAATAACGATAAATCATCAACGGCTTGTTTTTTCAAGCCCATTACTAAATAGTAAGAAGCATTATCAAATATGGCTTTACCATGCATGATAAGGTTAGGAGCAGCAAAATCAGTTGGCTGTTGAGTAATTATAATAGTACCACTATTATATTTACGACTACGTCTTTGAATTTGTGCTAAGAATTCAGCACCTAATTCATTTCTTGATGATAATAATACATGTGCTTCATCTACCGATAATACTGATGTTACTGATTTATCTAAACATAAGCCCCAAGCGTATTTCAAAATGTTAAAGAATACCGCATTTCTGATATTATCATCACTATTCATTAAATCTCTAATATTGAATACAATAAATTCACTATTAATATTTAAGGTTGTATGACCATTGAAATAATATCTTAATTCATTAGTAAATGGTCTTATTTTAAGTTCTAGTCTTTCTAATACATCTTTTTCTCTAGTCTTTTCTGGCATTGATAACAATCTACCACGAATTGTTGCATATAAATCATCAAAAGTCGGATAATCATTACTAGTTAATTTAGTAAAATCAGTATTAAAATCAATTTTAAAGCGACGATATGTATCTTGCAAGACTTCACTAAACATTGTTAATACATCTTCTTCAATCTCTGGTGAGTAATACTTCATGAAGGCCTTTTGAGATTGAATGGCTCTTGTCAAAATAGTATAACCTAAGCCTTGGGCTATATCTTCTTCATCAGCATCTAATACGACTTCAAGGGGGTTTATCATTCCAAATTGACCGCCTTTACCTAGGTCTAAGAAATCACCGCCTAGGAATCTGGCCATATCTTCAAGTTCACCTTCTGGATCAATTGCCACAACTTTGTAGCCATTACGGATATGGCTACGAAGTAATAATTTAGCGGCCGTTGACTTACCGGAACCAGAAGTACCTAAAATAATCATGTTACCATTATTTCTATTATGTTCTTTTTTTACTTGATATAAGAATTGATTAAATAAAACAACACCGCCGGAGTAATCTACGCCAAATAAGGTTGAATTGCCAACATCTTTAACACTGTCGAAAATAAATGGATACATTGCTGCAATAGTTGGACTGGGAATTGGGGTACCAATTCTATCTTCAATATCTTGTTTTGGAAATATTGGTAAGATTGATTTAAGAACTTTTTCTTGTTCAAACATAAGAGGAATTCCTTGCATACCCATAGCATCTAAGAAACTCCTTACATTCATTTTTTTATTTTCTAAATCTTCTTTAGAATCACCAATTACCATTAAATGTAATTGAAAATCAAATACTCGAGATTGTGTTGCTGCAAGCATTTGAACAAACTGTTCTAATGATTCGTAGTCCTGTCTAATTCTTTCTTGAATTGTTCTATCTTTTTCGTTTTGATATCTTTGTTTTAAATCAGCAATTTCTTTATTAATCATTTTTTGCATGGTAGAAAATTCAAGAGGAATATGCTTTGCTACTACTTTTACCCCGGCAATATTAGAAAGATCAGATAGATAACCTGGCGCTATATATTTTGGAAAACTTACGACGGTAAAGATTGTACAATATTTACCACTTATCATGAAATCTGTTACATCAAATTTCATTCCTTTTGGTGCTAATTCGCTTTTAATATTTAACATTAAAACATCACCGTCCCAAAATTAGTTTGTGTACCACCATTTAAGAAGTTATCTAGAACCATTCTTAAATCGCTATTTGATACTTGAATAGAATTTAATCCACAGTTTGCTAAACCACTCATTAATGTTCTTAATTTCTTTTGAATTAAATCCATTCTTTTTTCTTTGAATAGGAAGAAATATTCTGTATCAACTACATTATATTCTGCTCCCATGAAGGCATTAGCCTTATTAATATCTTGCATTATTAATTTTCTAGTTATATTATTAGTAGTTTTATTATATAAAACTTGTAATTGAGCCAAATATAAGTTTATATCAACTGGTCTATCAGCAATAATCATCCAGAATTCAAAATCTATTGTATTATAGAAATTTCTTAATTGAACTATAACGTTATTTCTGGCTCCTTCATCTAGTATAAAGATGTTTTTAGGTTCTACTTTAATTCCACAAACAAAATATCCATTTTCTAATTGAATCATTCCGTTTGTTATATTTTTAACCGGTAACCAATCTTCACAATATCTATTGTTGGTCCCATTTGTCTTCTCGACCGTAGGCATCTTTTACACACCAACCTTTCCATTTATACATTCTTTGATTAAAGAAGAATGCGAATATATTGCCAAGGAATGTCATTACATTGTGGTAATGCATAACTGGCATAACCAAAAACCCAGAAATAAGTAATGGAGTACATTCGAGTAATATTACATATATGTTATTAGTTTCAAATGCTACTAAAAGTATTATTGTAAATAGTGCTCCTATACTAAATACAATCAAATCCGTAACTGTAAAGAAATTAAATATTAATTGTGATTTCTTTGAGTTAGCCGGTATTAAAAAGTTATTCAAAATTCATGTCCTCCCTAATCTTTCTTATTATTAGCATTAAATTTCTTCATTTCTTCTAATAATTTATCTTCTGTTGTAGTCACTTTAGTAGCGGCTTCAATACCAGAATCATAGCCACGATAATATTTGATAGTTTCTTTATCATCATCAGGTACTATATTCACAAAGTCGGTTCCATCAACTGTTAAACTTCCTTTACCCAATACTATATCTTTAGCCATTTCATTAACCTTATTAATATAAGCCGTTCTATCATCTGCCAATTTAGAAATATGTTCTTGTTTATCGTCCATGTCCTTAATATCAGTTTCTAATTGCGTTTTTTGAGTATTTAATGTTCCAAGTTGTGCTTCCAATGATGATATCAAATTATTTCTATTTCTTACGCTTGCCTCAAGATTTCTTTTTTTAGTTTCTAATGCTATTCGTTCATCTTGACTAAGATTTGGATCTTGCAATCTTGAATTTGCTTCCTTTATCTCAGCATTAATTTGACTAAATGATGATAGAATTTCTTGTCTTCTAGCAGTTATATTATCAATTTTTTTAGTAACATCACTCTTAGTATCCTCTAAAGATTTTTTATCTGCTTCCATTTGCTTCTGAGCATCGACAATTTGCTGATTACTCATGGCAAGTTCATCATCAGTATATTTTTTTATATTTTGGAATATATCATCCGCTGCTTTCTCTTTCTGATATTGATATATAGAACGCGCTAAATTTTTATCTTGTGTTGTTGCTCTGGTTTGTTCTAAAAAAGTTTCTATAGCATCACGATAAGCCTGCTCTGAGTATGTGCCATTTGCTTTCATTTGTTGTCTAGCATAATTTTCAGCATCTTTCATTATTGCTGTTCTTTTGAAATCGCTTAATCTCTGATCATGATCTTGAGGTCGGAAATTTTCTTTTTTTAGCTTATGCATCATTCCGCCTTCTTCTACTTCTTGTTTAAATTTAGATCCATATTCAGTATAATCATTTTTCACGTCTTTTTTATGGTCATTTATAAATTTGCTGACTTTTGACTCTCCGCCAAATATACCTTGGTCTTTGTCTTCGTATTCTCCTATAGATTGAAACGTTGATTTTCTTTGCTTAGAAAATTGATTTCCTTTTCCTTTAAAGCCTTGTGTTGCACCTTGCATAGCAGCAGATTTCCAATTAATTTTATCTCTATTAAACAAGCCGGTTGCTAAACCACCTAATGCCCCGGTTGCTGCGCCTTGAGCAGCTCGTACTCCATTTTTAGCAGCACCACCAATAAGAGCCATTTCGCCAAGTTTATCAGCAATTCCAAGTTTAAAGCCATCACTCTTAATACCTGTTGCTTCACTGAAAAATTTAGGTGCTTGTTTTACAAATGTTAATAATCCACAATATACAAGCGCTCTTATCAATAAGGCTGTTATAACGCCAAATGATGTTGTACACCCACCATATGAGAACGTTGTTGCCGTAAATAAATTTGGTATAGTTCTAATCAGATAAATGACAAAAACTACAACAAATAATCTGACAAATACTTCAAGCGCACAACTAATTGTTTTCTTTAACCAGTTATCAAATACACCCTTTTTACCAGGGACAATTATAGTCATAATTGGTAATGGTGCAATTAATTCTAAATATCCCAATTTTACTGCGCGCACTGCCATATCAATGCACAAATTAGCTAATACATATGCACAGTAAATTCCAGCTATAGTCGATAATATAAATAAATATTGAACATCTCCGCTAGCAACGCCCATATCTCCAATCAAAAATAATCTAAACGTTGTAAAGAACGACTTTCCGTTCATTGAATCATCATATGCGTCTTGTAAAGAATATGTTGTTATGCCTGTATGTAATCCATCATCAGTTGGATATAAGATATCAATTGCAGTCGATGTTACTCTGCTAGCCTCGTCTGCTATTAAAGCATTACCATCGCTAACATCTGATAGTTGTTTATTTTCAATAGCGGTTGGATAAAAGAACGATTGAAATAAATATGTAGCAAATTGTGGTCCGACATCATCGCCTAAAAAGTTATTATTCTCAGAGTTTCCTGTGTTATATGCCATAAATATTTTTGGAATCAAATTATTACATAGTATAACTCTTTGAAAATAGTAAAAATAATTAAATATAGTTGGTACAATCGCAATACCAATTATGGAAAACACAATATTCTTGACGATTTTAGATAATGATTTATCGCCCTTTGATGCATTATCTGGATTAATAATAGAATTTATTAAGGCATACGCAACAATGAACAAAGATATTACTCCAATTATTATATAAGTTCTAGTTATCAAGTCTTTGAATGTTTCATTATCAAATAATTTAAACTGCGCTAGAGCAAGATACATTGTGTATGCTTTATTAACAAAGAAATATACAATACTATCTATAATTAAAAATATGTATCCTAAAAGTCCTTGGGCAAATTTTCCCATATCAAAAGATGTTATAGCTTGTAAAATTGTTTGTTCTTTTAACAAAAAAATCATAGTCCACCTCCTAATTTCCAAAAATACAGCAAGTACCATAAACGTTAGTCCATTTTAATATAAAATCTATAACAGTTGGAAAAACAAACAGCAATACTGCATAAACCATTCTTTTTGACAGAGTTTTCAAGCATTTGCTTAGCGCGTCTTTGTCAGCACTTGTAACAGCCTTAACTAAATCCAGTATAGTTAAAACTATAACCAAAATTGGGCCCATAAGTTTCATAAAGAATAATATTTTATTTAAAACATAAGCAACAGATGGAAGGTTATCAGAAACACCACTATCATTAATATCACCAAGCATAAAATTACAATCATATTGACAATTTGTTGATGTACTTCCAGAATTTGCTGTGCCATTTACTTTGGTACCGTTAGCATTATTTTGATTAGTTGATGTATTACCACTACTACCATTATTATTTGGAACGTTTCCGTTATAGACTTTTGCATTTTCTGTAACTTTCACACCAATGGTCCTAACTATTCCATCTTTAGTTTTACAAGTTAAGGTTTCATTAACAGAACTAGCAAACCAAAAATTATACCATTTATGGCTGGGAACCTTCTTTACATATATAGTAACACCATTATCATTTGAAAAAGAACCTACACTATCTGAAGAATTGCATTCACTGTACTCGGTTAAAACTCGATTGCTATCAAGGGTATAACTTTGAACTGCTGCTGAGACAAAAGAATTAAAAAATAAACCTAATAAAGCAACAAATATAAATATAACATTCTTTTTTTTCATAAAGTACCTCTTACCCCAAGATTATAACATAAAAAAACTAATATTTAAATAAAATATTAGTTTCAATATTAATTAGTTTTAGAACAATATTTGCTAGAACCATTGCCACCTAAAACATAATCCCAACAGCATCTCCAACCTTTAGCATCTACTGCTTGACCATTAACAGTTGTATCACCGCTACTATTTTGTTCAGTTGCTGCAACAGCATCTAATACAACCCCTACGATTGAAGGTATGAAGAATACTAAAACAGCAGCAACACAACGCATCGCAAATGATTTCAAGTTCTTAGTTACTTCATCTGGTTTACCAGCAACAACTGATTTACCAACATCTAACATACCAAATACGATTAATAATAGAGGAATAACAATCTTAAAGATAGTTACAACGTACCCTACTAATCTTAATAAAGGTGCTAAGTTACCACAAACGTCAACTTGACTCATAAACATCTCCTCATTTCTCTAAATAAATATTACAATAAAATATATACATTGTCAAGGAAATTACTCGTCTTTAACAATGCCAAATAACTTACCAACTGGCTTTTTAGCCCCACCAGTAGGTGTTTGTTTATCAAATCCCATCTTATATAATAAGTTATTAAGAATAGGATTTCTTTCTTTCTTATCATCTAATGGAGGAATAGATTCAAATACTTTACAACGCGATTCATATTCAAAGTCTTTAATATCTTTATCCGATAATAAACACTTATTTAATACTATTTTATAATTTTTCATCTTCGTTAGAACCATTCTATCAGCTCTAATTAATTTATTTAACTTAATTGTACTAGGTTCAATTAAATGTAATACTTCACTTATTGATGCTACTTTAGGTGATTCATTTATATCAACTAAAATAATATCATAAGTATTATTGGGATTCTTAATAACAGAATCTAATTCACTAGTAGTTATACTACGCATATCTTGGTCATTAAAATACATAAAATCATTCTTATCAACCTCAATAGCTAAAGTTTTATAATTATTTTCTAATTGCTTTTTTAACATATAAGTTAAGGTAGTAGCACCGGCATGTTCTGTTAAATTTTTAATGGCAATTACTCTACTTCCCATAAAGACATTATTAATAGAGTTATTTAAAAAGTTAGAATTGATACTACCAGGTTCTAAATTAACATTCATATTAGCATTAGGATTACCTCCTAACATATGATACCTAGCAACATCTTTATAGGTATTAGGATTATCAATTAAATAAATAATAGAATCAATATTACGAGTAAAATTATAAATACCCATTGATACTAATTCAGAAAGATATGTTGGAGAATTAACTTCTTTAGAATCATCAAGAAGTAATATAACTTTATTCATATCTAAACCAAAAGATAATTTTTGAATATTATTTATATCTTTATAGTTTTTTACTGCCGTTATATCAAGTATCATCTTATTAAAGAAGAAGTTTTGAAAGTTACTAACGATAATATCGGCATCATATTCACCACGAACATTTTTTATTATATCTATAGGTAAGTTAGTTAACATTTCACTATAGCGATTAGAAATTATGACATTCATAAATTTTGTTCCTTTCTTTAATATCTAAATAAACATCTGGTGCTATTGCAGTCATAAGTAGCATCCATTTCAATAGTCGTTCCACTGGCACCAAAGTCTATTATATCCCCAATAACAGGCAAATTCAATGAAAAGAATAAGTTAACATTATAATAACTTCTTCCTGGATTTTCTGTATAATAATTAGTTACTTTTTCTACACAGTAATAATATTTAGTACTATCGCCATCAACTACATAGTTAAAAGTTTCATTATCTGTACGATCTAGGCTATTAGCACCATATGAACCGGCATTACAATGTCCTTTAGCATTATAAGCATTACTTCTTAAATAATTATTTATTATACCGATAGCTCCGTTTGGTCCTTCGGTCATTCCTTCTTTTCTTTCAATAATACTTATTATATCATTTTTAGCTTTAAATACTTTATAATAGCTTACTGAAACGGTTAGGTAAGACACGAATATTAAGATGAATATAATAATTATTTGAAATTCCCAAGTTGCTCCAAATGATTCTCTCATCGACAGTTACCCCCATCCTCTTTAGGGCAATAAATTATTCTGGTACTACCTTTTAAATTAAAGTTAAATACGTTATTTATAATTGGCATATCAAGGGCAAAGAATACCTTTATATCATAGTAAGCTGCCTTAGGAAATTGACCGTTTGGATCAGGCATGTTGTCATTTATATTGTGTTTTGCAATGCAAATCATTCCACTAGTGCCATTTACTGCTAAGCCATCTCTTTGGGTAATAGCATAATTTGTTATAGATGATGCTTCTTCACTATTGCACCTTCCACTAGAACGATAACCTACTTCACTCATATATTCTTGAATTTCTTTAACAGCATTGGAATCAATTCCGTTATATTTTTGAATTATGCTAATAATTTGGTTTTTGACATTATATGCTTTAGTTTGATTTAAAGTTATACATAGATATCCTGTAAATACTAAAATAAAAAGTATTACTATATTAGTTAAACTTAAAATACCAACAGATTCCTTCATATTCTTTTATCCCTTCCATACGCATTTCATTTCAGTTTTATTGCCTTTTTTATCTGTATATGTGCAATCTACAGTGGAACAGCCATCTGGATCTTCACATTTTTTGCAAACAGCGGCTTGACACTTTGTATTAGATGCCATATTGTTTCGAATTGTAGGCCATATCAAGGTATAGAAAAAAGCCATAAGTGCTGCTACGGCCATAACTACTACTACAGTTAAATTTAGTTCACCACTGGCTTCTTTCATCTTTTTATTCTCCTATTTTATTGATTGTTTCCGGTTGCACTGTTATATCTACAAGTTTTTCCCGTTACTTCATTTCCATCTTTGTCTGTCCATGAACAGTTTGTACAAACCCTTGTACCATTTGTTTCAGTACAATTGGCAGGATCACATATTGCATTTGTACAATTAGTACTCGATTCTATTGAGTTTTTAATACTTGGCCATACAAATGCATAGAAGAATGCAGCTACTGCAGCAATTGCTACTACTGTTACAACAGTCATATTTAATTCACCAGTTGCTTCTTTCATATATTATTATTCCTCCTATCTTATAAGAGTATTATATAATTTTTTTATTTTATACGCAAGTGGTTGTAATTATTTTTTAAAAGCATTAAAAAAACAACTGTACTCTTTTAAGCAGTGTACAGTTGGTTTATTATTTTTTAATTAATTGGAAAACAATAATGTAAAATATATTATCTGGACTTACCAGATTTCATAATCTCCGATTCTTCTCTAAAGGAACTCATCTTAATAGCAATTTCTTTACTACGAATTTGATTTTCGATTATTCTTAGTTTTTGTAAAAATAACATTTCTTTTTCTTTGCTTAAAAATTTTTGATAGCGGTTTAGAAGGATGCCTTTTAACATAGCAACTTCATCTAATACTATGGCTGTATCAGTACTAGAAGCATCTTCATCATTTATAACATACTGAGCATATCTTAAAAGTGCTTTAAATTTATCCTGAAACTTTATTGATAGTATATTATCAACTAATTTCGGATTTACTACTACTACTTTATTAACACTAATACTAGTTTTCTCTTTTTTAGGATTAAATTTATACCCTTCAAGATTAGGTGTACTATAAAGGGATAATTTATCATTATTTTTGGTTAGTACATAAGCCATAATATTTTTATATCTTAATTTTTTTAAGATTTACCCTTTCCATAATATTTTTAATTGTTGTTATTTTTACTTAACAAATCTGGTCTTAATTCTTGCGTTTTTTTAATACGCATATTATTGCGCCATTTATCTATTTTTGCATGATCACCACTTAGCAAGACGTCCGGTACTTTCATGCCTCTAAATTCAGCTGGTTTTGTATAAGTTGGATAATCAAGAAGATTGTCTTCAAATGATTCACTACTTAATGAATCGTTATTTATCGCACCATCTAATAGTCTTACAACGGAATCTGTAATAACACAAGCAGCTAGTTCACCACCAGTTAAAATATAATCGCCTATGCTAATCTCGGCATCAGCAAGAGTCCTAATTCTCTCATCAAAGCCTTCATAATGCCCACAAATGATGATGAGATGTTTACTTTTCTTTAAAGTCTTTGCCATATTTTGATTATAAGTTTTACCATCTGGGGTTACTAAGATAACTAAAGAATCCGCTGTTTTTATTTCATCAAGACATCTAAATATCGGTTCACATTGTAAAACCATGCCAGCACCACCACCATAAGGGGTATCATCTACTTGATTATTACTGCGTAGGGAATATTTACGAAAATCATGAATATTAATAGTTACTAGCCCTTTATTAATACTACGTTTAATAATGGATTCATTTAAGAAACCACTTATCATATCAGGGAATAAGGTTAAAATATCAATTATCATAGAATTAACTGGCTCCCCCCTTCTGTTATTATTTTTTTATTTTTAATATCTACTTTTTTAATATAATGCGATTTTAAAGGAATATAAAACTCTTTTTTCCCAACTATATCAAGTAAGGTATTACCATTATCTAAGTAATAATCTTTTACGGTACCAATTTTCTTAGTATTATCATAAACATCAAGTCCAATTAAGTCACTTAAAATATAAGAATCACTTTCTATATCTAAAATACCTCTTTTAACATAGACTAAAAGTCCTTTTAAATCTAATACTTCATTAATATTAGAAATACCAGCAAATGTTACCATGTCAAACATTTTATGATGGTGATACCCAGTAATAGTAAATTCTTGTTTTTCAGGTCCCACGTAAAGATTAACACCTTTTTTAAATACTTTATTTTTTAATTCAAAATCACTTAATATTCTTAGTTCTCCTTTAATACCATGGGTATTAACAATTTTTCCTATACATACATAATCATTCATAGTCATTTTTACTCATTTCATACATTATTATTGAAGCAGCAATACCAGCATTTAAGCTTTCAGCATTAGGGGACATCGGGATATAAATATTTTGGTCAACAAGATTTTTTAAAGTACTTTTTAATCCTTTTCCCTCATTACCAATAATAATGGCATATTTTTTAGGAAATTTAATCTCCCCAACAATACTACCATTTATAACATCAGTTCCATAAATAGTATAGTTATTATTTTTTAATTCTGTTAAAAAAGTATTTAAATCTTTTCTTAAAATATTTAATTTAAAAAGCATACCTTCACTAGAACGAATAGTTTTATCGTTATATAAATCAACACAATCATTGCTTAAAATAAGAGTATCTAAGTTAAAAGCAACAGCACTTCTGATAATAGTTCCTAGATTACCTGGGTCTTGAATGTTATCTAAAATAAGCAAGCGATTTCCATAATTTAGGGTTGGTAATTTTTTAACTAGTCCAAGAAAGTTACTGAGACTTTCTAAGGAACTTATTTTATTCATTATTTCTTTAGTTATTTGGTATTTATTTATTTTATCATCTTCAAGGATATTAGATTCAATATTAGTATCTACTAAATAAAGTTCGGTTAAAAAACCACTTTTATAGGCTTCTTCAACAAGATGTTTAGTTTCAATAACAAAAATACCTTCTTCATCACGAAATTTTTTATTTTTTAATTTATTTATATATTTAATTTTTTTATTTTCTAAACTAGTTATTATCTCCATAAAACTCCCCTCTGACTCTTTAATTTTATCACAATTTTAATTATTTAAATACTTCTTTTTTAATTAAATTATAGATTTCTTCGTGAATATCTAACATATCTTTTAAATGATTATTTTTAACACAGCTGATAATATGATGATGATTAATATCAGCTAGTTCTAAATAAGTTTCTTCGCTATTTTTAATATAAAGAGGTGAATCTTTAGTATCATCGTAGCCAATGCGTCCTCTTTTTAATTCCATAACCATTTTATATGGCATATGTAAAAGAATGGTGAAGTCAGGATGTGGTAATTCTAGAAGTTCATATTCTAAAGTTTCTAACCATTTATATAGTTTTAAACGTTCCTCCTTATCTTGGATTTTACAGCCTTGGTAAGCCATATTGGATTCAACATAACGATCCAAGATAACATCATAACCTTCTTTTAAGTAGCTATCTATCATTTTATAATTATATTTGCGGTCAGCAGCATAGTAAAGAGCTGCTACTTTAGGGTCAACTTCGGTTATTTGTTCTTTAAAGTATGAAGGACAAATATATTCTTTTCCCATATAAGGTCCGCCAATGATTTTACCAGTCGGAGAGTCGTACATAGGAAAAGCAAAATGTTCGACTTTTCTTCCTTCTTTTCTAAGTCTTTGAACTAGTAAATGTACTTGGGTGTCTTTGCCAGAACATTCAGTTCCTTCGATTACAATGATTTTTCCACGCATAACATCACCTTACTTACTTAATATATCACAAGTTATAGGGCTTGGCAATTGTTAGAGGTCATTAGATTTCATTCTACTATTTTCGAAGAATAATACTTTGTGGTTAGTTGGTGAGTAGTAATCCTAAATTAAAATAATAGAAAAAAAGAAGAATTTCTTCTTCTTAAAATTTAACTTTAACGTTTTCGCGTTCTTCTTCAGTCGCATTAAAGTAAGCACTAGTCTTAAAACCAAACATGCCAGCTACAATGTTACTTGGGAAGACTTCTACTTTGTTGTTATATTTCATAACAACATCGTTATAAAATTGACGAGCATAAGATATTTTATCTTCCGTTTCAGTTAAAGTTGTTTGTAATTCTCTAAAATTTGTATCAGCTTTTAACTCAGGATAGCTTTCCGCTAACGCAAATAATTTAGTAACAACTTTATTTAAATCATTATTTGCTTCGATTTTACCTTCTGGTGTATCGCTTGATAGGTATTCATTACGAGCTTTTACTACTGCTTCTAAGGTATCTTTTTCATGAGAAGCATAACCTTTTACAGTTTCAACTAAGTTAGGAATTAAATCAAATCTTCTTTTTAATTGAACATCAATTTGAGCCCATTGGTCTTTTACTCTATTTCTTAGGACTACAAAGGAATTATAAGTTGAACCTAAATAAATAAGAATTAAAACAACAATGATTATTAAAATAATCCACCACATATTATCCTCCTATAAATATAGTATAACATATATTATCAAAATATTAAAAAAAACTACTATTTGCTAGTAGCCGTAAAACTATTTAGTTGTTTCTTCTGTAGTTTCTTTATTTAAAACATCTTTGCCTTTGTAGAACCCACATGCCATACATGCACGATGAGGTTGGATAGTAGCACCACATTTAGGACATGTAGTTAATGCTCCAACTTCTTTTTTTAAGTGAGTACGACGCATTCTTTTTTTAGTTTTACTTGTTCTTCTAAATGGAACTGCCATAATTTCACTCCTTCCCTTCATCAAGTAGAGTTCTAAAACACTCTAATCTTGGATCATCTTTTTTGGAATTTTCATCTCTTACTTCCCAAAACTCGCCTTTTTTAGTTTTTACTTTATTATCTTTTGAAACAACGATGGGAACTTCCAGTACAATATTCTCCCATAAAACTTCTTTTAGGTCAAGACTATTTTTGGGCTTTTTGCCCATTTTTTCATCTTCATTGGAAAAATTGGCAAGTATTTCGTCTAAGTTGATGTTAAATGGATAATCAATTAAATCACCACTATAACCGTCTACTAAAGTCATATTGCCATTAACATTGCCAGCAAATATTACTTCTTTAGTTAAACTATAGTAGATACGACCACTCACATGGACATTATCTAATTTTTTGATTTCACTAACACGTAAATATTCTTCATCAAAAGATATAATTGTATCTATAAGGATGCCTTGTTCGGTAATTTTATTTAAATCAAACTCCATAAACTATATAATCAATTAAATATAATTAAATATTTAATTAATTTCTCCTTCGTAGTTAAGATTATATACTAAAAAGTTATTTTATGCAAGAGAATACTTGTGATTTTTTTAGGTTTAAGTTATACTCTTTTTGGAAATATAAGTAATTTTTTTATATTTAGAAGGAGGATATAAAGTATGCAAATCATTGGTCTTATTGCGGAATATAATCCCTTACATAATGGACATCTTTATCAAATTAATAAAATTAAAGAATTGTATCCAGATAGTTTAATCGTTTTATGTTTAGGAAGTTATTTTACTGAACGGGGTGATATTGGTATTTTATCTAAAGAAGATAAAGTAAAGATTAGCTTAGAATATGGTATTGATTTAATTGTTGAGTTGCCTACTATATATACCGTTCAAAGTGCTGATATATTTGCCTATCAAAGTGTTAAGATTTTAAATTTTCTTGGAATTGATACTTTAGTATTTGGCAGTGAAAGTAATGATTTAAGTTTATTAAAAGAATTAGCAGATAAACAAGATGATATAAAGTATCAAGAAAAAGTAAAAGAATATTTAGATAATGGTTGTAATTATCCTTCAGCTCTTGCTAAAGCTTTAGAAGTTAATTTTGAATTTAAAGCTAATGATTTACTAGGAATTTCTTATTTAAAGGCTATAAATAAAATTAATAAAAATATTAAAGTTCAAACTATTAAAAGAACTAATGATTATTTAGATACTGAAAGTAGACAAAATATAGTAAGTGCTAGTAACATAAGGAAACGTTTTTTTAATAAAGAAGACATTAGTAATCTTACTCCTTGTAGTAAGTTATTAGTTAAACCAAATTATGATTTATATTTTAAATTATTAAAATTAAAAATTATGACTTCTAATGATTTAGATAGCTATTTAGATGTTAATGAGGGTATTGATAATTTGTTAAAGAAAGTTATTATGAATTGTAATTCCTTAGAAGAGTTAATCTTGAAAATAAAAACTAAACGTTATACTTATAACAGATTAAATAGAATGTTTTTACATATTATTTTAGGAATTAAAAAGGATTATCAAGATGAGAATTATTTAAGAATCTTAGGTTTTAACAAAAAAGGTCAAGAATATATAAAGTTTAATAATATTAAAGAAAATTATAAAAACACAGATTGTTATAGTTTAGAGCTTAAGAGTAGTTGTCTTTATGATATGTTAACTGATAAAAATACTTATAATTTTGAAATTAAAAATCAGCCAATAATAAAAATCTAGTTTAAGGTTTAAAAAAGATCTGACTTTCAATTAGTCAAATCTTTTTTATATTTTCACTAAATTTAGGTATTCAATTATTTAACAACAATGTTAACAATTTTGCCTTTAATAGCAATTACTTTAACTATTTCCTTTCCTTCAGTAAATTTTTTAACATTTTCTTCGGCTAGAGCTTTTTCTTTTAAAGTATCTTCAGAGTCATTAATATTTACTTTAATAGTAGCACGTAGTTTACCGTTTACTTGAACACCAATTTCTTTTTCTTCATCTACAGTTTTAGCCTCATCATATGTTGGCCAAGCTGATTCACAGATTGGTTTGAAGCCTATTTGTTCATTTAATTCTTCGGTAATATGTGGAGCCATTGGGTTAAGTAGTGTTAATAATAAGTTATAATCCATTGGTGTTATTTCTTCTTTAGCATCGTAGGCATTAGCTAATATCATTAAACTAGATACAACAGTATTATAACCCATTGTTGTCATGTCATTAGTAACTTTCTTAATTGTTTTATGTTCGATACTTTCTAGAGTATTAGAGTAACCTTCTTCTTTATTAACTTTATCTTTTAAACGAATAATTTTTTCAATGAAACGTTTGCAACCTCTTAGAGAATCTGTTGACCATGGGGCATCCATTTGATAATCACCCATAAACATTTCATAAACTCTTAAAATGTCAGCACCATATTCATCAACGATATCATCAGGATTGATAACATTACCTTTAGATTTACTCATTTTTTGATTATCTGGTCCTAAAACCATACCGTGAGAAACACGAGTCCAAATCATTTCTTTATGTGGAACTAAACCTATGTTATATAAGAATTGAACCCAGAATCTGGCATATAATAAGTGTCTAGCAGTATGCTCCATACCACCGTTATACCAATCAACACGATTCCAGTATTTCATGGCATCAAAATCAGCAAAGCATGAATCATTATGAGCATCCATAAATCTTAAGAAATACCAGCTAGAACCTGCCCAGTTTGGCATGGTATCTGTTTCTCTTTTAGCACTACCACCACATTTTGGACATTTGCAATTAACCCAATCGGTAATTTTAGCAAGTGGAGACTCACCATTATCAGTTGGTTCGTACTCAGCAACATCAGGAAGCAACAAAGGTAATTCGTCTTCTGGAACTGGTTGCCAACCACAGGTCTCACAATAAATCATTGGAATTGGCTCACCCCAGAATCTTTGACGTGAGAATATCCAGTCACGCATTTTATAGTTATTAACACGACGGGCGATACCTTTTTCTTCTAAGTATTTAGTGATAGCTTCTTTAGCATCCATAACTGATAAGCCAGTAAATTGATCGCTATTAATAAGTTTAGCATCTTTATTATCTAAGTATTCTTCTTTAGCGTAAGCACTCTTAGTTATATCACCACCAGTAATTACTTCAATCATTGGAATGTCATGTACTTTGGCATAATCATAATCTCTTTGGTCATGAGCAGGAACAGCCATAACAGCCCCAGTACCATAATCACCTAAAACGAAATCACCTAAGAAAATAGGAACTTCCGAGCCAGTAACTGGATTGATAGCTTTAATACCCTTAACTAGACAACCAGTCTTACCTTTATTAAGTTCAGTACGGTCCATATTAGATTTTTTAGCTGTTTCTTCAATATAATCAAGGACTTCATCTTTATTTTCTACACGAGGCATTAATTCTTTAATAAGTTTGCCATCTGGTGCAATAACAAAGAAAGTTATACCATAAATAGTTTCGATACATGTTGTAAATATTTTAAATTTACCGCCACCGACAATATCGATATCTACTTCAATGCCAGTTGATTTACCTATCCAGTTAATTTGACCTAATTTTACTTTAGGAGCAAAGTTTGTATCATCTAAACCCCTAAGCAAGTCCTCAGCATAGCTACTCATTTTTAGCATCCATTGTGATTTTTCTTTCTGAACAACAGGACTACCACATCTTTCACAAACACCACCAGCAGCATCTTCATTAGAAAGTACGGTCTTACAATTTGGACACCAGTTTACTGGCACAGTAGCTTTATAAGCCATATTGTGTTTATAAAATTGTAAGAATTGCCATTGGGTCCATTTGTAATATTCTGGATCAGTAGTTGAGAATTCTCTTGACCAATCAAAACTAAAACCTAAGGATTGCATTTGTTTTTTAAAGTTGGCAATATTGGCTTTTACTGCATCCTTAGGATGAATATGATTTTTTATAGCATATTGTTCTGCTGGTGCACCAAAGGCATCCCATCCCATTGGAAATAAGACGTTAAATCCTTGCATTCTTTTCATTCTTGATAAAGCATCTAAAGCGGTATAACTGCGAACATGTCCGACATGAAGACCGGCTCCTGATGGATAAGGAAACTCTACTAAAGTATAAAATGGTTTCTTACTACTACCAGTTATCGCTTTAAAAGTTTCATGTTCTTCCCAATATTTTTGCCATTTTTTTTCTATTTCTTTATAATTACTACTCATTTTCTTTTCCCCATTTCTTGTTTAAATGTCTTCCTACTATTTCAAATATACTATAAATTAGCCCAAAGAGAATAACAAAGCCGATGGCTAATTGATAATACATTTTCAGTGGAATATTACAAATTATTGTTGATGTTAAGCTGATAATAAAAGCATTACAAAAGCTTGTCCATCTTAATAATTCTTGATAATCTACTTTTTTCTCATCTAAATTATAACGAATAATCATTAATTTACCTTCGTTAGTATATTTAAATGGTTTTTCTTTCTTACCCTTATTGCCTTTACTAGTTGTTTTATATTTATTTTTTTCTTTAGGTACTTTAATGTGCCCCGCAATATAATAACAAAATATGTATACCATTAAGAAAACAACAATAAAGAAAATTAAATTATAAATTATTTCATTCATGTTACCCTACTTTCTAGTATTTATGTTTATTAGTGCTTTTTACTTGGTATTTTTTTAAACATTACATTATAAAAAAACACGTAAAACACCCAATAAGGACGAATTTACGTGGTACCACCTTAACATTATACTCTTAATTGATATAGGAATTACCCATTTAAACTAATTTAAACAAGTTCATATAAATATTATATTTGTTTACACCAGCCACAAACTCTCTTTAACAATATTTTTATACTACTACTTTTAAATCTCTTTTCTCGTTTACAAGTCATATTATATACTTAAATATTCTAATTAAGCAAGTCTTTTTATACTTTTTATAATAATTTTATGTTTAACTTATAATAATCTTATTTACATATTATAGAATTTATTAGTTTTCCCATTACCACGAAAACTATTAAAACTAGTAGTTCTAGTATCGTTATCTAAAAGATTATAAATAGCAATTAATTGTTCATCAGACAAATAATCATTTATATTACCATTTTTAAAAGCACCAATTATTTTTTTATAGTTATTGTTATTATAGCCGGCATATTGATTTTTTGCAGAAATTACTGAGATAACATCTTTGCCGCCAAATCTACCATCATCAACACGATTTAAAACGGATGATACAACATTAGAGACATTTTTTACACTGTTTTTTTCTGTTTTACCGCCCCCTTCAGCAAAGGCTAAAGCAACCACTTTAATATAAGTATCATAATTGGATGCATAAGTAGTTGGAGTAAAACTATTTTTATCTTTAATAGCTTTAGTAGTGGTATTTTCTTCATCTAAGTCAAAATCCATTATTTCTAAATTATTATCAGTTGTAATATTGTTTTGGAGTTGTTGGCTGGTATTTAAATGTTCATTATCAAGATTTTTTTCTATATTATTAGTATTAATTTTAACAGTTTCTATTTTTTCATCATTCATAATTTTTTATTTCCTTCTCTTATTAAAACTATCATAAGATTTATTCTTTTTCAATAATTTTTAAATAAAATTTAGTTAATATTAGCTTTCTTTACTTCATCTTGGTATGGCTTTAAGGCATTGTCCCAAGAAGAGTAGTAATCATTACCACGGTGATCTTCTAAGATATCTAATTTATTTAAATAATTTCCTAAATAATTACTCACTTTATATGCTCCATAATAATTTAGATGATCTCCCATATCTCTAGTATCCTTACTCCAATCAATCATAGCTTTATTATCAATATTTAAATCTAAATATTTAATTTTATTTTGTCTGGAATAATGTTTAATCCCGTTATGACGACGATAGTTCCAATTAACAGTACTAGGGGTACTAACTAATATAAAGGAAATATCATTTTCATCACACTTCTTTTTAATTAAATCTAAATAATATTTATTTATTTTATCTATTTTTTCTGTTTCTTCAGTATATTCCATATAATTATGATTAGTTGCAGGATTTATATTTAAAGAAAAATCATAGCCTTTAAAAGTATCGGTATAATTATAAGCCATTTCCATCTTAAAATCTTGCATAGTCATTTGTTTCCAGCGATTATGATAGTGAAATACAGGAATAAACTCTCCCATCCAAAAGCGAAAATTATAACTGATAGGTATTTTTCGATAAATGGCATCGGTTTCTAGAATTAGAACTTTTAGTTTTTGTTTAGTAAGAGTTTTTAGAAAATAGTTATAACTATCATATAAATATTGACCAGAGGTACCACTAACATACATAGTATAACCATAATTTTTATATATTTCTAAGGGACTAATAGCTGCAAATGATTCACTATCACCAATTACTAAGGCATCAATAGAATTTTCTTTTTCAGCAAGAGGGCCGCTGGCATTATCAATGTGTTTATCAGGACTAAGAGTGCCATTGTTTTTAGGACTAACTATATAAGATGCTATTATAAGTAGCAAGAAAAGAATAAGGAAAAAAACGATGACTTTTAAAATTTTTTTCATGATACCTCCTAAAAGTTAGCATATAAAGGATCTACAGGGATATAACCATCACCATAAGCCCCAAATATAACAATAAATAGTATTAAAGCATAATATAAAGTCCAACGAATATAAATCGGTTTTTTACTAATAGCCTCTCTAATGTTAATACCTTTTTCTTTTAAGATACTAATAATTAAAACTATTAATAGGGTAACAATTATTATTCGAAAATCAAATTTATCTAAACCTAATTTTAAAATATTTTCTGAAAAATCATTTAAATTAAAGGTAGTAAATATCTTTTTAAACATCGAAAATCCTGCCTGCAGGCCATGAGCACGGAAAAATAATTCACCAAAAATTACTAAAACGGTAGTTTTAAACATTTCTAAAAGACGATAGAAAAAATTATTGCGGTTAATATGAAGAAGTTTCAAAATCTTAAGAATTACTGGTGAAAATAAATCTGCTAGCACTATTAAAGTAAAATGATAAAGACCAAAGAAGATATAATTCCAAGCAGCCCCATGCCACAAACCATTTAAAAGCCAAACTACTAAGAGGGCGATAGCACCACTTAAAAGAGGACCAAAATGATTACCAAAATGTTTACGACCAAAATTAGTCAGTTTTTTTAAACTTTTAGATAAGGATAATGGATAAAAAACATAATCTCTTAAGAAGGCTCCTAAAGTAATATGCCATCTACTCCAAAATTCACTAATATTTTTGGAAAAGAAAGGTTGCTTAAAGTTTTCTGGTAATTTAACTCCAAATATTTCAGCACTACCAATTACAATATCCATTGTTCCTGCAAAATCCATATATAATTGAATCGTATAAAAGCAAGCCCCCGCTAAAATAATGGCTCCGCCAAGACTAGGATAGTTACTAAATATATTTTTTACAATAATATTTAGCCTGTCGGCCACAATCATTTTCTTTAACATTCCAAATAAAATTCGTTGATAACCAAAAGTTAAATTTTGATAGTTAAGAGGTTGCCCACTATATAATTTTTCAGCGGTATCATTATAACGACTAATTGGTCCTTCCATGATACTAGGAAAAAAGGCTAAATAAAGCATTAATCTTCCTAGATTATCATCAGCTGTAATGGTTCCGTTTTTAACATCAATAATATAGCTTAAGGCTTGAAGTGTGTAAAAGGAAATACCAATAGGCATAATATAATGGGGAACTTTTAACTGGTAATTTATGTGAATCAGATTTAAAAGATTATTGATATTATTACCAATAAAACTAGAATATTTTAAGACTATTAAAAGCCCTAAGTGAATAAAAAGAGCAAGTATTATGACTTTGTTTTCTTGGCGTTTATATTTTTCTTTTACTTGCTTTTTATCTGATCCCGATGCTAACTCTTCTTTTTTCAAACTTTTTAGGTGTTCAAGCCACAATCCAAAGTGATGAATAGAAAGACCTGAAAATATTAAGTAGATAATTAATTTTTTACTTAAAAGATAAAAGAAGATAAAACTTGCTCCTAATAAGATTTTGTAACGATGTTTTTTTGAAGTTAGAAAGTAAAGTATAATGACAATGGGTAAAAATAAGGCAACATACCCTAAATCACAATATTGCATACTAATTTTCCTCTAATTTTTGAATCAAATTCCAAATAGCCTGAGCACTGTTAAAATTACTAGGGATAATTTGGGTAGTTGGTACTTCAACATCAAATTCATCTTCAATATCACCTATTAAGGAAAGAATTGCTAAACTATCTAATAAATGATTATCTATTAGATGTTCTTCGGTTGTGTAATCGACTTCTGGATTTAATTCTTCTAACATTTCTATTAATTTTTCCATTTTATTTCTCCTTTCTAGCCATATTAAGAGGATAAGTTTTAACATCATTCCTTACTACCTCAATATGGTTATCATTTATTAAAACAACATTGGGTAAATCTCTACTTAAGAATAAACTAATACCCTCAGTCATGGCATAGGCTCCTACTCGTTTAAATGCCAAAATATCGCCTATTTTAATATTACTTACTTCTAAATCTTTAACTAAAATATCGTTTATCGTACATAAACTTCCACAAATGTTATATGATTCCGTCTTTCCTTTTCTAGTTGGATATAATAAAACATCAGGATGTTTCATGGCCATCATTTGACCATAATAGGTAATATGATTAATGCCCCCGTCAACAATAGCAAAATTACCAGCAGCATTATTTTTTAAGTCTACAACTTTAGTTAAATAAGTTCCACAAGATGAGGATATACTACGCCCTAATTCTAAAGTAATATGTCCATTATAAGTCATATTATTTAAATAGTTAGAAACTTCATGAAGAAAATCAGTTTCATTAAATTCTTTTTCTTCTTTAAAATAGTTTACAGGTAAGCCTAAACCTAGTTCTAATTCTTCTGCTAAATATCCTAAGTTATCTTTTAATTCCGTCAAGAATTTATCAATATAATCAATATCTTTCTTTATATGTTTAAGTAAAAAATGTTGAGTTCCAGAAAAATAATGTAAACCTACTATATTAAGATATTGATATGAATATCTATTTTCTAAAATTTTTATTATTTCATTTTTACTAAGTCCAAATTGATTGTTACTGGTTAGTCTTAATAAGACTTTAACTGTAATTTTTAATTCTTGACCAATTTTTTCTATCAAGTCTAATTGATTAAGAGATTCAATGGTTATTAAGATTTTAGGATCTTTTAAACTTAATATTTCTTTTAGACTATCATAGTCTTTATAAACCCCTGATATAACCATCTTAGAGGGCTTAATTTCACTACTTAAAGCAATCTTATATTCACCATAAGAACATAATTCAAATTTACTGATAATGTCTTTTAGGGCTTCGCCTAGAAAAGGATTAGCTTTTAGGGCAAAGCATAAATTGATATTGGATGGTAAATTACTTTTTAAATAAATAACTCTTTTTTTTAATTCATTAAGATCAAAGACATAACAAGGGGTATTAACTTTGGTAATAATTTCTTTATAAATTTTCTTCATACAATCTTTTTAGCTCCTTTCTATCCACTTTACCATTTTTGGTTAAAGGCATGCTAGTAAGTTTATAATACTTGGTAGGAACCATAAATAGTGGTAAGTTTTTCTTTAAGTTAATATATAATTCTTTCTTTTCGATAGAACCAACATAGAAACAAACTAGTTTTTCTTTATCAGGAATAAATATAGTAGTACTTCTAATTACGTTCTGCATATTAGTTATGTTTTTATCTATTTCTTCTAGTTCAATACGATGCCCCATATACTTAATTTGAAAATCTCTACGTCCAGCAAAATATAAATTACCATTATGATAATATCCTAAATCACCGGTTTTATACACAATATCTAAGTATTTATTATTAAGAGGATTTTGAATAAAGGATTTCTGGGTTCTAGTTAAATCGTTATAATAGCCTAGTGCTACCGTTTTACTTTTAACAATGATTTCCCCTTTAGTATCTTCTTTTTTTATCTCTAAATTATGATTATCAATTAGGAATACTTGATGGTTTAAAAAGGCTTTACCAATAGGAATAACATCATATCTTTGGGTATTATTAATTATATAATACGTACAGTTACAAGTTATTTCTGTTGGTCCATAAAGATTAACAAATAAAGCTTTAGGATAAGCCTCTAACCAATTATTTAAATGTTTAATAGGCATTACTTCTCCACTAAAGAAGATTTTATTAAGCATTTTAGGTCGTTTATAATCTAGACCATGAAAACTAGAAATTAAACATAAAGCTGAAACGGCCCATATTAAAGTGGTAACGTGATTGTTATCTAGATAATCGAGTAAAAAAGCTGGCTGTGAAAAATATTCTTTAGGAACAATTACTAGCATAGCTCCGGTTTTTAAGGCACTGTAAATATCTTTAACAGATACGTCAAAATCAAAAGGAGCTTGATTGCCAATACAATCATTTGGGCTTATCTGAAATGTTGAGGTAAAAGTATCAATAAATGAAATAATATTATCATGGCTTATTAAAACACCCTTAGGAACACCTGTAGAGCCACTAGTAAAGTTGGCATAAACTGGATCAATACTTAAAGAGGTATTTCTTCTTGCTTCTAATAAAGATAAATCGATAGTGGTTTTTAGCATATCTTCATAACAATAAATAGTTTTATTGGGAAAATAGTCTTTGGCTTTTTTTAAATGATCATAATCGGTTAAAATGATATTACTTTCTAAGACTTCTAAAATATCATTTAATCTTTTAGTAGGCAAATCAGTGTTTAAAAGTGTATAAAAGCAATTAGCATAAAGACTTCCCATAAATAAAGATATACATTTAGTACTCTTTTCCATATAAATAGGAATAGGACTTCTAGCAGGTATTTTTGATGCTAAGAAGGTGCCGATTTTTTTACTATCTTTTTTTAGATCTTGGTAAGAGAGAAAGTTGTTAAGATCTTGGATACCATTTAAATTATTAATATCAATATTTTCTAAATATTCTAATACATTATTCATAAAAATCACAAATACTATTTTAAAAGATAAAGTTTAAAATAATATAAACTTTATCTTAATTTTTCTTAAGAAACTTTTCTAAATTTAATTAAAAATTCTGTTTTTAATTTGCCTTTGCTATTTTTTAATTCAATATTGCCAGCATTTAGCTCTACTAATCTTTTAACAATAGCCATGCCGAGTCCACAACCTTTGCCACTGGTTCTGGCCTCATTACTAGTAACGAAGGCATCAAAAATGGTATTTTTAATATTATCAGCAACACCTATTCCATTATCCCCAATAGTAATGTAAACATAATTTTTATCAGTTGTTATTTGAAAATAAATTGTTACTCCGGCTTTATTATATTTCATGGTATTACTAATTAAATTATCATATACTCTTTTAAAGGCATCAAAATCAATATTTACATAAACTTCGTTGTCAGGAATATCAACTTCTAAATTAAATTTATTTAACTCTATTTCATTATATTTTTCAGCTAAATAATCTTTAGTCTTACTATTAATATCAATTTTTTCTGGATTTAATTTATATTCTGGATGTTCCATATTAATATAAGAAAATAAGCTTTCTAACTGACTTACAGCAATAATGCTTTTATTATATATGGCATACATATATTGCTTTTTTTTATCATTTGGAACCAACTCATCGATGAATGCTTTAGAATAGCCCTGTATTACAGTAAGCGGAGTTTTTAAATCGTGAGATACATCAGCAATTATTCTTTGACGTTCTTGATACATTTGATTTTTTTCAACTAAGGCTTTATTTAGCCTGATCATTAATTCATTAAAACTATCGGTTATTTCTTTAAATTCTTTTGGTAAATTATTAGTAGTAATATCTAATTTATCACCATCTTGATATCCACAAATAGCCATACTTAAAGTATTTAAATTTTTTTTCATTTTTCTCATAAATAGCCAAGAACTAGTTAGAACCATTATTACCATTAAAGGAATACCAATTATCCAGACCATCTTACTTTTATTAACAACATCATTATAAGTATCCAAAGTAAAATTAGGGCTTACAAAAACTAAAATCCTACTTTGATTATCATTAGTTTCGTAATCATACTTTTCTATACTTTCATTATTAGAATAGATTCCTCTTATTAATTCTAATTGTCTTGGGGTAAAAGATGTATATTTTTTAAATAAATTACCACTAATTATTTCATAATCAGAATTTAGTTCTGCATAACCTGTTGTAATCTCGCTAGAAGTATCTTCATCATAAGTATTTTCATATAATTTATAAATCAAGTTGCCAAATTCATCTTTAATGGATATCATATCATAATAAATATTATTAGCATTATTACTAATAAAATTAATGTCTTCTTCTTTAAGATTATCTGAAATATTCTTATTTGAAGTATACAAAAGTTTTAAGTCAGCATCGTAAACAGCAAAGTTACTACCACTTAAACGCTTAATGGGAATATGACTAAAATCATCAACTTTTAAGGCATCTTCGTAATCAAGTAAATCATAGATAGTAGGAAAACTGTTATCTAAAAGATGATTACTAATATAATTACCAATAAAGCAAAAACTAAAGATTAAAAGTGCTAAAGTACAAAATTGAATTAAACAAATAGTTATTAGACTTTTATTCTTCTTCATAAGCCACCAACTTATAGCCCAGTCCCCTTACAGTTAAAATATACTCAGGATTGGCTGGATTATTTTCAATTTTACTCCTTAAGTTAGAAATATGAACCATCATCGTATTATCATCGCTATCGCAATAATTGCCATTAATATATTCATAGATTTGGGATTTGGTAAATACGCGGTTAGGAGATTGCATAAACATGACCATTATTTTCATCTCAGTTGAAGTTAACGGAATAATTACATCATTTTTTTTTAAAATGTATTTGTCCATTTCTAAGGAAAGATTGCCAACTTGTAATGTTTTAGAATCACTAACAGTTCCAAACTTTAAAAAGCGACGGAGAGTTGCCTCAACGTAAGCAACAACTTCTAATGGATTAAATGGCTTAGTAATATAGACATCAGCTCCTATTTTTAGACCTAATACTTTGTCAGTATCAGTTGTCTTAGCTGAGATAATAATAATAGGAATATTGCTTATTTTTCTAATCTCTTTTATTAAAGTATAACCATCCATTTTAGGCATCATGATATCAACTAAAGCTATGTCAAATTTTTCTTTCTGCAAAATGTCTAAGGCGACTAAGCCATCACCAGCTGATTTTGTAATATAGTCATTGCTTTCTAAATATAATCTTAAAAGTTCTATGATATCGGTATCATCTTCAACAATTAATACTTTATTACGCATAAAATCACCACTCATTGTAATATTTTTAAACTCTTTTATTTGCAGTTTTAGAATAATATACTTTATATTTAAAGTCAATTCTTTGTTGATGATATTAATAAAAATTTTCTTATTTATAGTAACTAGCTATGTTTATGATTTAGTATATTTAATTAAGTTTACTAAAATTAAAAAAAGAAGCACCTAATTCAAGAAAAAGTAAGTTGCTTCTACTATTTTATAATTAATTTTTTTAAGCAAAAAACTGATCATACCAAACTAAGAAAGTATAAATAGTCCATACTTTTTTATAACAATCCTTTTTACCTGATTTATGGTCTTCTAAAAGCTTAATTATACGTTTGTGATTAAATATTTCTTTAGCAGTTGAACTATCAAATTTAGCTTTTATTTCATTATATAGATCATCTTCTCTTATCCATTCTCTTAATGGAACTGGAAATCCTAATTTTTTCTTTTTATAAGCTTCATTAGGGATTGATTTTTTAGCAGCAAGTCTTAAGGCTGGTTTAGTAGTTTCTTTATTTACTTTAGCATAACTTGGTAGGTGTCTTGCTACTTCATAAACTTCTTTATCTAAGAATGGAGTTCTAGCTTCTAAGCCAAACATCATAGTATTTCTATCAACAGCATGTAAGAAGTCTTGAACTAACCAATAGTAATAATCGATTACTTGACGTTTTACTAAATCACTTTGATCTTTATATTCAGCATAAAGGGGTGCTACTATGTCTTTTGTGTTAATTTGATTTTTAAAGTTTACTATTTTTTGTGCTTCTTCATCACGGAATACTCGACCTAAACCAATGTTATAATCTTCTAATTTGCGACCTCTTCGGTAAACAAAGTTGAATCCCCGTACTTCGGGAAAAAGACCTGCTATTAAGGATGCAGCATGACGAATTGGATAAGGTATTTTCATATACCAAGCTTGGTCTACTTCTTCACGATATGATAAGTAACCCCCAAATAATTCATCAGCACCTTCACCGGATGTAACTACTTTAACATCTTTAGAAGCTATTTCGGCAACAAAGTATAAGGCGATAGCGGATGGATCAGCAAGTGGTTCATCCATATGATACATAATATTAGGAAAAGCTTTCATATACTCTTCTTTAGTAATTTTTTTAGACTTATTTTCAATACCTAGTTTATCTGCTAAATCTTTAGCATATTTAATTTCATCATACTTAGGATTATCATAGCCAACAGTAAAGGTTTTATCTGGTTTAGCAATAGATACTAAATAAGATGAGTCAATTCCACTTGATAGAAACGAACCTACTTCTACATCACTAATTTGGTGATATTTAACAGAACTATCCATGGCTTTTCTAATTTTGTTGATGATAGTATCCATGTCTTCATCTTTTTCATCAAATTCTAATTTAAAGAATTGAGTCTTATTAATTTTACCATCTTTATATAATATTTGATAACCTGGTTCAACACGATAAACTCCCTTAAAGAAAGTTTCTTCAGTAGGAGTTGAGTTAAAACATAAATAGCTACTTAAAATTTCTTTATTTAATTCTTTTTTAAATTTTGGATGGTCTAAAAATGCCTTTATTTCAGAGGCAAACATAAAGCTGCTACCAAATTTAGCATAGTATAATGGTTTAATGCCAAAGCCATCACGAGCCATAAATAAAGTTTTTTGTTTAGCATCCCAAATAGCAAAAGCAAACATGCCACGCAAATGCTTAGTTACATCTGTACCCCACTGTTCATAACCATGAATGATTACTTCGGTATCGCTTTTGTTAGTAAATTTATGACCACTTTTTTTAAGTTCACTCTTTAATTCAACAAAATTATAAATTTCGCCATTAAAAACAATAACTAAGGATTTATCTTCATTATATTGAGGTTGTCCACCACTAGATAAGTCTATGATAGCTAACCTGCGATGAGCAAGAGCTACATCATCATCAATAAAATAACCTTCGCCATCAGGTCCACGATATTTAATACGCTCGGCCATATCTTTTATAACTTTTTCTTTATTTTTAATTGTTTTATCAACAAAACCTGCTATTCCACACATGTTATTACTTCATCAAATACTTGATGCCTTTCTTTCATCTTTTATTTTTTAATTTTACTTTAATTTTTATTATTTGTACATAATTTTAAATAAAATTTCACAATATTTTTAATTTAATTATATTTTTATTATTCTTTATAATCTATTTTAGCATAATAATCATTTTCAATAATAAGTTTACTCATGTTTATACGATTAGCTACTATTTTATTAATATTACTAACGTAAGAATCTGGTACTTCTATATCTTTTTTAGCTACAAACTTACCAATATTTGCATAATATGTTCCATAATCACTAACCCAACTTCTATTTTGAAAAAAGACAAGACCTGGAGTTGATGATAAAATATCTTTGCCCATAAAGAGCCTAGAATCATAGGAAATCCCAAAAAGATTATAAATGGTTGGTAGGAAGTCTAATTGACTAGCTGTTTTATTAATAGTAACACTTGGAGTATTATTATTCCAAATAATTAAGGAGTTATGATTTACTTCAATAGTTTCATCTCTTTTATAAGTGGATAGTTCATTAATAGAGTTAATATCCATACTATAAGGATAATGATCAGGAATTATAGCGATAACGGTATCATCTAATTTATTATTTTCTTCTAATATTTCTATAAGACTAGCAACGGCTTTATCTAATTCGATTACACTAGCTAAGTAACCTTTAGCTTCTTCACTTAAGTTCATATCTTTAACTAATTGCCAATTCTTACTTACTATAGCATTACCATTTCTATTATAAGGCATATGGCTGGATACGGATACATAATAGGTTAAAAATTTTGAAGAGTTTATCCATTCGTTGGAAGTTACTTTGACCATATCATCATCACTAGCTGGCCAAGTATTACAATCCATAAGTTTTTCTAAGCCCGTATTTTTGGCTTCAAAGTAATCAAAACCCATTGTTTTTAAGTAAGTATTACGATTTTGAAAATAAGCATCATTAGCATGGTATGCTTTGATATCATAGCCGCTGTTTTTAAAAACATTACCTAATCCAAAAGGAAAATAATTAGTGCCTTTACGGAAATATTTATTTAAATCATTAAGATTAGCAAAAAGTCCAGTTAAATTCTGAAATTCACCACCGATAGTACTCAAATTAACTGGTGTATAAAAGTTAGTAAAGTTAAAACCTGTGGTTGCTAGTTTATAGAGTGTTGGTGTTAGATCTTCACGGATTCCAATAGTATTAAGACTTTCAGCCATTATAATAATTAAGTTTTTATCTTTAAAAAGACCAGTATATTCATTTTTTAAAGTACCTTCATCTTTTTTAAAATACTTATGCATACTAAGTAAAGTCTTATTTTTTTCATTATTTATTAATTTATCAAAGTCAATATCCAAATTATTGTAAGTATACTTATTTTCTACAGGATCTTCATTATTATCATTATTTGAATGGTTATCATTTGTTATATCAGGGTTAAGAGGTTGCTCCAAAGTAATTTTGCCATCATACTTAAAAAGTAATTCTTTTATATCTAAGTAAAGACCAGGAATGATGCCAACTTTTTCAATATTTAAGGCATTATTATAGTTAGTATTAAAAAGATTATAGATAGAGTTTTCTTGATTTTTTGATTGGTAAGTTATAATTTCAAAAAGAGGTATGCTTAGGAATAAAACAAGAAAATTTAGGGCACCATTTTTTTTATTTAAGCGATTAAATGATAAATATTTATTAGTAACAATAATAGTAATAAAAGGAATGAAAAGTCCAATAATATGGATTATATTTTTAAATATTTCAATGATAGCAGTACCAGTAAAGGCAACAGCCTGATCAGTTAGTCCAAATAGTGAAAGACAAAAGTAAGTATTAAATACTTTTTTAAATATCAATGCTATGTTAAAGAAAATTGTGATTAGAAAAATTATAATAAAGTAAATTATTTTATTTCTTTTAGAACTTTTAGTTAGAGTACTAATGGTTGCAATGATACTGCTTATTGGTAGTAATAGTATTAAAAGAATTAGAGTATTAGTTTTAAAGATATTTTTAAAGCCAAAAATACTAATCTTATAAAATATTTCTAAAAAAGCAATGATAAGAAAAGTAGTAGGAAGTAAAGACAACTTATTTTTTTTAATTTTTTCTTTTGAAAAAGATGATTGGGTAATTAATGGTTTAGAATTTTTTTTAACATATTTTTCACTGGTAGTGACATGTTTATTAAAAGTTATATTTTCTGTATGCATTTTTGATGAGACTAAATTTGGTTCTTTTAGTTGTTTTTCTTTATCTTGCTTATTTATTATTTGCTCACTATTTCTAGTATAATTAATATTACTATTATTTTTCTTAGTTTTATGTTTACTTTTAGCCATTTTATCGCCTTTCTTATGATTTATTTATTTTAAATTTTATTTCTTTTAATACTATTATCTAATATTTTTAGTTATTTACTTTTTTAATTAAATTATTCAAGAATTACTAATTAAGTTTTTTATTATGATTTATTTTTTTAAGCCAATGGAATTAAAGATAGGCCAACTTTTTGCTTTTCTTTATTAATATCACAGACATAAACTTTTACAATTTGACCTACTTTAACTATCTGTTTAGGGTCACTAACGAAGTTTTTGCTCATTTTAGAAATATGAACAAGTCCATCATCATGAAGACCAATATCTACAAAAGCTCCGAAGGAAGTTACATTGCGAACAGTCCCATCAAGTTGCATACCGACTTTTAAATCATCAATGGTTAAAATATCACTTTTTAAAATAGGAGCATCTAAGTTTTCACGAATATCTAAACCAGGATTTTGGAGTTCTTGCAAGATGTCTGTAACAGTATAAATATCAGCATTTAATTTCTCTGCTAGAATTTTGGCATCAGCTTTCTTTAAGGTTTCTTTAAAATCGTCAGTATTAATGTTTTTTATATTTAAATTTAGTTCTTGTAAAATATTATTAGTTAAAAGATAAGATTCTGGGTGAATGCCAGTATTATCTAAAGGATTAAGACCATCTTTTATTCGTAAGAAACCGATTGCTTGCTCATAAACTTTAGCACTTATACCTTTTACTTTGGCGATATCTTCACGAGTCTTAAAAGGTTTGGCACTCATTAATTTAGTAATTGTCGGTTTTGTTAAACCAGAGATATATTTTAAAATAGAAGGGCTAGCGGTATTAACATTAACCCCAACTTCGTTAACAACTTTTAAAACGGTAAAGTCAAGTCCACTTGCCAATTCTTTCTGATTAACATCATATTGATATTCACCAACACCGATAGACTTAGGATCGATTTTTACTAACTCGGATAACGGGTCTTGAAGACGACGACCAATAGAGATAGCACTTCTCTTTTCGACAGTAAGGTCGGGAAATTCTTCTTTAGCTAGAGGGGACGCAGAATAAATACTAGCACCAGCCTCACTAACGATAATATATTTACATTTAGTACCTTTAATAGTTTCGCTAACAAATTTTTCTGATTCGCGAGAAGCCGTTCCGTTGCCAATAGCAATGATATCAATTTTATATTTATCAATAAGTTCTAATAGTTTTTTAGCGGCACCAGCCTTATCGTTAACAGGTTCATGGGGATAAATAACAGCAATGGTTTCTAAAGCTCCACTTGGCGATAAGACCGCTAATTTACAACCAGTGCGAAAGGCTGGGTCAAATCCTAAAACATTAGAGTTTTTAATTGGCGGTGTTAAAAGTAAGTGTTCCAAATTATCTTGAAAGGTTAAAATAGCTTTACTTGATGCAGTATCAGTTAACTCACTTCTTATTTCTCTTTCAACACTAGGTAAGATTAAACGTTTTAGGGCATCTTTTATAGCAGCTTTAACGGTATCACTTACAAATGATCTTTCATTTTTAATAAACTTATGTTCTTGATTTAATATAATATTATCAAAATCATAGTCCAAACTAATGCTTAAGATTTTCTCTTCTTCACCACGGTTCATAGCTAAAATATGGAAATGTTTAGCATATTTAATTTTTTCACGGAATTCATAATACATTTCATAAGTTTTCTTTTCATCTTCTGATTTACCTTTTTTACTTGATACTATAAAACCAGTATTAGTTATAAAGTTTCTAATATATTTACGAGTCGAAGCATTATCGCTTATCCATTCGGCAATGATATATCCTGCTCCTTCAATAGCTTTATCAGTATCCATATTATATCCACTAGCAAGGCTTTCCATATTTCCTTTTTCGGGGAAAGACATTATTTTTTTAGCAAGTGGTTCTAAACCAGCTTTAATAGCTTCAGTTGCTTTAGTCTTTTTCTTTTCTTTAAAAGGACGATAAATATCTTCGATTTCCGCTAGTTTAGTAGCATTTAAAATATTAGTCTTAATTTCATCAGTAAGCAAACCTTTTTCATCAATAAGTCTAATAGTATCTTCCTTTTTTTTAAGTAAATTTTCTTGATAACGATAAGATTCTTCAATAGTTCTTATTTCATCTTCATTTAAGTTACCAGTTACTTCTTTACGATACCTAGCTATAAAAGGAATGGTTGCTCCTTGGCTTAATAATTTTAAAACAGCATTAATCTGCGTATCTTTAATATTTAATTCTTTAGTTAATTCTTTTATTATTGTCTCATTCATAATTTTCCTCACTTAGTTTGATTATATAATAAAAGTCTTTCAAAGAAAACTAACTATTTAAAAAGAATAATATTTTTAAAAAAAATGTCTATAAATTAGGACTATATAATAATGAAAATAACTATTAAGACCTATTATGTTTTATAGATATAGAGTATATAGTAAATATTAATAATTAGCAAGAGATTTACTAACAAAATTAAAAAAAATGAAAGCCTTATTATTTTGGTCTCATTTCTTAATATTTTAATTTACTATTTCATGGCTAAGCATGCATGTTTTATAGTACCCGTTACTAAATTACTTACTTTATCCACAATCATTTTTGGATCTTCTTGCATATCATTTTTAATCCAATCTAGGACAATAGCGACAAAGGCATATTTATAAAAATCAGTAATAAATATTTTTTCTTGCTCTTCAATATTTTCTTTTTGCGATATTTTATCTATCTCTTCATAAATAATAGGATAAACTAAACGATAAAGGCTATTACGCAATATTTCTAAAGAAATGGAATGATAAATGTTAGTGATGAAAACTTTTTCACTAAGCATTAAAGTAAATACTGATAGAAATTTCTCTTCCCAAGTTTTACTTTGATTTTTAGCTTTTAGTATGTGGCCCATTTCTTCTTTACAGATCCACTCGACTAAGTCTTCTTTATCAATAAAGTGATAATAAAATGTTTGACGATTGATATTACTTTGTTTAGCAATGTCATTAATAGTTATTTTGTTAAATGGTTGTTCTTTTAATAATTCTTTTAAAGCATAATAGATTGCTTTTTTTGTTGTTAGACTACTCATAAATTCACCAAATTAATTATACTTTAGAAATAGTAATTTGAACAAGAAAAAAGACTTAATTTACTAAAATATTTCTTGGTAATATTAAATATTTAGTATTATTAAGTCTTTTATTAAGGGAGTGTAAAGTAATAATATCTTTTAAATATTATCTTAGTATAAATTTTTTTATAAAAGTTTATTACTTTGATATATTTGAGTTTCAAGTTTAACAATGTTTATTATTTAAGTAAACCACTATCTTTTAAAAGTAGTTCAATATCAGTATTCTTAACTTTTTTAATTAAAACTTTTACCATTTCTTTTTCTACTAAGCTAAGTGGTAATTCATCAATACTCTTTTTATCTACGGCATAATAAGCAGCTTTTAAAAGTTCACGAACATCATAGCAACTTCCCCATACTTCTGGTACAGCACGGTCAACATTTAAAAGAGTATAAACAGCTTCCATACCAGTACGAATAGAATATTCTGTTGTAAAAATGGTATCTCTTGGAGTTTCAGCAAATTGACCTAAGAAAGCAAAATTAATTGAACCTTTTGGCACGACAAGGGGACGGTCACTTTTTTTGCGAGGTTGGAAGAAAGCATTAATATAGGGCATATAACATGTAGTTGTATTGCACTTAGTATCTGCATATTCTGCTATTTTATCCACAGGAAAACCAATATGATATAACCATTCTTGACAAACCTCACTACCAGTACACTGGCACATTGGCTTTTTCATAAAGTTACCTTTTTTATTGGTATTAAGAGAATATACCCAGACTAAAATCATGCCTTTATCTTGACTCTTGAATTGTGGTTGACGGTTAATAGTCCATGAAAGATACCAGTTATCCATGCTATCTTTTACGGTTACGATACCACCAGTAGTTACTTTACCACTACGAGGGTCACGTTTACAAATATCCATGATATGTTTAATTATTTCTTCGTCACTTGTTGCAATAGTGGCACTCATCCAGTTAGTCGCATTAACATCTCCACAGAATTTCATTGGATTACCATATTCACCATTGCTAGCTTGGTTAGCAATATTTTTCCACATATCCCAAGATTCACCATAACCATTTTTAATATTAGACAAATCGGGAGCAGTGTTTTGATCACCATAACATGAAGTATCCGTACAACAACCATTAGTTATAAAGACTAAATCATTTTCAGTTAAGGATATAGTTTTTTCTTCATTGTCTTTTATATATTTAATTTCTTTAGCTTGTTTTTTAGCACCTAAGTTTTCGATGATGACATTTTTAACATCGATACCATATTCAATTTTTACCCCATGACTTTCTAAATATTTAGTTAATGGTAAAATCATTGATTCATATTGATTATACTTAGTAAATCTTAAGGCTGAGAAATCTGGTAGACCATCAATATGATGAACATAACGGCATAAGTATCTTTTCATTTCTAAGGCTGAAGACCATTTTTGGAAAGCAAACATAGTCTGCCAATATAACCAGAAATTGGTGCTCCAGAAACTACTTGGTAAGACTTCTGATATTTTTTTATCTTCTAATTCACTTTCTGGGGTAATAAATAATTTTGATAAAGCAAGGGCTGATTTTTTATCTAGTTTGAATAATTTATCAGTATGAGCATCTTTACCACAGTCTGTTGTTGCACGACATAATGAGTAATTAGGGTCATGTTTATTTAACCAATAGTATTCATCTAATACTGATACGTTAGGATTTTCAATAGACGGTACGTCACGAAACATATCCCACATACATTCAAAGTGGTTATCCATTTCACGACCACCACGCATATAAAATCCCTTAGTTATATCTTTTCTACCATCACAAGAACCACCAGCAAGCTCTAGTTTTTCAAGTAAATGAATGTTTTCTCCTTTCATCTGTCCATCGCGGACCAAATAAAAGGCTGCTGATAAACCAGCTAAACCGGTTCCAATTATATAAGCTTTCTTTTTATCAACACCGATTGGTTTTTCAGGGTGAGCAAAAGCTTCATAAGTTCCAGCTCCATAATACATAATAGTTCCTCCTTATTTTCTATAATTAAAATTATACATTTTTAATTTTTTTATACAATAAACAATCTTTAAAGGGTGTTGTATTTTTAGACATTTTTTTGTATTTGTCAAAAATATTATCGGAAAATTATTTTTAAAAAATTAGAAGAATAAAAAAATATTAGAGGAAACTCTTTTGATAAAAAAGTAACTCTAATATTTTTAATTAATATTCTTTTCCTCTTACTTCGTTATTTATCCAAGCAAGATAGTTTTTACTAGTACTAGTTATAGGCATTATAGCAAATTCAAATGTTTCATAACTATGATATTTACGAACCACGTTATAAATTTTAGTTGATAAGTTCTTTTTAGTTTTTGCAAATACTAAGTATTCTTTAGCGGATTCAATTTCTTGATGCCATAACCATGCTGATTCGCTTTCAATCATTTGACAACTGCTAACTAGCTTTTCATCTAATAAAGCTTTAATTGTTCTTTTAGTCTCTTCTAAATTATCAAAGGCTATTTCTATCATACAATATTCATCTATCATTTTAATTTTCCTCACTATCTATTTCTCTAATTTTTCTTTTTATTAAGTGTAATAATTCTTTATCTTCATCTAGTTCATTTAAGATATATAAAGCATCTTGTAACTTTACTTTTTTAGCAACCTTTTGAGATACAAATTTTTTTATTTCTTCCGAATTAATATTTTTATTTTGACAATAATTGTTTCCTAGATTTTCAAGATTTTTTAAAACATAGGCTTTTAAGGGGTATTCATCCATTAATATTACCCCATAATATGCTCCTACTATTGTTTTATAATGATTTATTTCTTCTTCGTTCATGGGAAATAATCCTTTCTTTATTTAGTGGTTTTGTTTTTATATTCTTTACAGTATGCTTTTAAAGTACAAATATCACAGTTAGGATTTATAGACTTACAGGTATAACGACCAAATAAGACAAGCTGATGATGTAATCTGCTCCATTTATTTTTAGGTATTTTTTTCATTAAATCCTGTTCAGTTTGATAAACATCAGAATTTTTAGAAGCTAGCCCCAAACGATGAGAAGTTCTAAAAACATGAGTGTCAACAGCAATACTAGGGACATCAAATATATTGGATAAAACGACATTAGCTGTTTTTCTACCAACACCTGGTAATGTTAAAAGGTAGTTAAAATCATTTGGTACTTCACCTTCTTTATCTTTTAAAAGACTGGTTGCAATTTCTTTAATATAGTATGCTTTATTATGATAAGTTCCAACTGGATAAATAATATTTTCAATTTCTTTTAGAGAAGCTTTGCTTAATGTTTTAAGAGTATATTTATGCCACAATACTTTAGTTACCTGATTAACACGGGCATCACTACATTGAGCTGATAGTACAGTAGCAATTAACAGTTCATAAGGTTTATTATATTCTAATTCACAACGAGGATTAGGAATTAGTTCGTCTAATTTTTCTAAAATTTCTTTTGTTCTATTCGTCATCATCATTTAACCAATCGTAGTCAAAATATTCTTCATTAGAATTGTTATCTTGATTTATTTTTTCTGGTGCTTTAGTATTTTTTTTCTTCGATATTTCAACATCATTCATACTACGATATCCTTTCTCTTGCCAATCAAACAAGACTCTATCAATGTAACGAAAACTTTTAACACCACTTAAAACAGCTTCTTTTAAAGCTCCGATAATTAAGTCTTCAGTAAGTCCTTTTTCTAACCAATTATTTATGTATTCGTATTCAGTTGGAGATAAACTACGCACTAATTCTTTTTGGAAAATATCATAAATATTATTAGAAATATTAAGTTTGTTTTGATTATTTAACTTAAGAGCTACATTATTATAAAATTTATCTAAGGAAATAACTTCTTTAATCTTTCCATTTTCTTTAACAGGTTTATATTCAATTATACCTTTAATAATCAAGTTATTAAAAGAAGTCATAACATCTTCTTCAGTAAGCCCTAAAGTTTTAGCCATTTTAGAACAATCAAAGCATTCACATGATGTATTTAAAAGTTTTAAAAAAACCAAAAAGTCTTTTAAAGTTAAATCTTTATCCATATTTTGAATTAATAATTCATTAATACTTAAATTACTGGCTTTTAAAATTTGATTTATATTTTGCATGTACACCACACCTTTTTATTCTTTAGAACATAATGAACTAAATGACTTTTATCATTTTTTATTTTCTTTTTTAAAATTAAATTTTCTAAGATTATATAAGCAGCATTTATTTTGTTTTGAGGAATACCAATATTAATTAAATCATCATATGTTATATCTATTTCTTTACGATTATGTATAGGAATCTCTTTTTCTTGTTTTACAATAGAGGCTCTAGTCTTACCTTTAATTAATCCAGTAATCATAGCAAAATATAAGCCGTGTTCATATATAACGGTATTATCTATCTTACCATATTTTAGAATTTTTTGAATAGTTTTTATATTACTTTGTTCTTTTTTGGTAAAAGGAAAATCAATTGGTAATTCAAGTTGAGCATACATTCCACATAAATCGTCTATTTTTTTTAATTTTTTATAACTAATTCCTAGTATTTTTAGAATACCTAGTTTTTTCATATAATCCATGGATTTTACCACATTTTCACTTAGTAATATTTTATCCATTTCACTTTTAACTCTAGTTTTTGAAAGAGTACTTAGAAGTTCTTTATATTTTTTTATAGCATTTAAAGTGACATTATCGATATTAAAATTTAAGGTAGCATGAAAGCGAAGAGCTCTTAACATTCTTAAGGGGTCATCTTGAAATTTTTCGTTAGGATTTCCTATGCATTTAATTTTTTTATCCCGAATATCTTGAATACCACCCAAGTAATCGATAATATTGCCATTTTTATCCATAAGAATAGCATTAATTGTAAAATCTCGTCTTTTTATATCTTCTTTGACATCTTTAATATAACAGACGGTCGGATTCCGTTTTTGATAAGATAGTTCTCTTCTAAAGGTAGTTATATCTATATTATATGGTGGTTTGCTTATCTTTAGGGCACCATAATGAGCACTGAGAACATTACCATCTAAAAAAGTTGTCATTTCTTTAACAGTTGCTGAAGTAGCAATATCAATATCATAGCTTTTTTTATTTAAAATAAAGTCTCTTACATAGCCACCTACTATGTAACATTCATAGTTATTTTCTTCTAGTAAATTTAATATATTAAAAATAATTGTATCCATTATATCTCCTAGGAATATTATAACATTTCATTTGACAATATACCACTTCTTATGATAGAATTTACTAGACAAATAAACAAAAGGAGGAATACTCAATGGCTGTTAAAATTACAAATAAAAAACCAAAATCTATGAATAGAAGAAGCCACGCTCTTAATAAGACTAATCATTTTCAAAAACCAAATATGATTACTATTACTGTTAATGGCGTCAAGATTAAAACTTCTGCAAGAGAAGCTAGAACTATTCTAAAGGCTAACTAATAAATAGTTTTTAAAATCAAATAAAACTCAAGGAAAAAATCTTTGAGTTTTTTGTTTTGAATTATTTAATATATGTTTAATTATAGAAAAAAGACTTCTCTTAAGAAGCCCTTCTAAATATACCTAAACCTTTCTTTTGGGTTTTATTATCAGGATACAATTTGTCTAAAACTTCGCTATTTGTATAGTTTAAATAGTTTAAATCTCTTCTATTAACAATATAAGCCTCGTTATCAATTCGTGATACAATATTTTCCAAGTTAGAATTTTCGTCAATAACTATAACATCCATATCTGGTTTATTTTTTCTGGCTATACCAAAATGGTTAATATGTGGCAAATAACGAACGACTACAGTTTCATTTTGGTCTCTAACAATTCCATTATTGTCAATGTAATAATGTTTAGCATTTACTAAATACAAATATTCAATAAAATTATCAAATTGTTCTTTATTAAATAAAAACATAATTAAGCCCCCTAGATAGGCTTTATATAGTTTTTCAAAATTTTTTTATTTTATCTATCTAATTTAGATTAAGATAATCAATTATCATCCGTATTAATTTCTAACATTTTATAAACACGATAGATATCATTTTCTTTTCTATATAAAGCAATCGGTTTATTATTATATAATAAAGTTACAATTTTGTCATCAATATTTAATAACATTTTACTACCATTTTTTACTTTAAAGTACTCAGTTGCACTTAAATTATAGGTATGATAATCTTTTAAGACAATATTTAAAGGTATTGGTTTATAATTATCATTCTTAATATCTTCTAAAGTATAAGAATCTTCAATTTTATAATTACCTTGCTTTGTTCTTACTAAGTCTTCCATGGTGGCAACGGTTTGCAAAGTCTTACCTATATCTTCAATTAAACTACGAATGTAAGTACCTTTAGATACGGTTACTTTAAATTTTATTAAGTCATCATGATAATCTAAAAGTTCTATACTTGAAATATTTATTTCTCTAGTTGGCAAAGTTACTTCTTCTCCATTTCTTGCATATTCATAAAGTTTTTTACCATTGATTTTAACTGCAGAATAAATAGGGACGGTTTGTGTACTTGAACCTAAAAAATTATTTAAGACTTTAATAATTTGGTCTTTTGTTACTTTATAAGTGGCTCTCTTAATGATATTACCAGTTATATCGCCCGTATCAGTTTGAATACCAAGACGCATGGTAGCAATATACTCTTTATTTTTAGAAGTTAAAATATCTACTAGCTTAGTATCATGATTTGTACAAACAATAAGGACACCAGTTGCTAGAGGGTCTAGTGTTCCTGTGTGTCCTACTTTCTTTGTATGTAAATGTTTAGATATAATGTTTACTACATCACGAGAAGTCATATTCTTTTCTTTACATACATTTATAATCATTTTTGTTCTTCCTTATGAATGTTTGCTAAAATCTTTTCGATATTATTACCATATTCGATTGATTCATCATACTTGAAAATTAATTCTGGAGTATTACGAATTTCAATCTTTGATGATAAACGTCCACGTAAGTATTTAGCTGTACTATCATTTAATTCTTTTTCTAAATTCTTATGGTCATCTTGTTCTAGGCTAGTAAAATATACCTTACAAAAGGATAAGTCGTTAGTAACTTCACAAGCTGTAATAGTTATAGCTTTTAAAATAGAATCACGACTTTCTTCTAAGATTATCTCACATAGGGCTTTTTGAATGTTACTAGATATTCTTTTTTGTTTTACTTGGTTCATCTTTTTACCTCAACCATGTCGTAACTTTCTAGAATATCTCCTTCTTTTAAGTCACTATAAGATTCTAAAGTAATACCACATTCAAAACCTTTTTTAACTTCCTTAACTGAGTCTTTACCTCTTTGTAAGCCAGCAATGTTACCGTCGTGAATAACGATACCGTCACGAATAACACGAATTTTAGAATTACTCTTAATTAAACCGTCTGTTACATAAGAACCAGCGATTTTGCCGACTTTAGAGAAGGTAAATATTTTACGAACTTCAGCACGTCCAAAGATTTTTTCTTCAAATTCAGGATCAAGCATTCCTTGCATTGCAGCTTCCATATCTTCTATAGCTTTATAGATAATGTTATATAAACGAATATCAACACTGTATTCTTTAGCCATTTCTTTTGTTTGTGGAGATGGAGCAACATTAAAGCCAATAATTATAGCATTAGATGCATTAGCTAAAACAACATCGCTTTCGGTAATTGTACCAATATCACTACGAATGATATTTATCTTAACACCTTTAACTTCAATCTTTTGTAATGAATTTTTTAAAGCTTCTTCACTACCTTTAACATCAGTTTTTAGGATAATGTTAATTTCTTTTGTGCCTTCATCAATAGCTTGAAATAAGGAATCTAAAGAAATATTTTCTTTTTTGAACTTTTGATCACGAGCAATTAATTTACGTTTTTCGGCTACTTCTTTAGCTTGAGTTTCTGATTCAAAGCTCATGAATTTATCACCAGCTTCAGGGTTGCCTTGAAGACCAGTAATTTCAACAGGAGTTGAAGGTCCAGCACTTACAACATCTTGACCTAAGTCATTTTTCATTGTTCTTACTTTACCATAGTTAGTACCAATAACAATTGGGTCGCCAATTCTTAGTGTACCATTTTGAATTAGGATAGAAGCAACACCCCCAACATGTTTATCTAATTTAGATTCAATTACTGAACCTACAGCATATCGATTTGGATTAGCTTTTAAGTCTAACATTTCGGCAGTAGCAAGAATTGTTTCTAGTAACTCATCAATATTTTGACCTGTTTGAGCAGAAATTTTAACAAATGGATATTCGCCACCCCATTCTTCAGGAGTAATATTTAAGGCTGCCATTTCTTCCATAACTTTGTTTGGATTAGCATCTGGTTTATCCATTTTATTAACAGCAACAATAATAGGTACTTTAGCAGCTTTAGCATGGTCTATAGCTTCTTTAGTTTGTGGCATAACGCCATCATCAGCCGCTACAATGATAATAACTATATCCGTTACACTAGTACCACGGGCACGCATGGCAGTAAAGGCAGCATGTCCTGGAGTATCAATAAATGTAATTGGTTCACCATTATGAACTATTTGATAGGCACCGATTGCTTGGGTAATTCCACCTGATTCAGTAGAAACAACTTTGGAATGACGTATTGTATCTAATAGAGTTGTTTTACCGTGGTCAACATGTCCCATAATAGTAACAACAGGAGGTCTTTTTACTAAATCTTCTTTAGAATCTACTATTTCATATTCTTCAAAATTAGTAATATCTTGAGTAGTATCTCTTTTTAAAACTTTATTATATTCTAAAGATACAACCTCAGCATCTTCAAAACTAATTGGCATAGTTAAATTAGACATAATACCATTAGTCATTAATTTAGTAATTAGGTTAGCAGCACTACAACCAATAGCCTCAGCTAAAGCACCAACTGTCATATTTTCATGGTATAAAATGATGTTATCTTCTTTAGCATTCTTCTTTAATTTAGATTTATTTTTATACATTTCTTTTCTTTTATTTAAGAATTCAGCTTTGGAAGAAGCTATTTCACTTTTTTTCTTTAATTTTTGTTTTTTATCACCAGATTGGTAAGATTTTTTGATGTTTGCAGTTTCCATAATGTCTTCTACAGCCTCATCAATTACATCTTCTTCTTCTAGTGATGTATCATCAGCAGTCGATATTAGATTAATGGCATTGTCTAAGATAATAATATCATCATCACCTAACTCTGAATCACCACTTTTTACTTTAATTCCTAATTCTTCACACTTTTTTAAAATTTCAGCAACTGTATGATTGGTGTCATTTGCATATTCTTTAACAGTCATCATAAAGTACCACCTCTTTCTTATATATATTTTTCTATTTCTTCATAGATACTTTCTGGTATTTCTAATTCTAAAGCTCTATCTAAGGCTTTATTTTTCTTAGCTATTTCTAAAACTTCTTTAGATTTGGTAATGTAAGCCCCTTTGCCGTTTAGTTTGCCAGTTGTATCAACTTGAATCTCGCCAGTCGGTGTTTTTACAATTCTTAAAAGATTTCTTTTTTCTTCCCTATTTCTTGTAACAACACACATTCTCAAAGAAACTTTTTTCATTATTTATTTCCTTCTTTTTGGATATCTTCCATAGTTTTAACTTCGATTTTATATCTTGTTAATTTACTAGCTAGTCTAACATTAATAGCTTTACGACCGATAGCAAGTTTTAAGTTATCTTCTGTTACAATAGCAAGAGCTTCTTTCTTCTCTTCATCTTTAATAGATACGATAACATCTTTAGCTGGAGCCATAGCATTTTTAATGAATTCGGCTGGGTCATTGCTGTATTTAACTAGATCTACTTTTTCACCATTAAGTTCTCTTAAAATATTACCAATTCGGCTGCCTCTAGCACCGATGCATGCACCAATTGGATCAATTTTATCATTTGTTGAGTAAACAGCAACTTTAGAACGAATGCCTGGTTCTCTAGCTACTTGGTATAAGATTACTGTACCATCAGCAAGTTCAGGAATTTCACTTTCAAATAATCTCTTTACAAAACCATAATGTTTTCTTGATAGAAGAATAAGTGGTCCTTTTGTTCCAGCTTCAACTTTAGTAACATATACTTTAATTTGAGAACCCATTTTAACGGTTTCACCTGGTATCATTTCACTCTTTGGTAAAATGCCACGAGCACGTCCAAAGTCAACATAGTAATTTCTTTGGTCTTCCATAGCAAGCATACCCACTAACATTTCATCTTGTTTATCACCAAATTCACTTACGATAGATTCTTTTTCTGCTTCTCTAATTCTTTGAGTAACTACTTGTTTAGCAGCTCCAGCAGCAACGCGACCAAAGTCATGAGGTGTTACTTCTTTTTCAATTGTATCGCCTACTTTAATATCTGGGTCAATTTCTTTAGCTTCTTCAAGTAACATTTGAGCATCAGGATTAATCTCTGGTGGAATTTCTACTTCATTTCCCTCTTCATCAGTTTCATAAGTTGAATCAATATAATCATCAACAACGACGTAATAACTAATTACTTTAAATTTACCTGTAAGTTCATCAAAATCAACACGAACATTAGTTCTTGAATCATAATTTTTCTTATAGGCAGTCATTAGGGCTTGTTTCATTGCATCGATAATTAAATCTTTAGATATCCCCTTTTCTTCAGTTACTAGATTTAGGGCTTTTAAAAATTCTAAACCACTATCTACCATTTTTTCTGTTTCTTTCTTTCTCATATTTATACTCCTCTTTCTTTACTTATAACATCAAGAATATATGACTCATCAATGAAATCCATTTTATCAACAATTGGATTAATAATATTAGTTGCTAAAACTATTTCATCTAAGTCAATACCATTTACTTTATCAAGTTCTATTGTTAAAAAATTGTAGTTATTTTCTTTATGATAGCAAACATCAGTTACAATTATCTCTTTAGAAGATAATGCTTCTTCAACATTTTTTCTTAATTTTTCTAACTCTTTTTCCATATTACCTCTTTTTAGTTTTATTACTAGCAAGTGTTTTTTATTCGTTAGTAATACCCCCACTGTTTTTTATAAAATTAAAAGTGGGAATTTTACTGCCCACTCAAATCTGTAATTTTATTATAGCATAATTCTTAGTATTTTCAATATTTTTAGCTAAGTTTTTAGGTTCATAAGAACTTTTTTATTTAATTATTCTTAACTACTTTTATTATTTAAATTATACTTATTTGCAATAAAATTTAAGAAAGATAATTTAAAATTAAAAACAGCTAATTTTAGCTGCCTTACTTTACAAAACCATTATAAATATTTTGTGTTTCTCTTAAAGTTATAAAAGCTTTTTCATCTATCTTCTTAATTAAGTTAGTTAATTCTTTTATATTTTTATTTTTAACTTCCATAAGAAGTAATTTCTTTTTTTTATTATCATAGGTATCATAAACGTCAATAATGGTAACTCCATAACCAGATTTTCTAATTTTTTCTAAATTAGTTTTACTGGCTTTACTGGTAATTACTTGAATAGAAGTATTACCTTTTATAACTTTTCTACTTAAAGTAGTTCCAATAAAGGTTCCAGTTGCATATCCTAAGGAATAACTAATGGGGACAAAAATACTAGTTAAAGGGGTATTTAAGGCACTTCTTGCTACATAGTACCAAATAAAAACCTCAAAAAAAGCAAGAACAGACGCTGCAAATTTTTGACCTTTTACAGAAATTACTGTTCTTACTGTTCCAATACTTACATCAAGTATTCTTCCCAAAAATATTTTTACACATACTAGAAGTGCTGCCATAAAAAAGTCCTATCTACGGATTAGTGCTACTCCTATTATAAAAGCAATTAATAATACTACTGCTACTATAAATAAAGCATATCCTATTATATTAGTATTACTTTTTTCTTCATTTTTATTCATTATATTTCTGCTACGAATAGCATCTAATCTATCCAAGTAAGCACTATTATTATTTTTTAGACCTTTTCTTATTTCTAGTTGTCTATTATCCATCATAGCCCCACAGTTTGGACATAGGGCACTATTGGAAGATAAGGCATGTCCACATTTTTTACAATTATACATATTATCACCACTTTAATGGTACCATAAACAACATGAATTTACTAGATAGGAATTTTAGTTGTTATAACAATAATTTTTCTAACTAGTCTGTACTATCTTCAATAAAAGTCTTAGATTTATGAGGTTCATCTCGAAGTAAATCTAAATAATTTTGTTGTCTTAAAGCTTCATATAAAACAATAGCAACCGTATTAGAAAGATTTAAAGCTCGAACTTTATCGGTCATTGGAATACGCATACATTTGTCTATGTAAGGCTTTAATATCTTTGGAGGAATACCCGTAGATTCTTTACCAAAAAAGAAATAAATATTTTCATCTGGATTGGAATAATCAAAAGATGTATGAGGTTTATGACCATATCTAGTTAAAAAATAATAAGTTCCTTTATTTTTCTCAAAGAATTCTTCAATATTTTCATAAACAGTATAATCGCAGTATTGAATGTAATTAACTCCACTTCTTTTTATATATTTTTCATCTAGAGAAAAACCTAATGGTTTAATTAAGTGCAATTTGGTATGTGTAGCTACACAAGTACGCATAATATTACCTGTATTTTGAGGTATTTCTGGTTCAAATAAAACTATATTTAACATATTAACGCTTCTTTCTTTATTAAAATTTTAATTTAAATTATCTAACCTTAATTTATTTACTTTATTATTTTACTACATATTGGTTGATTTTGTTTCTAATTTTAAGCTTTTATCGTGTTCTTTAACTTCTTCTTGCGGAATTATTGTTCTGTTTTCTAATATAGATTTAACTATTATCATTTTAGCTCTATCGGTTATAGAGTATTCTCTTAGAGTAATTTTAGGTAATCTTTCATTTCTATTATGAACATTTACCATGTAACGAGAACCAACGCAAGTATCTTTGACAAAATTATGATTGTCAAGGTAAATTATTTCGGTAATGCCACTTTGAATTATAGCTTTCATACATTCATTACAAGGAAATAATGTAGTATAAATTTTAGCACCTTTAAGTAGGGACTTATCATTATTATATCCCAAAATAGCATTTAGTTCAGCATGAACAACATAGGCATATTTAGTGTTTAAAAATCCTCCTTCTTTATTCCACGGCATAGCATCATCATTAATACCTATAGGAGCCCCATTATATCCTGTTGATAAAATACGATTATCTTTGGAAACGATAACTGCTCCTACTTGGCGATCAGGGTCTTTAGATCTTAAAGATGTCATTATAGCAAATGTGGCAAAATAATCATCCCAATTTATGTGATTTAAATTATTAATTTTAGATGTTTGAATTACTGGTTCGTTATTTTCTTTCATATTTCATTTTAGAAGTCTTAAAAGACTTTTCCTTTCTATAAATTTTATATTTTAACTTTTTAAGTGCTTGTCATATTGTATCATAAAAATAATATATGTTATACTATTTTTGGATAAAGAAAGGATAAAAATAATGAAAAAATTTTTAAGTGGTTTATTTCTTTGCATTCTATTATTTTGTACGGGATGTGAAAGTAGTAAAACTAAAGAAGAGTTAATAGGGATTGATTTTAATATTAATGGTAATGAGACATCCCTTGACAATTATGATACAGAAAATCCAGTTGTTGCCATGGAAATTTCAGGATATGGGGCTATTGTTATGGAACTTTATCCTGATATAGCTCCTAATACGGTAAATAATTTTATATCATTAATAAAAAATGGCTTTTATGATAATAACTCATTTCACCGTTTAGTACCAGGGTTTGTCTTACAAGGTGGGGATCCTAAAGGTGATGGTACTGGAGGACCTGGTTATACAATTAAAGGAGAATTTACTAATAATAGATTTACCAATACTTTGAAACATACTAAAGGCATTGTGTCTATGGCTAGAAGTAGTGAAAACGATTCAGCTGGAAGTCAATTTTTTATTATGTTAGATACTGCAACTAATCTAGATAATAACTATGCAGCATTTGGTAAAGTCATTGATGGGATGGATTTAATTGATAAGATAGCAAGTAATGAAATTGTAGCAAATAGTCAAACTGGTAAATTAAAGAAAAATTTAACTATAAAAAAAGCCCTAGTGGATACTAAGGGTAAGGAATATAGCGAACCAACCATTATTTCTAATTAAAATTAAAAATACATCATAAAAATTGTGATGTATTTTTTTGATATTCTAATATAATAAATTAGAAAATATTAAAAACTCCTAAAGAAACTAGCCCCATGATAATTCCAGCTAAGACAACGCCACCCATGATAGCAAGAACACTCTTTTTAAAATCAAGATTTAAAAGTGATGCAGCTAAAGTTCCTGTCCAAGCTCCAGTACCAGGAAGTGGAATACCAACAAATAAAAATAGAGCTAAATAAACATTACGACCAGCTTTTTCTTGAAGTTTCTTTCCTCCTTTATTACCTTTTTCCAAGCAAAATGTAAAGAATTTTTTAGTAAATTTCTTGTCTTTTCCCCACTCTAAAATTTTACGAGCAAAAAAGAAGATAAAAGGAACAGGCAACATGTTACCAAGAATGGCTATAATATAAGAAGGGAGTAATGGCAATTTAAAACCAACAGCATATGGAATAGCACCACGAAGTTCAATTAAAGGAACCATAGAAATTAAAAAAACGATTAAATATTTCAAAAACATAAATTTCACCTTAATTAATTTTAGCAAAAAAAAATAAGAAAGGGAATACCTTTCTTAAAAAGTGTGAGTTTATTGTTTATATGTTATCTTAATTGTATAGGGTTTATATATGAATTATCATAATTACATTATGATTTCTTGTATCTACCATTAACTTTAATATATCGTTAATGTCCACAAGCGTTTGATTTGGCTAATTCTTAACCTATCTTTATATCTTTTTATAAGACATATTGTTTATATAATAATTAAATTTTTTACATCTTTTAATTACTTTTTCTATTTCTAATTGATCAATCTTCCTTTCACAATTACATAGTACCAATCAATTATGAAAAGTATGTGATAGAAAAGTGAAAGTTATTTTTTTATTTGGAAATAGAATGTTGTTCCTTTGTTTTTGATGCTGTTAACACCATATTTAAAATTATGCTGTTCTAAGATGTTTTTTACAATTGACAATCCTAGACCAGTGCCAACTACATTTCTCTTATGATTTTTTTCCTTTTTATAATAGCGATTCCAAATATTAGGAAGATCTTTTTCGTCAATTCCTTTACCAGTATCTATTATCTCTATTTTACAGTCTTTTTGATTTTCGGTAATTCTTATGGTAACTTTTAAGTCATCACCAGTATAATTAATGGCATTATTTATTAAATTGTAGATAACTTGACTAATTCTTTTTTTATCAGCTTTCACGATAATACTTTGAGGACTTTCTAATATTAGATTATAATTTTCGGTTTCTTTTATAATTTGATATCTCTTTAAAATATCACTAATTAGTTCTACTATATCAAATTTTTCAATATTTAATGTTTCTTGATTATTTTGGAGTTTGCTAAGTTCTAGAATATCATTTACTAATATATTTAGGCGGTCTGTTTCATCGATGATAACATTTAAATTTTCTTTAGTTTTTTCTTTGTTATCTAAAGTTATATCCCTAATCATTTCGGCATATGCTTTTATCATTGTTAATGGTGTTTTTAAATCATGAGAAACATTTGCCATTAAATCACGACGGTATTCATCAGTTTTTGATACTTCTTGTTCTAAGTAATTAAGGGTATTAGCAAGTTCATCAATTTCTTTAATACCAGTTGTTGTAAATTCTACATCATAATTACCATCGGCTAATATTTTGGCATTTTTAGTCATATCACTTATTGGTTTAGCAATTCTTCTGGATAAAAACATAGCGATAACTATTGAAAATAAAATAGCTAGAAGAGTTACATAAATCAATTGATTTTTTATTAGAGAAGTTGTAGTCCCAATATCTTCTAAAGAAGTAAATAAGAAGATATAACCATTTCCTTTTTTTATACCATATAAAAGCGAAACACTGTTATTGATAGGATTTAGAATTTTCTCAAATGAAGTCTCTTCGCCTGATTGCTTAAATTTAATTAATTCTTTATCTATTATTTTATTATGTCCTAAAAGACATGAAGAAATTTTATTATTATAATAATAAGTATTACCATAGTAGTCCATATATTCCAAACAAATATTATTATCTAAAGTTATATCATCCATTGATTCAATAACATTAGTATTATCAATATTTATTATTTTTTCTACTAATTCATTCATATAATTTATTTGATATTTTTCATAATAGATTTTGAAGAAGACAATTTGAACTAGCCAAAGCAGAAGTAAAATTGAAATAGAAAATACTATTAAATATTCCAGAGTTTTAAAATGTAGAGAGTTTCCTAACTCTTTTAGTCTAGTTCTGGTATTCAAACTTATATCCTATTGCTCTAACCGTAACAATAAATTTACGGTATTTACCCAGACTATTACGAAGAGTCTTTATATGGGTATCTATTGTGCGATCATCCCCAAAAAAATCATATCCCCAAATATTTGTTAATAATTGCTCTCTGGATAAAGCAATATTTTTATTAGTAACTAAATATTTTAAAAGATCATACTCTTTAGGGGTTAAATTTATTTTTTTATCATCTACTCTTACTTCATGAGCTAAGTCGTTAATTGTTAAACCTTCAAACTTATATGTATAATTATCTGTAGCATTTCTTTTTAGAATAGCTTTGACGCGAGCTACTAACTCTTTTGGACTAAATGGTTTAGTAACATAATCATCTATTCCTAAATCAAAGCCGATTAATTTATCATATTCTTCACTGCGAGCAGATAACATAATAAAGGGAACATCTTTGATTTTCTTTATTTCCTTGCAAGCTTGATAACCATCCATTTTAGGCATCATTATATCCATAATAATTAAATTATAATCATTTTCTTTAGCTTTTGTTATGGCTTCTAGTCCATCATTTGCTTCATCGACAGTATATTCTTCCATTATCAAATATTCTCTTATAACATTTCTAATTAGTTCTTCATCATCTACTACTAGAATTTTCATAAACACCACATCCTTACTTTTCTATAAAAACTAATTTATAGATATCTTTTTTTAATAATTTATTTTAAATAAAATTTATTATTAAATTATTGATTTAAAAATTTTTGTAAACATTTCTTAAATCGTTGTTATTTTATTATAAATTTGTGAAAAATAAATGAAAAAAAGAACTTTAGAAGTTGGCGACATTATGATAAATATCAGTAACATCATCAATATCATCTAAAAGATTATAGAGTCTTTCAAATAACATTTTATCTTCTTCATTAAGTTCTACTTCTTCTTTAGCATACCAGCCAATTTCATCTACTTCATAATCAACATTTGGAATAAGACTTTCTATTACATCTTTTAATTTATGTTGGTCTGCAGGATTTACAGAGATAGTCATAATACCATCTTCATAATTTTCTTCTATTGGCTCAATACCAGCATCCAAAAGTGACATTAAAATGTCTTCTTCAGAATCACATTTAAATGAAATAACATTTAAATAATCATAGTTATATGATACCGAATTATTTACTCCTAAGCTTTTATGTACTTTATTAAATGCTGCTCTTACTTCACCAACTGTACGGTTAACATTATCTGTTAAAGTTTTAATAATTAAAGTTGAGGCACCAGGACCAAATCCTTCATACATAACTGTTTGATAGTCTTCTTGGCCAGCACCCTTAGCTTTGTCAATAGCTCTTTTAATAATGTCATTAGGAACTTCTTGTTTCTTAGCTTTCTCTACTAAACGTTTTAATTTAATGTTTGTATCAATGTCTGGATTGCCTTTAGCGGCTAAGTATAATTCTTTAGCAAAGTTTGTATAAATTTTTCCGCGAGCAGCTCCAGTTTTTTGAATACTTGCTTTTCTTACTTCATAGGCTCTTCCCATAAATATTCTCCTTTTCTTTTTTTACTTTTCTTATTATATTATAGCACTAAAAAATACGCAACTTTTTTAGAAAGTTAAAAATAAGATTTTTAGTTTTATAATTTTTTAAATAGTTATTTTGAATATGTCTTAATTCTAAGCCAAAATTATAAACATGGTAAGGGCTTATTTTAAAATAGTTCATTGCATATTCTATTGCTTTTATAACTGTTTCTTTGTTACTTTTAGCTTTAAAGAAGTTTCTTATTCTACTCATATATCTTTTTGATATTTTCCGTGTTATGACCTTTATAAAAATATTTGATATTTTTGAAAATGTATATTTGTAACCATCATATTTTTTTAATACTCTTAATGTATCATAATATCCTAATAAGATATTTTCTTTTATTTTTTCTTGATTTAGTTCCAAAATGCTACATATATTTCTTGATGGACGAATAGTAATTACTTTGCTATTTCTCTTTGCAACATTACGATTACGTCCAATACCATTTATTCTTATTTCATAAATAGTATCATAATTTTTATCAATTAATAATTTGATTGGGCAGTTATCATAAAAACCACCATCTATATAGATTTCATTATCAATCATTGGAGTTAGTTTAAATATTGGTAGTGAACAACTGGCAATTAAATAATCCACTAATTGTTCTTTTGGTATATCTTTTTTCTCGATATATATTGGTTCAAAATTATGAAGTCTAACCGTTATAAGTCCAAAGTCTTTTTTATTATTATAAAGACTTTCTTTATTAATAAGATCTTCTGCTAATTTTCTTAATTTATCTGTTGATATACCTTTTTGCTTAATTGTTTTTAATACAGTAGAATTTAATCCTTGTAATGCTTTTATCATTTTTTGTTTGCCATTTATATAATCAGCAAATTCTTGATTTATGTCTAATAATTTTCCTGGCTCTATGTTTTGCCATAGTTCTAATAAGTCTTTGGCTTGTCCACTTGCTAATAAGCAAGCATTAAAAGAACCAATTGATGTCCCAACGTATCCGCTTATTTTGATATGGCATTTTTTGAAAGCATAATATGATCCAATTTGGTATCCACCTTTTAGGCCACCGCCTTCAAGAGCTAAGCCAATTTTTTTCAATTTTATTTTCCTTTGTTTGTTATTTTGCCAGTTGTTAATGCTATTTTGCCACTAAATGAACCATTTAAAAGATTTGCTTGATCACTGTCCGTATAGCTTAACCATATTCTAAATATATATTGATGAGTATCTTGTGGTGCTATGGTAATATTGGCTGTAGTTAAAGTATAATCTTTTCCAGTTACAGCATTAGCAAAATTTCCAGTAGCCACTTGCGTTTCACCACTATCATTTTTTCTGACAAGCTCCCATTTAAAATCATTAGACACAAAGTTATCTGATATTGTAAAATCTGTTAAATATAAAGTATAGTCTGCTGATATAGTGGAAGTTGATTTTGAAGTTATGGCAAATGAAGTATATGGTGCACTAGCCACACGATCAGAATCATTTATTAGCATCAATTTTGGCTCATTAATGTATTGACTAGTTAAAAAATCAATATCTAAATTAGCATTCGTTATAGATGTATCATTTATCTTATCAGCTACTGTTATCCTAGCTAAATAGTAAGCTCTCGAAGCTGAAAATGTGACGGTTATTAATAATAATGTTATAGATATATATAATATAACATGTTTAACTGTTTCATTGTTATTCATAAAGACCTCCGTACTATAATAAGTATATCTTAAATGACCGATATTTACAATATGCAATTTTTAAGTTTTATTAATTAGTAGTATAAATAAATTAATATAATTCTTCACTAGGATTAGCATTTAAATCCAAATCAGCAAACTTTTTTTGTAAATAAAGAGGGTATGCCGCTGCTCCTATCATTGCCGCATTATCTGTACAATAAAGAAGTTTTGGAACTGAAATGTTAGCATTATATTTACTAGCTAATTTAGTTATTTCGCTTCTAATGTATTGATTTGCTGATACCCCACCGGCTATGATGATATTTTTAATATTAGTTTGTTTAATTGCTAATTCTAATTTACGGACTAGTTGATCAGTAGCTACTGTTTGAAATGAGCAAGCAAGATCTTCTCTATTTATTTTTCTATTACGTTGTTGCTCATTATGAACAAGATTAATAATGCTTGATTTAAGTCCGCTAAAACTCATATTTAAGCTTTCATCATTCATTGGTATTGGTAATTTATAGCTTGGTTTACCATTTAATGCCATTTTTTCGACATTTGGTCCACCAGGATATTTTAATCCTAACACTCTTGCTACCTTATCATAGGCTTCACCAATGGCATCATCTAAAGTTCCTCCTAGAACTTTAAATTTATAATCATCTTCCATGTATACAATATCAGTATGACCGCCACTAATGATTAAAGCTAAAAGAGGAAATTGCATTGTATTTTCTAAATTATTTGCGTAAATATGACCAGCTAAATGATTTACAGCTATAAGTGGTTTATCATACAATAAGGCTAAAGTTTTAGCGGCTTCTACTCCTACAAGTAAACTGCCCATAAGACCTGGACCATAAGTTACGGCAATAGCATCTATCTCTTCTATTTTCATATTTGCTTTTTTTAAAGTTTCATCTAAAACAATAGTTATATTTTCAGCATGCATACGAGAGGCAATTTCAGGTACTACACCACCATAATTTTCATGAGTTGATATTTGAGTGTTTATAACTATTGATATTACTTCTTTGCCATTTTTAACAATTGCCATACTTGTTTCATCACAACTAGATTCAATTGATAATATATATGTATTTTTCATTGTTATATCTCCTTTACCATAAAGAAAGCATCTTCTGTGCCATAATATTTTTTTATTATTCTTACTTTTTTAAAATTCATTTTTTGATAAAATTCTATAGCGATTTTATTACTTTCTCTAACTTCCAAATTAATTTTTTTTAGATTATTATCTTTAATTGCATAAGAAATCAAGCTATTTCCAATTCCATGATTACGATATTCTTCAGAAGTGATTATGTCTACGATATCAGCTTCGTCAAAACTAATGGTAATATGTAAAAATCCAACAACATTATTATTAATAATATACACATATACTTTTTGATTATTATCATTAACAATATCGTCCAATTTGTTTAATTTTGCATAATTAATATTCAGCTGAGCCCCTAATTTATAAATCGAATTATAATCACTAGGAAGCATTTTTCTTATCATTTAAAGCCTCTATTGTTTTAACATATAATGGATTAGCATTAAAACAGTCAGTTAATTTTAAGTAATTATAGGTAGGAATTTTTTGATAATTAATATTATCAACAATTACTTCATTTTCTAATAATTCTTTTGACTTAACATAGCTAATTGAACTAATCATCTTATCATCCATAAATGTTGCTTTATAATAGCCATTGTTTTCCTTTACTGCAAATGTATTTTTGCCCTTATTATCTAAAGCAGACAATTCTAAATAACTAATTGTATAAATTGGAATATTTAAACAATATGCCATTACTTTAGCAATGGTAATTGATATTCTTATTCCAGTAAACGAACCTGGTCCATTGCATACAATTATTTTTTCTATTTGATTGTAACTAATATTATTTTCTTGAAATGTTTTTTTTAATAAAGGTAAAACATTTTTGCTTGTTCTATCACAATTTTCTATTTTGGCAATTTGTAAAATCTTTTCATTTTTATAAATAACCAGTTGAACATCTTTAAAATGTGTATCTATAAATAAAGTATACATAGCAGCACCTCTTTCCTTTGGATATTATAACATTATTAAAAAAAATATGCACTAGAAAAGCATATCATAAATATAAAACTACTATAAAATAATCAATCTTGTTATTGTAAATTAACGCAAAAAAAAAATAGGCAACTTCCTATCTTCGCATTCACTATTGTCGGCGTTTAAGTGCTTAACTTCTCTGTTCGGGATGGGAAGAGGTGTATCCACTTAGCCATTGTCACCTATAAAGGATTTTGTCCTTTAAAAACAAGATAATGCAAACTTCATCAATTTAATCGAAAACTTTGTGATTAAATCCTCGTATTATTAGTACTAGTCAGCTCAACGTATCACTACGCTTCCACCTCTAGCCTATCAACCTCATAGTCTACAAGGATACTTACTATATTAAATATGGGAAAATTCATCTTGGAGGAGGCTTCTCGCTTAGATGCTTTCAGCGATTATCCCTTCCATACATAGATACTCTGCACTGCAACTGGCGTTACAACAGATACACCAGAGGTATGTCCAATCCGGTCCTCTCGTACTAGGATCAGCTCTCCTCAATTTTCCTACGCCCACGACGGATAGGGACCGAACTGTCTCACG